>Ga0100402_1002027_pt1 | contig 23034 bp, 15 predicted proteins | sample CryGeyme20150102_FD_80419 | JGI IMG/M metagenome (GOLD analysis project Ga0100402, IMG submission 80419) | Groundwater microbial communities from Crystal Geyser aquifers in Utah, USA - Crystal Geyser metaG 2015-0102 | ecosystem: Environmental > Aquatic > Deep subsurface > Groundwater | place...
ATTATTTTCTTTTGGCGTTAAATAGCGAGTTTCTTTGATGTATCGGCTATCAACTGAAGCGCTAGCGATTTCGTTTTTAATATCTTCAAATAAAGCTGGATTAAGAGTTTTAATCGTAAGTTTATCACCACGCTTTGCGATAACGATTTGCTCTTTTCCTGCAAAAAGATTCCAACGTAAATGAGTTTTACCAGTTTCAGGTGTAAAGATTTGAGCTTGCAGGTTAGATACGGCAAAACACACCAGTGTTAGTGCTACTTTCGTCAAAAATTTGATGGTTACTGAACCCGTCATTTGATCGAAACTTCCTGTTTCATATTTACTGTTGATGCCGGCTTTAGATCTTCCTGATCATCCCTCGGCTCCTTATATAGTATCGTGTTTCGAGATAAAGGGAAGGAAATTTTTTCTCTATGGTTAGATTTGCCGGTCGGTTTTTTGACGGTAGGAAGTTTTTACTGTTTTCCAACGTTTAGGTATTGCAGGATATAATATTGATGTCGAATTACAATGACTTGTACGACTAAACAAATGAGGGGGGTGGCGTGAAAACACGTCCACTTTGGTCAAATTTTATCTTACTTCTGATAACAGTGATGGGGATTTTGGTCTCTAGCTGCTCATTTGTGTCTAATTCGGAAAGCGTAGAAAAATCGAAGAACTTAAATCTTAATTTTAAAAACTCTTCTTGGATCAAAATTGATTCCGACAAAGCTGACTATGCTTTCAAACATAAAGAATCTAGAAGCATCATGGTCATTAATTCTTTATGTAAAAAATATGATCGAACAACGTTAGAGCAGCTCACTGAGAATATCCTGGCTGGATTACAAGAATCTAAAACAACAGAACAAAACAAATTACGACTGTTTGATCGCGAATCACTTCGAACAAAAGCTAGTGGCAAACTTGATGGAGTCACGACACATATGATGATTGAAGTCGTTAAAAAAGATAGATGCATTTATGACTTCGTCCTAATTACGAAGAAGTCCATTCTCGATAAGAATCTCGAAGCTGACTTTATTGAGCTTGTTAGAAGCTCACAGGCAGGTCACCAATGAGTCAGCCTGGTACAAATGAAATAGAACTTCCTGAAGCAAAAGCACTAATAGACCGTTTCTATGATGTCGGTATGATGGTCTATTTCTTTGCCACAATTATAAAATGCACCTTTTCTAGGCCTTTCTACTTTATGAGATTAGTTGATCAAATAAGGGCCCTAGGACTTGGCTCTATTTCCATTACAATCGTCATCGGCTTAACTATGGGCTTAGTCATGACTTTAAACTTTGGCTATGGGTTAGCGAAGTTTGGTGGAGTCTTATACGTTCCAGCTGTCGTCTCTTTATCACTTGCACGAGAGATGGCTCCCATTTTCACTTCTTTGCTAGTTGCCGGACGTATCGGCTCGGGTATGGCTGCCGAAATTGGTTCAATGAATGTCACTCAACAAGTAGACGCTATTAGAGCGCTTGGAACAAACCCTGTAAGAGTTTTAGTTGTCCCAAGGTTTTGGTCAGCTGTGATCTCTTTGCCCCTTCTGACAAGTCTTTCCTGCTTTCTAGGCATCCTTGGCGGTATGGTTGTCTGTCAAAACGAATTTGGGATGCCTCCAGGTTTTTACATCAACAAAGTTTTGGATACTGTTATGATTCATGATTTTCTATCTGGTATGGTTAAAAGTGGTATTTTTGGAGCCATAATCGCCATTGTTGGTTGCTGGAGAGGCTTAGCTACGGTGGGCGGAACACGAGGAGTTGGAGAAAGTACAACTTGGGTTGTTGTGACGTCTTCGATAGCTATCTTAATCACTGACTTTTTTATCTCAAAAATCTTCTTACTTATTTGGGGACATTGAGATGGAAACTATTTTAAATTTAAACAATATCCACAAATCATTTGGTGAAAAACGAATTCACCAAGGAGTCAACTTTGAACTCCACAAAGGTGAAAGCCTTGGCCTATTAGGTGGATCTGGTACAGGAAAGTCAGTTCTTTTAAGAAGCATTATCGGTTTGGAAAAAATTGATTCTGGAAAAATTCTTTTTCACGATAAGGAAGTCCAAGGCTTTACGGATGAGCTTAATCTCTCCAAGCTTAGACTAAAGATTTCTTACTCATTTCAAAGTGGAGCTTTATTCGATTCATTAAATGTCTTTGATAATATCGCCTACCCTCTTTTTGAGCACACCAAATTAAGCTATGTCGAAATTCAAGTTAAAGTCGCTCAAGTGTTAAAGCTCATTGATCTTGAAGGAATTGAAAATCTCATGCCCTCAGATCTGTCAGGCGGAATGCAAAAGCGTGTTGGTATGGCGAGAGCGATGATCCTAGATCCAGAAATTATCCTTTATGATGAGCCCACCGCAGGTCTTGATCCTGCCAATATTGAAAATGTCGTCTCACTCATGCTTAAACTTAAAGAGCGTGGGCAATCATCAATTTTAGTAACACACGATATCCCAGCCGCCATTAGGTTTTGTGATCGAATTCTCATTTTAATTGATCGAAAAATTTACTTTAATGGCACCGTTGAAGAATTCACTGAATCAGATGATCCAAATATATTAAAGTTTGCCCAAGGTCAGGCAAAGGAAGCTCATCATGCGTCCTGAAGATAAAAAAAGCATTATTCTAACCGGTGCCTTTGTGGTCTTTTTATCAATGGTCACCGCCGTCTCACTTTTTCTCATTTCAAAAGAAAATAAAATTTTCAGTCAAAAATCTGAAATCATGACCTTTGTGTCTAATGCTCAAAGCATACGCACAGGATCTGCTGTTCATTTTAAAGGAATTAAAATCGGAAGTATTTCTAGTATTGATATTCAAAGCTTAGATAAAATTAAAATAACCCTTCAAGTCGAACATGAATTTTTAAAGTGGATTAAAGTTGATTCTTATATCGACTTTAGAACACAAGGAGTCTTAGGTGATAAATATCTAGAGATTCTAGGTGGTAAAGAAGAAAGTCCCCCAGTTAAATCAGGAGAGACTTTAATAGCTAACGAGAATTCACAGATCGATAAATTTATCAATCAAGGTGAAGACATACTCTCCGTTGCCAATCGAGTCCTATTAAAAATTGATTCTATTATGGGACCGGTTGATAATAACCGAATCAGCACAATTCTTGATAACCTTGAAACGGCGACAAGAACGTTTAGCAGTATAGACCCTAAGAAGCTTAACTCCACTATTGATGGAATTAATCAAAGCTCAAGATCTCTCGGTAATGTCATGTCTAGAATTGAAAAAGGTCCTGGCAGTGCACATTCACTCATCTATGATCCGACTGTGCATGAAGACCTAAAGTCACTTTTAGGAGGGGCTCAACGAAGTCGAGTTCTACAATACTTTATTCGTGAAACTATCAAGGACTCAAATAATTAAGCTATTGCAGCTCCATTAATCCTTTCTTTTTCATTTTTTCAATCAATGTCGTTCTATTAACTCGAAGAAGTTTCGAAGCTTGATTCTTATTACCATCTGTTCTCTCAAGAGCTTGAGCAATAAGTGAGTCTTCGATTTCTCCAAGAACTTGCTTAAGATCAAGTCCGTCTTGTGGAAGTGTAATCATTGAGGAAGTTGAAATGATTCCTGGTCGACCTTCAAGGAATTTAGCAGGAAGATCTCTTGCTCCAACAACACCACCGCCACGAAGGATAACAAGCCTCTCAATTAGGTTTTCTAGCTCTCTAACGTTACCTGGCCAATCATAGCTCATAAGAACTTCTAGAGCTTCATCATCAAAATCAATTCTATTTCTTCCATCTGCACTTACAAAGCGACCAAGAAAGTGAGAAATCAATAACGGAATATCTTCGCGTCTTTCTTTAAGTGAAGGAATTCTAATTGGAATAACATTTAAGCGATAAAAAAGATCTTCTCTGAAGTCGCCTTCTTGTACTCTTTTTTCTAGGTCTCTGTGAGTGGCCGTTACAATACGTACATCAATTGGTGTTGTAATCGTTGCGCCAACTCTTTCAATCGTACGATTTTGAAGAACTCTTAGCAGTTTTACCTGCAAGAGAAGTGGCATATCACCAATCTCATCCAAGAAAATTGTACCTTGATTGGCTAACTCAAAACGACCTTTTCGACTAGATATTGCACCTGTAAAGGCACCCTTTTCGTGACCAAAAAGTTCACTCTCAAGTAGCTCAGCAGGAATAGCTCCACAGTTCACAGAAACCATTGGACCTGGTTTTCTGATACTGAGATGGTGAATGGCATTAGCAACTAATTCTTTACCAGTACCAGAAGGCCCAGTCACAAGAACTGTTGAATCAGAAGCGGCGACTTTTTGAATGCGTTCAAAGACTTTTTTCATCTGAGGCGATCTTCCGATCATGCCACAAAACATGTCTTCTTCGCTCGGGTCTTCAAGTTTGAACTTGCTTAGAAAAATATTTTCTCTAATTTTTGGTACTTTTTGAAATTGTTCAATATTCGCTTTTTCATAACCAATTTTAGCCAACGCTTTATAAACAAGATCAGCTAAATCTTCTAATTCAAACGGCTTTGTTAGGTAATGAAAAACACCTTTTTTAGTCGCATTGATAGCCGTTTCAATGGAAGCAAAACCAGTCATTGCGATAGAGACAAAATGATGTCCCTTCTCTTTTAAAATATCGATAAGAAGTAGTCCGTCTGCTCCGCCGTCATCAAAACTAATATCTGTGATTAAGCAAAATGGTCTTTGCTTTTCACGAGTTTCATCATTTATTTTTTTATCAAGTGCAGCTAACGCCTCAGATGGGCGATCAAAATAATGAACAGTAAGGGCTGTTGATTTTTGAATATATTTTTGAATCGATTGACCTAAAATCTGATCGTCTTCAACCAAATAGATTTCTGGTAAGACCTCAAGCTCTTGATCCGAGTTGTGATCTGTACTAAATCCTTGGTGTAAAAATTCAAACTCGTTCATCGTCTTCGCCTTTTTTGCACCTGATGATAAGAGAGAAAAACGCTACGTTTTTACTCTATAAATGATGCTAGCCTGAACGTAGGACCAGTGTCAATTTATCAACACCTTACATTTGATTGATTAATATTCAACAACTTAACGCTATGCTAACGGAAAATAGTATCGCGAATGAGTCCCGCAGCATCATGAGGACTACCTGCGAACATATAGTAGATCAATGAGATGAAACATATAACGCATATGCTAGCAAATATAATCGTTATCCAACGAACTTCTTTTAGCCAATAGATATGACCAAATTGCGCAGAAATTAAAAATAAAGGTACTGACCAAAAGGGTATGTACCTTACGATGAAATAAATCCAATCTTCCATGATTCTATTCTATCACTATTAGATAAAAAAAAGCCCCCAAATTTGGGGGCTTCAACTTTTTAGAATAATGCTTTTAAAGCTTCTAGCTGATCGAGTTTCTCCCAAGTGAATCCTTTAGAAGAAGTTCTTCCAAAGTGTCCATAAGCAGAAGTTTCACGGTAAATCGGCTGAAGAAGATTAAGGCGCTCAATAAGTGCTTTAGGGCGCATATCGAATAGCTCATTAATGGCAGCGTTAATTTTATTGATATCCACTTTCTCAGTACCAAAAGTATCAACGAGCAGTGATGTTGGTTGAGCAACACCAATGGCGTATGAAACTTGAACGAGAGCGCGCTCAGATAAACCTGCAGCAACAATATGCTTAGCAATGTGACGAGCAGCATAGGCAGCCGAACGATCAACTTTTGATGGGTCTTTACCAGAGAATGCACCACCACCGTGAGCACCATGTCCGCCGTATGTATCAACGATAATTTTACGACCAGTTAAACCACAGTCTCCCATTGGCCCACCGATAACAAAGTTACCAGTTGGATTGATGAAGAATTTTGTTTTGTTATCAATAAGGTGAGAAGGAACGATCTTGTTAATCACTTCTTCTCTAACGCCTTCTTGAACTTGCTTTAGAGTCATTTCAGCAGCGTGCTGAGTTGAAACGACGATAGCATCTAGGCGAGAAATTTTTCCGTCAACGTATTGAGCAGAAACTTGTGTTTTACCATCGGCGCGAAGAAGTGGAAGTGTTCCATTCTTTCTTACTTCAGATAAACGGTGAGCAAGTTTATGAGATAGATCAATTGTTAGTGGCATATAGCTGTCAGTTTCATTGACGGCATAGCCAAACATTAAGCCTTGATCACCAGCACCTTGTTCTTTATCAGTGCCTTCACCTTCGTTAACACCCATGGCGATATCTGGAGACTGCTTATCAAGCGCAACCATCACAGAACAAGTATTACAATCAAACCCTTTGTCAGAGTGATCATAACCAATATCTTTAATTTTGCTTCTTACGATATCTTGAAAATCAACTTGTGCTTTTGTAGTGATTTCACCAGCAAGTACAACCAAACCAGTTGTAATCATAGTCTCACAAGCTACACGAGATTTTGGATCTTGCTCCAACATCGCATCAAGAACAGCATCAGAGATACCATCGGCCATTTTATCTGGGTGACCTTCGGTCACTGATTCTGAAGTAAAAGTATAATCTTTCAACATGCGTAGGCTCCCTATAAACTAAACAAATATTACGCTAAGAACGCATGACTATAACATTGGTACGACCGATCAGACAACGGGAACTCTAAGGCTTTTTTGGGCTATGACTAAGCTTTGTTACAGGTGCAAAATACTTAAAGTAATGAGGACTTCTGTAAGTATAAAAGGTTTTGTTTTTGGCCAAATAAACCATTTTTGTCTTACCAATCTGATAAACAAGATAATTATCGCCTTCAGGAGACATAAAGTCGTAAAGGAAGGTTAGCTTTCCATCTTTTAAAAATCCGGTATAGCGTTCATGATTTCTAACAACTTTTATACCAGGACGCTCTGCAATAGCTTGGTAATCGCCCCAAAGTTTATCCATACTAATTCTTCCAAGCATCGATGCTCTTGAGAAATAGCGTAAAGCATTAAAGTTGTGGTTAGGCTCGCTTAGAAGATCTAAGGCCAAAGAAACGTTTTCTCTGATTAAGCTTTTACCGATACGTGTTTGTTCTGGACAAAAAATACGAACCGAGCCAGTGATAAAAAAGTAGGTAAAGGAAAACTCACCTTCTTTTAACATTACGTTAAGCCAAGGGTATTCAGCTTGATGCTTTTTAAAGTGAGTACTTAGATAACTATATAAAGAGTCGCGCTCAACAAGTTCATTATATCGATCTTCAAAGGTTCGATTAATGACAACTTGAGCGACATCTTTACGCTCAAGTGCATCACTGCCATCGAAACGACCAACCTCATTAAAGAGAATTGTTTCCATTGAAAACAAGGCGCGATTAAGTGGTGATTGTCTTGCCCAATATTCATAAACTTCTTTTTGTTTAGTTAAAACATATTCTTTAAGAAGATATCTCGCTTTTTCTTTCCTGGATAAAATATCCATACTGGTTTCAAAATGATCACCTGCTTGGACTTTGTCATTTTTTAAAGCGATATAAAAATCTAATTCTCGCTTAGTTCTGTCACTCCATTCCTCAAGCCGTTTAATAATTTTGACCTTTCCATAACGGGAAATATGACCTTCAACTGAATCTATCGCCCATGATAAATCATGTCTTAGATTTTCAGAGAGTATTGAGGACTGAGTTTCGAGTTCCAATGCAAGAGTATCAAGGGCGGCTCGAAGGAAACTATCACTTCCTGAGTTTTCTGGATTTTGCGCTCCATCTTGAACAATTTTCCTGAAGAAATAAACTTCGTTTTTGCGTTGAATTTCTTTAACGTCTTCAGAGTACTTAACGTCATCATAATTTTCTCTTAATTGAAAATGATCAACAGGAAACTTATAACTCAAAAGAAAAGGGATCTGATCCGTTAGATTTTTATAAGCTCCTTTTAGAGCAATCATGGCATACTTACTTTCAGTTAATGCTAAAGCTTTTTCTTTATCATCCTTAGCGAATATAATTTTTTCCTTTAATTTTAGAGCTTCATCAAGTCTTTGTTCTAATTTTTTTAAAGCTGGTTTAATAAGGTCAAAATCTTTACGTTTAGAAAGCTTCGATTTTTCTTCATTAATCCACTGGATCTTGCTTTCAATCTCAGTGACAAATCGACTCACTGTTAAGCGATCTAATTTGCCGTCTTTTAAAACTGGAAGATAATGTCCATCACCTCTAAATTCTCTATAGAGTTCCCAATATTTTTCCTCGGCACCGGCTCGACAGACTTGTTTATTAAATTGAGAATGAATTTTTAAATATTCTTGTAGGTGCCTTTTCTTATCTTTTATAAGTTTAGAAACAGCAATTTCTCTCTTATCATCAGCGAATAAGCTCTGGCATAAAATCGTAAAGATAAATAAACTATGACTTAAGAGCTTGAACAAAGTCCGACTCCCATAGCCCTAAACAAGTACCATTACTTAATATTACTAATAATGTTTTATCATTGATTCGTTGATCAATCTCAACTCTTAGCTCTGAAAGTTTCCCTACCACTCGACTACTTTTACCAATGGAAGTTAAATTTTTTGCCATCGTATCAATATCAAGATTTCCGGCCCATGAGACAGAGGTTGGCCTGGCTGGACGTGCAAACACAACTTCGTCTGCAACATGTAGAGCTTGTTCAAATTCTTTTTGAAAAATATTACTTCTAGCTGTAGCTGAGTTAGCCTCCATCACAACAACTAATTTTCGATTAGGATAAGTGACGCGAAGACCATTTAAGGTGAGATCAACTGCTTTTGGATGATGAGCAAAATCATCAATAACTGGAACGCCTTGATAGTAACCTCTTAGTTCTTGACGCCGTCTTACCATTTTTAAATCTTTAATGGCTCCAGAAATTTGCTCAAAACTAAATCCTTCATTTCTTGCAAAAAGAATAACTGCCGATAAATTTAATAGGTTATGAAGTCCAATCACGTTTGTTTTATAAGTTTGTCCATCTAAAGAGAAGCTACTTCCGGATGTTGAGGTTTCTAAAATTTTGGGTCCAATCTCATTGTTTGAGCCATATGAAGTCCAACTAAGTTTTTTATAATGTTCGAGATTTTCATTTTTCAGATCTTGAATCGCAGGATAATCAGAACTATAAATAATACTCTTTGGAATTTTTTTAAATAAGTTTCTAAATTCCGACTTAATGGCATCAAGATCTTTAAAGATATCTGCATGATCAAATTCAACTGAAGTTAATAACAGGTGATCAATTTCATAGCTTTGAAACTTGCTAAATTTTTCAAAATAACCTGAATCGTATTCATCACTTTCAATGAAAAAGTATTTACCAACACCAAGTTTAGCTGAGGGTCTCCCCTCCATCACTCCACCAATAAAATATCCTGGTTCTTGATTCATGGATTCAAAAACTTGAGTGGCAAAGTAAGTGGTAGTCGTTTTTCCGTGTGTTCCGGCGATACCAACGACATTTGTATCTTTTAAAACAAAGGCGCCTAGGGCCGCAGGAAATGAACAAAAAGCAACTCCCGAGTTTTCGATCGTGCGCGCATCATCAGACATTCTTGGAACAACATTACCAACAACAATTAAATCAAAGTTTTTTAATTGCTCGGCGTCATATTCACCAAGCTTATGACAAACTATTCCAGTCGATTTTAAGTAGTCACTCATTGGTGGGTAATACTGGGTATCACCACCCTCAACCAATAAGCCCTTTTCTTTCAACAAGCATGCGGCTGCCCCCATACCAGTGCCGCAGACGCGATAGAAAAATATCCGCTTGATTTGATCACGTTTAGCAATTAATTGATCTTTATCTAGATAGTTTTTTAGATCCACTCGACATGTCCCCACAGCAAAATAGTAATTCTATCTTACGTGGCTATTACTCTGGGGACAAGACGGTCTTAATTTGTTGCTTGTGCAAAAATTGTCATCACATCTTTACAAGTTCTAGAGACCTTTGAGGGATTAAGCCCCTCTGGATTTACAAGTTCCCACCAAGCTTTAGTCGCTGCTAAACGATCTTTACTGCCAATAGATTTCTCTGATGCTTTAAGTTTTCGCCCTAAAGCATCCTCAACTCGACTTTGAAAGGCCGTACGATTGTAAGCGACCTCATCACTAAATTCTTCGAGGTGAGCTATTTCATCAGGAAATAAAATCATTGGAATGAGTCGCTCATTTTCACCATAAGTAGAAACGACGTTTTGTATTAAACGATTTGGATTGATATTAATGGCGGCAATACCAGCTTTATCAGATCCACTTTCAAACCCATCAATAAAAGTATTTGCTATATTCATATCAGCTGCAGACATAAATGGTGAACCAAATGGATCATGAGAATGAGCTTTCATGACCATAGTAAGAGATGATGGATCAGATGGAATTTCTCCCGCCGCTTTAGTTGCCATTTTTGAGCGATAAGTTTTTAAAGAACGAAGCCTTCGAGTATAGTTTCCCTGGTTCTTAGTTAAAAGTTTTGCCATTAGAAATGGTTCACCAGCATCATTTCTTCGAACTAAATCTCCAGAAAGACCTCTAAAAAGAACAACTTTTTTCGACTCAGGCACTTGCTCTGTCATAGCATCTAACCATCTCGTCCACGAAGCAACTTCAACCGGCTCCATTTCTTCCCAAGGCATAAAAGCTTCGATCATTTCTTTAACTTTTTTACGATTATTTTTTGCAATATAATCGTCAAGCTTTAAATTTTGAGCTTCAAGTGCTGTTTGCATTTGCTTCCATTGTTTACCAAAGTTTCTACGTGATTTGTTTTCTTGATTTGCCATCGTTTTAATATTTGAAACGACTTTTTCAGCATTCGCTTTTCTTGATTCAAAATAATTTTGAATTGGAGTGACATCGACATCACTAACTTGTCCGTCAAGAATCAAATCCATAGCATCAATTTCTGCTTTGGCTAAGAAATGTTGCGCTCTTCTTGAGCCGTGTTTTGCATTTAATGTCATCTCGGCCCAATAGATAGGATGTTGGAAATAATCCCCCATGATTTGATATAAGTGAGCGATCTCTTCAAGCACGACCCCAGGATTTTTAATACCTGCTTGAGTGATATTAACCTTAACGATAAGACCTTTAGTTGGGCTAAACTCAGGAACAATTTCAGCCAGCTTTCCATCTGGTAGTGAATTTACAATTTTTAATTCAGCAGTAGCTGCGAATTCTTCCATATTACCTTTTGATGCTAAATGATGAGAAAGATCAGCGACAGCTTCTTCAAGCGCTTTCTTTGAAGAAATACTAGAACCTAATTGCTCAAAAGTTGGAAGTTCTTCTAATAACGCTCTTGTTTGTGCGTCTGGTTCAAAATAGGAAAGAGAACAAAACTTTGCAGCTGTATCACAAACAGAAGAGCTCTTTATGGTCGGAAGCTCTACATACTTAGGATTCCCCGTATAAGTATTTAAGCTATCTAAACCAAATCGAGCATACGCCCCATCTGAATATGCTCGAATTAAAAGATCTGCATCAACAAAAGATGGAACCTTAATTTTGGCCATGTCTGATGGTGGAGGCCCAGTAATAACATCGACAGTTAACCAACGAGATAATGGATCAATGACGCCAGCAACTTCTTCAAGAGCAGCTTTATACTTCTGTGCCGTTTGAGCATTTGAGGCTAAGAGTGAAACTCTTAGCGGATCTGTTTTAGGGTTCCATTTTCCATCTAGGAAATTAATCGGTAATGCAAGATTTGGCAGAGCTTCTGACTTTCTAATCTTATTGACCAAAACAGTTAAAGCTTCTGATGCTTCGACTAATTTACTGCTATGAAAGTTATCTGTAAAAACGGGAATACTATCGGCATGGTCCAAAACTCCATTGATAGTATTAGGTCCTTCGTAAGTTGAAAAAAGATGATATCGATATGATGCACCGGCTTTAGGAAGAGCTTCATTAATTACAGCGCGCTTATTCCAAGCTTTAAGAGCATCACCAGTCAACTTCGGCTTATCAAGTGCAGTTGGAAACAAGGCAGAGTCACGAGAATAAAGTGCTTCTAAAAGTTTATTTAATGAATTTCTTCTTTTTGATGATGAAGCACTGGCTAGAGTTTCACCTTCACTTCCTAGAATATCTGAAACAAGTAAATATGAGCGCACATGATCGTTTTGAGCACCGAAAATTCTTCCAAGGTAATTTGTTTCAATTTCAACAAGATCGGATCTTTGGCTAGCTTCAGATAACCACTGGAAGGTTTCATCAAAAGGTGAAGCGACGTGTTCAACGACTCCTCCAACCTTAGCTCCCTCAACCTCAAGAGGTGTTCCTCGTGCTTTAATTTTACCTTTAGCATCTAAGTAGTGGCTTGGTATAACAAGGTCCCCTACTTTATAACCTTTATCTGGAAAGGCACCGGCCGTACCAATATAAGTTACATTATCTTGGCCCAATTCTTTAAGAGCTTTAGCGACTGGAACAATTTCATCGCCCCAGACGTTTGAAACAACACGCCACCTTACATCTTTGCCTTCAGCATTCTTAAAGACATAGTCTGCCATTTCGGCAACATTCAGATCCCACTCTAATTCTTTAAATTTTGCAGGATATAATTCAGGTTTAGCTTCAAATTTAGATTCAACTTTAGCAAAAGCCTTTTCAATTTTAGACTTATTATCAAGGGCAGAGATAACACCATCGCCATCAATGATTTCTTTTATTTTGCTATCATCTAGATCAAAGGCTGAAATTACACTATCAGGATCTTCAGCATATAAGTTTTGTAAGGCTCTTTTTTTCCACTGCAGTGTGAAAATTCCGTCAATAGCTCCCTTTTGACCAATCACTAAACGATCGGCTTTAGGAAGAAGCTCTAAACGCCCTTTTATTTTTCTTGAAAGACGTTCATGAAAATCATCGAGATCACCAATAATTTTTACTTTATTCACAATTTTCTTCGAACTTAAATTCGACAAAGAGATTTGATGAACTAAGTGATCAAGACGATCATGACCACCAATATTTGTAATGGCCACACGATGTTCTGTTTCACCGGGATAACGAACTAAAAATATTTTATTATAGTTTCTCGCCATTGGATTAACTTCATAAAGGACTTCCCCTCCGCGAGCTTCAACGTTCTTAACAAACTCGCGAGCTTCACCAAGATGAAACTCAATCGTTCTATCATTTTCAACAGCTTCCCAAAAAACAGCTCGAGTTGTTCTATTTGAAATATAATGACCAGAATCTAGAGTTAATGTTTCTGGAGTGACATCTGTAATTGTAATCTCTTTAGCAATCTCACCAACTAAATCATCGGCTTCGACATTCTTATAAACCTTAGCAAGTCTAGATTCTTTTAGTGTATAGGCTTCAGTTAATTTTCTTTTTAAGAAGTTATAATTCCAAACAAGTTCGGATTTTTTAAACTGAATATCTGGATAATACTTCTTTAAGATATCTTGGATGACAGTATCAAACTTATCTGGATCAGATAATTTTGCATAAGGAATGTTTTCATCTAAAACTTGTTTGGCGGTAATTGATTGAAGAGCATCGATGACAGCTTCATCTTGTTTACCAGAATGAAAGCTAGCAAACTCGGTCATATAGTAATGAAGCCTATCAACCGCTAAATAATAATCAAGCTTTTCAACATCTGTGCTGGCAGGAAGTCGACTTGCACGGTAAAAACCAGTGGGCTCAATAGTCGAACAAGCCCCTAGGCTTAAAATACAAGCCACGGTGACAAATGAGTGAAGCCATTTTCTAATTTGTTTCAGCATAAGCATTCCTTCTAAATTTCATCGAAACTTTATCGGAATGGAGTGAGTTTTATTTGAGTCTTTTTATCAAGAAATGACCTAAGTAACCATAATCGCAAGAGATCTACCAGCTTAATCTTCCGAGTGTGCGTCTTAAGTGATTGAGTTTTAGTCGATCATACCAGTAAGGATAAGAGCCATTGGTGAGTAATATCCATCCCCTAGAGTTGCTGGCATCGATCCAAAAAGAAGTGCCCGTAAATCCAGTATGACCAAAAGTTGAGCTGCTACAACCAGATCCTGCCAAGGTTGTTTCTAAATTTTCTGGTGTATCAAAACCCTTAACAAAACGATGAGACTTTTTATCTAATAATGGCTTGAGCTTATCTATCATCGAAAGCTTGTCATTATAATTAATAAGCGTTTGAGCAAGTCCATCAATCGTACCAAATAATCCAGCATGACCAACTTTCGAATCGATGACGAAACAATTGTCATCGTGAACCTCTCCGCAAATAAGCTTACCTTTTCTCCAACCTGTAACTGGAGAAAAAGTATGAGCTGGCTTTTCTTTCCAATACTTTACTCTTTCGTCTCGAAATGAGTCCGTCAGTGAGTACAAATCTCCACATTTTTTTTCAATTTCTACAGTTAGTCTTAAGGCCGAGAAATCTGAATAAACGGCTTCGGATTCTTTAATAGCGTATTGGCTAACTGTATCTTTCCAACCATCACGAGATAGTCGCCCCCAAAAAGGTAGGCCAGCTCTATGTTCTAAAAGAAGCTCCATTTCTGGAGTAAAGATTTCGGGCTTAGAAAGCCAAGCCCCCGCAAGCGTTAAAGACTTCGTGATACTGGCAAGATCAAACCAGATATCAATATTATTAATTTCTTTATCATTATGTAGCTGAATAGATTCAAATGACTTTGATTTAAAATCAATCAGCGCATAGGCGCCATAATCAAAACGAGCGTCTTTTAACAGATGTTTAAAATCTGAAATGACTTCGTTTTTTATCATGCTTGCTCAATTGCCGCTTGAGCAGCTGCAAGTCTAGCGATTGGCACTCTAAAGGGAGAGCAACTTACATAATCAAGTCCGACTTTATGACAAAAGTGAACACTAGCAGGATCTCCACCATGTTCGCCGCAAATACCGACGTGAAGTTTTTTGTTCGCTTTTCGCCCTTCTCTTGTCGCATGTTCAACTAAAAATCCAACGCCGGCTTGATCAAGGCTGACAAACGGATCTTTTGGCAGAATACCTTTTGAAACATATTCACCTAAGAATTTTCCAGCATCATCACGAGATAAACCAAAAGTCGTTTGAGTTAAATCATTCGTGCCAAAAGAGAAAAACTCAGCATGTGGAGCAATTTCTCCTGCGGTTATCGCTGCTCTTGGAAGCTCGATCATGGTTCCCATTTTATAGGCAAGTTTACCACCTGATTGGGCCATGACTTTTTCAATATGAGTTTTAAGTTTGATATTTAAAAACTCTAACTCTGTCGCAGTCGCAATAAGTGGTATCATAATCTCAGGATTAACACTGACACCCTTAGCTTGTGCTTCTAGGCCTGATTCAATGATCGCTCTAACTTGCATTTCATAAATTTCAGGATAGGTCACACCTAGACGACAGCCTCTATGACCAAGCATTGGGTTAAATTCGTGAAGTTTTTCACCGCGCTCGATGATGACTTCAAGATCAACTCCAATATGGTTGGCCAAAGCTTTTTGATCTTCAGTTGAATGAGGTAAGAATTCATGAAGTGGTGGATCTAGAAGCCTAATATTAACCGGCATTCCATCGAGAGCTTGAAATATTTCTAAAAAGTCTTTCTTTTGAAAAGGTAGTAATTTATCAAGCGCTTTCTTTCTCGCATCAACACTTGTAGCAAAAATCATTTCACGCACAATCATAATGCGTTCAGGCTCGAAGAACATATGCTCTGTACGACAAAGCCCAATACCTTCAGCGCCGAATTTTAAAGCAATCTTTGAATCACGGGGATTATCAGCATTGGTTCGAACGCGAAGAGTTCTTCTTTCGTCTGCCCATTTCATAAATTTTGCAAAATCAGCACTAATTTCGGCGTTCTTCGTTGGAACTTTTCCTTCGAAGACTTCGCCTGTACCACCGTCGATGGTTAAGAAATCGCCTTCTTTATAAACCTTACCACCGATGGTCAGTGTTGCTTTTGAATGTGAGACTTCAGCACTACTGCATCCAGCCACACATGGTTTTCCCATTCCTCTAGCAACAACAGCTGCGTGTGAAGTCATTCCTCCACGAGCGGTTAGAATTCCTTGAGCGGCGACCATACCAGCAATATCTTCTGGTGAAGTTTCAAGACGAACTAAAAGAACTTTATGACCAAGGCCAGCAAGCTCTGTTGCTCTCTCGCTTGTAAAAACGATTTCACCGGCAGCAGCGCCAGGCGAAGCAGGCAAGCCGTTAGTTATAAGATTTCTAGTTGCATCTGGATCAAGTGTTGGATGAAGCAATTGATTAAGATCATCCGGCTTAACACGCATTAGTGCTTCATCTTTAGTTAGAATTCCTTCTATAACTAAATCAGTTGCAATCTTAATTGCAGCTGCAGCAGTTCGTTTTCCATTACGGGTTTGCAAAATAAAAAGGACATTGTTTTCTATAGTAAACTCAATATCCTGCATATCTTTATAGTGGGCTTCTAGTTTTGTATAAACATCAACCAGCTCCTTGAACGCCGCTGGCATAATCTCTTCAAGGGTTGGCATTTTTTTATTTGATTCGTTCTTTGAATCAGTATTGATTGGCCCTGGAGTTCTTATCCCTGCCACAACGTCTTCACCTTGTGCGTTGACTAAGTACTCCCCAAAAAATCTTTTAACACCAGTGGAAGGATCCCGCGTGAAACATACACCTGTGGCGCAGGTATCACCCATATTTCCAAAAACCATCGATTGAACGTTAACTGCTGTTCCCCAGTCATGAGGAATTTCATTAATCTCACGGTACTTAATGGCGCGAGGATTATTCCAAGATCTAAAAACAGCAGCAATCGCCTGCCAGAGTTGTTCAACAGGATCAGTCGGAAAAACTTTTCCTGACTCTTGAAGAATAATTTCTTTATAGACCTGGCTAAGCTCTTTTAAATCTTCAGCAGTTAAATCGGTATCCTCTTTAACTCCAGCATGCTCTTTTAAATCTTCTAGAGTTGACTCCAGTAGAGATGTGTTAAAGCCCATAACGACATTGGCATACATCTGAATAAAACGGCGGTATGAATCCCAAGCAAAACGAGGATTGCCAGTAAGCTTGGCCATACCTTCAACTGTCTGTTCATTAAGACCTAAATTTAAAACGGTATCCATCATGCCAGGCATTGAGGCTCTAGCACCTGATCTGACAGAGAAAAGTAGAGGGTTAGACTGATCACCAAATTTCTTTTGCGTGATCTTCTCAATCGTTGCCAGAGACTCTTTAACTTGAGCTTTAATTTCTTCGTTAATTTTTTTTCCTGACTTATCGTAGTCAAGACAAGCTTCAGTGGTCACTGTAAAGCCTGGAGGAACATTGAGCCCAAGAGAAGTCATCTCCGCCAGGTTTGCACCTTTTCCGCCGAGAAGATTCTTCATCTCACGGGTTCCCTCTGTTTTGCCCGCGCTAAAGAGGTAGACCCACTTACTCATAAATGCTCCTGCTTAGAATCCGAATTGATCCTGGATATATTTTTTTACACTATCAATAGCAATACGCTGTTGAGTCATCGAATCACGATCACGAATCGTTACTGTTTGATCCGTTAATGTATCGTAGTCGATTGTGATGCAATACGGAGTTCCGATTTCGTCTTGACGACGATAGCGCTTACCGATTGATCCAGAAGTATCGTATTCAACTTTATAATGCTGTTGAAGTTCAGCGAATAATTTTCTCGCTGGTCCCTCAAGATCCTCTTTTTTCATCAATGGCATAACGGCTGCTTTAATTGGTGAAATACTTGGATGAAATTTCATCACCACGCGCTCGTTTTCTTTATCGCCTTCATTTTCAATGCGATAAGCATCACAAAGAAGAGCAAGAACAGCACGATCACATCCAACAGATGTTTCAATAACGTATGGAAGATATTTTTTATTGCCATCCATTTGGTCAACATACTCAAGTTTTTTTCCAGAGAATTTTTGATGTTGGGCCAAATCAAAGTCGGTACGAGAGTGAATCCCTTCCATCTCGCCCCAACCAATTGGGAATTCATATTCAATATCACTAGCAGCATCAGCGTAGTGAGCAAGGTCGTTTTCACCATGTGGATGCCAACGAAGCTTATCTTTTCTAAGACCGTTACTTAAATGCCAATTCAAACGAATTTCTTGCCACTGCTCCATCCACTCTTTTTGTGAACCAGGCTTAACAAAAAATTGCATTTCCATCTGTTCAAATTCACGTGTTCTAAAAATAAAGTTCCCTGGGCTAATTTCATTTCTAAACGCTTTACCAATTTGAGCAATACCAAAAGGAAGTTTCTTTCTCATCGTCGATTGAACGTTAAGAAAGTTTACAAAAATACCTTGAGCCGTTTCTGGACGTAGATAAACCATGGCACTTGGATCTTCCACCGCACCCATTTGAGTTTTAAACATTAAGTTAAAATCACGTGGCTCAGTAAATTGACCTTCGGCCTTACAAGTAACACATGGTTTAGATAGATCAATTTGATCGGCACGATAGCGCGCATTACAGGCATTACAATCCACCATCGGATCATTGAAGCCATCAATATGTCCTGAAGCTTTCCAAGTTGTTGGATGCATAAAGATAGAAGCATCAATCCCTTCAACATCTTCTCTAAAAGTCATTGATTTCCACCAACGATTTTTAACATTATTTTTTAGTTCGATACCAAGTGGGCCATAGTCCCAACAAGAAGCAAGGCCGCCGTAAATTTCAGAGCTTTGAAAAATAAAGCCTCTGCGTTTTGATAAGGCGACAAGTTCGTTCATTGATTTTAAATTTGATTCAGACACGGGCGCTCCAATTGGCATGATTATTCGATGCAATCTTACCTGAGTGCCTGTTTATTCGCTACATTGCCGCACCATGAAAATGAAATAATTAGGACTTTACGGATAAATCGTAGAGCTTCGCGTACTCACCGGCTTTCGCCATGAGCTCGCTATGATTTCCTTGCTCAACCAAACGACCCTGACTAAGGACATAAATACGATCATAATCTTGAATAGTACTCAAACGATGCGCCACAGCAACGACTGTTTTTTGAGAAGCGATACTTTCAAGGGCTTTTTGAACGACTTTTTCCGATTCATTATCAAGGGCCGAAGTCGCTTCATCAAAAAGAAGCACATCGGTATCTTGAAGAAAGGCCCTGGCAATTGTTAAGCGTTGTTGTTGACCACCAGATAAACGAGTTCCTCTATCACCTACGATCGTCTCTAACCCTTGTGGAAGTTTATCGACAAATTCAGCAGCATACGAAACTTTTAGCGCGTGCGAAATTTGCTCTTCAGTAAAGTCTTTACCAAGAGTCAGGTTGCCACGAATCGTATCGTTAAAGAGGAAGATATCTTGTGAAACTAATCCAAATAAACCGCGCAGACTATTAAGTTTAATATCAGCAATTGGTTTTTCATCTAAAAGAATTGTTCCGTGATCAACCGGATAAAGACCTAGAAGCAAATTTATGAGAGTGGATTTTCCTGAGCCAGACAAACCAACTAAAGCAACTTTCTCGCCTTTATTCACATGCATACTAAAGTGACTTAGAACTTCACCTTCGCCATAAGAAAAAGTCAGATCTTTTACTTCTATGCTTTTTTCAAATTTAGTCGGCTCAAGTGATCCTTTATCAGCTTCCTCTTCGTAGTTCATTAACTCCATGACTCTTTCATGAGCAGCTTTGGCCTGTGAAAGCTTAACGTTAGCTTGGGAGAATTTACGAATAGGATCCATAAATAAAGCAAGAGCTGCAACGAAGCTTACGAAATCACCAATAGAGGTAGCACCTGACTGAATACGGTGGTGAGCAAAAACGATCACGGCCGAAAAAGCACAAGCACCGATCACTTCAACTAATGGGTGGGCAAACTCTTCAACAAACATCGTTTTCTTTTGCGCTTGATAAAAGCGATCTTGAAAATAAGTAAATCTTTGAGTCACAAACTTTTGAAGGTTAAAAGCTTTGGTAATTTTGTGAGCGCCAATTCCTTCAGCCACAGCATGAGTAAAGTCCCCTTGCTCGCGTTGAACATCAGCTTGGTTACGATGGACTTTTTTACCAGAGACCTGAAAGATAGCTGCTAAAAACGGTGCGATGACAAAAATCACAAGAGTCAGCTGCCAATCGGCCCAAAAGGCCATACTAAGATAAGCAATCGCTTTAAGTGGTTCACGCACAAGATCAACAAAAGCTTTAAGAGCTTCAGCTTGAATGCGAGTGTCGTTAATAATATGAGAAATCATCTGGCCTTGTTTTGATCTTGTATAAAACGAAGTTGGAAGACGCTGCATTTTAGAAAAGACACTGGTTCTTAACGAACATGTGGCTTCTTCCATGGCCGTTCTAATCCAGTAGAAATGAAAGAATCTTGCTGGAAAATTTAAAATGCCCAAAGCTAAAAGTTTACCTGCTAACCACAGAACTTCTTCTCTCGTTGATTCAGGACTTAGACCGCGATCAAAAAGTGGTTGAACGAGCCCGACTTGAGCAGCTCCAATCCCGGCCAAGATGAAGGAGAAAATAATCGAGCCAATAACACGAGCTCGAAATGGGGCAATAAAAGGTAGAAGATGGGCTAACATGCATAAATCCTATCAGCCCAAACATCGTCTGTCCCTAAGGAATCATGCTTAAAGTCTTAAAATCCATGGGGTTGAGATGAAATTGAAAGCAGAAGTATTGCCATAAACGCTCCAGATTTGGACGCGTAAAGTTGGGGTCACAGCTAATATCTGGTGTTTTTTTATTGGCAACATCATTCATCAAGCTCCACAAAATCGGTCCCTTTTGCTCACTTGGTTTGCATGTTGAACAAATAAAACCGCCCTGATCGGCCGATAATGTGAGGTTTTCAAACAGCTCTAAATTGATGCCACAAACCATACAGTTTTTGATATTGGGAAAAACACCAAGCTCGATCAGAAGTTTGCCTAAATAAATAGCTACTTCACCTCTGGCTAAAAATTGTTTATTTGCCACTGAAGATTCAAGGTGAACAAGTGCATTGCTGACGGCCCTAAATATTCCTTGTGAATGATCATCAAAAGTATGGGAGTCATCATGTAGATTTTCATCAACTGCAATTTTAGCTGCCAGTTGAACAATAAAGCATAAGACATAAAAGGCTAAATGATCGTCTCTTACCTTGTTCGCCATCCATAAAGATTGCCACTCTTTGGCAGAATACACTTCGCTATTAGAATTCGATCGAGCAAGCTCTACTTTAAGCATGGTGCCTAATTCGAGGATGCTAGATTTTTTCTTTTCCCCGCCACCTCTGCCGCCATAAAACATCACTGAAATAGTTTTACCGCTTCGAAGTAATAGCTTTACCAGAAGATTTCGTTCTCCATGAGCGACTTTAGATAATAAGATGCCTTCAATCTTGGTATTCACATTTTTAAGTATAGGTGGGTTCGTACCAATACATCAAAGCACCAGATCCTTATTTTTTCAGCTATCTGGCTTTTATCCATGCAGTGAAGATAGAATTTTTCGCCTTTTCTTCCACCTCTCGCTGCCATTTGAATCCACATAGACTCTCTATTGGGCCTATGATCTATAAAGACGTGGTCAAAACTTGGAAGATTGACACCGTGACTAAGTGCACTAGTTGTAATGATCCACTGAACGTTTTGATTCTTTTCAAGCTCTAGTCGAAAATCTCCAACTTCTCCCCCAACACATGCCAGGACACTCAGTCGTTGTGAAGAAAACCAATGAAGCCAGTGCTTTACTTGATGCCTGGTTTTACAAAAAATTATCCCCCTCGATTGGGTGACTTTTGATTCCCAATAAATCCTTCGCTTCATGGCCAAAAGGTTTTTGCCGTAGCGATAGATTTTTTCAGGAGCATTTTTAAAGCGCATATTTCCAAGATCAATAATGAAAATGAAATCAAAACAGTGAGCTTGCCAAGCTCTAATCTCACTCATTTGATCAGGCTCAATAGTTGCAGACAAACCAAGAATCCTTGCTCCAAGATTGGCCCAAGCGTAGAGCTGCTCTCTTAGAAGTGGTCTAAATTCCTCTCCCCATGTTTGAAAAAGATGAAACTCGTCGAGCACTAAAATACATTCATTAATAACGTTGCTAGGCAGATGACTTGGCAGTGTTTCAGGCGTTGCCACCAAAATACCTTGTGGATTTTTTGCAAACTCAACCCAGGCATGGTCATTTCGCTTTCGAAGAATCCTGACTTTACGATTTAACTGCGTCAGTCTTTGGGCGAATTCTTCAGCAAGTGCTCGAAGGGGTGAGACGAAAATCCAAGGGCCATCAAGTTCTAATAATAATGAAGTCTTTCCCCATGCAGGCGGCGCTATAAAAATGGTTAAAGAGGAGCGCATTTGAAGTATCGGTTGAATTTTCATAACAGCTTGAAATGCCAGAGACCTCGTGGTTTAAGATGATTAAGTTCTTAATATTTGGAGAAGAGTTGAACTCATTGATCATTTTTGAGCATGAACGAAAAGCAGATCTGATCACGATCACTGATGAGTATCGCCTCAATCATTTGAACTCTGTATTAAAAATCAAACTCAATCAAAACCTAAAAGTTAGTCTTCTTGGATCGGGATTAGGCCAAGCAGAGGTTAAGTTGATTGAAAAAAATAGAATTGAGCTAGAACTTAGCAGTGAAATTACTCAAAGCGATTATCCTGAATGGCATCTTTTGGTAGGCCTTTCAAGACCACCAACGATGAAAAAAATCTTGGAGCATGCCACTTCTTTGGGTGTTACTCACTTTCATTTTTTTACCGGTGAGCTTAGTGAGAAAAGTTACGCCGACAGCAAGATTTGGGAAGAAAACACTTCGCAAAAAGTCTTATTAGACGGCCTCTCACAGAGCGCTCGCTATTGGAAACTACCAAAGATCTCGATCCATAAAACGATAGAATCTATTCCTAGTTTTGATGGCTTTGATCGTCGAATTTCAAGTCTTTCTGATGGAAGCCACAGTAAAATGGAGAAACTGGATTCTAAACAACCTTTGGTGTTAGCCTTTGGACCTGAGCGAGGCTTTACTCAAGCTGAGGACAACGCTTTGCGCTCAAAAGGATTTCAAGCTTTTAGTCTTGGACAAGGAGTGCTTAGAGTCGAAATCGCTGTATTCAGTGCTTTAGGTCAGTGC
>Ga0100402_1002030_pt1 | contig 23020 bp, 19 predicted proteins | sample CryGeyme20150102_FD_80419 | JGI IMG/M metagenome (GOLD analysis project Ga0100402, IMG submission 80419) | Groundwater microbial communities from Crystal Geyser aquifers in Utah, USA - Crystal Geyser metaG 2015-0102 | ecosystem: Environmental > Aquatic > Deep subsurface > Groundwater | place...
CTGCATGATATAATCCAAATTTTTAGGTGTTCGTTTTTTTAAATGCTGAAAATATTTCTGATTTTCTTTTTTTGCTTGCGCTGCCAATTTTGGCAATTGCTCTAAGTAACCTTTCATGCTCGAAAAATACACTTTTTAAGCTAAAATTTGACTAAAAATCGTATTTTCGTAGCTTAATTTTTTTTAGATAAATGAATATTCAAAACCTTATTGCATTCAAAGTAAAAGAAGGCTTTTTAAGATTGTATCAAATTGAAATTCCAACAGTTGAATTTCAAGCAACTCGCAAAGAATTTGAAGGTGATATTACTGTGGTTGTGTTTCCATTGTTGAAATACAAAAAAGGAAATCCTGCTGAAATTGGAGAAAATTTAGGAAAATATCTATCCGAAAATGTTCCTGAAATAAAGAAATATAATGTAGTTCAAGGCTTTTTGAATTTAGTGATTGATGATGTTTTTATATCAATTTTTTTAATTCAATCTTCACAAATTCAACTTTCGGTTTTGAAATTCCAAAGGAAAATGACAAAGCAATTATGGTTGAATATTCTTCACCAAACACAAATAAACCCTTACATTTAGGTCATGTTCGTAATAATTTATTAGGATTTTCAGTTGCTGAAATTATCAAAGCTTCTGGAAAAAAAGTATACAAAACTCAAATTATTAATGACAGAGGAATCCATATTTGCAAATCGATGTTGGCTTGGAAATTATTTGGAAATGGTGAAACTCCTCAATCAACAGGATTAAAAGGAGATAAATTGGTTGGAAATTATTATGTGAAATTTGATCAGGAATATAAAAAACAAATTGCAGAATTAATTTCAAAAGGAACATCAGAAGAAGAAGCAAAAACTACCACACCAATTCTTTCAGAAGCTCAACAAATGCTGAGAAATTGGGAAAATGGAGAGGAAGAAGTTGTCGCACTTTGGAAAAAAATGAATCAATGGGTTTATGATGGATTTGAAGTAACTTACAAAAATTTGGGGGTAGATTTTGACAAATTATATTACGAAAGTGATACGTATTTGTTGGGAAAAGATGTGATTGCTGAAGGAATTGAAAAAGGTGTTTTTTACAAAAAAGAAGATGGCTCTGTTTGGTGCGATTTAACGGATGAAGGTTTAGATGAAAAAATCGTGTTGCGTTCAGATGGAACAGCAGTGTATATGACTCAAGATATTGGGACCGCAATTCAGCGTGTAAAAGATTTGAAAGATGTTGGAGGAATGGTATATACTGTTGGAAATGAGCAAGATTACCATTTTCAAGTATTGTTTTTAATTCTGAAAAAATTAGGATTTGATTGGGCTAAAAACTTGTTTCATTTGAGTTATGGAATGGTTGATTTGCCTTCAGGAAAAATGAAATCAAGAGAAGGAACTGTGGTTGATGCAGATGATTTAATGATTGAAATGACTGAAACTGCCAAAATTATTTCAGAAGAATTAGGAAAATTAGAAGGCTATTTAGAGGTTAAAAAAAATGAATTGTTCAAAACGATTGGTTTGGGCGCATTGAAATACTTTATTTTGAAAGTTGACCCAAAAAAACGAATACTTTTTGATCCAAAATCATCCGTAGATTTTCAAGGAAATACAGGACCATTTATTCAATATACTTATGCAAGAATTCAATCAATAATTCGAAAAGTAACCTTTGATTATTCACTAGAAATTAAAGAATTAGAGCTTCATGAGAAAGAAAAAGATCTTATCAAACAATTGGCTTTATTTCCTGAAACAGTTCAACAAGCGGCTGCCAATTATTCGCCTGCAATTATTGCAAATTATACCTATGATTTGGTAAAAGAATTCAATTCTTTTTATCAAAATGTATCAATTTTAGGAGAAGAAAATCATGAGAAAAAGGTGTTTAGAATACAAATTTCAAAAAAAGTTGCAGATGTTATCAAGCAATCTTTTTCATTATTAGGTATAAATGTTCCTGAAAGAATGTAAAACTTGCCTGAAATTAAGTAAAGTAAAAAAATATAACTAATTTTTAAAGTAAATTTTTGGCTTTAATTACTAAATTTGCGATAAACATAAAACAAAAACACTATTTAGAAATAACTTTTTAAACTATAAACTTTTAAACAATTTTTTAAAATGAATTATGACATTATTATTATTGGAAGTGGGCCTGGAGGATATGTAACTGCAATTAGAGCTTCACAATTGGGTTTCAAAACTGCCATTGTAGAAAAGGAAAGTTTAGGAGGAATTTGTTTAAATTGGGGTTGCATACCAACAAAAGCTTTATTAAAATCCGCACAAGTGTATGATTATTTAAAACATGTTGATGCTTATGGCTTAAAAGCATCATCTATTGATAAAGACTTTGATGCAGTCATCAAAAGAAGTAGAAATGTTGCAGATGGAATGAGCAAAGGAGTTCAATTCTTGATGAAAAAAAATAAAATTGACATCATTGACGGTTTTGGAAAAATAAAACCAGGAAAAAAAGTAGATGTAACTGCCGAAGATGGAACTGTAAAGGAATATACAGCAAAAAACATCATCATTGCAACTGGTTCTCGCTCTCGTGAATTGCCAAATATTCCGCAAGATGGCGTAAAAGTCATCGAATACAGAAAAGCAATGTCATTACCAAAGCAACCAAAATCTATGATTGTGGTTGGTTCAGGAGCCATAGGAGTTGAGTTTGCTCATTTTTATAATACGATGGGGACTGAAGTTACAATTGTGGAATTTATGCCAAACATTGTTCCTATTGAAGACAAAGATATTTCGAAACAAATGGAACGTTCTTTCACCAAAGCTGGTATTAAAATTATGACAAATTCAACAGTTGAATCTATTGATACCTCTGGTGATGGCGTTAAAGCATACGTAAAAACAAAAAATGGCGAAGAAGTTTTAGAAGCTGATATTTTACTTTCTGCAGTTGGTATCAAAACTAATATCGAAAATATTGGTTTAGAAGATGTTGGAATTATTGTTGACAGAGACAAAATCATGGTAAACGATTGGTATCAAACGAATATTCCAGGATATTATGCCATTGGTGATGTTGTTCCTGGTCCTGCTTTGGCACATGTGGCATCTGCTGAAGGTATTACTTGCGTTGAAAAAATAGCTGGTTTGCACACAGAACCAGTTGATTATGGAAACATTCCTGGCTGCACGTATGCTACTCCAGAAATTGCTTCTGTAGGTTTGACAGAAGAGAAAGCAAAAGCAGCAGGTTATGAATTAAAAATTGGGAAATTCCCTTTCTCAGCCTCCGGAAAAGCGAAAGCTGCAGGGACTCCTGATGGATTTGTGAAAGTGATTTTTGATGCAAAATACGGAGAGTGGTTGGGTTGTCATATGATAGGAGCAGGTGTTACAGACATGATTGCTGAAGCAGTTTTGGGTCGTAAACTAGAAACCACAGGTCATGAAGTTTTAAAAACAATTCATCCTCATCCAACAATGAGTGAAGCTGTAATGGAAGCAGTTGCTGATGCCTATGGGGAAGTCATTCATCTATAATTTTGCACGATTCACAGAAAAAATTAAATTCTGTTGCAATTTTAGTTACTTTTGCCTTGTAATACAGCATAAATTTCCCTCATTTTAGTAATTTTAAAAATTAAATTAAAAATAATATAAATGAGTTTCGTTGAGTGGTTACTTTCTTTTGTTTACAAGATAAAAACGTTTCCTCTTATTATCCAAATTACAATCGTTTTAACGATGTTTTTTCTAATTTCAACGTTTGCTCTGATTATTACCATTTATACGATAAGAAAAAAACATAATCGAGTCCAAAAGCTTTTAAAAAATAGTGTTCCTGAGATTAAAAAACTTTTTGAAGTTGTTCTTTTTGAAAACGAGAAATATGACGAATTAGAATTTTTTGAAAGATTCAAAGACATTGTTGAAGAGGTTAATAGAGAATCACTCGATTTAGCTGTTGATGTTTTGGTTGAATTTAAAAATGAACACAGAGAATCTGATATGTATTTATTTATTATAAATTCATTGGGGATTGTAGAGCATTTAGAAAGAAAATTTGATTCAAGATCAAATAGTGAAAAAATGGATGCGTTTCAGGAAGCATTTGTATTGAACTTAAATAAGTTCGACTCAAAAATTCTGGTTCATGCTTACAGTAAAAATTCACAAATACGAAACGAAGCAAGAAACTCATACTTGGCATTGAGCACCAATGACCCATACCGTTTTTTTGATGAGTATTCAGGAGATTTAACAAAATGGGATGAAATTGAACTCATGCAATATTTAAAGTTGCAAAGTGAAAGAGGAAATTTAGAAGGTTTAGGAAAATGGATAAACTATTCTAAAAACGATTCTTTAGTTGTATTTTTGATAAAAATGGTTGGCTATTTTAAACAAAAAGGAATTGATGAAATTCTTTTAGAAAAATTAGAAGACGATAATGCAAAAATCAGAGCAGAAGCGATTTTAACTTTAGGTGAATTAGGAATTAAAGAAACCGAACAAACTTTGATTGAAAGGTATTACACTGAGCCAGAGATTTGTCAGGTTTCTATAGTAAAAACCATTAAAAAGTTTAACACCGGGAAATCATTGAAATTTTTACAAGAAATTTTCAGTGAAACGAACAACACCGATACAAAAAAGATTATCGGTGAAGCTATTTTAAATTATAGCTATGAAGGAAAAATCGCATTTCAAAATTTAAAAAATTCATTAAAGGGTTTTAATCTTACAATATTAAAACACATTGAAACCCCTTTAATCAAATATAAATAAATGGAATTTTTTGTAAAAATTTACGAATATTTTATATTTTTCTATGCAACTACACTCATTCTAAGCTACATAGTGTTGGCTATTTTTTCATTTATTGCAATTAATAGATATAAAAATTACAATACTGATATTGACGATGAAGAGTTATTAAACTCAAAATTGGCACCTGGTATTTCCGTTATTGCACCGGCTTATAATGAAGAGTTAACCATTATTGTAAACGTAAAATCTCTTTTAACGCTAAATTATCCACTTTTTGAAGTAATTATTGTAAATGATGGTAGCAAAGATAAAACCCTTGAACTTCTTATTAAAGAATTTGATTTGGTAGAAGCTCCTTTTGCTTACGTTGAAAAAATTAAAACAAAACCTTACAAAAGAACTTTTAAATCTCAAAACCCTAGATACGAAATCCTAACAGTCATCGATAAGGAAAATGGAGGTACAAAAGCTGATGCCTTTAATGCAGGATTAAACGCATCTGTATTTCCATATTACCTCAATACAGATGTTGATTGTATTCTTGCAAGAAATACATTGACTAAAATGATTAAACCAATTCTAAGCTCGAAAGTCCGAGTTATTGCAGTTGGTGCAACTTTAAGGATGTCTAATAACTGTGAAATTGAAGAAGGAATTATCACAAGAGTTAGACCACCAAAAGCCTTGATTCCAAGATTTCAGGAATTAGAATACATTCGTTCTTATTTGTTGGGAAAAATGGGATGGGAATTAATCAATTCTGTTCCAAACGTTTCTGGAGGTTTAGGAATGTTTGATAAAGAAATTGCAATTAAAGCTGGTGGTTATGGAGCGGATTCACATGCCGAAGACATGGACATGATGACTAGGATGGCTGCACACATGATGAACAACAGGCTAAAATATAAAATTGGGTATATTCCACTTTCTTGCTGTTGGACTGAAGGACCTCCAAACATTAAAATTTTAAGCAGACAAAGAACAAGATGGGCAAGAGGATTGTTTCAAATGTTTACAGATCACCGAAGAATTTTATTCAATCCTAAATACAGAAGATTGGGTTTAATTACTTTTCCTTATATTTTTATATTCGAATTTCTTGCACCAATTATTGAAGCATTTGGTATACTTTTCACCATATTTCTATTTTTCTATGGATATATAAACTGGAATTTTGCACCACTGATATTATTTTATTCCTACACATTTGCAATTATGATTTCATCCGTAGTAATTATTTGGGATCAAATGACGTTCAAATATTACAATACAACAAGAGAGGTATTAACATTATTTTTAACAGCTATTATCGAACCTATTTTATATCACCCTTTAATTATGTTTTTCTCCTTAAAAGGGTATTTCAGTTTTGTAACTTCCCGAGAGTTAGCATGGGGAACCATGACAAGACAGGGATATGAAACAGAGAAAAAAAATGAAGAAAATGTTGATAAAAAAAATAAAAATGATCAAAATCCTGATGACCAAAATAATTCTAATGGCGAAAATAAAAATAAAAAAAACAGTGTTTTTGACAGATTGAAAAATAAAAAATCTTCAGGTGAGCTTGAACCTATCAAAACATAATTTACCTCAAAATATCATGAGAATAAGCAAGTTTAAATTTATTTTTATTGTGATGGTTTTCGCTCAGATTAACCTATATTCACAGATATATGATTCTTCCGATTTATATTTTGAAGAAGCAAAGAAAAATGTTGCCGAAAATAATTTTGCAAAAGCAGCAAAAATGAGTTGGAGAGGATTGCAAATCTCGCCTAATGACTTGGATTTAAAAATTATTTTAGGAAGATCTAATTTACAACTCGGAAAATATGATACTGCAAGATATGTTCTAAAACAAGTTTATGACAGAAGGAGAAAAGATACTGATGTCTTGAAATACCTTGTTAACGTTGAAGAAACTACAAAAAGATATTCAGATGCTATTTGTTTTGTAAATGAATTATTAGAAATCACTCCTTACAGTAGAAGTTGGTGGTTGAAAAAAATAAACATCTACAAAGAAATGGGTAATTTTGAGGAGGCTGAAAGGTCTTTAAAAAGATTGTACCAAATTTATCCAAATGATTCTGAAATTGGTAAAGCCTACAAAAATGTAATGATTGGTGATGGTAGTAAAGCCATCAAAAATAAAAAATATGATGAAGCAAATCAAATTTATAAAACCATCATTGATAACAACACGTCTAATTTAGATGCATATATTGGAATAATCAATAATGAATTGTCAAAAGGCAGTAATGAAAACGCACTTCAATATACCAATAGAGCTTTGATGGAGCTGCCAGATGATAAAAGTTTGGTTGAGAAAAAAATTGGTTTACTTACAGATATGGGAAGACATGCAGAGGCAATCAAATATATCAACACTTTAACGAGAAGTAAATTCCCTGAAATATTTTCAAAAAATTTGCCTTATTTGATGCAAGAATCCGCAGGATACAATGAATACAATGATCCTTATATCATCAATCGAAAACTTGCAGAATTAAATGGGAATTCAGAATCTGTGGATTATGTAATCAACGTTGCCATGGGAAGAGGCTATTTTATTGATGCTCAATATGAATTGACTAGAGTTTTGAAAAAAAGCCCAGATTCAAAAAAATACCTTATCAAACAAATGGAGCTTTACAGAGCCACTTTAGACACTGAAAATTATAACAAAAGTGTTTTAGCATTGCATGAAAAATTTCCTGATGATGATGATGTGACCAATGCATACAACAAATTGATGTACGACACTGCAAAAAGATATGTTATTGAAAAACAGTTAGATAAAGCATTGCCCATTTTCAACGACCTTGTTTCTTCTCCTGATTTCACAAAAGAATCTGAGCAACAAATTTATTCCATTTACCTTGAGCAAGGAAAATATGACGAAGCAAATGACCAAATAGATAAATTAATTGAATTGGATCCCGAAAATCCTGACTATTTAGTAAGAAAATCAACATTATACCAAAAAATGGAAATGTACGATGACGCACTAAATATCACCAGAGATTTAGAAACAAAATATCCATTAGACTTAAAATATCCCGCTTTATATGTGAGTCAAGTTGAAGAATATGCAACTTTTTTAATGCGTGAAGAAAAATATAGACAAGTTTTACCAATCGTAGAAGATGGACTAACAAGACAAAACAATAACAAAACGCTTTTAGACATTGCAATAAACGCTTCTTCAGCAATTCCTGATTATGAAAAAGGAATTAATTATAGTTTGAGTGCTTTAAGCTTTTATCCAAAAAATAAAACTTTTAGATTAAAACTCTCCAATTTATACACTTTAAATAAAAAATACGACAAGTCAGTTGCTATTCTTGATTCTTTGAAAACAATATATCCTTATGACCGAAAAATAAAAGACGCTTTGGCTGAAGTCTTATTTTTTAAAGGTAAAAATTTTGAAGACGATGGTTTAGCTGATGAAGCTATCAAAAGTTACGATTCTGCATTTTTCTTGAATCCAAAAGATGAAGGCTCTATGCAACGATTGATAAATCTTTACATAACAAAAAAACCAAATGAAGAAGCTTTGGATTTTATCAACCAAAAATTGATAAAAGATCCAAAAAATAATTTCTTACTCTATAAAAAAGGAGTTGTTTTTGAATTATTGAAAGAATATGATTCCGCTTATTATTATCAAAAATTTAGGGAAATTGACAATCCTTATGAAAAACAAGAGAGGAATATTGCACTAGAAACTTTAAGAGCAGAGCAATTAAGAAATATTCTCGGAATTTCGTATGCAAAAGCAACCTCAGATTCATTGCCTTTTAGCACTTCTCTTGCAGGTATTACATTCAACCGAAAATATGAAAAAAGCAATTACGGTGCAGTTTTAAACTATGCAGCAAGGAGACTTGGAGTTGGCGTGCAGCCAGGTTTAAATTATTCAAGAATATTAACCAGAACGATTTATGCAGACATTGGAGTGCTCATTGGAAGTAAATTCTTTCCGAAATTTATTCTTTATGGAAACGCCTACAAAGAATTTAAATCTGGTTATGATGCACAAGTTGGTTTGCGTTTTTCACGTCTTCAAGACGATACAAACTTTATGGCTCTTATCCTTGGTGGTTCGCGAAGATGGCAAGATATCGTTGTGACATCAAGATTAAATTTAATGTCAGATAGCGATTTCCTCTATTTTAATTTAATGGGACAAGCACGAATAAACGTAAACACACGACAAGACCAACTTACAGTCACAGTTGCTGGTGGTAGTGCACCTTTTGACAACCAATTACCAGAAGGTCAAGCTGTGTTTTTAAACTTTTCTAACGTTTCTGTTGGTGCAGGTTACAAATATAATATTTCACCCAAAACAGCATTTTCAATTGATGGAACTTGGACAAACTTTCAAAGCACACAGTTTTCAGAAGGAGCATTTGTTTTTATAAATCAATATAATTTAGCGTTCACAATTCTTACTAAGTTTTAGAAAATCAACCAATATCGTTAAAATATGTTTCAGAAATATCTATACATTTTTATATTTTTCTCTATGATCAACTCTTGTGCTCAAGATAAAAATGATGTTACTTTTTTTTCAGTTGAAGAAAAAATAATCCCTAGAATTTCTATTCCATTAAATGCTGACGAAGAAACCGAAAATGCAGCAAGTGAATTTTTGAAAAATTTTAAAATTTTAACTGGTGAAAATTTAATTATTGAAAGAAGTAATGGTCTAAATACCAATTATTTTTACATAATTATCAGTTTGAATCCAACACAAAAAGAAAGTTATTGTCTTTATAAAAAAGGTAAAAATATAACAATTCAAGGTTCAAATTCTGAGAATCTACTTTATGCAGTTCAAGATTTTTTTAAAAGGTTTACTTCGCTAACTTATTTCCAAAAAAACAACAGTAAAAAAGTAGATGCTTTCGAAAAAAATATCAAGGTTCCCGAAGAATTTAGCTTCTGCTCCACTCCTGATTTCGCGTATAGAGAACCTTATTTTTCGCCCAATTTTAATACTGATTTTAGAGTTTGGAATAAAACCAATTACTTAGAATTAGAATGGGGAATTTGGGGTCACAACCTTCCTAAAATAATCAAAGGAATTCAAGTTCCTGAAACTATATTTGCCTTGGTTGATAATGAAAGAAATGAAGAACAATTTTGTTTTACAAGCGACATTCTCTTTAATTATGTGAATGAAAAAGTAAAAGACCTTCACGAAAACGATCATTTACTTACAAAATTTATGATTTTGCCCAACGATAATGACCTTGTATGTAGTTGCAATACCTGCAAAGCTGTTGGAAACACAAAAAATGATGCCGCACCAGCAGTATTTACATTTTTAAACAAATTAGCTAAAAACCATCCCAACCTTTCATTTTTTACGACGGCTTATAGTAGCGTTAAAAAAATTCCAAGTTTCAAAGCAGCCTCAAATTTGGGCGTTTTTTATAGCACCATCAACATCCAAAAAGGAGTTCCTATTGAAAAAATAAAAAACTTTGAAAAGTTTGAAAATGATATAAAAAAATGGAAAGATTATTTGAATAACGTTTATATTTGGGACTATGTCGTTAATTTTGATAATTATTTTGACATTTATCCAACATTAAAAGTAGCACAAGATAATTTGAAACTTTACAAAAAATTGGGCGTAAATGGGGTTTTTATGCACGGAAGTGAGGAAAACTATAGCACTTTTGATGATTTAAAAGCAACATTATTAGCAGCGTTAATGTGGGACACCAATATCAATATTGATAATGAAATTGGTACTTATTTTAGAACTAAATACACCTCAAAACTTGCTGATGTTTTGATAAACTATTACACTTTTATCGAAAATTCATTTTTCTTGAGTAAAAAAGAATTAAACATTTACAGTGGAATTAATAAATCTGTCAAAAAATATTTAGACCCAAAAGTATTCTTTAGTTTTTACAAAGAATTTGATTTGCACACCCAAAACAATAAATACGATAAAGATTTTTTAAAATTAGCAACAGCACTCACTTTCTTGAATTTAGAAATTATGAGAGATGCTGGTTTGGGAGACTATGGTTTTGCTTCCTTAAATAATAATGAAGAAATTATTGTGAAAAATGAGGTGGGAATTTTACTCGACAAATTGTTTGTTTATAGCAAAACTTCAGATATTAAAACCTATAACGAAGTTAATTTTACGATTGAAGAATACATCAATAGTTGGCGACAAACCATTTTCAGATATCACAAAAGAAAACACTATTTCTATAAAAAATCATTTAAAGTTTTATCGAAATTAGATGAAGATTATACCAATTTTAAAGTTTTAAATGATGGTACTTTTGGCTTAAAAGATTACAACACGAATTGGCATCTAAGTTCAATTGATAATTTGGTTTTGGAAATCGAAAAAAGTGCTATTTCCAAATCTAAAAAAATCACATTTTCTTTTTTACAAGACAAAAAACACAAGATTTATTATCCAAGCTTAATTGAAATTTTGGATATGAACAATAAATCTATCAAAAAAATTAGCATAACTTCAGACGAAGATTTATTAAATACAAAAGAAGTTTCTATTGATTTACCAACTGATTTTGACAATCTTCAATTACCAGAATATTTCAAAATAAGTATAAAAAGAGCTGATGTTTCAGGAAAAAATTCCTTGGCTTGTGATGAAATAATTTTTAATTAAAATTGAGTAATTTTACCATTATGAAAAAAATATTTCTATTCATATCAGCACTTGTTTTACTTAGTTCTTGCGAATTTAGAAAACCTAGTTTAGATAAGGTGAAAAGAACTAAAATGGAGATTATTGACCCTGAACGACATTATTATCCAATTTTGCGTGATTCAAAACTTTCTGTCGAATACAAATTATACAACAGAGGAACTGAACCCTTAATCATTTATGAAGTACAGGCCTCTTGTGGTTGCATTGAAGTTGATTATCCAAAAGGTTCTATTGGTCAAGATGACTTTGGATTTATCACTTTAGATTATGATAGTGCCAAAAACATTGGCTTTGTGGAATTTTTTATAACAATTGTTGCCAACACAGAAAAAGACGTTTTTACAACTGTAAAATTCGATTTAAACGTGGTAACATCTCCTCATTATACAAGAGATTACGAAGAAATTTATCTCGAAAGAAGAAAAGCAAAACTAGCAGGAGAAGTTGATGGAGATTTAACAGAGCAAGGTTATTACACAGATTTTACAAAAACAGTCAGATAATCAATAAATCCAAATTTAAATGAAAGAGAAATACCAAAAAGTTTTTGATTTGTGCGAAAAATTAGACGTTAAAGATGGTGAATTGAAAGTTGAAGAAGGAATTTTTAAATTATGGGCAACAACAAAATATCCTTTTGAAAAAAACCAAATTATAGCAAAAATAAAAGAAATTGGAGGAGAAAATCCTACCGATATTTTCTTTGATATTAAAGCCAAAGATGAAACAGTATTTGCGCGTCATTATATTCAAAGTTTGGATACACTGAGCAGTATTGCCGAAACTTATTATGGAAACCCAATGAAATATGACAATATTTTTCAAGCAAATACTGATATTTTAAAGGACCCAAATACGATACTTTCTGGACAAAACTTGGTTATCCCTTTTTTGTAAAATACAAAACTGATATTTTTCCAATCGGTTTTTTTAACAAAAAACTTAAATTTAAAAAACAAAACATTGATTATCAATAAAAATAAATTTACAAAAGAAGTTTTAAAATCACTCCTAAAACTCATTATAGCTGGGGTATTTATTGGTCTCTTAAAAAAACAAGATGCAATCATCGCTGTTTTATTACTTTTAAAAATTAGTCAAAATATTTATTTAGAAATTATAAAACCAAAAACTCACAAAAACTGGATATTGCTAATTGGAATGCTATTAACTGGGTTTGGCGGAATTGTTGGCGAAACTTGGGGCGTATTAAATGGTTATTGGGAATATCATGAAGTGCCAAATGAATTGCCTTTGTGGTTGCCATTTGCGTGGATGTTGGCTTTTCATTATTTATATAAATTAGAGCGAAATCTAATTCCTTTATTATCAAATCAAACTCAGAAAAATAAAATTTTATTGGCAATAATTTTGGCTTTGATTCTTCCTGCTTTTGGCGAAATTATTACCATCCAATTAGGAGTTTGGACGTATTATTGGCAATATCAACTTTTTGGAGTTCCATTGTATGCTTTTTTGTGTTTGGTTTTTGTGCATATGTTGGTTTATACGATTTTGCATATTATTTGCAAAAAATATCAAATTAAAGATTTGGTGTTTTATTGAGAGTCTCAACAGAAAAACAATTCTTTCTTAAAAAGCAATTGAAAAAAAAAAAATTTCTTAAATTTTCACTGTTTATTTTTGAATGAGAAATATCCCGTGTCAATTCGTGAAGTTCCTTTCTGAAAATGAATGTTCTATGATAACTCTAAAATTGTAAACTCCAATTGCAAAGGCTTGAGCGTTTTTTTGAGAGTTTCAATAAAAACATCTCCATATTCCAAATAATGTTCAGAAAAATTACGTTGACGTTCTTCCAAACTTTGATTTGGTAAGAGCTCGTTTTGAATTTCGGTAATTCTGCAAACTAAATCTTCTTGTCGTTTTTTTTCTGCTTTTAATAACCTTTTTTCAAGATAATCCAACCCATTTAGTTGCATTTTTTCCTGTGCATTCACAGCATTTAAAAAAGAAACCGCTGTTTTTTTGGCAACTATTTTTAAATCTTCAAATTGTTTTTGTAAAAAAAGTTTTTTCTCTTGAAATTGAAAACCAATTTCTGAGTTTTCAATCACTTTTTCAGAAATTAATTTATGCTGATTTAAAAAGATTTCTTCATTGGAAATGGAAAGTTTCTCTATTTTTTTTGATTGTTTAGCACTAAAAACCTGAACAGAATTTCGAAGCAATAAAATTGGAAATGGCACCTTAACTTTGTTGAAAAAACCTTTTAATTGCAACCAATAAGCAATCTCACCACCACCACCAATATAACACAAATTGGGCAAAATAATTTCTTGATACAAAGGTCGTATCAATACATTTGGAGAGAATTTCTCAGGATGATTCTCAACTTCTTTCAAAATTTCATCTTTTGAAAAATGGAGTTTTGTGTTGTTGATTTTATAAATATCATCCTCAAAAACAATACGTTCTCGCATATTTTTTTCTAAATAAAAAAGATTGATTTTTCGGGGACTTACTTGAATTTTATACTCATTTTCCATAGCAATAATAGTTTTTGAAACCTCATGAAACGAAGTTTCGTTCAACAAATCATCTTTGATAAAAGGAATTAAAAGTTGTTTTAATTCGGGTTTATCTGCGTCCACAATCACCAAACCATACTCAGAAAAAAGTTTGTTTGCTAGGAAAAAAGTAGCTTCAGATAAATTTTCATGTTGTAAATAGGCTTCAAAAAAAAGGTTTTTAAGAAAAGTTGCGTTCTTTGAATTTCCTAAATGCGCAGCAAAAACTTCAAAAACTTCCTCCAATCCAGCTGTTGAAAATCGTCCAACTGCTCCACCATCTTTTCTATCCCAAGTTACTTTTTTTCCTTTAAAATTGAAGTAATTAATTTCGTCAAAATCATGATCTTCAGTTGCCATCCAATAAATTGGAACAAAATTTTTATCTGGAAATTTTTCTGATAATTCCTCACACAAATTGATGGTTGAAATGATTTTATACAAAAAATAAAGCGGTCCAGTAAATAAATTTAGTTGATGACCCGTTGTTATTGTAAAGGTATTTTCCTGTTGTAAAAGGTCTAAATTAACACCCGTTTTCTCAGAAATATCAGCATTTTGATACTGAACTTTTAGAGCATTGTATAGTGTAATTCTAGTTTGTAAACTGAAGGAATTTTCTTTTTCTTCTATTTGATTATGAAATCCCTGTATATCTGGAAAATTGTTGTAAAATGGTTTTAAATTGTCTTTTTTCTCTAAATAATCAAGCATTATTTTTGAGAAAAAACCAGTTTTTTGAAAGGGAATGTGAGTTACTTTCATAGTGAATTTAAACAAATAAGTAAAAATTGAACTCTTTTTAGTAATTGCATATTTATTAAATAATTTTTCGTAAAAATACAATTAATTTAAAGTTTTGAGGAAAATCATTTTTAATCTAACAGATTTTTAACGAACATTGAATTTTGCCATTTCTAAAATCTTTTTATTTCCTTACATTTGACAAATATCAAACTTATTTTCATGAAAATACACAAAATTATTTTGGTTGCAATTGTAACAATCAGCAATCTAAACGCTCAAAATATTCAATCACCTTCTGAATTTTTAGGGTACGAAATTGGTAGCCGTTTTACAAGACATCATAAAGTGGTTGACTATTTTGAATATGTTAGCAAATCACTTCCAAATGTAAAACTCGAAAAATACGGAGAAACAAATGAACACAGACCTTTATATATTTTATTTATTTCGTCTGAAGAAAACATTAAAAATTTAGAAGAGATTAGAAAAGCAAATCTTTCTCAAACCGGAATTTTAAAAGGAAATCTTGATAATAAAATCGCCATTGTTTGGCTCAGTTATAACGTTCATGGAAACGAGGCTTCAAGTACAGAAGCCTCAATGTTAACTCTTTATGAACTTGTAACTTTAAAAAAAGAGTGGTTAAAAAATACTTTAGTGATTATAGATCCTTGCATCAATCCAGATGGAAGAGATCGTTATGTGAATTGGCATCAACAAGTAAAAAGTTCGCCTTTTGATATTTCACAAGACGCAAAAGAACACCATGAACCTTGGCCAGGAGGAAGACCAAATCATTATTTATTTGATTTGAATAGAGATTGGGCTTGGGCAACACAAATTGAAACACAACAAAGATTGAAAGTTTATAACAAATGGATGCCACATATTCATGTGGATTTTCACGAACAATCCATCAACAATCCTTATTATTTTGCACCAGCTGCAGCCCCTTTTCACGAAATTATCACAGAATGGCAACGCAATTTTCAGATAAAAATTGGAAAAAATCATGCTTCTTATTTTGACAAAGAAGGGTGGTTATATTTCACGAAAGAAAGTTTTGATTTGTTATATCCAAGTTATGGAGATACTTACCCAACTTATGTGGGCGCCATTGGAATGACCTATGAACAAGCAGGACTTGGACGTGCAGGTTTGGGAATTGAAACTGATAAAGGCGAAATTTTAACGCTAAAAGACAGAGCTTTACATCATAAAACAACAGGATTGTCAACGGTTGAAATGGCCTCAAAAAATGCTGAAAAAATCAATTCAGAATTCAAAAAATTTTTTTTCAATAGCAATTTGGAGTTCAAAAGTTATGTCTTAAAAAATGATAATATTGACAAAACTAATCGTTTGAAAAAATTGCTTGACAAACATGAAATTAGCTATGAATATGCCATCAATGAAACTGTAAAAGGAATACTTTACTCTACTCACGAAGAAGGAAAAATGAACACTTCAGTTGGCGATTTGGTAATTCATACCAATCAACCAAAAGGAAAAATGGTAAAAGTTTTATTTGAACCAAAAGCATTTTTGGCAGATTCTTTAACCTATGATATTACTGCTTGGTCAATTCCTTATGCACATGGTTTTGAATCAATTGCCTCAAAAACTATTGTAAATTCATCCAAATCAATAGTTGTAGAAACTGTAAAAAATTCGGTGGATAAAAATGCCTACGCATACATTTCAAAATGGAATAGTTTGGAGGACGCTGTTTTTTTGGGAGCACTTTTACAAAAAAATATCACTCCTCGATTTTCTCAAAAACCATTTTCAATTGATGGGAAATCTTATGAGAGGGGAACCTTAATCATTCTTAGAAATGACAATAAAAATACAGATTTTGATGAAAAATTGATTGAAATTGCAAATAAAAACCAACGAAGTTTATATGCCGTTTCAACAGGATTTGTAACATCAGGGGCTGATTTTGGTTCTGAGAGTGTGAAACCAATTCAAAAACAAAAAGTAGCATTACTCTCTGGAAATGAGACTTCCTCGTTAAGTTTTGGGGAAATTTGGCACTTCTTCGAGAGTGATTTACAATATCCAATAACTATATTGAATTCAGATTATTTTGGTAATGTAAACCTCTCTAATTTTGATGTCATTATCATTCCTGATGGAGGTTATGATGCTGTGCTTTCAAAAAACATGCTTGATAAATTAACAACTTGGGTACAATCTGGAGGCACAATAATTGCAATTGACAACGCTTTGCAAAGTTTTGCGGATGCAGAGGGATTTGCGCTGAAAACGAAAGAAGCCGAGAAAGAAACCGACGTAAAAAACCTAACTTCGTATGCAGATTTAGAGCGAAAAAATGTGAAAAACATGATTACTGGAGCTATCTTTAAAAGTAAAGTTGACAACACTCATCCTTTAGCATTCTGATATAAGGATATTTATTTTTCTTTAAAATTGAGCAATAAATCTTACCAATATCTTGAAAAAGGAATGAATGTAGCTTATTTTGATGCAAATAGTAAAAATATATCAGGTTATGCAGGAAGTTTGGCTGTAAAAAACATTTCAGAATCTTTGTTATTTGGCGAAGAACAAAAAGGAAGAGGAAGTATTGTATATATGGTTGACAATCCTTTATTTCGTTCTTTTTGGGAAAATGGAAAACTATTTTTAGCAAATGCTGTATTTCTGTTGAATTCGGATGTGATTAAAAAATAATAAGCTAAAAATGAACTTTACAACTTACAAGGTTTTGAAAACCTTATAGGTTTTTTATTTTTAGATATTTATTTTATACCAAAAAGTTTTTAAAATATTGAAGTATTCTTTTTGAAAACGTATTTTATAGTTATGCAAATTTGCGTTAGGGATTGAAACGGCATCCTTTTTTGAGGCACAAAAAAAACATATAGTGGAAAGCCTGAAAATGCCTAAATAAAAAAAACCACTGGAATAAATCAGTGGTTTTTAGTTTTATAAAAAGCTTTTAGTAAAATTATTTTTTTGCTTTTTTCGCTTTTGCATCCATTTGTTTTTTCAAATCTGCCAAACCGTCTCCTAAGTCGCCAAAAGTAGTTTTTTCACTTTCAGTTGCTTTTTTAACAGCAGCTTGTAAGTTTTTCTTCTCTTGTTCTTTGAAAATAGAAGTGTGCGAAACCACAACTCTTCTATATTCTTTTGAGAATTCTAAAACAACAAATTCAACAGTATCGCCTTTTCCAAGTTTAGTTCCATCTTCTTTATCTAAGAATCTAACTGGTGCAAAACCTTCAACACCATCTTCAAAAGTAATGACTGCTCCTTTATCGTTTTTATCTTTGATAGTCCCTGTGTGAACACTTCCAATTGCGTATGTATCTTCGTGAATATCCCAAGGATTGTCAAGAGTTTGTTTGTGACCAAGGTTTAATTTTCTGTTTTCAACATCCAATTCTAACACTTGCACTTTTAATTGATCTCCAACAGTTACAAAATCTGATGGATGTTTGATTTTTTTAGTCCAAGATAAATCAGAAATATATACCAAACCATCAATACCTTCTTCTAACTCGACGAAAACACCAAAGTTTGTATAGTTTCTTACAGTACCTGTGTGAACAGAACCTACTGGGAATTTCGCAGTTACATCAGTCCAAGGATCTGGATGCAATTGTTTCATACCCAAAGACATTTTACGATCTTCTCTGTCAAGAGTTAATATTTGAGCTTCGATTTTATCACCTACTTTCACGAAATCTTGCGCAGAACGCAAATGCGTTGACCAAGACATTTCTGAAACGTGAATCAATCCTTCAACACCTTGTTCTACTTCAACAAAAGCACCATAATCAGCTAAAACGACCACTTCTCCAGTTACTTTATCACCAACTTTTAAGTTTGCATCTAAAGCTTCCCAGGGATGCGCAGATAATTGTTTTAAACCTAATTGAATTCTAGATTTGTTATCATCAAAATCTAAAATTACAACGTTTAATTTTTGGTCTAATTCAACTACTTCATTTGGATGGTTGATTCTTGACCAAGATAAGTCTGTGATATGAATCAATCCATCAACTCCACCTAAATCTACGAATACACCATAAGAAGTTACGTTTTTCACGACTCCTTCTAATACTTGACCTTTTTCTAATTGGCCAATAATTTCTTTTTTCTGTAATTCGATATCAGCTTCAATCAATGCTTTGTGAGAAACGACAACGTTTTTAAATTCATGATTGATTTTCACCACTTTGAATTCCATTGTTTTTTCTACGAATTGATCGTAATCTCTAATTGGTTTCACATCAATTTGAGAACCTGGTAAGAATGCTTCAATCCCAAAAACATCTACAATCATTCCTCCTCTTGTTCTGCATTTTACGAAACCATTTACAACTTCGCCAGTTTCATGAGCATTGTTTACACGCTCCCAAGCTTTGATAACTCTTGCTTTTTTGTGAGATAATACCAATTGACCAGAAGAATCTTCTCTTTTATCAACTAATACTTCTACTTTGTCGCCAACTGCTAACCCTTGATTGTAACGAAATTCGTTTAATGAAATAACGCCTTCTGATTTAGAATTGATGTCGATAATGGCATCTCTATCAGTAATTCTGATCACAGTTCCTTCAATTACATCACGCTCGTTCACGAAACCAACTGTACCTTCTAAAGCAGTTTCAAATTGTTTTAACATCTCGTCATCAACAGCGTCAATTCCTTGTTCGAATTTGTGCCAATTGAAGTTTTCTAAAAATTGTTGTGGGTTTACTGCTTCTCCTGTTGCAGGTTGTGTTTGTGTGTTTGTTTCTTCAGACATTTCTGAAAATTAAATTTGTATCTTATTGTTTTTCAGATTTTTAACGATAAAAACGATAAGAGAAGTTTTTATAAATTGTTTTTTTTAATTCCTTTTTCAAATCTGTTATCGCAAAAAGGAGTGCAAATTTATAAAAAATACTTGATTTTAAGCTATTTACCCACAAAATAAATTTTATTTTATTCAACTATATTTGCTTTGAAAATCAAAAACTTATGAAAACACCTTTCAATAAAATCGTCTTACTAATAATTTTAATTAGTTTTTCGTGCGCAAATGAAAAAAATCCAGATATAAAATTTCACAAATCGCAGGATGAAAGCAGAAAAAATACACCATTTTCTAAAGTTACGCAAGTTGGAAATCTTTATTTTTAACAGGGCAAATTGGCAAAAATCACAAAACAGGAAAATTGGTTGAAGGTGGCATTGAAGCTGAAACTGCTCAAGTCATCAAAAATATTGAAACTGTTTTAAAAAATCATCAAATGAGCTTAAAAGATGTCGTAAAATGCACCGTAATTTTGGCAGATATTGAAGATTTTTCAAAAATGAATGCCGTATATTCCAAATTTTTTGTTGATAATTTACCAGCAAGAACTACCTTTGCAGCCAATTTAGTAGCAAATGCAAAAATTGAAATTGAAGTGATCGCTGCAAAAAAATAAGATGGATAAACACACACAAGAACTAGTCAACAAAGGACTCATGCTCACTTTAATGGAGGCATTTTACACCATTCAGGGAGAAGGATATCACACAGGAAAAGCTGCTTATTTTATCAGAGTGGGTGGCTGCGATGTGGGTTGTCATTGGTGTGATGTAAAAGAAAGTTGGAATGCAGATTTGCATCCTCCAACATTGGCAAAAGAAATTGTTGAAACTGCAAAAAAATACTCAAATACAGTGGTCATTACTGGTGGAGAGCCTTTGATGTGGTCTATGGATTTTATCACAAATCTGTTGCAAGAAAACAATATGAAAACACATATTGAAACTTCTGGAGCGTATTCTTTTTCAGGAAAATGGGATTGGTTTTGCTTGTCACCAAAAAAAACAAAGTTGCCTTTGGACGAAGTTTATCCAGAAGCGGATGAGTTAAAAATGATCATTCACAACAAAAGCGATTTTGATTTCGCAGAACAACAAGCAGCAAAAGTTTCTGAAAAATGCGAACTTTTTTTACAACCTGAATGGAGTAAAAAAGAAAAAATGACTCCTGAAATTGTAGATTATGTGATGAAAAATCCAAAATGGAAAATTTCTTTACAAACGCATAAATATTTGAATATTCCTTAATAGTTAGTTGATCCTCTCATCAATCAACCCACAAATTCGTTCAAATTGCTCCTGAATTCCCAAATCTGAATTGTCAAATTCAATGGCATCATCAGCCTTTATCAATGGTGAATCTTCTCTAGTAGTGTCTATTCTGTCTCGTTCTTTCACATTGTGCAAAATCTCTTCATAAGTCACAGCATCTCCTTTTTCTACTAACTCTTTATGCCTTCTCAAAGCTCTTTTATCAGCAGAAGCTGTCATAAAAATTTTCAGTTCAGCATAAGGAAAAACAACCGTTCCAATGTCTCTTCCATCCATCACAATCCCTCCATTTTTGCCCATAGCTTGTTGTTCAGCAACCAGTTTTTTACGCACTTCAGAAATGGCAGCAACTTTACTCACCAATTGGGAAATTTCCAAAGTGCGAATTTCATTTTCTACATTTTCATCATTTAAAAACATTTCTGCAAAACCCAATTTTTCATTAAAACGAAATTGTAAAGAAATCGCATCCAAAGAATCAATGAGTTTTTCAACGTCAAAAAAATCCTTTCCAATAAAATGCTTTTTTTTAGCAAAAAGAGCTACAGCTCTATACATAGCACCTGTATCAACGTAAATATAATTGTATTTCTTAGCCAATAATTTGGCAATCGTACTCTTTCCTGTGGATGAAAATCCGTCAATCGCAATCGTAATTTTTTGTCTCATTTATCTTTTATCTAAATCAATTTGTAAACTAAAAGTACTGGCATTGGTAGCCGAATGAAATTTTGAATAGGCATAATTAAACTTAAAGTTGTTCATTTTTAATCCAAATCCGAAAGAAATTCCTCCAAATGTGCGTACATTTTGCAATTTCAATTCTGCTGCTCTTCTAAAATTATATCCCAACCTAATATTTATAGCACTCTCAGGAAATAATTCAGCTCCAACTACAAAATGCCTCATAGCATTGCTTAAAAAACCAACATTTTCATTCGTTATATTTCCTTCCAAATCCGTAGTTTGTTCGGATGGATTTGGTACAGAAATAGCCCATTGCTGCAAATTATCAACCGTCAAATACCACTTCAAGGGCACATGCTCCAATCGATACGATGCTCCAATTGCCACCTTCGAAGGAAGCTCTTCGATTTCGTTTGCAAACGATTTGACTTGAGTCCCCACATTTCTCACAACAACTGTAAACGAATAGGGTTTATAAGGACTATAATATAAAACACCAAAATCAGTAGCAATTCCATAGGATGTAAAATTACTGATAGATGAATTGATAAGCTTCACATTCGCCCCAAAAAACAAGTTTGTCCAAGGTAAATTGCGTGCATAGCCCACAGAAATAGCCAAATCACTCGCACTAAAATTACCAGTTTCATTTCCTTGTTCGTCAGCACCAATCAGCGTTCCATAATTCAAGTAACTAATACTTCCATGAATCGTTCCAAATCTCCTCGAAATCAGTCGTGCATAAGACAACGAACCAATATTGATGCCTCCCAAATAACTCGAATAATTCACACTCAGCTGATTATCCATTTCCTGATTAATCACTGACGGATTCCAAATAGGCTGATTCACATCATCCATCAATGTCAAAACTTCGCCACCCAACGCAACTTGTCTTGCAGATGTTGCCAAATTTAAAAATTGATATACGTTTTCACCTCCCACTTGTCCATACTGAACCGCAGAAAACAGCAAATAGCAACAAACTGAAGATAGAAATTTCATTAGACAACAAATAAACAAACTAAAAAGTGAATAACGAAAATAACACAGAAAATTTTATATCAAAAATCAAACACTTTAAAAATTAACAGAAAAATGTTTTGGTTGATGTTTTTTTGATGGATGTTGGATTGGTAATAATTGGAAAAATTTAATAAACTTGTTAGTTTTTGGATTTCCATCTTTGAAAGATTGCTAAAAATGGATACTAAGTAAAAAAATATGTCATAAATGAAATGGTGAAAAGTTATTAGATTTTTCGTTTATTTACCTTTTGATAAAATTACAGATGACAGCGTCTCGCTATTACCAAAAAAGCTAATCAACATTTTAAAACACCCGACAGGTTTTTGAAACCTATCAGGTGTAACCATCTTTAAAGAATAAAAATCAAATTTATTTTTTTTCACAGCTAGTGCGAGCGTCTCGCTCTTACCCACAAAGCCATTCCCATTTTATAAAATTCACAGTTTTTAAAATCAC
>Ga0100402_1002033_pt1 | contig 23005 bp, 13 predicted proteins | sample CryGeyme20150102_FD_80419 | JGI IMG/M metagenome (GOLD analysis project Ga0100402, IMG submission 80419) | Groundwater microbial communities from Crystal Geyser aquifers in Utah, USA - Crystal Geyser metaG 2015-0102 | ecosystem: Environmental > Aquatic > Deep subsurface > Groundwater | place...
TCCTGGGGCCAGAAAGCTTCCAGCTGACATAACGTTTATGCAGTCATATTACTAGTAAACCTTGAATGATGGATTTAACCCAATGTCACATAGGGTTTAACAACTATTAACACTAGTTAATATGATAAAATAAATGATTAAGTTTCACTGCATGTGTACTAGTTAAAAGTCAAGAATTCTATATATGGTAACAGTCAGCTAACGGCAAGTTTCAGCCTGACTCTAGTGGTAGGTCTATGAAAGCCAATTCGGAAATAAATTGAATCTACTGGCGTTGAATATGAAACTTCAAGTTCAAAATCAGCTGGCCATCACCGCTTGAACTGCTGCTGGAGATGGTGGTGGAAGGAGCTTCGAAGAACTATTGGGTTCTCAAGAAAAGTGGTTGTAACCAGGGATGTACTATGGTACTACTAGTAGTATTACTACCATTCTTCACTACCAGGTACTACCAGGTACGATACTATCACCTATGTTGTATGCAACTTAAGAATGTTTGACTAAGGTACCGGTACCGTAAAAGAATTTCAGTCATCACAGTCGGTAGTTATTGCCGCTGAACGTCATTGCTTGTTTGTAATTTTCCTTCTTTTCTTTCGATGTCAACACAAGTCCTCAACCTGGTACAGTACCAGGTGATTGTACCATAATTAATTCGAGGCGTCATCTCATTTTTATTATATTATTTTAACAGAATGCTCTACCACCGTGTACCAGTCAATTACTGTAGTTTTCTTCAATCCTTCACATCTTCCCGTTTTACATCAATAACAGCTTTTCATTCAAGGAACCGAATAATGTCCATTCCACATACTGTACCAGTACACACAGTACTACCGGGTACTAGTACTACTGGTAGAGCCTACTACTACTACAATAGTACTACCAGTTACGTACCAGTTTACAACAGGGTTTTTCGTTTTCCTGGTCATTCACTATCACATTTGACATCATCAAAACAGCAGCCATCATACTTGGTACTACTAGTAGTACATCATAATACTTCTACTAGTAATGAATTAGAAACAATTCCTCTACGAAAGCATGACCTTGACCACCACCACCAACAACAACAACTTTGACAATGACAGCATACCCTTTTATGTATGGATTCCAGCAGGAATGATGAACAGATACAATGATGACGGCACCAATGACAATACTAATTGTAATAGCAATGACTCTGCCATTTCTTTGAATTTCTACGATGACGATGACGACGATCCCCTGCAGAAGGTGGTGGCAGAAAATCTATTCGATTCCGAATCCCGATGGGGACAGAAGGATTCCATCTCTCACCATCCTAACAACAAGACCAAGGAGAAGACGAACAACAACATCAAAGAGAAGAAGAACAACAACAGCAACAACAATGCCCATCGTCCGAGACGAAGTCTGAGTCTTTCGACAACTGCTTCTGCTGTTTCTGATCCAAAACAGCGACAGCAACAGCACGCGCAAATGCAAGCGCAAGAGTAGGTACAGCAGGTACAATCGTCTCCTGTAGCGACCAGCATTCAAAAAGTGATTCTTCCAGCGCGTCAACATCACAACTCCAACCATTGCAGGGACATGCGTCTCAGTCGAATGGCAGATCGTGTTAAAGCACCAACAGTCGTTGTCTGCAATGGTAATCCTACTCCTCTATTGCTTATCAAGTCACGACAACGACAACGTCGTCGTCGTCGTAAATCGATGCCACCCCGATTGTTACAACGACAAGGAAGTAGCAGCAACAATAACGACACAACGGCGGAGTGTGCGCGTGCAAGCGTGATTCGGACAAAAACAAATCATCGTCATCATCAAGGTGCTTTTCAAAGACGACACAGTTTTAATTTGTCAGCCTTATCTCACCGTCGACAACAACAACGACTACGACGACGCGACACTTTAGTATATTCTCTGAATAGAAAAAGTAGAAATGCTGCCGCTGCCGCTGCTCCTACTACTAGTACTGATAATGATTCTACTGATAATGATACTTCTGATTATGATGATGATGACCATGATGATGATATAGGATGTTTGCAAGTTGTGAACATTCCAAGATCAATACTGCAACAGAGAGGACTGAATGAATTGACAACGGTTGTCAAGTTGAAAGAATTTATGCTGCGAAAGACGACGACGATGACTACTAGTACTACTATTTCTACAACAAACAGCAACCACCACAACCACAATGAAGCACCGCGATTACCTCAGCGATATCCTACTGAGTGTAATGTGTAATTCCACTATCACCGTCATTGATCAATTATTACGATGATAAATAATAATAGAAGTACTAACAACGGAAAATAATAAGAATCCGCAACAATACTACTACTAGCTAGTAGTAGGTAGTAGTCTACTACTGCTACCAGGTAGTATCTACTACTACTGCTAGCTAGCTACCTACTAGTAGTACTACACAACATACGACTAGCTACTACTAGTATTAGAAAGGACCACTCTAGTACTCTGCAATTCTACTACTACCAGCGTACTACCTGGTACTAGAGTAGCAGTACTAATATATTAGTACTAGCAGGTACTTGAAGATACAAAAATGAACTGTAATAATTGCAAGGTGATTAAAATAATACATTTCGGGACACTAGACTAGTAGTAGAGTAGACTACTAGTACTAGTCTCTACTACTACGCTAATTGTACCCAGAGGTACTCTACAAGTCCACAGTACATAGCATAAAAAGTTAATAGCTGTTCTTGTACTACTAGTACGTGGACTCATCGGATTTCAGATTACAATACCGGGTACAACGGTACTGGTACATCAATTTTTTATTGCACGTCAGAGCCAGCACCGACACAAAAAACCCAACCTATTATCTACATTGGAGTATCTGGTACACAAACCTATCCACGCATCCATGCTTTCATCTACCAGGTACTGTACTACTAGTAGCCGCTGTCTACTCCAGCGATCAGTGAAAAAAATGGAAGAAAAAAGATTACAAAAAAATCCTTTGGGCTTCTTACAACATGATTGTTGGCAAACCGGATCTCATACTGTAACATCAAAGATTATCCCCATTGATTACACAATATGAGCTTTCAAAACGTTTTGAAAAAGATATAGGTTTCGTAGTATCGCAACGTACTGCGACTAGTAAACCGGCCGGGACAGCGACCCATGCTCTGTTGGCGCTTGGAAAGGGCGTTCTTCGTCTTATTACGAGGGTGGTCTCTTTTTGATTTTACGCGCTTACTTTTAGTCAACTTTTTGACAGCTCGGGTAACGTCGTAAATTAGGAGGTACTTCTTACCTTCGCAGGATCGAAAGATAGTATTCATGAGATGACATGATGATGTCAAGAATGTGACCTTCACTTGGTCAGCCGGCATTTATTTAGTAGAATCTCATCCATCAAAAGCAAGTCGGGACAATTGTCATTTAAATAACTTCACAGGACTACTTCAGGAAGGATCCACGTTCGGTTATTGCACTTTTTGAAATCTGTTAAAAAGCTGTGATAATAGGCCTACTACTCTCGTAATTCCAGTACAGGACGCCGATCCTACATACGTACTCTTCAGTTGATGTATGTCTGAAGTGGGCTGAGGTTCTTCTTATGGTTATCACATTTTGAATTTTTTTCAAGCTGTTTTCTATAGAGTATTCTAGTTTCTAGTCAACAAATATCTTTCATCATCTTAATGTTACTTCTCATGAATCTCAGAGAACCACCTCCCTACCAAAATCCAGAGAACAATGAAGCTTTGCCCTGTTACAGAGACGAACGAAATCATGAGTCAAGGCGTTTTTCATCCATTGACGACGTACAGTATACTCAGGCTAAAAGATTACACCCGCAAACGCGACGGGAGTGCGAAACAGTCCAAGACATACATCCGTCCTCTCGCAGCCACAGCTGTTCACACCCTGTCGTCGAAATTTTATCGCCCATGTCATACGTGCAGCCTACAAACTATTCTGGCCCACCTACTGACCATGCTTCCCAGGAAGTAGATTGTCTCTGGAACAATGACGACGCTGACGTCGACGTCAAGACCCACGTCAAGTCGACCAGGAATTTCATGCCGCGTTCCCCACTGAAAAAATCACCTCCGTCAGAGGACATTGTTCCGAGTCATAACGATGTCATTCTTGGAAGAGGTGGCAAAATGTACCAGCATCACGGAAATGAGCGGCTGCGTCGGCTGACATATGATCTTAGGCATGAATATGCTATGGCCACTAAGAAATATAAGACCAACATGTCGAGAAAGCTTGTCGAGACAGTCCATTGTTCATGGAACCCACCGGGACGCTTCATCGAGCGCTCGAAAACGGGAGAAATGTGGGTCGTCGTATCTCCATCGCAAGCACGCGACAAGGTGGCCCAATGCTTTCGAGATGCAGTTGCCGGGAAAAACCTGCCTGCCAATGTGCCATTGATCCCCACCAACGTAAAGGAATCTATACCGCCACCGCATCGTCAGCCAGCTCATAGACTCTCCAACACCAACCCTGTTGCCTTTTCTCATTCGCCACACATTGATGTTGCCAGAACGTTAAGTATCGCTTCTGTCAACGATTCAGATGATGATCCCTTCAAGCCACTGCCGTTTATCAACCCAAACAAACCGATGTCTTCAGACGAGTTCTGTGAAGAGGTTGACTGGGCGGATACTTTTCGCACAGAGTTTGGATAGGTGCTTTTTTGCGATTGAAGTGTCGTTCGCTGGCTATACGCAGCACCTTTAGTGCTGCACTCAATGTTGTTACTGGTTATAATTAGAAACAAGAAGCGGCTGCTGGTATGTCTAATGCAATGCCACTGCAGACTGCAGGCAAGGTTTTGAAAAAAATAACTAAAAGAAAGCACCAAAAAGTCAACTATTAATGATGCATAAATAATGCTCTCAAGGCTTTTCAAAAGAATATTCAGACGCCGAGAACCTTATTTTTCATTACAGTACTCTAAAGTAACTGGTACACGCCAGACAAAATGAAGGCACTAACGCACGGATTCAAAACAGGCTATTTGGAGCTTCTTTGTGATGATTGTTTATTAGCGTTTCTACCATATGTTGTGCAGTCAGTTCCCGTCTTCTTTGATACCAGTATGGTGCAGCTAAACCAGCAAACGAAACCAAAAGGTTTAATCTTACAAAAGTAAAAACCAGCAAGGGGTACCCGGTACCTGGTAGTCCAGTACTACTAGTACTAGTTTTAGTACTAGTACTAGCTGGTAAGGAGTACCAGGTACCAGTAGTACCACTACCAGGTACTAGCTATATCAGTTTTCTACAGGACTTTAAGTAAGACTTAAGGGATCAATGTGTCTTTGAAATGAATGAACAGTGTTCTGAAATGGGCCTTTATCTCCAAGCGTAATCGTTCGAATTTCCCCTCATTTTTCAATCATCTCACAAACTTTATCAACCAGCAAATTTTACTGACACATCATAACAAAGCAGGAACAAGATATAAGTCATGATGAATTCATCAACTCCCTGCGGACAGCCACAATCGTTTCCTCATGCGTCTCAAAATCCTTCTAGACCATATCTGCCTTATCCATACCAACAGCAACAGCAGCACTTAATGCCATCGGTGCCTCAGCGTGCCCTCTCTCGATCAAGTTCATTAGGGTCCAGCAAGATTCAGCCTCACCAAAATGATATTCTATTGGGTCGTGGTGGAAACAATAATATGTGGTGTGGTAACGAAGCCTTTCGAGAGCTTGCCCGGGTACGAGCTGATGAATACAAAAACGCCAGCAAGAGAATAAAGTCCATCATGTCAATCGAGTTGGTAGCCCAGGTAAAGGCAATGTCGCCTCCTGGACGCTTTTTAAAACGAGATGCTGTATCGCAAGCTTGGATGGTGGTACCAGATGATCTTGCAAGGGAAAAGGCCAGCCAGTGTTTGCGAGATGCTGTCTCGAAGATTAAAAAGCGTAGCAACTCTGAATCAGTTTCCATTGCAACACCACAGGAGGACGAGATTGACTTTGAGCCCTTGCCAATTGACTACGGTATGATGTTTTCCTGCAAGCGACAGCGAACGGAAGTGAGTACTGCCAATATCTGCTGCATGCCGCCATTATTGGTCACAGAAGAATCACCACTGACTCAACGCTCCCGCCGTATCAGTGTTGAGAAAGAAAAGCTGCCATTCGTAGAAACTACCGACAATTCCATTGAGCAATATCAAATGCGTGCCATTTCTTTCGACGGTGAGAAGATTCCGTACGAAAATCCTTTTTACTTTGACTGGCAGTAAACAAAGCAAGCTAGAGATACCTGAAATGGAAGGTTTTTGAGGTATCGTATCATCCTAATAACTGGCGAAAGGTAAAACTTGATAATTATATGTTGGAGCAAAACAATGATAACTTTGTTATTAAAGCTAGCTCGTAGGGGGCTACATCAAAGCATGACTAGTTTGGTGGTAGGTTTAGAATAGTGTTGTAGAAATTATTATAGGTTCAGGATCAGAGCACTTGTAGGTGTCTGCGCATAACGGCTGAACTAGCAGATGTTGGCCTAACTACTCTAGCTAGCTCTAATAGATTGAAGCTGGTACCGTAGCGGCTAGCTAGTAGAGCGCCATTTCTTTAAATACAGTAATAGAATAGTGTTAAACCAGCCATGAAGCCTGGCCCCGCCTCCTCAGGTTAGCTAGACCTAGTCAAGTACCTTGCCTACAAGAATGCTCGCTGGTTAGCTTTGGCTTTGGTTCGTGCCAGTTTCAGTCACACAATAAAACAAAACGGATGAATTTCAGATCTTGTTAATAAAAAGTCTTATGTAATCATGATGCACCCATACCCGAACAACCGATAAAATTGTCGTATGACTTGCCTAATATGGCGAGATGACTCCAAATGCAAGCCTGCCTGTCAGACCCGGAAAACTTCACAGAGAAACATCGAAAATTCAGCATGGTAAAGTCTACTCGTAGTAGTATTAAACCTGCTACGAATAGCCAGGTACTACCGGAATAGTGGTAGATGTTCTACTGGTGCTCTACTACGAGTTCTACAAGCTAGAGTATCTACTGTACTAGACTACTACAGTAGCTAGTAGTGGCTGAAGGAAGCTTCACAGTAATTGTTCATTATTTTACTACCTTAACAAAGAACGTCAACACAGAGACCAGCATTCATTATCTAACGCAGTACTCAATACAAGATTGTGCAAAGAAAAGTTTTTGAAAGTAAACGAAAGTGCAGAAGGAGAAGAGCAATCGAAGACCGATTGATATCGAATGCAGTTTAGAGGTGCGTCTTGGCTCTTTTAGATAGCAGGTACACTGGTGGCACAGTTAGTCCTCCGTCCTCCCCAACTGTGAGGGGCTCTATTGGAGAATGTGTCGATTCATTTTTAACGTGACTATTTTTTGGTAATCTCACACCAGCAATCGTGCCATATCCTTTCTGTATCCTTTTTCTACTCAACCACAGATCAGTCGAACATGCATTTAGTATCTCCCACCAGCCACCCCACAAACACCATGGAGCCCCGAAAACATCTACATACGGCCGGTTATTACCATCAACCACCACCCCCTTATCCGCAGCACCCGCAGCAGTATCCTCCTTCTACAAACGGATATCCTCAACAACCCTACGGGTATCCTCCTCAGCCACAATGGGGATTTCCTGTTCCTGCTGGATATGATCCAGCGGGCAGGACACAACATCCACGACAAATGCAGCAACAAGGCATCGCAGCACCTGCTATTAGTACTCCGTCCAAAAATCTGATTCAGCCCCACAAAAATGATGTTTTAATGGGAAGGGGTGGAAAGAATAACCAGCACGAGGGAAACGAAAAGCTGCGCGATTTGGCTCGAGCCTTGCGAGATACCTACAAGGCTTCGGCTAAAAAAGGCAAGAGCAATATGAGTCGCGATTTGGTACAGAAAGTGCGAGATATGGACCCACCAGGCCGTTTCTTGAAGCGAAACCCAGACACGAACGAGTGGGAAGATGTGGGAGACGATGTAGCACGTGAAAAGGTATCCCAGGTATTGAGAGATGCTGTGTCAGAACTGTCTGGTTCGAAAACAAGCGCTTCGAAAACTTCAACTGACAATGACGACAGCGATGTTGATGACGACGATAAGGAGCAGGAAACACAAAATGGAACATCCACTCGTTCTACGGAAGAAGCAGCCTCAAAAGACTCGCCCAATGTACCCGAAAAACCCTTGTCACCTCCACTACGTATCGTCTCAACTGCTTCAGATTCTGATTTTACTGCATCGGAAACGAGCAGTCTTCCTGCTCCTGTGCCACCAAAAAATTCTGCTGAACCGGAAGAAGTTGTTCCGAATATCGACGATGATGATTATGAAGTTGCCTTGAAAGAAGCAGAAGATTTTTTGACCGAAATGGACTCTCAGGGTAATTCAGGCACAGACAAGTCTGCCGATGTGTCAGCCTCTCCGACAGAGGATGGTTCCAAGAATCACTTGTCACGCAAAGCGTTGAACGTTCCGGTACAGTCGGTGCCTTGGATGCGGAACAAGCGCAAGACCAACCTGCTGGATCGATATGGTAAGATGAACATGGGACTATCCAATTCCAGCATGTCCGTTGGATCCATGGGGCCACAGATGAACAGCAGTCGAAATTTGGGAACACAGATGAGCAGTCGTCAGCTCATGAGCACGGGAGCTCGGCAGATGAGCAGCCGTCAGCTGTCGAGTCGACAGTTGGGAGGTCGACAAACGTCGGGACGGAGCATATTGTCTTCTGGTAGTCGACAAATGTCGGGTCGTCAGCTGGGAGGGCGCCAGACTTCCGGGCGTAGTATGATGTCCATGGACAGTCGAAAGGCGGCTTTCGCCATGATGGGAGAATCCGACCTATCTCTCGAGTCGTTGTCCATCTCGGGTATTTCGGGCCACACCATGAGGTCTCGATCGAGAAAAAATGTCTTCATGCAGCAATACCAGGACATGGATATGGGATTATCAGATTTTACTCTGAACGACTCGGCCCATCCTAACAGTGCTGGGGCGCTTACGCATCGCCCCTCGGTGATTATCGAGGGAGATGTGGAAGAATTGAGCGATCACGGCAGTTCCCACAGGTTGGATCCCGACGCTCTGGCTGCTGATTTGACTCCACCTGCCCACTTCCTGGCGACCTACGACGCTGCGGGCATTGGGACCTCCACTTCCAACATGACAATGACATCTGTTGGAACCTTTTCGAGCCACAGCCGTATGAGCCGAGGACTCTTTTCCATGGGCAATTCGATGCGGATGGATTCGATGCGCAGTCTCTTAACTACGGATGACCTACAGTTGGATATGCTCGACGATGAGCTGTTTGACGAGTTTGCTGAAACGCATGCCGATCCGGTGGACGACTACCAGTCGGCAAGTCGGGAGGAGCTGGAAGAGATGGATGAATTTAGCAGTGACTTTTGCTAAGGAAGGTTTGTTTTGTCTATGCTGTAGGTGGTAGAATTAAAATAGGAAGCCGTCGTAAGTTTTTAAGTATTAGGAAGAAAATTGGGAAAGTTGGAATCAATATACTGTAGTATGCTTTCATCACTGCCATCGAAAATAATCTCCTTTTTTTTCATCCATGCCTGACCTGAAAGGTCTTCCCATGCACTCTTCAGTCGTGATAGACATACGATAGGACATGGCACACGTGCCATCGTGCTTCGTGTCGCATAGCATAATAACAAGCAAGACACTCGAAAACGCGCCAGGATTCATTCATCATTTATTCCCTGGAAGGAACTTATTCCCTCACTTTATAAATGACAAAACAACAAACAAAACCAGCCAGCAACAACTACTAAGCTGCATTTAATTCAACCAGCAAAAGCAACATGACTTTTTTTGAATGTTTACCATCATGCGTGACACGAAAAACAAATGCTGTAGCGCCTAACGCATACAGAGCCTCCAAATTATTTCCGTCGCCCTCTTCTTCACTGGAACCGGATGATAAACCTACTACAAAGAAGGCCCAAGGATACCCAGCTGGACCTGGTCGCTTTGTAATAGGAAAAAAAGCTAGTAGACCTACTGTATCACACAAAATGGCCGTAACAGCTACGAAAGTATCCCAACTATTCCCAGAGTGTTCCTCGCGATCATTAACGCCAGATGGACAATCACTCCTTCCTGCAAAATCAAGAGGTTATCCAGGTGGACCTGGACGGCCAGTCACCAGAAAACACTAGACTGGCAGACAAAGTATGTATTCAATAGAATCAGACAATAATATGTATAGTAATTATCAGTAGCAAACTTTAACATCGATGGAAATAGATCCGCATCTATCGTGTGTGGTGACTGTCATGGGGCTTTAGACACCTCCTTCTCTAATAAAAAACACGTCAGAGCTATACCTGAGGGACTGAAATTTGTTTTGTTTTTTGGTCGAAAAGGGGAGTTGGTGGTGGCTTCAAAAAATCAAAGCTTCAAAGTGGTGGTGCAGGAGGTGATTTTGTGAAAGATACAAGCTACCTGCTGAAGGTCAAGAGCAGCAACAACAACACCCGCGGTATGCTGAGGTGTGTGCACGCGGCTAAGTCCTCTCATGAGCACTGCGCGCAGTGCACTCCGCACGTACGCAGTACACAGGTCAGCAATGCTTGAGGAATAGAGAACAAAACGAATGGTTCGGGTGGCCTTGGCGCCCTGCGGGCGCCATAGTTGTGATCCCCGTAAATTAGATGTTCAATTTTTTTTTTTTAAAACGAATGGTGGCTTCTTCAAAGTCAATAGGACACCAGAGCTGCAACTAGCTAGTAGTAGCTTCTACTCTAGTAATAATAGCTAATCGGAGTAGCGTCTACCGTACTAGTAGTCTTTTCCCCATGCATGAAAACAATACCCCATCCCATTATTAACTAGTAGTCTAATCTTGCCCACGTTCGCCTAGTCAGCAAAGCTAAAGATGCGCATTTGCTCGGAGTGCGAAGAAGAAAAAAGCATGTTGCAAGTTGCAACTCTACGTGCCTCACACGACGCACCATCAATAATCAACAACGACGAAGACCTTCTTGCGTTGTCGTCACATTTGTCACCCACACTATTGTTGCCCATAACAAACAAACAAACGGTGATATCTTTTTGAGAGGCTCCTTAATAGCTTTATTCCTGTTCGGCACCGGAATAACACATATTTTTTGAGGCTGACTTACTGCTGCCAAACAACCCACGAAAATGAAATCAAAACTCATCTTCACCAGCTTGATAGGGGCTCTTCTACTACTGACCCTCGCAACTGGCGTATTCTCCTTTGTTGTTCCGGTCATCTCTGTGACGAATACTGTGCGCACAACGTCACCACTAGGAGTTGTCTTGAGCGGGACCAAGAATACAAAAGAACAAGAAGAAGACTTTGCCAAACAACCCATGTCGTTCAAGAAAGTGATGCGCATTATGGTAACTGGGTCGTTCGATGGTATTCACCAACTCGGAAAACCACAGTTCGATTGGGGTACCGGCAAGGTCGCAACGAAACGCAAAAACTTTAATTGGAATACTTCTCCCACAGCTACCAGTACCGATGGTAAAAACAAGAATAACAAGAACAAGGACGGCGCTGCCAAGAAGAATTAATAGACCCTAGTAGGAATAAAATAAAGGAGCTCGATTAAGAAAAAGTCTGGAAAATATGGTTCAAATGATAAAACAAATGGTCTTTATGTGCCTCTGCACAAAGCAAGGACTGTATTCGGTTTTCTAGCCTAAGAACTATCTCAACTTTCTAGTTTAGCATTATTTGGCATCTACTATGCTACAGTACATCACTTTACTGTTGAATAGCCTACTACTTCACAGAAAATGTGATGTGCAACATATTATGACTGCTGAGAGCTTTGCTGGGCTGCTTGAGAACGCACTGTATTGGCGGCTTCAAAGAGCTTTTGACAATTCGCTACTGTCTGAGGTGGAAGTGCTTGCTGCATTCGTTGGTACACCTGAAGAAATAGGAGAGGAAGAAAAGGTCAGTGAAAATATTGAAAATTCAACTGTAGAGAGTTAATAGAACAGAAAACAATCGTACCTCGGGTTCCCGCTGAAAGGCAGCATTCAACGTGTCGTTCAAAAATAGAAGCTCGTCGACCTTATCAATCGGAGAAGTGTAGTCTTCGTCGACGTCTTCCGCATCTTCGTCCCAGTCACTCCCGAGCAGAAACTTGGCCATGTCGTCATCCCAGCTGGTGACTCCCTGCAAAGCTTTCCGATAGGCTTCGTCGACCTCATTCGTAACGTCCTGGTGTTCGTCAAAACCTTGATCGAGGTCGCCAACAACGTCATCTCCGGAAGCTTCCCTCTCCACATCCAATTCATTGCCTTCTTCGGCGCCTGTATCACCTCCTTCGGCTTCCGCTTGCAATGCCAGCGCAAGCCGAACAACTGTGTCAATTATTTGAGGAATAGCAGGGGCAACAGTTTGCGGGATACTGGGTGTAGGGAGAGCGAGAATGGCAGCAAAGCCCAAAATCGTGAGCTTCCGCGGAAGCCATCGGTCCATTTGTTCGGTATCGGTTATCCATTTACTAAGAACTTGTTGTGTAACACCACGCTTTTCGAGCTCCATCAACTCCAAGACGGGGTTGTAGTACAAGGCAGAACCCAGTACTTGGTAGATCGAGTAGCGCGTGAGCGGGATTTCGGCATTGACTTGTTGCCCTAACTTGCCGAGAGTAATCTCGTTGATGTAGGGTATATAACCGTCCACGCGTCCATGACAATTGTGCAGGATGCTCATAAATAACGATAACGCATATCTGGACTCCGATTCGGAGGCTCTTTCGTTCGTCACCGTCTTGGCGACGATGCTGACAATCAGGTCAATATAGGACGCTGGGCCCTCGGCTAGCTGAGCTTGTCCGCTCAAGAAGGTATCAGGGGCCTTGCAAATGTAACTCTGCAGGCATGGTACCATCATATTTAAGTAATCATAGGCCCATTGATCAAAGGCGTGGTAGATAAGTGGAAAGCATTGCCAGAGCTCCGGGGACACTTGGTCGGGGAAAAAGGTGAGAAAAGTTAAAATATCTAGGGCGCACTCCAGGTACTCAATGTACTCCCCGTCATTGCCCATGATTTTCACTACTAGAGGAACCAATTGTGGTTCCAATGTTTTAAGGATGCTCGGTTTGTCGCAAACGCCCTTGAGGACTGTAGCAATGCACTCGAGACACTGTGCGGCTGCCATGGCAGCGTCATCGTCGTCTTCGTCTTCCCCAGCCGAGCAGTATTGTTGAAAGGCTCCACTTAGCTGGCCCACTAGCGCGACAGCGTGGGGTTCTATATGATCACCAAACTTGTCCAAGAGGACTTGCAAGGCCGAAACAACTTCGTCGTTGCCAATCTCGTTCATGATACGGAAATACTCCGTCAATAATTGTGGCAGAACGGGTACAAGAGTTTCGTCCGTACCAGGTCCATTGGCTTCAATAAGAAATCGCAAAGCCTTACTTGCCTCGATCTGAACGGGCAGCGCTGGATCACTCAACCGTTGTAGGACGAGTTGTGTCAGGCTCCGTCTGTTGGTGCCATCGTCGGTGAATTCACAAGTATGAAATTGCTGGACCATCCAACAGGCTCGATACCGCAGAAAGGCAACAGGAGAAGAAAAGTCAGGGAAGACAGATGTCACCAAGAGTCCTTCAATTTCCTTGGCGTACTTTTCTTTACTCAATAAAAACTTGGCCAAGGATCCAAAGACTAGCAGAGCACCGTCTTTCTCAATATGATTCTTAACTTCCGGTGCCGCTTGACTGTAACGGTGCAGATGTTCCGTCATGTGTGCCAGGAGATTGGCGGTCACGTCCTGCCCTCGGTGCTTTACTAGATCCGTAACAAGTGTAATGGCAGACATGCGCGGATCGTAAAAGTCGGCCAGAGGGCTATTCTGCCGATGAACGAATTCATGAGGGTCATTTTCAAATATTGACACGTCTTCTTGTGTGAGACACATGGTTGGAAAGCAGACTTGGTATAATAAGAATTCGAGATGTGGTTTCAAGAGTCGGTACGTGGATGCCAGCTCGACGGATAAGTCGACATAAGTAAGACAAAGATGGACGACGCGATCGGTACAAAACTGTCCACTTGGACGTAGATTGAGTGTCTCGCAGACGGGTCCCAGGAACTGCGTAGCAACGTTTTGAGAGAAAAAGGTTGCAAACTCTTTGGCATCATCATCGGCGTAACTGGGCATACCGTAGCGAGAAAAGAGTCGACTCATAATTTGAACCGCCCATTTTTTAACCTTCCACCACGGCCACGCATTACGGCCATCAATGTCCGTTGGTTGATTGAGGGGTTCCTGTCCTGTTGATGCTTCTGGCAAAGTTTTTTTCAGGGCCACCTGCAAGATATCAAACCAAGGTTGCATAGATTGTGGACTCGCCAGCCCTGGGGTTGCACCATTGTCGCTCCCATCACTTGCCGGTAAGTAGAATTGTGTTGAAGACCAAAATATTTTGAGAATTTGTTTCAGCATCATGGCAGCTTCCAGTGAGTTCTCTGTAGGTTGTGACAAGCGCTGGGCCAGTGGCAGCAGAAGAGGAAAGGCTTGTCTGACAATTTCGTTGAGAGGACCTCTTTGTTCCTTGGATTTGTATTCGTATCGTTTGCAGACTTTTCGTAGAGCTACTAAAGCATTGTGCACCCGTAGTCCCTGGTCTGGTTGGCTAGCTGCTTGCTGGATTGTTCCCAGCAGGGTTGGAATCAGATCAGGCCATTTTTCTGGAAAATCGTGAATCAAAATGGAGTGCAGCGTCTCTGCAAATAAATCTCGAACCGATTTTTCAGGTTCGTCCAACAGACCATTCACCAGGTTCGTTCTCACGACAGCTTTATCCTGATCACTTAACAATACTTGCTTTTTGCCCTCTGGCCCTGTCAATGCCAAGCCCGAGTAGTTCATGCGCTCGGCCCAACATTCTCGGCATATATTCTTTAGCTGAATCGCTGCAGCTTGTCGAACCTCATATCGTACCTTCAGTCATTTTGGCGGATAAGATTAGAGAAGTTGAATAAGGTACCAGCAAGGTTGAGGATGAGTTAAGTAAGGTTGAGATGCAAAGTAAAAAAAAGTAATAAATAACCATAGCAGCACCGCCTGGAGGCTAGTTTACCGTGGTATCGAAATAAAACAGCTAAAAGTATCAAGCACAGGCAACACAAGAATGACAGGCAAAACGGGTACAGTTTAACGCTTACTTGTTTTTCAGCAGCAATCTGCAGCAACAGCGTCGTGGAGCCTGGGATGTTTTTGAGGTTGCGAATGGCTTCCTCTGCTGGTCCTCGTTGGGTAACATCCGGATTGAAGGATTGCTGCAATATAAGATGCAACTGTTCGACGCTTTCCGGCATGGTGATAGCTGCACAACGTGAGTTAGTTAATATATGTTACAATTATGTACTAGTAGTCGAGTAGTATGCAAAGATGGAAAATAATGTGCCTTTTATTACCGTACCCTACGCTGGTGGGTGCAATGCTGGAGTCACAACTCTATTGCTTTTTATTCGAGGTGGATGGACCTTGGGATGTCTGGCCTGCCTCCGGAGGGTAGGGGTTAAGCAACATTCAAAATTAGCTGTGTTTTTGCCCCTGTACGAGTAGAAGCTACGACTACTACTCTAGCATGCCTACTTATCCGTATCTACTAGATACTCGTACCTAGCGTAGCTACAAACAAGCTGTGCGTTATTTCACCATATTCTATAATGCATCTTCTTAAAAATCACCCCTTATTCACTTGACCGTCTAGTGGACTGCCGGATCCAAAAAATAGCCTACTTAGCTCATGGCATCCTCGAATTCGTCGCAATCGCCAAAGTTGGTCGAACTATCATCTCCACTTGCCGCCGCAGTCCCTGCTAAATCGCGACCCATTTGCTCTACAAGTTCCTCTTGACGATGCAGTTGCTTCTCCAGATCCAGGATTTTTTGTTCTCTCGCTTCCACGGCCGCTTGGAGAGCTTGTTGATGACGTTCTTCGGCCGTCGACAGTTCGTTTTGTAAACGTTCCACCTGGTGCATGGTGGTCTCCTGAACACTCTCGAGCATTTCGGATAAGGATGCAATTTGCTCGTCTTTTTCTTGCAGCAGTTGCTGCGCATCGTCGTCTCCCGTTTCTTCGCTGACCACGGGCGCCATCAGCTTGGGGTCGTACGACAGTTTTACAACCTTGTCCTTCTGTTGCAGTTTGGCTTTGAGACTGGCAATCTGCTCGTCCTTTTCTCGGATCAGCTCTTCATGAACGGCAGAGCTGCCAGCCTTGGTATTGCACTCTGCAACAGCAGCAACAAGTCGGTCAACGTTCTGCTGCTTTTCCTTATCGAGTTTTCGCTGCCACTGCTGCTCAATCATTTTAATAGCCAGGAGTCGGCTTTGATCGATGGTCGCTAGTTCATTCTTGTGGGCCTGGGTTTGACGATCCAGTGAAACTTGCAAGTCCCTTACTTTGGACGATAGCTCAGCAATTTGGTCATCGGAACTACTAGGTTGCGATTTCTTCGCCTCTGTCAATTCCTCGCCCTGGCGTTGCGCCATGGCAAGTGCCTCGTCAAGTTGGTGTTTATACTGCAATTCCAACTCTTGGATTTTCTGCTGCTGGCTGGACTTGAGCTGTGAAATCTGCTCCTCCAATGCTCCAACCTGTTCTTGCAATGGCGCTATTTCTGACGACCTGGATTCAAGCGCTTCCAGTGATTCCTTCAATTTGAGCTTTCCTTCTTCAACCTGTTTCTGTGCTTCAGCTAGAGCTAACTGTTGGCTTTCTTGTTCCTCCAAAAGTGCTCTCTCCAACTTAACCCTTTCGTCATTGTGCTTCTGTTCGAGTCGTTCTTGCAACTCCTGCAGCGACTCTTGTTGATTGGATCGAATGGATGCCAAAGAAGCCTCAAATTGTGCTTTGTCTGCCTTGGCCTCTTCGTCATACTTTTCCTTCAATGCGTTGAGAGCTTCTTGATGGTCCGTTTGTACCGAAGCAAGCGCCACCTCTAGCTCTGCTTTATTTGTTTTCATTTCATGTTCGTGCTTCTCTTTCAAAGCGTCCAAGACCTCTTGATGACTCGATTGAGACGTTGCACTGTTGGCTCGAAGGGATTCAATTTGCTCTTCTAGTGCCTTTTTAGTCTCATCACGACTCGTTTTCACAGCTTCCATCTCTGCTTGGACGTGTTCCAGAGACGTTTTCAACTCGTCCTTTTCTTTAGCAAGTGCTTTAATCTGCATAAAATGCTTCTTTCCTGTTTCATCGGCCTTGAATTGGATGGTTTTGATGTTGTCTTGGAGTTTCTTGATGCTCTCTTCGGATGATGCAGCGAGGTCATTCTTTTCCTTGGTCCAGGACTCCATCTCTGCCGCGTGTTTTTGAGAAGCTTCTTCAGATGCCAATTCAAGTGCTTTGATTCTGTCCTGTAATATTTGAATCTCATCTTCCAACGATGTTCGTTCTTTTAACTTTTCCTCTTGTAATTTATTGATCTCCTCATTGTGCTTGGTCGTTAGTTCATCCAAAATCTTTTGCTGCTCTGATTCATTATTGCTCGATGCATTCATGGCTAGTTGTGCCTGTACGGACGACAATTCCTGTTGCAATTCTTGTACCTGCTTTTCAAACCTGATCGTGACTTGATTGTTCTCCATTTTGAGACATTGGATTTGCTTTTCGAGTTTTTCAATAACACAACCGTGTTCCATTTTGATATCATTCATTTGTTTTACGTAATTTTCTCGTTGCATTGCCTGTTCTGTGACAAGTTTTTGTTTTTCTTCTTGTGCCATTTTAATTTCGTTGGTGTGTCGCACATTGAGTTCGTCCAATTCTTTATTCGATTGGGTCTGTAATGCCAATCTGTCAACTTTGAGAGCTTCCAATTCAGATCGTAGCTCCGTTAAAGCATTTTCGTGACTCTTTTTCAATTCCTCCATTGCTTTGGTGCCTTGCTCATCTTGTTCCCGTTGAAGCTTTATTGGAAGATCCTGAATTTGCATTTCCAGTGTTTTAGTTTGAGAATGGGCCTGTTCCAACTTGACATCGAACGACTCTTTTTCAACTTTATGCTGATCCATGAGAGTTGCAATTTCATGTTTCAGTTCTTGAACTTGTTGATCATGTTGACGTTTTGCCTTGTCCATGGTCTGAACTGTATCATTCAATTTCGTTTGAAGTTCCTTTATTTGCTTTTGGTAGGACTGAATTTCGTTTTCTTGTTGTTCTTGCTCCTGTTGTTTTATCTGGAGAACACTTTCCTTTTCTTCCTTTTCCTTGGAATTGGCCCCTTTGACGGGATCAATGTTTTTCGAAACGTTACTACTACTCTCCTGTTGTTGTTTCAGAATAATACCGTCTTTTTCACTACTTTGAATAGCATAGTCACATGTAAACCACAATTGATGATGCTGGTGAAGAGGAGGAGGAGGAGGAGGAGGGTGTGCACCACCACGTGCTGTAGTAGAACTTTCAGTGCTGCTAATGCTCTTATCCAGAACATCCGTGCTGCTGCTGCTGCTGTTATTGTTGTTGTTGTTATTGGATGGTGGTTCGTACACAGGTGGAGGACGCAGTAAGAATGGGGACGGATCAACATCGCGTTTGCTAGGATGTGCTGCCTTCATGAGAGATACATTGTATCCATCGACACTGCAGCTAACGACGGCATTCGTTAATGCTGCCAACCATTGCATTTGTGTCGCCTGCGAGTCAAAACTTAACTTCCATTTGCTTTCATTGGTAGGTACTACGGCCGATCCAACTGTAATACTCAAACAGAATGGACTAGGTGCACCTGTTAAATGTCCCGGTGATGCATGTACCAATGCCCTTTCTTCTGCCAAATCCAAATATCCTCGTGGTTTTTGTGTTGGTGTTGGTGTTGGTGTTGGTGTTGGAGGTAGTCGTTGTTGTTGTTGCTGCTGCTGCTGCTGCGGAGAGGACACAGCAGACGTAGAAGAGATAGTTCCTCCATTGGTGGTTGTACTATTATTATGATTGTCATCTTCATCATTTTCCAGAACATGGTAGTACAGTAGCGTCGATCCACGTAATTCGAACATTCGTAATTCCCATGTATTATTGTTGTTATTACCTTTGTGCTGTCCATCCAAACGACTCATGGCAGCGTACTTGCCCATACCACCCCGACGTTTCCATATTTTACCCCGCAATGTTATGGGTTGGGACAGAATCTTGTTGTCGTTATTACTGTTATTGATATCGTTGCTATCGTTATTATCCACGCTGTTTTTGTTATTGTTATTTTTGGTGTGTTTCGCCATTGGCGAGGAAGTACTACTACTGCTACTACTATTATTATTGTGAACCGATTGAACAACATTCGATTTTACCGCATTGACAGAATCGCGAAGTTTCGAGGCATTGTTAGCGGCTCCCTGTTGAACCTTTTTCAAAAAGGATGCCATGATGTTGCTTGCTGCTCGATAAACAATAAACAGCAACCGCGAATATTACTACTACTAGCTAGTAGTACTGTATTGTGTAGAAAGTAGATGCTGTGTTTCTTGGTCAACAGGTGGGTGAAAGTTTTGTAGTATTAATAACACTTTGGTAGTTGATTGCTGATTGTGATAATTATTTGTTGCTGCTATTATCATGTACCAGCTAATAATAATATGTTGTGATCACACAAGGTGTGCGGTCATTTTCGGTTGAAAAAAGGATTTTTTCATCATGAGGATTGATGATGATGAGATGATGATGGTGAAAGCAAGGAATAGATCCAGTCATTTTATTAGGTCTCTAGTAGACTAACTAGTCTAGTATTATTGATACCAGGTACGGAGTATTTTTCATCGTTCGCTTCCATTATTTAGGGTGAAAGCTTGGTGAAGTCTATCTTAAAATCAGGGTCAGCCTATTCATGAATGAACAAGTTAAACCTACTAGACTACTCGTATTTAGAAGACTAGTCTACTGTAGCAGTATGGTAGACTACTGTAGTAGGAACTTGTCATGTTGTTTAGAGGAAACAAAGAACTCACCATTTGCAAAGTAATACAATACTATTTGTTCCGGCGAGAAAAGACACACAGACAAAAAATAAACAATTGTTTGCCCTTGTCTTTCTGTACTACTAAAAGCTAGGTACATACATCAAGGTAGGTAGGTACACGTACAAATAATACTCGTAATTAAAATCATAATAAATATTTTATATTTTATATTTTATTGAAACATTTCGGGCATTTCTTGCAACAGATAATACATCATGGAAAGCGACAATGTTTGCATACAAGAGGCTGGAGCCCAACATTCTTCTGGACGTTCTTGAATCTTTCTCAGTGCAGCAATGCCATCTTCCTTTCTACTCCTACCGCTGCTCGCAGTTTTTATTGTGATAGATGTACTGTCATTGTCGTCCTCGTCGCCAGATAACGCTGCTGTTGCTGCTGTTGCTGTTGCTGTTGCTGCCAATGCCGCAGCTTCAGCTTCTGTGGGGGATGTTGTTGTTATCAGTAATTTGGTACGAAGACCAGTTCGATTCATTTTTAACAAAAAACCAATTCGGGGATGCATTTCTCCACAATATGGTAATCGCAAGTGTTGAAGAATTGGGTTCGTTTCGAGAATGCGTACAAAAATTTGAGGATCAATAATAAATCGGTGGGAAGAACACGACGAAGCAGTAGCAGCAGAAGTAACAAATTGTTGTTGGCATTTATTGACATAATCGGAGTCATCGTAATAAATAAGTTCCAATTGTTGTAACCTGGATGCTGGACGATACAGATTCATGTTGCTGTCGCTACGGCAATAGTGGTAGTGGTAGTAGTAATGTTGATATTCTGGTAAGAGTGCAAGACCAAGGGTATCTTGAAATGATTGTAATGCCAAAAGACGTTGATGCCGCATCGTGTGCTTGGTGGCAGCATCAGCATCAGCATCAGCATCGACAAGACCACCTTGGTGGCTGCTATCATGGTCGGGTAGCAACCAATCGAGGCGTAAACTTAACTGTCGCAAGGGACAATTGGGCTGTGACAAGAATCGAGCCAAAATCGTGGCCAAATTTTGAATGTTGTGCAAGGACAGATGCAGCGACAATGACAATTGTTGCAATCTTTCCTTGCCTTGAAGCAGATGTCCCAAGTGGTCATTTTCGAGCTGCAATCCGTCCAAATGAAGTCCTTGCAATGACGATGGTAACATTAATGTAGTAGTACGACCTGTCATGGTACCAAACGGTGGAGACCACCAGGAAGGAGTCTGAATGACCAATTCAGATAGCTTTGGTATATTCGATAACCCTTGCAAAAGAGGATCTAGTGTCGTGGTAACATTGCTGTTATGTCGTTGTTCCCCATTCCTTCTCATCATGGTCATGACATCACATTGTTGCCAAACAAATCGTTGTAAAGACGCATGTCCCTGTAACGAAGTTGTCATTATCTTGAGAACATTATTATGATTATTTTCTTCCCACAATGACAACGACGATGACGACGACGACGACGCCAAGAAGTCGTAAAAAGACAGATTGCGCAGTGTCAAGGACTGGAGCTGGTTGTTATTCAGAACTACTTCTGTAGCTTGAACGGGACACCAAGAAGTGGCATTGGTTACCGCAAATCCTGCCAATGCTCGACTCATTTGAACATGCTTGAGTTCCAGAAAGGTTTCACTAATGACACGACATAACGTGACAAATTTGTGAACAGCAGTATTCTCATCAATATCATTGATGATAAATGGTACTCGTGTTGCTGGCAATGGTTCCAGAAATCCTTCTCCTATGGAAATATTCACCGATATGCATTCTTTCCAATGATGCAAAGGGTTTGATTCTTGTTGTTGCTGCTGCTGTAACTGCAAGAGAGTAAGAATACAGCCAAGAGTCCCATAATTGTCCAGTCTCAAATGGAATGTTTTGGTTCCTATGTGGTAGTGACATCCTTTGATAGGAATATTATGAAGTCGAATGACACCACCATCTCCAGGAGTCGCGGCATCATTAGTAGCAGTAATAACAGTATTAGATGTCATGATGGATGTCCTCTTAAAGAAATGGTTATTCGTTTTGCCTGGACTGTATGTCCTCTCAAAAGATATTATCGAGAGGATACTTGGAAGAACGAACAAATTCGTAAAAATAATAGTACCCCGTGTGGTATTTGCCTTATGCGTTCTTCTTGGACAATCAAAAAAGAATATGGAATGGTGAATGGTGTGAAGTGTGAAGGTTCTCCTAGCTCCTAGCGTAGAGTGTCACCAAAAAATCAAATCTACATCAGTGTAACAGTAGCGACAGCAAATCCTGACGAAGGATCGGATAATAATAGTAAAATAGTCGTAATAATTGAAAAGAATCGCGAACCGTAGTGCTGGGAAGCTACCATGCCATGCAGAAGACAAAGCGGTTCGTGATTTTGGTTTTCTTTGACACCACTTTGGGTCACATCATGGGAACAGATCCAAATTCAAGTGAAAATAAGGACAAGGTTCAAGTTGTATTACTTATTTTTTTTGTCGTAAAGGGTTAATGATCATGATGAAAATTTATTATTTTGTCTCTCATGTCGGTCTCCCCCCTTTTTGAAGAGAAGACTCTGGTCAGTCAAAATATCAAGCACGAACAGCAACTATTTCGCTGCTAGCTAGCTAGCTCGAGCTGGCTGGAGTAGCAAACTATACAGAAGACAATGTTGTAGCCCAGGGTCCAGGTACCGCCAGACCAGTAAAAAGGAATATTTGTTCCCAGATACAAGACGAAGCTGACTGGAAATCCCTCTACTAGCTGCCAACTATTCCAACAGCAGTATAAGCGCTACTAACCAGATTCGAATAGCAGAAAGTTTTAAGCACAGCTTTCATAAGAAGAAGAATTGATATTAATCATGAGGATGCGTTGTACTGTATCAAACAAAGTACTGAGTAAGAGTACGAGCAGCTACTACTCATCAGAGAATGACCATCTGGGTAAATCCCGATTCCCTGTGTAAATTACCCAAACACAAACCCTACGGGGTATGGTTATTGAACCTGTGTACATTGTTGTAGAATTATGTAATTAACCAAAA
>Ga0100402_1002043_pt1 | contig 22914 bp, 24 predicted proteins | sample CryGeyme20150102_FD_80419 | JGI IMG/M metagenome (GOLD analysis project Ga0100402, IMG submission 80419) | Groundwater microbial communities from Crystal Geyser aquifers in Utah, USA - Crystal Geyser metaG 2015-0102 | ecosystem: Environmental > Aquatic > Deep subsurface > Groundwater | place...
CATCGCGATAGCGCTGCGGAATTTCCTTTCGTAGTGCAGTTTCATCCCGTAGCCGCATCGCGATAGCGCTGCGGAATTTCCTTTCGTAGTGCAGTTTCATCCCGTAGCCGCATCGCGACAGCGCTGCGGTTTCCTTCCCTAACAACTCAGTCTGCGCCAAAAATCTCCTTGCCGCTCAGAGTGCATCAGGCACTCTGGCATCATGAAAGCATACCTCGCGCCGCTTGTATTATTTTTAAGTTTCTTCGTCCAAAGCCACGCCGAATGGCAGCCGCTCTGGCCGGAGGGCGCACCGGGCTCGCCCCAGCCGCCGGTGGTGGAAGAGGAGGAAGGCCGCGGTGGGCGACTCATGCACACCAGCGTGCCCGCTTACTGGTATTACCCGGCTGATCCCGCCAAAGCCAATGGTGCCGCCGTCGTCATCTTTCCCGGCGGCGGCTACAGCATTCTGGCGATGAACCATGAGGGCCACGACTACGCCCAGTGGCTGAATGAGCGCGGCATCGCCGCCGTCCTGGTCAAATACCGGGTGAGCCCGAAAGACGAAGCCGGCTTCCACTACCCGGTGCCTTACCTGGACGCCCGCCGCGCGATCCGGCTCACCCGCGAAATGGCCGACGAATGGGGGATCGACGGCGAAAAGATCGGCGTGATGGGCTCCTCCGCCGGCGGCCACCTCGCTTCGATGTGCGTGACGATGTTTGATGAAAGTTATGAACTGGAAGCGGGCAACCGCCGCCCTTCCTGCCGCCCGAATTTTGGCATCCTGGTCTATCCGGTTATCGGCATGAACCAGCCCTGGGGCCACGGCGGCTCGCGGCGGCGCTTGCTGGGGCCGGACAATTCCGATGATCTGGCCAAGCACCTCGCGACCTACCGCCGCGTCAGCCGCAGCACCCCACCCTGCTTTCTGGTGCATGCCGCAGATGACAAGGTTGTGCCGGTGCGCAACTCACTCGAGTTTGCCAGCGCCTGCGCCGCAAACGGAGTCCCGGTCACGCTGCAAGTCACTGCCAGCGGCGGCCACGGTTTCGGCCTCTCCGGACGCGGCAACTCCACTAACTGGCCGGAACTACTGGAACGCTGGCTGGAAACTGAACCCTGGTATCAAAGCAAATAAGTGCCCCGTGGCGTGTCCGCTCGCAGATGCCCGCAGCAAGCAAAACTGCAAAGTTGCCTCGACCAGTGCTCGCACCTCGCATCCCGGTTTTTAATAAAAAACTTTCTCCAGGCACAGCCCTCTGGCCGGTGCCGTCACAATCCGGTGGGTGCGCACCCTGGAAATTAAAATCGTCTGGATCTCAGCAGGCGTGAGCCGCCCACGGCCAACTGAATACAACCCTCCGGCAATGCTGCGCACCATGCGGTAAAGGTAGCCACTGCCCTCGGTGGTGAGCGTGAGGTGCCTGCCGCGTTGACGCAGCTCCAGCCGGTGAATGGTTTTGATAGGGTTGGGATCCTGATCCTTGCCGTGGGTCGCGCCAAAGGCGCTGAAATCATGCGTCCCAATCAGTTGTGCCGCCGCCGCGCACATCGCTGTCAAATCTACCGGCACGGAGCGGCAGGCCCACAGGTAGCGCGCCTGCAGGGGATCGGCCCGCCCGAGATAGTAGTGGTAGCTGTAACGCTTACCCATCGCGGAGTGGCGGGCGTGGAATGCCTCGCTGACTTTGCGGGCAGAATGGATGCGCAGGCTGGTAGGTAGTATCGAGTGCAGCGCGCGGATCAGTTTGCCGCTATCGTGCGGCCAGTCGGCGTCAAAATGAAAGCACTGCCCGCGGGCATGGACACCTGCGTCGGTACGGCCACTGCCGTGGGTGAGCGTCGTCTGATCAAAAATCCGGCTGAGTGCGGCTTCCAGCTGGTTCTGCACGGCATTCCCGCTGCGCTGGCGTTGCCAGCCGTCAAAATCAGTGCCGTCGTAGGCGCAGGTGCATTTCCATCGCATGCGATGCACACTTGCCAATACCGGCGGGATTGCAAGGCTGGCGCGATGGACTCCTTGGAACTTTGGCAGTATGTGCTTATGGCGACGGGTGCCTTTGCGGTCGGACTCGGCAAAGGCGGCTTACCCGGCGTGGGGAACGTGACCGTCGTGCTGATGGCACTGGCGCTGCCCGCTAAAATGTCCGTCGGAGTGCTGCTGCCGATCCTGATCTCGGCGGATATCGTCGCGGTGCTGGTGTACCGCCGCCACGCCAACTGGAACTACATCGCCAAGCTGGCCCCCTGGACGATCCTCGGGCTGCTGGCGGGCTATCTGGTCTTTAGCCGGGTGGATGACGGCACCGTGCGCATTTTTATCGGGGGCACACTGCTGACGATGACAGCCATTCACTTCTTCCGTAAATGGCTGCGCCGAAGCGCTCAGGGCGAAGACCGCCTGCCGCATCATCCGGTCTTTGTCGGATCGACCGGTATCCTCGGCGGCTTTGCCACCATGATCGCCAACGCCGCCGGTCCGGTGGCCGCGCTCTATTTCATCGCCTCAGGGCTGCCGAAATATGCCTATATCGGCACTTCAGCCTGGTTCTTCTTTTTGGTGAACGTTTTCAAGGTGCCCTTTATGATGGACCTGGGCATCATCCACTTCGACTCGCTCGGGTTAAGCGCCAGTTTTATGATCTACGCTGTGCTCGGCGCACTGATTGCCCCCCGCATTGTCAGTTATATCAACCAGCAAATTTTTGAGCACTTGATCTGGGTTTTTGTCGTCATCGGCGGACTCAAGCTCATCATCCCCTGAACATGGCGCGCAAATCGACACGCAAGCTCTGGGCCGCGCATCTGGCCAAACAGGCGACCGGAACAAAGGTGAAGCCCGGTCAGGCACAGGTGCAACTCGGCCAACGGCTCACCGGCTGCATCCTCGGCATCGACCCGAGCCTGCGCGGGAGCGGCTTCGCGGTGCTGCGTTGCAGCGCAGATGGCAACTACCAGCTGCTGGAATCCGCTACGCTGAAACTTCACTCCCGGCACTCCATGTTCGAATGCCTGGGTGCGATCGGCAATCAGGTCGAAGACTTTCTCGATCAACATCAGGTCGATCATGTTGCCATCGAGCAAACCATCTACGTGCAAAACTTTCAAACCGCACAAATCCTCGGTGCCGCCCGGGGAGCGGCCATAGCGGTTGCTGCGATGCGCGGGCTGCCAGTCTTCGAATATGCCCCGCTGCGAGTCAAACAGGCAGTGGTCGGACTCGGACGCGCCAGCAAGGAGCAAGTCGCCCGCACCGTGCTCAGCCTGACCGGTGCCGACTTCAGCCTGCGCTACGACGAGTCCGATGCGGCAGCAGTCGCGCTCTGTCATGCCTTTACATGGCGCGGATGATCGTGTAACAAAGCCGTAATGAAATTGAGTCAAGATTCGAACCCCAACACCAAAAGGACCACCAGCTCCTCGAACAGGGAGCCAGTGCCTCCAACTGATGAGGAGATTCGCCTGCTCGCACTCAATCGTTCCAAAGACAAGCTGCTCTCCATCGTATGCCACGACCTGCGCACTTCCATTGGTGGTGTGCTGACACTCTCGGACATGCTGGAAAAACGACTGGCTGCCGGCGAGCTGGCCGAGGCCCAGCGCCTGAACGGCCTGATCCGCCGCGCCACGCTTGATGCCGACGATTTACTCAAGGACCTTGTCGCCTGGACCCGTAAATCCGGACAAGACCCTAATTTCCACCTCAGGTCAGTGGACCTTTCAGAATTGGTTCAATCCGAGGTATTGCGACTCGCCACAGCAGCACAACGAAAGCGACAGCACATCGAAATCGAGGCTTTGGAGATCGGAATCATCCGTGCCGACCCCAATATGCTGCGCTCCATTCTCCGCAACCTGCTGACCAATGCACTCAAGTTTTCCTATCCGGAAGAGCAGATCACCATTCGTATCGAACGCTGCCCCGGCTACTGGCAGTTTCAAGTCTGCGACAAGGGTGTAGGTATGAGTCCGGAAGTGCAGGACCTGCTGCTTAAACTCGACGAGCGCAAGCAACGTACCGGCACAGCGGGCGAAACTGGATCCGGCTTTGGTTTGCTGCTGTGCCACGACTTTATCCATCGTCATGGTGGCCAACTCAGCTGGGAATCCATCCTCGGCCAGGGCAGCACCTTTACCTTTACCATCCCGGAGTTATTGGGCTGATGTGTAGAAAAACTCCGTTGGAGAACTTTGGGAAACTTATTTCCGGGCAAGCAGTGCTTTCCGCAGTTTTGTGCCGTGCGAGACGCACCGCACTCCCGGTTTTCAGCCGTGCCCGTTTGGATAGAATGTGTGCTGGGCTTCACATCCATAACTTCGTCCTTGAAGCAAAACACCACCAGCTCGGATCACCAGAGCCCGTTACCTGCACCCAGTCCGGATGAATTACCTCTGCTTTTGCCCAGGCTGCCACAGGCCGTTCTTCTCTCCCAAAATAATGACTTACAGCTGGATCGCAGGTTTTGTGTCGCCTTCGTCGCTCAAAATGCGCTTACTTACGGTCATGCTGTAGAATATCGGTTGATTTCGCCGGAAAAATGGAGCATTAAACTAATTGTAAAGTAATCATTCACCAACTCATAACCAAGAACACATCATGGCAGAAGAAGCAAAAGGACTGAACAAACCCGTTAAACTCAAGGCCGATCTGGCTTCCTTCCTCGGAGCCAGCGAGCTACCCCGGACGGAAATCACCAAAAAGCTTTGGGATTACATCAAAGGCCAGGGCCTGCAAACCAAGACCGAAAACGGTGCTCCCGAAAACGCAGGCAAATTCATCGTTGCCGACACCAAATTACTGCCGATTTTCCGCAATACCTTCTCGACCAGCAAATCGGGCAAGGTAACGGATCTGCGTAACCTGCAGGCAGGCCAAACCATCAATATGATGCAAATGGCCGCCGTCGTCGGCTCAAACGTCGAATAAGCAATTTACGGTTTTTGCCCCAACGGCTGCCCAAAATGGGCAGCCGTTTTTTTTTGCTGGCCCGGCACAGCTCTGCTACTGGACTATGGACACTTTTTAACGGGACTGGCAAAATATACTGGACATTTTAATAATCGAGTGCTTTGCTTAATGTTATGAGAACACGAAGGTTGAAGGTCTTAGGGCATGTGAATGCGGTCTATCATGTGATGACGCGGACGGTAAATGGGGAGCGTCTGTTTCGGGATCGGGAAAAGGAGGTGCTGCGCAAGATGATCTGGCAGGTGGCTGATTTCTCCGGGGTGGAGGTGCTGACGTATTGTGTGATGGCGAACCACTTCCATGTACTGTTGCGGGTGCCGCCTGCGGCTGACTCCGGGCGGCGGATTTCGGATCCGGAGCTGCTGCGGCGTTACCGGGTGCTGTATCCGAAGCCGACGAAGTATCAAACGGCATCGATTCAGGTTTTGGAAGAGACGTTGGCCAAGGGCGGCGACGAGGCGGAGGCGATCCGTAGGAAGCTATTGGCGCGGATGGGCGATGTGTCGGAATACATGAAGACCTTGAAGCAGCGTTACTCGGTGTGGTATAATCGCACCCATGAGCGTTTCGGAACCTTGTGGGCGGAGCGCTTCAAGAGTGTGCTGGTGGAGGGCAAGGGGAATCCTTTACAGACGATGGCGGCGTATATCGATTTGAATCCGGTGCGGGCGGGACTGGTGGAGGACCCGAAGGATTACCGTTTTTGTGGCTATGCGGAGGCGGTGGCCCATTCGGCGGGTTCAGGGCAGGCTGCGCTGCGCGGGATTCATTACATTTGGTGCGCCTATGCGAACGGGATGCCGCGTGCATCTTTATCTTTGGCAGAGGCTTTACAGGCCCACCGGGAACTGATCTTCGGGAAGTGGCTGGGGCAACCGGGGCTATCGGAGGTGGCGCGCCAAAAAGCGCTGCAGGTGCTGGAACAGGAGGATGCACTCTTGCCGAAGGCAACGGTGCTGCGCTGCCGGGTGCGCTACTTTACGGATGGGGCGATTCTGGGCAGTCAGGAGTTTGTGCGCGGATTTGTGGGTGTCTGGCAACGGGAGAAGGGGCGCAAATACCCGCCGAAGGTGAATGTGCTGCGAGGTGCCAACTGGGACGGACTGGCGACGATTCAGGGGCTGCGCAAGAAAGTGTTTGGTTGATCGGAGGAATTCACGGTCGGCGGTTCACGCCTTGCGGGCTACCTGATAAAGACTGTCCACGCAGTTGCGGACGTATTGCTCGTCGCTCATGGAAGCGGTAATCTCGATGGGAAATTTGACCTGCTGTTGCAAGTGGACGGCCAATTCGCGAAAGAGGCGGGCACGGGCGAGGGGCTCCATTTCGTCGCGGCGCCGCAGTGACTGGAGGGCCAGTTCCGCCGCCTCCGGTGGCACGCGTTGTCGCAGCAGAGCCTCGAGGCGTGGATACTGGCGGAAGGAATTAAACTGGTTTTCCATCAGTTCTCCCCAATCCGGCAGGGCCAGGTGCGGCATCCGCACAACAACAGTGCCTGCTGCAATATCACCCAAGCGCTGCGAGCGCGGACTGATCAGTGCAGACGCGCCACCAAGAAAGTAAAGGACCGGCAGGCTGTCGGCGAAACGCAGCAGGTTGCGCAGCACCAGTTGAGCCGGCTGTAACTTCAGGCCGTGCATGTCCTGCACCCGCAGGCTCAGCATTCGCTTGCCGATGGTTTGGCCCCGCCAGAGCATTTCCAGCAGGATGAAGTAGCCGATATTAAAAACGGAGTAGAGCAGGATGTAGAAAGCCATCGCGAAGTCATACGAGACCCATTGCATCAAAGTGACCAGCACACCCATTAGCGACATGGCGGTCCAAATAATCATGATGTCCACTGCCAGCGCGATAAAGCGCGACACTGGACTGGCCAGTTGATAGGTGAATTGAACACCCTCTGGCGTCTGCACCACCAGATTGTTATAGCGGCTGCTCATCATTTCAGCTGCTCCTGCTTTAGATTGCCGCGCCCCGCCAGGACCATATAAGCGATTAGCCCGACCAACTGTATAACACCAAAAGAGATTTTCACCACGTAGGGCAAAATCGGCTCATGATACTGCGACATGAAGCTCTCAATAATGCCCGCCCAAATCAGCAGGGATGCGACACCCGCCGTCAGCACCACAAGATCCGCCCGGATCTCCTGCAAGCGTTGCCCCATGCTCCTGCGGCCATGCGCAAACAGGAGCGTTCGCCCCAGCAGCAATCCACCCTGCCCGGCCAGCAGAATCGCGGGGATCTCCACGCTCCCATGCGGGAGCAACCAACCGGCAAGAAACACCGACTCACCCGCCAGCACATAGTCCACCATCACCGCACCGATGATCACCCCATTGTAGAACAGCAGAATCCCGGTGCCGATGCCAAAGGTCATTCCCAGCGCCAGCGTGACGATAGCCACCTTGGTATTGTACGTCATCAATTGGGCCGAGAAGGTAGATTTGCCGCCTTCCATCGGATCCTCTTTGGCTGCGGTTGCTTCTTCTTCGGCAACGCGCTCGCTGGGGTCACCTAACAAATGGGGGAAGGGCATCAGCACCGGCTTGGCAGTCTCATCCAGCGCCAGCGCCAAACCACCAAAGACCATGCCACTGCCAAAAATCGCCAGCACCATCAGCAGGATCGCGAAATGACGCCGCACGGCCTGCGGGAATGCCGTTACCAGCTGCAGCAACGAGCCGGTTAAGGGCAAACGCCGGGCATTGCCATGCATTTCACCGAAGCCACGCGCTACCAAAGATTCCAGATAATTACGGGTCTGCGGCTCCACGGCAGACGTGCTCAGCTTGGTCAAATCCGCTGCAACCCGTTCATACAGGTAGTGGAACCGTTGCACGTCTGCGACATCAAACCGATGCTGGCGCGCATCATCCTCCAGATGCTGCAACATGGCTTCAAAGGCCTCCCAGTCCGGGCGGCGTTCACTAACGAATTTCTGCAGATCGAGTATCATCGTATCAAATAATCAACTACAATATTTGGCGCTGCTTGATGGCCAGGTATTGATTCACAATTTCCACGCTCAACTTTTCATCGTCCACCAGTGTAAACTCAACCCCCGCAGCCCGCAGCTCGCGCTGCAAATGCCGCAAGCCGTCCCAACGCAGGTGGCCCGAAAGTTCATCCGCGATGCTGCGCGGTGCCTCATCCTGCTGCTCCCCGTAGAGTGGATGCACCCCCTGCCGCCGGATCGAGTTGACCAGCACCAGGTGGCGTGCGGCCAACATCCTGACCCGCTGACGGAATTCCTCTGCTGCTGCGCTGTCGCACAGGTCGGTCAGGAAGATGAGCAAAGCACGCCGCCGCAACCGCAGGCTGAGAAAAGTAAAAAGTTCATCCAGATCGAATGGCCCCCGCTCGGTCTTCAGCTCAAAGAGCGCCTCCTGAATTACCTGGCCGTGTTGCTGGCCCGAGCTGGCCCGCACGAAACGCGAGACCCTTTGCCCGAAGCCCACCAGCCCGAAGAGGTCGCCCTGCCGCTCCGCGACCAGACTCAGCACACTTGCCGCCGTGACATAGCGCTCGAGGATAGTTTCCGCATAATCATCATCGAGGTCAGCCACTGCGCGGGTTGAACGCAGGCCGCTCAGGCGGGAATGATCCATCACCAGATATATCTCCTGGGTGCGCTCGACCTGATAGGTCTTGGTCGCCAGCTCACCGCGCTTGGCAGAAGCCTTCCAGTGAATGTCGCACATGCTGTCGCCGCGACTGTATTCCCGCAGCTGCTCATATTCCCGCCCCTGGCCGACCATGCGCTGGGCGTGTGTGCCGATGTTGCCACGGTTCAGGAACAAGTTGGCCAGCTGCCGCCGTTCGCGCCGAAGATTGGGATAGACCCGCACTTCCGCCTGATTGGGGAAGCTCTGCCGCAAGGCAAAAAGCCCCCAGCGCGAGGGCCGCTCGACCACCACCGGCGGACAGGGAAATATCCCGCGCGCCCGCGCCGTTATCTTCCAATCGACCGTCCAATGGCTCACATCCGCGCCCGACAGGTTCACCAACTGCACCGCTTCTTCCTGCACAAATGCGACGGGCATGGGCAACCCGATACGGAGCTGTTGCAGCGCTGGCGGCTCCGTGCAGCGGATGTGCAGTGTCAACTTGCCCACGGTGCCCCGCGCCAGCCGGGTGACCGGTTCCGGCTCGATCCGGAGCCCCTGCATGCAGCGCGCGGAAAGCAGCAGATCGGCCCAGGCACTCACCAACAGCAGCGCCGCAAAGACCGGCAGCGCCAGCTGGTAGCCGGGGCCCAGTAGCGCCAATAAGGCGACCGGCAGGCTCAAGCCGACCAGAAAAATCAAACGGCAACTGGGAACAACACGCATCAATCAACGGGGCACGGGGACACTATCCAGTAATTGCTGAATCACCTCGGGAATGGTCAGTCCTTCAATTTCATACTCAGGCCGCAGCATGAGCCGGTGCGTTAAAACCGGTAACGCCAGCGTTTTGACATCATCCGGGCTAACAAAGTCGCGCCCGTCGAGAGCCGCCGCCGCGCGCGAAGCCAGCAACAGGGCCTGCGTCGCGCGCGGCCCGGCTCCCACCAATACCGACTCGTGCTGACGGGTCTGACGTACCACGCTGACAATGTAGCCCAGCAACTCATCGCGCACCACAATCGATGCCAGCGAGTCACGCAACTGCGCCAACTCACCTGTGGCGAGAACGGGCTGCACGGCACCTCCGGCCAAAATCGCTTCAGGCGAAGCAGCACCGAGCATCCCGCGCGCGAGTTGCAGCTCTTCGGCTTCCGCCGGATAGTCCATGTAGATTTTGAGCATGAAGCGGTCCTGCTGCGCCTGTGGCAGCGCATAGGTGCCCTCATGCTCAATCGGATTCTGGGTGGCAAAGACCGTAAACGACGGATCCAGCATAATCTGCTCGCGGTCGATCGTCACGCAGCGCTCCTGCATGGCCTGCAGCAGGGCGGACTGGGTCTTGGCCGGTGCCCGGTTGATTTCGTCGGCCAGCAAAAAGGTGGTAAAGACGGGGCCCTGCACCAGGGTGAACTCCTGCGTCTTCATGTTGAAAATATTGGTGCCCGTGATATCGGCGGGCATCAGGTCGGGGGTAAACTGGATACGGTTGCCGGCAACGGCGAGCACCGCAGCCAGAGTCCGCACCAGCAGGGTCTTGGCGACTCCGGGCACACCTTCGATCAGTGCGTGGCTGCGAGTCAGGATGGTGATCAGCGCGAGATCAATCACCTGCTGTTGACCGATGATGACCTTGCCGACTTCCTCGCGGGTGGCCTGGATTTTTTGCTGTAACACTGCGTTGGTTGTTTCGTTCACTGGCGTCTCCTCTTTTTGCGATTAATAATGGATTTAATTTTCAGATGGGTGGCCTGCGGCTGGCGCTGGCGGGCGGGCAGGCTCGCCTGCTCTTGCAGCAGCGTTTCGATTTCCCCGATTTCCGCAGCATAAAAACAGCGGTCGGCCCGGGTGCGGATAAAAGACTTTTGCCATGCCTGAAAGGCCAGTTGCGGCAACTCATCCGGAGGCAGACTGCGCTGAATCAAGTCTCCCAGCCCGGCCTCAACGGAATGCCCGGAGCGAATCACCTGCGCTGGAGTCCGCCCGGGAAAAGGCGGCAGCAGCGGCGAGGCCCCGCGCCAGACGACCAGTGCCATCAGCCCGGCGAAAGCGAACGCAAAACCCTCCAGTCCGTAGCGGCGCATCAACGTCGCCACACCCGCAGGCTCCGCCACCCCCAGATGCGTCTCTTCGAAAATAAGCTGCTCGCAGTCACCCAGCACCCAGGCTAGCCAGTGCGTCATGCGGTGTTTGAGCAAAGCTTCATTGGAAAACAGATAGTCATCCGTCAGCACCACGATACTGCCCGCTCCCAGAGTCCGCTGCGCGGCCACCACCTCATCTTCAATTTGATAGACCGGCGACCAGACTTCGGCATCAAATTCCACCAGCACACCGCCCTCCCGCCAGGGGATGCGCCCGGGCAGGTCGGCGGCGGCGAGAGGGGTCCGCCGAGCTTCACCGCCCCGGTGTTCGCCGTAGCGCAGGGCCAAGCCCGCCCAGAACTGCGCGTCCTCGCCGGAGCTGCGGCGCGTGAAGCGGGTGCCTTTTTGCGCTTCGCTGTCGTCCGCTTCGCCGGTTGTTTGATCGGGCTGCGCGTCCGCTTCAACGTCCTGTTCCTCTTCGTCCTCCAGATGTTGGTAGGCCACGCGCCGGGGGTTCATCGCGATGACGAGCCGCCCGCCACGCTCGACGAAATCCACGACCTGCGCATATTGCGCCAGCGGGTGCAACTGTCCGCCACCCGTATTGAGCAGGAGCAGCGTCGCCTCCGGCGGCAACGATGGCAGCTGCACCAGCGGCACGAAATTACGGCTCACCTGTAGGCCGGGTAATTCGGCCAGGGCATCGTGCAGCGCCTTTGCCCCCAACGGGTCCGAGCGCAGGCTGGAGCGCAGGGCGTAGGCATTGCCCGACTCAAAGCGCAGCTGGATCAGCCAGGCCAGGCCGCCAATCAGGCCCGCCATTAGCAGCAGGAAAATGATGATGCTGTAGCGGCGGCCCTTCATTTCAACACTCCCTGTTGAGATAGATAATCTTCCATCAGTGCGATTTCCTCCGCACCCGAAGCGCGCTCGCCATACCAGATGCTCTCAAACAGCCGCAGTTCGCGCCAGTATAGATCCAGCAGCTGGCAGTCGCCATGACCGCGCTGGGCCAGCTCGCGTGCATACTCGCGGTTGCTCTTGGCCTTGCGGATGACGATCAGGCCCGCGCTGGAGAAGGCGGAGAGCTGCGCCAGAAAGTAGGCCCGCAGCGCGAGGCGGTAGTCGCCGGCGGCAATCAATTGCCGCGCGAGTTCGATCCACTGGTTGCGCGGCATCAAATCCGCCGAGACCTCCTCCTGCTCCAAATCCGGCTTCGGTCGGGCCGCATCATCCGCTGACTGTGCGGCCAGCGCCTGATCCGGCGCATACATCTTCCACGCCCGCAGCGCCAGCAGCAGCACCAGCAGGACAAAGCTTCCGATCAACAGATAGCTCAGCAATTTGCCCAGGGCCGCGAGATTGAGGTTCTCCAAAAATCCCGGCTTATGGTTTCGGGCGCGATCCAGGCCGAAGAGTTCTTCCAGCCATTTTTCGAAGCGTTCCTGCAGGGCTTCCATTTTCTCAATCCAGGAACGCAGCCAACTTATCCGTTGCTCCGCGTGAACCTCCTCACGGGGAAAGCGCCAAACGAACTCGCGCCGCTGCAGCACTTGCTCGATTGAGCGGTCGAGTTGCCCGGCCTGGATGGGCGGTGCACCCGGCTGCACTGCTGTGGCCTGGGCCTGACCCGGCAGCAGAGCCAGCGCCCCCAGGCCGAATAACACCAGCAGGGACGCCGCGCGGGCAGCCGCGCTGCGACGGGCGTAAGTGCGCAGCCGCAGCCGCAGGTCGGCACCACTCCGCCGCGATTCGCCGTAGTGCCGCCGCAGCAGATAGACCGCTTTGACCAGCGGATCCGTCACCAGACAGGCCAGCAACAGGCAGGCAAAGAGCGTCGTGCTGTTAAACAGATTCACGCCGACCCGCGAGAAAACGGTTTCCACGCCCAGCAGCCCCTGCAGTAAATAGGGAACGAAGAACACCAGCGAGAGCCAGTTCAGCCAACTTAGAAAAGCGACCAGCCCGAGCAGGCTCAGCAGCATCCAGTTTTGCCCGCTCCACAGGCGGGCCAGTTGCCAGTTCGTCAAAAAAAAGACCTTCGTTTCGTTGTCTGAGTCCGCCGGGTCTGCGGTCAGCATATTTTGATACAGGGCAAAGGTCCAGGCGAAGGGGATAGTCACCACGAAGGCGATCGGCAGCACGACCAGACCGGTTGCCTGCCAGCACGTTTGTCGGCGAATCACCCGCAGCCAGGTGCGCAGACCCCAACCCGGCGATGATTCTTCAAACAACACCCCCCGCAAACTGCAGGCAAAATAACACTGCACCGCCTTCAACCAGATAAAAAGCAGCGCCATGCCCAGACTCGCCGGCACCAGATTCCGATCGGCCAGGCCGCTGGTCGCCATCTCCATCCAGAAGAAAAGAAAGCCCACCAGAAATGGCGCGGCACCACACAAATACACCGTCCAGGCCCAGATCGGAGTGCGCCGCAGCAGATGCACCCCTTCTTCGATCAAATCCACAGCCGTTGGCTCACCTGCCTGGCGGACGCGCCGCCGTCGAAAGCGCCGGTGCTTGCCTTTGATGGCGGGCGGTGATTGTGAAGCAGCCATATTTAATCAAAAAAGACGCCGGAATGAAATGCGGAAGGGATGCGCAGCAGCATGCGCCCCAGCAGGTAAAAGCCGTAGAAGACCAGCAAATAACCCGCCAGCGCCAGCCCCCAGCCCGCCGCAACCTTGAGCCAGCCAGGAGTTTCCCGCAGCTCCGGTTGCAGCAGGGCATCGAGGCAGGAGCGGCAAACGACGCGGCCCTGATGCTCGGTCACGCACTCCCGGCAATAAAAGCGTCCACACTCGGGGCACTTCGCGGCAGCCTCCCGGCTGACATGTTTGAAGCAGCGTGCCTGAGCCAGCGATCCACTCATGGCTGACCTCCGACGCTGGCCTCAACAGCGGTGCTGCCGCTCTGGCGGATCGGCGGCGGCCCGGCGGGTCCGACCGCTCCGGCTGTCGACTTCACCCGCTCACGGGCTGCCACGTCCGCCAGGCGCCAGATTTGATGCGCGGCCTGCAGGGCTTCCGCCGAGAGTTGACCCTGCACCGCCTCGACCCGCTGGGTGAGCTGCACCAATGCTTTGGCGGCTTTGCGCTTCGTGCCCAGCCCGGGCAAGATCACCGTTTGCACGGCAGTTTGCACACCGAAGACCGCAGAACCCTGCTGATACATCCCCCAGACAAAAATCATGCCGCTGATCACTGCCACAATCAGCCAGGCCATAAAGCTGCTGTTGTGCAAGTTGGCCAGTGCCACTATGGTCAAGAGCAGCGTGCCCAGTCCCGTCAACAAGGACAGCACTGCACCCGACCGGGTCGGACAGATCAGGATTGCCTCGATATCCGCATAACGGATCCGCTTCACACGCTCCTGATACACACCATCCACCACCACCAAATGCTCTTCGCCCAGATAAGCCTGCTGCACACTGAAGGCCGAACGACCGCTGAGCTTTTTGTATCCGTCGCGTGCCATCTTAACCACCCAGTCCCAAAACAATGATCGTCACCCAGGCTGTAATTTGCAGCAAAGCCAGCCCACCGGCCACCCAATAGCGCCAACCGCTGCGCTGCACCTCACTACAGGAACCTTTACGGCCCCGCCAAATCACAATCAAGAGCGCGACGGGTGCCGTAACGATGGTGATAAACCAGAGCAACAGCGGCAGGACCGCCAGGCTCAGTGCAATATTATCCCAACGGATGCGCGTCTGAGCCGGCACCCCTCGCCCAGACTGTCCGCCTGCCGACTGCAGTGCTTCCAAACTCACGATCCGGCCCTCCCACTCCGTCTGACACAGTTCACAGATCAGCCGTCCACTGAGGTCGCAGATTTGGCTGGCGGCTAAATTCGGATGAAAAAAGCAGCTCGACTGCCCGGCTTCGACGACCGATTCGACCTGCGAACTGCCACCGGTGCGCAGCACTGCCGGGAACAGCAACACATCATGCCCCTCACCGACATGCTCAGCTCCGTAGTTTTGAGCCCAGGGCAGTTCAGGCAGCGGCATATAGCGCACACTGCGGAGCGCGCGCAGGGAAAATTTCTCAGGGCGCGCCATCGGGTTACACCTCGTCGCCGAGATCGTCGTAGAATGCAGCAAAGGCCGCCCACATATAAGTCATCGACCAAAGCAGGCCGATGCCAAAAGCCAGCACCCCCAGCAAGTGCCAACCGATGAAGCTCAGCCCCAGCATGAAAAACTTTCCTTTCTGGTTCACCATCATTTCGGTGCTGCGCTTGATCGCACCCATGACCCCCAGCTCGGGATGATCATTGGCAATGTAGTAAACCAGCGCGTAGCGCAGGTACATGTAAACGCCCACAAATGCCGCCGGGATAACGGCGACGAAGATACCGGCCACAAACATCGGGCTCTCTTCCGGCACCGGACTACTGCTGAAGGCCAGGCCGACCAGGACAACACCCGGAATTGCCGCTGCCATCACGGCCAGTGAAACCAGCACCGTAGTCACAAAGTAAAGCCCCAGCCCTTCCAGAAAACGGGAAAACCCGCCGAACAGGGTGCTCAGCTCAACCGGTGCGCCACGATGTAAGCCCAGATAGTAGGCCATAAAGCCCAGCGACAGGGGACCGACGATCAGGAAAGCAAGCAGCTGCCCAAGCAGCGGAATCACCGCCCCGGCTTGTTGCAGCACAAAATAAAGAAAAGTGACCAGCACCGCCATGCCCCAGGCACCCGACAGCGCCTCCCGGCCCATCCGCCGGAGTTCGTCATTCGGAGTCTGACCGCCGGTGCCCCGGCTGCCTGCCCGGCGGATCGGCTGAGTCAAGCCTTCGCGCAAACCCTGGGCAAACTCATCTTTGCAGTTCGGACAAACCTGAGTCCCGCCTGACGGAATCAAATGATCCGCCACAACGACCGCCCCACAGGTCGGACAAGGCACTTGCTCTTCCGCAGCAATCAAACTGCGGTCCAAATTGGGTAAACCGTCCACCAGTGGCGCCCAGTCCGGCATGCCCTCCCGCCAAACCAGATTATGACGCTGGATCGTGCCTTGTTGGTAGAGAGCCAGCAATTCCTCTTCGGAAACCGGACCATTCTGCGCGTTATCTTTTTCGTAATACCACTGCATAAGCTTATGAATCAGTCAGGACCAAACTGGTGATGAACGATAAACAGCACCATCGAAAATAGAATGAAGGACAAGCTAAAAGTCCTCGGGCCGGCCTTAAAGGGTCGAGGTCGTGCGGCCGATTGCTCGACCGCACTCCTACAGACCCGTGCGAGCGCGATTAACGCACACGGTTCCTCAGATCATGGTTTCGCTGGGGATATTTTTATAGCTGTGGATGATCCTGGGCGGACTCAGCGGGTAGTTGACCAGTAGGTTATTGAAGCGACTCCAGTTCATTGGTCCGCCTCGGGTTCTTCGTCCCAGCCATCTTCGCCAGTGTATTTGCACATTATGCCGCAGACGGCTTAGGCTGCGGAAGTTTCCCGTGATTCCGTAATAAGCAACCCGTAGGCAGAGAAGCGTTCCTTCAATGCTTCCAGCATTGATTCGGCATCGCTCTTTTCTGCAAATCCCATCACAAAGTCATCGGCATAGCGCACCATGAAGGTCTCCCTTGCCATTCGATACCTTGGTTGGCCGTGGCTGGTCAGGCCTTCGGCGCGGGAGTGGTTACCCGCCAGGTTTGAACTGAGAGTTTCTGTCGCTGGTTTCTGTGTCTTCCTTTCTGTTCTTGTTGGTTTATGTTTCGTTCCAGCGACATCCCAACTCAACGAGCTTGGATGGCGCCATGCAATGTTAAGTGCGGGGCAAGCTTTATTCGGGTAGCGCGGCCGCGTCCCGCAGCGCACGTTGCGGTTGTGGTGTTCTGGAAGTGTTGGGGTCTGGTCTTGGAGGCTTGGCTCTACGAACGCTCCTGCGGTGCGGGGACGCACCTGCGCTACCCGGTTCCCTAAAAAAAGGGACTGGCAAATTATAGAGTAAATTTCTGCGTGTGGTTGAATTTTTAAAATACGAAAACAACGCGTAAAGATGGGCCATTCTCGTGGGCGCTTTATCATGCCATGATGCAGCATTGGTGCATTGAGCTTGTTTTCCTGGCCGCATACTCTAGCGTTTTTGCTGTGACTGAAGACGAAAAACGCAACCAAGCCTGGATCGGGGACGCTGTGCTGGCCCTCTTTGCCCGCGAGTGGATACTGAAAGCACCACAGATCAAAAAAGAGGACCGTGCCGATGCCTTCATCCGTATGACTTCAAACCACTTCCTCTCCTCCGCCGGGCAACCGACGGCGATGGAAGCCGAGATTGGGCGGATCTATCAGCGCGACGGTCTGGCAGCTGCCTTCTCCCACATCGAAGCCAAATATGTCCCCTTGTTCAAAAAGCAATTGTCCCAACGGCAACAACCCGGCAATTATCGCGGAAAAAAGCTCCCCTCGTAGCAGATCGGCAGTTCAACAGGCTCACTAAAGACAAAAACCGTTCCGGTTGCGTCTCAGAAAACACCAGTAAATCCGGAGCTTGCGGCGAGATCGGCATCCGGGCTGAGTTGCTGCCACGTGAGGAAAGAGCAAAGCTGCACCAACTTCAGAACGTCGAGGCACCGCTCCACTCCTGAAAGCGGTAGAGCCAGGTATTCCACCTCAGCGACCAACCGGTCTCCGCCCAGTCCGCGTAGGGCAGGCTTTCCTCCATTCCCCGCTGGTTATTCCAAACCGATTCAAAGTAATCGTCAAATCCGGCATTGATGGCAGCCGTATTGGTAAACAAAAGATTGGCCTCCAGGTTTAAATTGGCGATATTGCGGCGCGTCCAATTGGCGGAACCGAGCATGAGGATCTCCTGTTGCGGCCCGCTGATCCGCAGGACTTTGCTGTGAAACTGCTCCCCATGCGTGGCGGCCCAGCGGACTGCCACCTGATGCTCATCCGCGAGCTCCATGAGTTCGGCTGCCACCATGCGGTTGGGGATGCCGTTCTTCTCGCGGCCAAAGGCATCTCGGTTGGCATCCAGCAACAGGCGCACCTCCGCGCCGCGCCGTGTCGCCGCCTGCAGTGCTTCGATCACCTTGCGTTCGGAAAAGTAAAACATCCCGATATCAATCCGGGTGCCGGCCACCACCTGTTGCAACTGCCGCACGAGCTCAGCGCGGATAGCGCCCTCGCTGCGGTAGGCGACCGAGGACCCGCCGGATTCGGCCTGGCCGGACTCCGGCTGGACTCCCAGTGCATTCTCGATTTTTGAAATCACTTGGCTAACTTGGCTCGCCTGCCCGGCCTGGACATTTTCCGGATCCGACGCCGACCAACGAGCCAATGCGAGTTCGGAATCAGCCGCAAAGCGGGCCACCGCCCCATCCACCAGCACGCCAATGTTGGAGTGGTTGGCACTTCCGTCTGCCGGATTCAAGCTAGGCAGCAGCAGGCGCGTTTCGCCACCGCTGCGGCCGGTTAAAAGCAATTTGCGGTGGTTGGCCTTAAAATGCAACAAGCGTCCGAGTTGCGCCAGCGTCAGCTTGCCGCCCTCCGGATTGAAGGGGTTGGGCACGATACGGTCACCGTCCGCTTGTTCATCGGGCAGGAACTTCGACCAAAACCAGGCTTGCGGCGCGTAAAGCCGATTGGACTCGGGCAGTTGGTCGAGTGCCGTGAACACCACCGGGACCCCGGCATCCGCCAGATGCTGATAAAAGTCGGGCGCATGGTCGCCGTAGATCCGGTTGATGGGGTCGGTGATGATCAACATCGGCATCTCCGGATTCTGGATACGTTTTTCAATCAGCGCCGTGGCGAGTTCATTCGCCAGAGGCCGCAATTCGCCCTTCATATCCAGTGCTCCTTGCCATGGATTCCATAGAAAGAAGTCGGCGATGAGAAAGGTCTCGGCCCTGCGGATTTCGGCCAGCATGGCATCGAAGATCCGGTGCTCGGTGCGGGGTTGCCCGGCAGCGGCATCCCAGGCCGTGCGGTCGATCAGCAGTTCCGCCGAATCAAAAAAGTAAGCCGGGCTGGCCAGATCGGTGCCCGGCGGCATCTCTCTTTGGTGGAACAAGAGGTAGGGCAATACAACAATACCCAGTATCGCACCTATCAACAGGAGAAAAAACGCCTTCATGTCGAGGGAACCTGCCGTTCAATCAAAATAAATCAAGCCCGCGCAAAGGGCCTGAAAAATGAACTCCAAGCCATGCCTTCCGGGTGGTTGCCCCCCAAGCATCCAGTATCCAGTGCTTCCAGAGCAATTAGCATAGCTCATACCAGCAGCATTGCCGTCTGAAACCACAGCTGCGTGCGATAATGTCAGCGCAGTAAGCTTGACCCCAAAACTCTAAATTCCAACTTGGCTATATGGCCAAACGTTTTACGATTCTTCTGCATGCGATGTTAACAGGGATCGTTTGTCTGTATCTAAGCGGCTGCGGCGATTCCAGCCCGGAAGGCTACACCGCAACTCCTGCCAGCCAGGCCACCGCACTGCGGGGCACCTTCCCCTATACTTTCGACGGCGCAAAACTGGCCCGCAGCGGTCCGTCCACCTGTGTCGAGTGCCACGCCGGGGAGGTTGCTGAGTGGGAACAGAGCCACCACACCAAAGCCAATCGTCCTGTTTCCATCGAACTCGATGCGCTGGCCTTCACCCCAGCCCGCGAAATCACCGAGTCCGGCGTGACCTACCGCCTGGAGCAAAACGAAGATAAATTCTGGCTGGAGGTCATCGACGCTGACGGTGCCTCAGCGCGGCACGAACTGATCGGCGTAATCGGCCACACCCCCATCCGACAATACTTGACCCGTTTCGAGGGCAATAAATACCAGACTATCAGCGCCTCCTACGATGTGCTGAAAGACGATTGGGTCGATGTCTTTGCCGGACAGGACCGGATGCCGGGCGAATGGGGCCACTGGACCGGCCAGGGCATGAACTGGAATGCCAACTGCGCCTACTGCCACACCACCGAGTATGACAAGGGCTTTGATTTTGAAGCCAACGAATACGCATCCAACTGGATTCAGCAGGGCATCGCCTGCGCGGAGTGCCACACCGGACTGGAGGATCATCTGCAAGCAGCCCGCTCCGGCGGTGTCACTTCGCTGCCCCCGCTCGACCGCGAACAAATCGAGGACAATTGCGCCTCCTGCCATTCCCGCCGCGACCAGCTTACGGCTGATGCTTTCCAGCCCGGCGACAAGTATCACGACCACTTCGGGCTCAGCCTCCCCGACCAGCCGGGGCTTTACTACCCGGACGGTCAGATCCTCGACGAGGTCTTTGTGCACGCCTCCTTTCAGATGAGCCGGATGAACCATGCCGGCGTCAGTTGCATGGACTGCCATAATCCACACAGCCTGAAGCCGATTCTGCCGATCCAGAATAACATGCTGTGCATGCGTTGCCACGACACCGGTTATATGGATGCCACCGTGATTGATCCCGTCGCGCACAGTTTCCACGCCGAGGGCAGCACCGGCAACCAATGCGTCAACTGCCACATGCCGAAGACGACCTACATGCAGGTCGATCCGCGCGCCGACCATGGCTTTCACTCCCCCGATCCGTTGATGACCAAGGAGCTGGGCATTCCCAACGCCTGCAATTCCTGCCATAGCGAAGAGTCGGTGGACTGGGCCGTCGAACATGCCGAAGCCTGGTATGGCAAGAAGCTGGCCGAGCGCCCGCAGCGGCAACGTGCCCGCGCCCTCGACGCCGCTTACAATTACGACCCCGCCGCGCTCGACATGCTCTCGGCCTTAATGGCCGGCGAAGATATCGCCGCGTGGCGCGCCACCTATGCTGGTCTGGTCAGCCAATACATGCCTGACGAACGTGCGGCAAGCGCACTCCAGCCGCTACTGGACGACGAGAGCACCCTGGTGCGGGAACGGGCCGCCGCCGCACTCCTGCTGGCCAACCCACAGCATCCGGAAAAAATGGATCTGCTGCAGGACGCCTCCCGCTCGGTGCGCATTGCGGCGGCCCGCGCCCTGGAGAACGCCAACCAGCCTATCCCGGCTGAGGGCACCACCGCAGAATGGGATGCCTACCTCCGCTTTAACTCGGACCGCCCGCAAACACTGCTCATATGGGCCAACCGCGCCGCACGGGAAAAAAATCCGCAGCGGGTGCAGCACTACGTCGAGCGGGCCATTCAACTGGATCGTGCCAACGCCCAAATGTATCACCAGGCCGCCATTTTGCTCAGCACAATTGGCCTCAACAAAGAAGCCCGCACGCGCCTTTTCGAAGGCTGGGAACGTGCCCCGCGCGACGCGATCTTCCCTTACTCACTCGGGCTGCTGGCGGCCGAAAGCGGCGACCTCAATACCGCCATCGGCTACCTGGAAGAAGCCGTTGTGCTCGAACCCAATTTCTCCCGTGCCTGGTATAACCTCTCACTCGCCTACCAACAAACCAATCAAGCCGCAGCCGCTGAACGTGCGCTGCGACGCGCTCAGGGGCAGCCCTAGCTAGCATTTCCTTACAATTACACCGAGCCGAAAAACCGGCGGGTCAAAATTCCCCCAAGCGGGCGGACATAAACTCAAAGCCACCCGGCCACCTGGCACCGTCACTGCTTTCCCATTCCTGGATGTGTAGCAGCTTCGGTGCCGGGATGGATTGCTGCGCCTGCAGCCGTTGCAGTAAAGCCGCCCGGTTAACAGTGCGCTGCGGTTGATGATACGCCGGAATGTCCACCTCCCGCAGCTGTTTGTCTGCCGGTGTCAATTCCGGACGCAGGCCCATCAGACGCATCTGCGCGATTAAACTCGCCTCATACTGCGCCGTGCTCCTTTGCTGCGCAGCTGCGTAGCGTTTGAGTTCGGCCCGCCCCAATGATTCGAGCGGATCACTGGCCACCAAATCCTCCGGATTCACCCCCACCAAAGCGGGTTGAGCACGGGCTGCTGTGGTATCGCGAAAAACCGGCGTGAGCAACAGCAGGCTCAGTGCAAGCGAGCCAAGCAGCCCGCCGGCGAGCACCCAACGCGGCAATCTGCCGGCACTGGAGCGACCGAGCGAGTCATCAACCATCGAAATCCGCGTCGCAACAGGATACGGGCGGGACCGATGCGAACCACGGGGAGCGGTCCGGCGGCCCGGCGAGCGCACCGAAGAGCGCCTCGGGTGCCTCCTCCGCTGCGGATTGAGGGCCAACCGCATCGCCTTGTGCAAACGGCAACGCTCCACAAACACACGTTTACGCTCCGGACATGCCGAAATTTCCAATTTCAGCCGCTCCAGATCGGCCACTGAAATCTCCCGATCGACATACAAATTAACCAACTCTGTGAACTTCTTATCGGTCATGCAAATTCACTACCCATCAGTTCGCGAAGACTCTCACGCGCTCTGGCGATACGACTCTTCACCGTGCCCACGCTAATCTCCAGCTCCGTTGCAATCTGGTCGTAGGACATGTTTTTTACATTGCGCAAAATCAGCACCTCTTTATGCTTCGGATTCAGATCGTGCATGCACTCGCTGACACGATCCACAAACTCCTGCGTCACCGTCGCCTCGGCCGGACTCTCCACCTCACACGGCATGATATTCTCCAGCGTCATATCACCCTCCTCACCCAGCGGCTGGTCCAGCGAGATCGACTGGTCCCGCTTGCGGCGGAACCAATACCAGTAGCGGTTGTGCGCCAGATTCGTGGCAATCTGATACAGCCAGGTCGAAAACGAAGCATCCCCGCGAAAGTTATCCAAGCCGCGTTGCGCCCGGATAAAAGCATCCTGCGTCACCTCCTCCGCATCCTGCCGGTTCTTGAGCAACTGCGAGACACGGGCAAAAATACGGTCATAGTAGCGGGCCACGATGTCATTATAGGCCGCCAAATCCCCATTTCTGACACGCTCGATCAAGAGCTCATCGGGGTTCAAAGTCTCAGTTTTCGCAGGCATAGGGTGGTTCATGTAAGAAAGATCGCTCAAGCATTCGATTTGTTCCAGAAAATTTCATACAAAATTACTTGCAGGAACATTTTCATAAACTTGACAAAACGCAATCACACTTATTCCATCCACCGTTTTCCAGAAGGGTCGTTAGCTCAATCGGTAGAGCAGTTGACTTTTAATCAATTGGTTCGGGGTTCGAGTCCCCGACGGCCTACCACTTTCAAGCCGCTCCAGCACTAAGCTGGGCGGCATTTTTTGTGCATGAGTAGCGAGCCCCCAAAAGCCTTTATAGCCACTTTTATAGCCACTTTTTTTGCGTTTTTGTCGCAAAAATAGCCCTCCGGAAGGAGGCTATTTTTCAAAGGCCTGGCCTCCGTAAAGCTTCTTGGC
>Ga0100402_1002047_pt1 | contig 22875 bp, 22 predicted proteins | sample CryGeyme20150102_FD_80419 | JGI IMG/M metagenome (GOLD analysis project Ga0100402, IMG submission 80419) | Groundwater microbial communities from Crystal Geyser aquifers in Utah, USA - Crystal Geyser metaG 2015-0102 | ecosystem: Environmental > Aquatic > Deep subsurface > Groundwater | place...
CGACAGAATACGACTGGCTTGCAAAATCATTCAATTTGACCTTTATTCGGCGATTATTACACTTCCTATTCTTAGTTTACGTTATGCACATTCCAAACTTTATTCAAATTACAATCTACGACAGACCCGCCACCCTTCACGTACTCAAAACAAGGTTTTTTGAGTTTCATTTGTTAGATAAGGAAAAGCAACAAGTCATACTTACATTCTGAACCTTGGTTTTGCCTTTTCATTCGGATCTATCACTTTTGCCACACTTCGTGTTTTCACCTTAGTTTGTGGATTTGATGGATCAAGCACAATCATACTCGTAGCTCGAGCATCGGCAGCACGCGATGTACTCCATTCCGTAAACTGATTCGCTTTATTGCTTTGGAAAATAATGACCGAATCATACGTGGGATGCAATAGCTTCATGAGACCAAACCGCATCGATTCCACTTGTTTTTGGGTTAAAAAACCAGAAAAAACAGATCTCTGACGATGCTCGAGCCATCTGCGTAAATATTTCATTACTCTTGCACAGCGTGTCGCATGCACATCGTAAGTTACTACTACAAACATATCATCACCAATTAAGTGTAAAGGGTTCATAATCTTGTTGTTCCATTACATGTTTAATAATTTTGTACGCTTCGAGACGAATTAAAGTGCGGTAACTCACATTACGTTTCAGACTTGGGTGCTGAATAGTGGTGCGCAAACGCTGTTCAAAAGCTCGGGCTGCTTTATATCTTCCATCTTTCGTCAATAAAGCACCATTCAGACTTTTTTCGAAATCATCTACTTTTATGATGCGTTTTCTTATGAGTGATACCAACAGTTGTTCAGTAATCAATGGGCGAAAGATTTCTGTTAGATCGTACACTAAAGGATAACGCTGTCTGCCCGGCTCATGTAAAAAACCAATGGTCGGATTCAAAGGCGTTTTAATTACTTCTTGAAAAACAGCACTGTATAAAAGCATATTTAAAAACGATAATAAAGCATTTGCAGGATTCCTTGGCGGATTATACGTGCGCTCCATTAATTTCAAATCAGGAATAAGTATGGCATCTAAAGCCGTGTAAAATTTACTGCGAATGCTCCCTTCTACTCCCATTACACCTTCAACGGTATGGACTAAATCTAACTGTCGCTCAAACAGATCTAAATCAAAATTGAGTAAAGGTAATTCCTCATTTCTATTTTGATAATAGCGGATTAAGCGAGTCATATTAAACATGGCTCCTTTTATCAATTGTCTGGAAATCCAGGTACGTTTCTCTGCACTGTGATATAAAGCAACCTGTGCTAATAAGACTTTTCCGTTTTGATTGGGCGCATCGTGCACCAAACTGGATGTATAATTACCGTAGAAATCGAAAAAATGCACCGGTATTGCTTTTTGTGCTAAAAAGTGGACTAAACTGGTATTAAAGGTTGTATGTGTAAAACACAAAATGGAATCGATCCGCTCTATCGGAATTACCTTCGGTGTTCCCATCCACCAAGCTTCTTCTTCGTTTAGACGTAATTGGGCGGCCTCTTCTTTTCCTAAGCGTTCACAAGGGTGCAATTCATCCTCAGGTTTATCGGGCTGATACACAGTGATAAATAAGGTATTATCTTTGCGTGATATTTTGCAGGCTTCAAATAAATAGAGTGGAGTTTTCATGGCTTTAAAAGATTTATATGCGTGTTAACTATGGCAGAATTCATAAAAGCGACAATTCGGGCAATGTTTGCTCTGTTCGCTTGCTTCGTGAATAAAGCGTTCTTTAAATTGAATATGATCAATCATATACTGTCTAGTTTGTTCTAACTCGTAGAGTTGATCTAAGCTCGGTTGCTCAACTGCTATACTTATGTAACCAAGTTCATTTTTGGAGACAGACCACTGCAATTCCTGAGCAAACTTATAGACCTTGTTTTCCAATTCGGCATCGTACCATAACTGAAACTGAACCGTTGGCAGACCAAGTTGCACTAGCTCGTCCATCATTTCCCAAACTTGCACGCAATGAGCAAATTCTGGAGTTCCAGTTTTGTATTCAATAGCAACTTTTTCCTCAGCAATCCACAAGTCGATACGTGAACCACTTGGAAGCCGAACTTCACGTTGCCACCATTCCTGATCGTCGAATTGCGAATGAAAACCAGACATCATATCGGGATCGTGTGCCGGAAACACATGATTAGCCTGATAATAAAAGCGACGTTTACAGACAAAAAAGTCGGCCCAAACACTGGGCGGAAAATACGTTCTGTAAGAAAATGAATGAGCGATACTAGAATTCATAATTCCATGATTATATTCTTGTTCGCTAGAATGATACCCCGAAAGCAAAAGAGAAAGATAATTAGTAGCGTTACGAAGTATTACGGTTTATTTTGATGGAATGTGTGAGGATGACGAGATTGAGATGAATTCCACTTAGATTCGATTAAGTTGTTTGATTTATCAACAGAAACATAGAAGGCCACCCATAGAGAATGGCACAGTTGCCTCCAATTTAGCGCCGAATCGTGATCCAAAAAAAAATTCAAAACTGGCACAACTGCGACCGGAAAACCTGGCACGGTATGGCCGGTGTATGCATAATTCCTCTTAGGTTCGATTAATGCCTGATTTTGTGGCAAGAAAAGCGGTAAAAATTGCTAAAGTCGTAATTCCTCTTAGGTTCGATTAATGCCCGGAAACCCAAAACCAAAACCGGTGACATCATGAAAGTCGTAATTCCTCACAGGTTCGATTAATGCCGGAAGAGAGTACGCAGAGTCCTTACCTAAAAGCCAGTCGTAATTCCTCACAGGTTCGATTAATGCCGGAAAGTCACTTTGAAACGATAGCTTTCGCCTATGTCGTAATTCCTCACAGGTTCGATTAATGCATGACTTAGTAGTAGAGGGCGGCAAAATTAAAACATCGTCGTAATTCCTCACAGGTTCGATTAATGCAAATAGAAGTAGCTCCTTTATGTGGGGGTACTTTCTCAGTCGTAATTCCTCACAGGTTCGATTAATGCACAGTGAATATCCAATTGCCAGACTCTGTTTTTCTCGTCGTAATTCCTCACAGGTTCGATTAATGCCGAAAAATTCAAAAACAAAGGAGGCCTTTTTAGAGGCGTCGTAATTCCTCACAGGTTCGATTAATGCGAGTGAGGAGACTTTTAACCTTGTTAAAGGTAAAGTCGTCGTAATTCCTCACAGGTTCGATTAATGCTGGCCTTATAACTGATGAGATAGGATCATAAATCTAGTCGTAATTCCTCACAGGTTCGATTAATGCTCTTTTAGAAGAGGCGCTACCTAACATCCCATTCCCAAACAGTCGTAATTCCTCACAGGTTCGATTAATGCAATCTTGATTATGTTTAAAAAAAGATCAAAGTTCTCTAAGTCGTAATTCCTCACAGGTTCGACTAATGCTAAACCCCCCGCCGGTATGTGCCGGTTGGGGTTATTCGTCGTAATTCCTCACAGGTTCGATTAATGCAAGCAACCTTTTTTGCTGTTCTTCGCCTTCGGACACTCTGGTCGTAATTCCTCACAGGTTCGATTAATGCCTTAATGGCGTTCGGCCTCTTTGATCTCCCCACCTCGTCGTAATTCCTCACAGGTTCGATTAATGCCGATCCGCGCGCAGCTGAAGTGTGGGTCGAAGTTTGCAGTCGTAATTCCTCACAGGTTCGATTAATGCGGTGTAAATTCTGTATTGGGATAAGATGCCATTCCGCATCGTCGTAATTCCTCACAGGTTCGATTAATGCACTGCCAATATAGGCTAAAAAAGTGCTCTACTCAAGTGTATTGCGTGAAATTCTAGATCAACATTTCTGTCGGTTTAAGTCATTAATGAACACTATTCGTCTAAATTATTTTTTTTATTAGACTTATAAAATTAGTTGTTACTAACACCGACAGTTAAGTAAGCATACCAAATCAATGATTTTCAATTACAGCTATAACAAGATCAGTTAGACTTTTTAGCACCGACAGATTCCCACGCCCCATTTATTAGCGTAAGCTATTATTTATATAGTACCTAAATTGTTTTTTACTGTATTTAAAAAAAACCTACTTTTTGAACTTATGCGGGTTTCTCAATTCCATTCTATTGTTCGGAGACCCTATTAATTTCCACATTCCTTTACTAGAGTTCTTTTTTGATTTGTCAACAATCTCTACTTGATGATTTTCAGGTCTGTCTTCTTGTACATCAGGGAAGTGTTCTTTAAAGTTTCGTATACCATACAAGTTAGAGGCATCAGTTACCCATTCATTTACTCTTTCAGGTCGGTTCACCTTAAATATAATAACTCGGTCATATTCAGGATGTATAATTTCTAATAGACCTGATGTCATTATCCTAATTTGTGCTAAATCCAAATAGCCTGCAAATACCGAATTTTGTCTGTGTTCCAGCCATTTTCTGCAAAAATTCATTACTTTGTGACATCTTTTTTCGTGTACATCATAGGTTAAAATTACATACATACGAGCTTCTTCCTCTTTTTTATCCCAAAAAAACATAGTTTACCATTTCTGTATAAAAGGTTTATAGGCTACTTTATCTAGTAACAAATGAATGAGTTTATAGGCCTCCATTCGCACTAGACTTCGATAACTTACATTCCGTTTAAGTTGATCATCATAAATTGTAGTGTGCACCTTACCACTAAAGGCTCTTACAATTTTCAATTTTGCTTCTTTTTTTATAAAGATGCCTTTCTCAGTTTCAAAAAAATCATCAGGACTAATCATGTTTTTTCTAGTTAGCATGAGTAATAAAGGATCAACAAGTACCGGTTTAAAGATTTCAGATAAATCATACACGAGTGGATTTTTATCTCTTCCTGGTTGATGTAAAAAACCTATTTGTGGCGATAATTGCGTATAATTTATTTCAGCTTCTATTAAACCATACAGTAATGCATTTATAAAAGAGACCATGGCATTTCCAGCATTTAAAGCCGGCCGATACGATCTACCCTTTAATTGAAATGATTCGGGTAAGAGAGTATCTAACCACTCATAATACACTTTTCGTAAACTCCCTTCTATTCCCATTAATTCATCTACAGTAGTAGCCTTCTTTATGCTAGTTAATGCATCATTAATAAATTCAGTTTGAAATGGAATACTACTTGTTCGTCTATTATGATAAGAAATTAAGCGAATCATATTTTTAAACGCAGCCCTTAATACAATTTTTGAAAGAGATGTTCTTTTTTTAATAGATTGCTGAAGTTTCACCTGTTCTATCAATAATTTGCCATTTTGTGTTGCATAATTACCATTAAACGAGCCTATATACTCCCCTGCCCAATTATATTGATGAACCGATATTTCTTTTTTATACAATAATTCTAGTAAATCTGTATTCATATCTACAGGTGCAAGCAAATGCAATGAATCCATTCTCTCAATTGGCAATACAGTCGGCACCCTTAACCACCATGCAGCTTCTTCAGAAAAGGGGAACTCATTCCTAATTTCTTCCCCAATAACGGAAGCAGGTGAAATGAAAGGTTTATCCGTATCCCATTTCCACTCAATTGAAATGGTACTATTCTTTCTTGCTAATCGACACGGGTGAATAAAATAAACAGGTTGTTTCATGATTCTTTAATTTTGATTATTACAAATTATCTTGCTTTTTTTCGTTCTTCTAATCGCTTGTACCATTTTTGTCCTTTATAACCACAGCGATCTCTAATAGCATATTTTAAATTTGCCGTTTGCTTATTTAAATCAAATAACTTTTGGTTAAACTCCTTTTTTTGATGGTATAAATTGTTTTTTTCTGTTGAAAATGGCTGAATCATTTCGTTTATCTCTTGAATTTTTTGTTCAAATTCAGCTTTCTTGTATTTGCTTTTGCAATAAAACTGTTTCTTCTCCCATTTTCTTTTTGCATGATAATATTTGTAAAGAATTTCTTGTATTGCACCAATAGAGACATCCACTTGTTTTAACAGTTTATACGCTTCGTTTGCTATTTGGACAGAGGAATAATGCAAATCGACTAAGAAATGATAGTTGTAACTTCTTTCAGCAGCTCTTATATGCTTTTCAATATTCCTTTCGTGTTCCTCAATAGTTCGTTGTACTTCTTTTCTTTTAGAGTGCCATTTTTTATAGGCATCTCGCTCCTGTTGTGAGAAGTGATCCATAGCTACTTTTACACCAATTACTACTGCAGCTCCGATTAAATAAGGTATCATACTAAGTCTTTCTATTTAAGGATTAACGAATTTGTTTAATGTTAACAACTGGAATTGTTTTTACTAACTCAGACAAAGCCAAATTTGCCTTATCATTGAGTTGAGGTAATTGACTCATCACTAAAAATGTCAATTCTTTATAGATTTTCTTTTCTTCTATCGATACTCCATTTTCAATGATTTTTGACGTGAAGTGTGCTAAAGTCTCTAACATCATTTTCCGTTCAATATGTAAATGTTCTAACTGAGTTTGAAATGTTTGAAAGACGGATAACATTGAAATTCTTCTTTGTATTAACTCTTCCATATGTAAAGCCAAGGTAGCATCTATAGCTTTCATCGTAACAGCAGATTGCAATTTCACACGTTCCATTTCTGCATCTAAACGTTTTATTTCTACCTTATACATCAATGTTTTCGTGTACATTTCAGCAATAGTTCCAAGAGGATTTACCGCCTTTAATATAGCGCCCCAGTCATTCGTATTCTTGTTTTCACTAATAACTACAGCTTGAATTGGATCAATATTTTTAGAGTAAGTGTATTCTGAATTAGACATGGTTGTTTTTATTAAAATGTATGAGGTTTTTGTTGAATTTATCTGAGCTTACGTTAAATAGTAATTCAGATAATGATCTGATGAAAACGTTGTTTTAAAAGAGAACCCTTAAGTTCTCTTTTAACTCATCCCCCTTCCGATTTTGTTGCAATTTTAATAATTGCAGTTATTGCGGCGGTAACGATGGTAACAAGTGCAGTTTGAAAATTATTCATGATTTATTCTCCTTCATTTACAGGTGATGTTGTACAATTTGTTGTTTCTACAATGACTAAAGCAGCAATCGCTAGTATGGCAATGGTCACTATGGCAGATATTGGATTCATATTTATTTGCTTTAAGTTTAAGTTTATTAATTATTTAAAAATTGTGGAGCATCGGGGATTCGAACCCCGTTCCTACTTGTTCTCCTGGGAGTTTTACAAATAGTCAAAACCAGTACATGCCCCTTATGTTTGAATTTTGATTATGCTTTAAGCTAATTAAACCTCTTTGTGCACATCACTGCCACTCTTTTTGAATGAAACAGTGAGGCCTCTTTAGCATTTCCTCAACAACGAATTGGAGTACTCTATTTCTTTCTATTCAGTTTAATACGATACCTATTGTTTTCATTTTTTTTCCTTTTAAATCATTAACTATAACTGGTGTGCACTGCATCGGTGTCCTCTACATGAACCAACCCGATGCGGCCTCAAAACCACTTCCTCGACGCATTAGCGGAGTACTATCTTAATTATCGCACAAACACATTCGAACATCCTACACTCCTTTCCATATTAGTTAACAGTTGATTCATATTTATTGTATTTAAATTAAATGTATTATAATTATATCTTAATAGCAGATGGAGTAATAGTCCGTAACGATTAAAATATATTTTATACATTTTTATTTATTTGAATATAAAATTTAATAAACATTAAATCGTTTTTCGATTTTTTGTTTTGTTTTTCATCTTATCGTAAATTTAACTAAAAAGTTAAGTTTTTTTCGTCATCGTAACGTACGGTAACGTAACCTTTACTTTAGCTAGATCTTTTACTTAATATGCAGCATTACTCCCCAGAACAAACCAACAGAGAATAAATCTTGCTCTTTTTCTCCATTTGATTACATATTAAACTAGTTTCTGTGAAACCTGGAAATTGATTTGACCAAGAATTTGTTGATAGTATAAACTTAGATCTTATAATCTGTTTTGTGTAATAAAATATTTTTTTGCACGCACCCCAAAGTATTTCATCTTTTGTGAAACACATCAAATTGATTTTAAAAGTAGAGTCATCTATTGAGCAATTTATTTCGATGATACCCAATGCTATTTAACTTATAAAAATAAAACGAATGACTAATGATAAGCCCTAAAACCCCAACAGCATAAATCGCATTTACAAACAAGTTCACAAAAAGTGCGACAACTTGTAGCGCTTGCATTACTACGTATCTTTCAGTCCACACGTCTTGAGAAACCTTCCAAATCTTCATATACATAACGCGATATAATTTCTTTTTACTACAAGAAAAAATAATCAACATAATTGAAAAATAATAAGACAGTATTAAAGCAATGATTCCAATAAAGGGATGAATAATAAATCCAAAAACTAATAAGATCATTACAAATGCGTCGTTACCTAATAATAAAATTGTATCTGAATCCATTTTAATCTCCTTTAATTTAATACTTAACTTGATTTTGATTTTTGTGATTGAACAAACCGAATCAATAACCTCTATTGATTCGGTTTGTAGTCTTCAGTTGTCACTTCAAACTCACATCGATCAGACTCCTCAATTCCTCTATTTTGCTTATTGATCGTCGATTTTTGAAGTTCAATGAGTTCATACATGAGATATCCAAAAGCTGAAATGGCAATAAGAGCTACAACAACCACTCCTCTCTCGCTTTTAGGAATTGCATTCATCATTTTTGAAAAAGTATCAGAGTTAGATTTGAATATATTTGACATGATAGATTGGATTAGATTATTTGATTGAGTGAAATATCAGCAATACCTTGCTTCTATACTTAAACTGTAACGTTACGGAGCATTACAGGAAGTGGAGATTAACTAAAGACCTACTTCCTCCTGCTCTTGTTCGATCATAAGCCACTCCTCTGCCTGTTTATGATGCTTTGGTAGTATATGCATGGCAACAACTCCAAGAACGGCAGAGATAACTGCTGCATCATCGGTATAGCCTATAAAAGCAAATACATCTGGAATAGCATCAATGGGAGAAATAAAATAAATCAATGCTCCCAAAATCATTCCTTTTACCTTAAGAGGGGTATCAGAGTCAATCATACAGAAATACATAGCTACCACTTCTTTCATAAAAGGGACTTTGCCAAGCGTTTCACGTACTTTTGAAAAAAAGTCTTTTTCATTAAAAGAAGCTGTGTTTTGATCATTTTGGAAATTGTTATCAGATGTTTTCATAGTAGTAAATTAAGTTTGTGTGAATTTTAAATGAGTTTAGTGAGTTTGATAGTTCGTTGATTTTAGATCTCTGAACGAATTGAATCCTTATCTAATTGATATAAGATTCTTTTGGAATAGGGTTCTAGCTATTTAGACTTAAAAACACTGCCCTAAATTGATTATCTATATTGTTCCCTATGCAAAAATGGTGTGCACTGCACCGGCGACCTCTAAAAGGCACAGACCCGATGCGGCCTCAATACAACATCCTCAACGCATTAGCGGAGAATTTTACCAAGATCTATTATGATTGTGCATAAAGACATTCTTACCTCCTTTCTGTATTTGTTACGTTTTTATTCTTATTGAATTTATTATCAAAGCTTTTAAATTTGTAGAAGTAGTATGCATGTACATAAATCAGCCCCAATAAACCAATAGCAAAATAAATGTCAATAAAAACATATAGCACTAGAGCCAACCAATGAGCTGTTTGGGTAACAATAAACTTTAGCGTTCTTTGCTTTTCATAACCTTTCCAGCTAATTAAATAGAGCATTTCCCAAAATTCATCCGTATTTCTGTTCATTATAATTGATGAAGTACTTAAGAAGAACGCTACGCCAAGAGCTAGCCAACCAAGTATTGGATGAATAAAATATCCGAACAGAACAATTACAGTTACAATACTATCAATCATAATTTCTTTTCTTAAATCCATTTTGAAACTCCTATTAGTTATTTAATTTTTTGCTTGATATAGTATACGAAGCTATTCCATTCATATCGTTTGAAGTAACACTTCGTAACGTAACAGCGCCAAGCGTCTTAGGAACCTGTAAATTAGGTGCAGAACACTTCTGTAATAGTCTGCTTAGACTAAGCAACCCATTATTGTTACTATCAATTATTGTTGATCGGGTAAACGAAATTGAAGTATACCGTGATGACAAATTGGAATTAGTTATGCTTATCATACATAATTGTTGTGTTATTTAGTGAGGATCTATGATAGACCAAATTCAACACAAGTAAGCTTGCAGTAACATTACGTAACGATAACTCCCAATTAACCTGAGTTCGTGTTAAAGATCCTAAGCGAAATTTGATACTAATTAATCAAACAGGTTTTGATGATTTGCTATCCAATCAGACAGGTACCTAAACGATATACCTTTGTAAGGCATGCAGTTATGACCCAGTTAGAAATCATTCCTATATTTTACATTAAACTCGGTGTGAAAAACACAAGAACATAGACTGTGATTACAAGTAAAAAAAACCGAAATCAGGTTTTATCTAAATAATTTTCTAAGATTTCCCCAATAGTCTGCAGTACTGTTCTGTACTCATTTGGCTTAATTGATATAACCCAATCAATATCAAAATGCTTTGCAGGTTTACTACTATCTATAACTTTTTTATTCGCAGCAAGATCCCATTTATAATTGTTATGAAAAGATGGATTAGGAACGGTTTCTTTGTCCAACAATGCATTATAGGTGTTAAATGACTGAATCATTTGTTCTAAAAATGCCCTCGGAACCTGATGAGCATCAGGTTTTTCATCTGTAACCACTTGGGCTTTTACATGAAGCTCAATATCTCTAGGTTCGAAATTAAGACACAAGACGGAATAAGCATATTCTCGAGCAATAGCTGTATAAGGCTCGGTTTCCCATGGCAATAAATTGGTATTATCACAAATTATCACCGGAATTGCTTGCAGAATAGACTGCTTAAATTGATTCAGATTTTGCTGATGATACGTAAACAACTGTTGAACATCGAAGTTATATCTACCATCAGCAGTCAAGAAATAGTCATCAGTTGAGTGTACAGCAACCTGTATATGCTTATTAGTAAAATGCGAAACAATTTTCTTAGAATAGGTAGTTTTACCAGACCCTGGAACTGCTCGATTTATAATTACTAGTTTATGTTGCATATAATTATGACGAGGTTACCATATACTCATGAAGACGAGTTAACTCACTTTTTAATTTATTTAAATTATCAAGTATGATTACATTATTCTTTTGAGCTTTAATTTTATTTAATTTATTTGCACTAACTGTTGAAATTAAAACTGCTTGAGAAAATGGAGAGCCAAATTCTTTTCTAAGATTGGTCAATTTATAAATGTCATCTTGAACAATTGCTCTCGTTTTACACTCAATAAAAATTGGGACCGAATTTCGTATGGCTAAAACATCTATTTCGTTATAATATGGCACGTTTTCTTTAGATGTAAGCTGATTAATTATAACAGAAACAGCAATATCATCATATTCATTTGTTTCGGATAGAATTTTCATCGTGTAATACTCAAGCCAAACACCATTTAAAAAATTATAATTTTTAAAAGATAAATATTCACAGAACTTGTTGTCAATCGATTTAATTTCAATCGAATCTCCACGATTATATAGTTCATAGTTTTTTAATTTGAAGTAATTAAATACTCTCTTTTTATCTGAAATTAGTGAGTGTAATTTTTTTAACTCTATTGTTCCTCTTCGTTTTAATAGATCATAAATAAAAGGCATAAGGTCGTTAAATTCATTTTTATCCCCTTTTTCAAAATCCCATCTGCCTTTACTATGTAATAATGTTTTAATTGGAAGGTTAACATTAAACTCTTCTTGACTTACAACTCTATTTATCATCCACCAAAACAATTCATGTTGTGTGTCAACATAAAGCATTTTAACATTGGGCAAAGTACTTAAACGAACATAACTAAAAAGAGCTAAAGGTTTAGTTCCACCTGTCCAATTTAGGATAACTTCAGATTCTTGTAGTGAAGGTAAAAAACTATTTATAGTCTTGACAATCTCATTAGGATTAAAAACATTACACTCTTTTTCTTCAATATCATGAATTGAATATTGAGTCTTAAGAATTTTAACAAAGTCTTCCTTTTGTGCTTTAACATCCTCAGATGATATTAGAATAACTTTATTTGGCTTTAAAGCAATTACACTAATAATATTTGGCAATAACTCTCTACTTATTAAACAGATAAGAACTTTTTGCATGGTATTAACTCAATGAAACATTTATGTCCTGATCTTCTAATATTTCTACAATTTCCTCAGGTATATAATTTATAAAGCTAATATTAGTTACTGGAACATTACATCTTTGCCTTGTTTTTAAAGCTTCTCTTGTACCTTTTTCTTTGATAAATTCAAAAATATGTGTTTCATTAAGTACCGAATTTGAAATTGAAACTAATCCTTCACGAATATTATCTAACATTCTTGTTCGTATTGTAGGAAACGATTTTTTTTCAAATTTTCCATCTGTTTGCCAATATGACATTTTAAACCATGTGTCTTTAGAAGTAAACTCATCATATTCCATCATTCGATTCCCAATTGCCATATTATCTACACGTTTACCAATTGAGATTTGACGATAAAGAACATGTAATATTTCCAAATACATTGGAGACTCAATAATGTCTTGCCAACTTTTTTCAGATATTGTTTCTTCAATTATATTATTAAGTGCATATAATGCTAAAACGGATAACTCTCTTGCCTCTAACGAAATTTTATTTTGCAATCCATTTACGTAAATACAAGACTCAAATAATGATATTTGCAAACTTTTAATAGGGTATCTAGATTCGGTCATTAAAACTTGATCAATATGTGCCAAAAGTTTTTCGTAGGGTAAACTGAAATCAATTTTTTCTTCTAAGAATGAACGTAGTCTTACAAATGGAATATTAATTAAATCGATTTTAGCATCGGAAGCCACTACTGTTTTGGTTTCACCAGTAGCAAAATTTTTAATTTCATACGTTTTTTGTGATTGATGAGGAAAATAAAATCCAGGTTTCTCATAATCATCTCCAACTAGCACGTGATACATATTATCATCTTCTCTTCCAAAAACTTGCATAGCTGAGCCAAGATGTGAAACCATTGTTTTACGACCACCTGACAATAAAGCATAAACTCGACTTTCTGTATCTGCTGTTCTCTTTTGTACTATCTCGTATATCGCTTTGGCTACATGTAAATCATCTTCTCGAGTACGAATATCATCTAACTCATTATCGAATTTATCAATTATTGCACTTTTATGACCATTTACTTCGATATCCATGTAGTTTATTTGCAAGTAATTAAGCAAATCGAAATAAGCACCATTGTTATCAAATAAAGGCTTTAATTTTTTAACGCCTTCTTTAGTTGTTAGAATATCAATTGAAACAATTGGACCATCCCCATTTTTATACAATTGATAAATAAATTCGGTAAGAACAGATGGTGAAATTCCGATTGTTGCGATTAGATGTATTGGTTGCATGTTTTTTAATTCCGATTTAAGTTCAATCTTTTATTTCTTAATAACTTCCAACGTATATAGATTATTAAACTCGTTTAATAATCTATCACTGCCATTAATTGTAATCACGTTCAGTTCATTTGCTTTATCAAGTATAGATTCGTCCATTCCACGAGTTGCAGCAAGTACAGATTGAGTGTAATTTGATGCATACATTTGTCTAAGTGAGTCTAGCTTATAAATATAATCTTGAACAATTTTATCTGTTTTACACTCTACAAGAATAAGTTTCCCTCTTCTAATTGCTAAGACATCAATTTCATTCCTGATTTTTTTAGACGGTTTACGTTTTTGCAAATCAAACTCAACACCATACCAAACATCATCATATTCTTTCGTATTCAAAAGTTTCAAGTAAGCCCATATTTCAAACCAACCACCATTTAGATACTTTAATATCCATTCTTCAGTCTCTTCAATTACTATTTGACCAAGATAAACGATACTTATTTCATTTTCTTTAGTAGATTTTTTTACATGAATATCACCGTATTGTCCAATAATCGAGAGGTTCTTAACATTCTTGTCAAATTGAATTTGATAAGCCCGATAAAACAATGAGTTGTATGGTTTGTTTTTTGAAATGTATCGCTCTTCAAAGATCCTGTTTGTTAATGTTGCCAATCTCATTGCAACAGCATCATCACCTTTTGCTTTAATTCTATGTCCTTTAAATGCAACCCATTCATCTAAACTTACTGAAATATTTAATGGTTCATTAGTAAACGTACCATTCTTATAAAACCTAAATAGCTCGTTTTGAGAATCAACATACAGTAAATTAGCAGAAGTGTTTTTAAAGGTTAAAAACAATCCTAATGCAGCTTGCTTTGTTGATGCGGTATAATTGACAAATACTTCATTTCCTTCAAAATTAATATTGTTTTTCAACTCATCTAGTGATACTAAAATTGACTCAAGATTGTGCGATTCGATTGTTATTGATTCAATTTGAATATTTGGAAATTTACTTACAACTAACAATCCAAAATCGTTTGAAGAATCGAGTGTCTCATTCGTCGCAATTAAAATAAGCTTATCAGGCTCTGTCTTATATATTGAAAAAAGATTTGGTGATACTTGTCCACCAACTAAACAGATAAGAGTTTTCATGTTTTTTCGCTCCACTCTTTTAATTCTTTGTAATATCCTTTATCTCTTCGTTTTTCTAAATATTCTCCTTGTTTGATAAAAAATTCTTTGGAATATTTTGCTTTTAATTTTTCATCCGATATACTCTTCCAAGCAGTAAGTGCATTTTGAAAAGATGATCTAGGGTCTAACTCCAAATTTCTTTGAATTAAATCAATTTGAACTTTAAATTCTTCTTCTGCGCCAATTACGATTTCTTCTGTTTCTTTCTCCATTTCAATAGCCCAGTCAGGTCTTTCTTCAACTTGAATAACATTAGACGAACCGCTAGTTAAACCATCAATTGATGAATTACTGTTTGAAGTAAAATAACCATAACCTGAACTTGTTTTTGCGCCAACTCCCAATTCTGTTAAACCAGCAATAAGCCATTTTTTAGATTTTTCTAATTCTGATTTATCCCGAGAAGCTAATCCAAACCAAAAAGTAGTCTTGGGGGCGACTGTTAAAAATGTAATGGGTATCGGGCTATACCAATCACCTGGGGCTTTATTTCCATTACTTTCATAATAAGGACCGTAATGAGGGTTCATTATGTCTAGTTCAAACTTTGGCTCTTTAGTTGGCATTGAATCAAAGAATAGAACCTCACCCATTTGGTTTTCAAAGACATTTATTAGCTCTTTATTTTTATTTAAACTAGCTGCATTTTCATTTTTTGAAGCACTACCAAATGTTTTTTTCATTTGTCTCAAAACATGTAGTTCTTCACCATTTTCAATAATTTGCCCATCTAATTCATCTTCTGCAATCTCTAGCCATGAACGAGTAAGACCTTTTAACATAGTTGAAGGTATATATGGATAACCATAAAGAGGATGTAACATTAAACCTACTTCAAGTGCTCCTTTTTGACCCAAGCCGACAAGCCATCTAGAATTTGTAGTTAAAGTAAAGCATTCAACATGGTAATTATTTGATTTTAAGTTTTCTAGTGAAGACTTTGCTCTATTTAAATATTCTTCAATCTTAATTTTTCTATTTGCAACTTCTATAAAAATATTTTTTCTTGTTACGTCTTTATCAACTAATTTACCTTTTTCAGTATCAAATTCCATAAATTTGTATTTATAAAATAACAAGTAGGGATTATCACAAAATGAATATGATTTTTCTAAAATTTGAGCTGTATCAGTAGGTAATTGAAATGTCTTTTTATGTTTTTCAAACATCACTCTTGTCCTCTTTTGCTTTTGCAAATCGCTTTAACCAGTTCAAGTAGCTTAATGCATCTCTTAATAATAATCGATAATCATAATAATCTTTTGCCATAATCTCTTTCATTAAATCGTCAGCACCCGCTTTATCTCGATTTAAAAGATGATTTGCTAAAAAATTAGCAACTGTCAACCCTTCTTTACCTTTAGCCATCCAAAAAGCAACTGCTTGTCCTAGACCTACAGATAAAATTAATGAAGCAGCTCCATTAGCAGCAGATACAAATTCTTTTGAAACTTTACCTCTGTTATTTAAAATTGAGTGAATATGATCCCATGCTTTTTGAGCAATTAACTGTTCAGTCGTTTTCATTAATTACCTCCTAAGAATTTGATTGCAAAGATTCCTTTTCCAATCGATTCATTGCCACCCAATTGAATTCGATTGGTAGAAAGATTCATTAAAACCTTCATTACAGCATCATCTGTTTTCAAATCTTCAGGAGTCTTTTTTGCAAATGGTTTTTGCGCCGCAACTACCGAATACATTAAACTATCACTCGGCAAATTTTCCTGATAGAACAAAGCGCCAGATTTTACAGTTTTTGTTTTTGAATCAATTTTTATGCGAGTTTGTACTTCGGTTGAAGTTTTCACAAATTCTTTAAAATCATCATCACTCAATACAACTAAGTTCGTATCTATTCTATTTCTGAATGAATCGTACTCTTCTCCTGTGGGTAAGAACGTTTTAAGTAATGTAGTTAGACCAGTTAGATTAGCCGATGTTACTGCAAAAGTATATTCTTCCAATACTAACTTTTCACCAGATAATTTACATTCTGAAGTAGGTGACACTGCACATTGACCTGTTAATAAATTTGGTAAATTCGCAATTTCCAACTTTATACCTGCCATTGCATAATCTCGTTTTAACCGATTAAGCACAAATGGACAAGTAACCCAAGCGAAAACACCTTTAAGTGACCGTACAGGAAATAATAAAATACGAGCATCGGTAAATACAGCTGCACCAGCGTGTTCTGAACCTTCATTTTTAGGTCCAAATATGACTTCTACTTTTTCACCTTTGTAATCAACATTGTGATCAAACCAATCTCGCACCGCACCTTTAACACCACTTGATGGAATAAATGGGAAGTCCGTGTATTTTTCTCTTGCAATTGCAAGATCAATTGCGCCAACAGAGTCGCCGCCGCCTACGTGTACGCTTGTTTCAGCGTATAAAAACATAATATCAGTTTTGTTGTACATATTAATGATAAACTCCTATATATGAGATTCCGAATCCTTGTTGTTTAAGTTCATTTTGGCAAATTGATTTGCCGTGTATTTTTTCTAAATTTTCTACACTACTACCACCCGAAAGTTCAAAATAATAGACACTTCCTGCTGGAACAGCTCGTTTTGTCGGTTTTGGTTGATGATTTTCTAAATCCCATCCGCCAATATTTTGATAACGACCTAATGAAGCACCAATCATTTTAACATTTACGTCATTAATCACTCCAATTCCTTCAGAATCCAATCCATCAGGAATCCAGCCTTTTTCAAATATAGCCGCTGTAGTTAGTACTAATTTAAAACGTGTTTGTCCTGTAAACATCTGCTTAATACTATTCCATTCCATTAAAGAAGATGTCTTTACTTGTTCAGCAAATGCTAATTTACCATCTCCACCTAAGCGCAATCTTGACTTATCTACTAAATGATATTTATCTAACTCGACACAAAACCCAATATCTGCATTTAAACGAATAAAGGGAGTTGTAAAAAGCATTCCTTCTTCTACAGTGTTAGTACTGTAATTTAAAGTAATACCTATGCGTTGTTCTTTTTTGAATAAATCCAAAGGATCCATCGCATACATAGCCTCGAAAAGAGACTTCTCTCCATTATGAAAACTACCTTTTAAATAATCAGCAAATTGCTTCGTCGATAAAAAACGGCTTTCGTATTCAAAAAAGCTTCCTTCTTCACATTTAAACCAATTTAATTTCAAAGAATTAACATTCGGTAAATTTGTTGATATACCCAATTTGGACAACTCCTGCTCCATGAGTGTAGTAGAGACAATTTCTTTGTCTTTTTTCGTTGGGGGTTTTTTCCTCTTTAGTATATCGTTTGGAACTTTAAAAAGTGATTCAACTTCAGCACCATTTCTTCTACCAAAACTGAACTTCTTAATTTCTAAAGAACCGAAAGTATCTTTTTTTCCAACTACCTTGGCTAATTCATTATTAGATAAACCGAAGTCATTCTGATTGAAATTTGTATTCTCATCTGAACTTAATAGCGCAGACCTTATAGCACCATAAATAGTTGATGGACTTGGAGGGAATAAGCTTGAGGCTGTGTATTCAGATCCAGGCTTAATTTCACGTCCATCTCGAAAATACAATACATCTGCGGCACTGATAAAATAAGTGCTCATCTGCCACCTCCTTTGCCTAAATAATGTGCCATATCCATCAAACTAATAGCATTACGTAAACTTTTCCAGTTAGCAGGCTTATGATTCTTGATTGGTGTTTTTTTCATGTTTTCCTTTTCTTCTTTTGATACCAATTCGTCACAGTTCTTAATCAAAACCTGAATTGTTGATTTGAAAAATGAATTTTTAGATTGCTTAATTAGTTTTGATTTTTCATCCAACGATAACTCACTATTGTGCTTAATCTGCTCTTTAAAACCTTCGTTATGTTGATTAAAGATTCGATTAATTTCGGATTCAATAATATCTTGATCTAAAGCTACAAGTACATCAAGAACGTTTTCTATATCAACTATGAATTTGGGAGATAACCAACCTTCATGAAAAGCTACTGCAAATTGTTTAAGTACATCACCTGCAATTAATTGATATTCTTTATCATTTGCACTTATTCGCCACTTGGCACCCGTTTGATACGTTTCACCACTTCTTTTTACGATATTAACAGCAAATGCATCACGTCCTAAATTATTTTTGGCGAATTTTTCAGCAACTCTTGCGTCTGCCATAGCCTGTTTTAACGGATACATATAATGAACTACTGCGATTCCAGCACTTGCAGTTGCTTTTTCTCCTAAAGTTAGTAAGGTTTTACTTTTGTCAATTAATTCATTCTCTTTGGCTAAAACTGCATTTTGAATTTTGTCAAGATTGTCTTCTGGTTTACCCACGAATCCATTTAGTGAGCTTTTCTGACTAAACAAAGAGCTAATTTGATCATCTGCAAACAAGTGTCCTGAAAACGCTGCACGTAAATCTTGCATACAACTCAAAGCGTCACCAATACTTAACATTGCAACTACATCGTCACCACCTGCATAGATTAGTTTACCCAAGTATTTTTGCTCCACAATGTGTTTGGCTAAGTACAAAGAGTAATTATTCAACGCACGACTAATAGAAATATGCTGTAATGCGGAAGGAAGCACTTGAGTATTATATACTTCTTCATTTTGTTTGAAATGTGTCAAATTCCAAGCTTTCCCATATGTTGTACCATACTCTCCGGACAGCCACTTGCCCATATTATCACCATCTAAGTACAAAATAGCATAGTATTTTGAAGGTGATTTTAAAGCTGTTTTTGATAAAATGCCTTTTAGCGCATTTTTGGCTTTCTTAAGTAACTTTTTTAAGGCAATATCTTTTTTTAAGTTTTCATTTTTCAAGTCTGCTACATAAGAAGAATCATAGTACTCTTCTTGAAATAGTTCACCTGGCAAACTCAAAAATCCATGAAGTTCAGGAATTCTTGATAAAGCAGCTTCTTTTTTTAACTTTGGTAACTGATTTTCTTCATAGTCTAAATCTAACCAATCTATAATAAGTTGATTTGAATAATCAACGAATTTTTTTATCTCTTCAATTATTTCATTTACATCTTTTTTAGACTTTAATATAGATAGTAGTTGTAATTTAAAGTCTGAAACCGACATAGTATGGGTAGAGACAACAGATATATCATTAATTACTTTAATGGTTTTCAAATAAAGTGGGAAAATCCGTTTTGTCAGAGCTACGGCTGATAAGCGTTCATTTTTACCTAAGTAGGGTTTTAGCTCCCTACTAATTGCAATCTTTTCATTAATACCTTTCCAAAACTTCGCATACTCATCTGGTCTTAATGATTCAACATTTGGTATCAATGCTGGTTGACTTGGAATCAATGAACATCTGTAACCTGATTCATGTATCTGCTTAAAATTTCTCAGAGCTTTTCTGCCACCGACAACTTTTTCTAACAATTCATAAAATCGACCATATAAAATTCCAAGTCCAATTTCTAATTGATTACTTTTCAAAAGTTCAGATATTGTAATTCTATCTTTAGATTTTGATGTGGTATTCGATACAATGAACAAATTACCAAACTGCTGATTGAACTGTTCTTCGAGTGTTTCTTCATTTGATTTCCATTTAGGTAAGTCCAGTGTAGCCCAATAGCATTCAGGGAAATCCAAAATCTGTTCATACCAACTCTGTTCAGAAACTGGTTTTGGAAAGAATTTTTCAAATTTGTCCCAAGCAAACTGTCCTAAATTTTTCAATTCTAATACAACTTCTTGCTCTGCTTTTTTACATAATTCAACGGCTTTTTCTTTTGGTACAACAGCGAAAAAACGATTAGGAAGTGTTGGCGCTTTGAGTTTTTCTTTGAAATTAGAATCAAGTGCTTCTGGAAAAACTTCTTGTTTTAACCAAAGGTCAACAAGTGGTTGATCCATTAAATCTGGAAATAAAATAGCATCAGTACCCAATTCTTTTACAAACACCTTCATTGCAGTCCAAGATAGCCAAGACAATAAATAACTTCCTGCCCATAAATCATTGGTTTTTCTTGCGGCAGCAATAAATTCTTGAACAGGGCCAAGTGTGAATAAAACTAAACTTGTTTCAAGTTCGTTTTGTTCATTCAATGTTGCTCCATATGCAGAAATAACTCTTGCTCTATCAAATGCCGACTCATTTAGGAAAATTGCATTTCCTGATGCAAATAGAGCAGTATTTGTTAAAGCTGTATGCATGAGAACAGCTTCACTTAAATAACGCCAGGTTGTTAAATATAACTTTTGCTCATCTAATCCTGCTCTATCCTTAAGTTCTCTAAATAAAAGTTGAAATTGTTCTCCCGTAATAGTTTCATTTTTATTTTCCAAAAGGAGACTTTCACCCGTTAGAGGATGTTTAACTATAGTATCTGTTTTCGATTTTATCGCCAATAGTTTATCTCTCTCAAAACCGTCAACTGCGAGATAAATCTCTTTTATATTAGGATTGAAATTAATTAAATCAAGTTCTTTTTTTAACCATTTTTCTAATTCTTCATTTTCCTCTTTTATAAATGGAAACAACGATTCGGTAAGTAAAAAATATGTTTTCTTATTGAAAAAGTTTTTATTACTCATTTGTTTAACTCCGATAAGTGAATGTAGTCGCTAAAAATAGGTTCATATAAAATATTATCTTTTACAGTTTCAGTTTTTTTTGCAAAACTATCTGGCTGTAATCTATCCATCTTATCCTTTATTTTACCTATTCGGGCATTCATTGGGAATAATTCACCATTTAAAAAGGTTACTATCCACCTATAACCATCTTCAGTTTTATAAATTGAGATGCATATTGGAGAACTTCTTCTCTCAAATTCCTCAATCTTATTTGTATTAGTTAATAATGCTGCCGAATATGATTTCTTATTATGCATAACTGGCGATCCTAATACAGGTGTTTCAAATATCCTGCTTCTATTTTTGAATCGGAATTTTTCATACTGTAACCCTACCTCATTTACTGCATCATACCAATTCTGAAACGTTTTATTTGAAACAAAAATATCTGTATTTACTAAACTACTGTAGGTTGTTGTATCCGATTCTGTTTTAGTAATTTTTGATAAATTCTTCTTAATCTCATTTTTAAATTGTTCTACTTTGTCTTTTAAATTGTCAGATGTTGAATTTACTCGATTAATAGTAAAAGCTCCTGCAGTTCTTCTTGCTCTGGAACCTAAACCTCCTAAAAGCGATAAAACTAAGAAAGATTTTGAGGCTTCAAACACTATATCATCATTTAATGACGTAAAAATGACTTTAAATCTATTTCCAGTTTTAATAAAAAACTTTTTTGACGTTATTGTCGAATAGTATAAAAAGTTTAACCCCATATTATCCCCTATTAACCTTTTATCATCTTTGTTAAATCTTGGAGTCTTTAAAGCGTTATCTAACCAAAATTCATTTGATAGATTAAGACCATCAATTTGAAGAAGCTGAATGTTCAGTTTATCAATTATCTTAAGCCGCTTTTGAACTGTTTCATCCGATGTTCCGAATATTATGGATTCTCTATCATATAACTCATTTTCTGATTGTATATCAGTCTGCATCGCTCTAAACCAAAAACGGAGAGCTCCTCGAATACTAGATGCTCGTAATTCAGCTTCATTACCATCTGCACCTCCAAGAAACATCGGCGTAATTACCTCGCATTCAAATTCTACTTTTTTCAACCGGCTCATTTATAAACTCCTTGCATAATTTAAACTTCCGAATCCTATTCCTGTGCTTTCGCCTACGCCTACTACCCAGCTTAAATGCTGTATCTTTTCGTGCGCATCTACTATAACAGGACACAAATTGGCTCTGTTTTCTGTGTTTTTCACTTGTATTAATTTCGTTTTTGCTTTTGGGTAGCGATCGTCGAAGGCTACATGACTGCTATTTTTCCAATACTGCGTTAGCCCCGCTTCGTCTGCTTTGTGTTTCAAGGTATTGGTTAGGGCTATTGTACTTCTTGGGTCGTTATACACTAAATGCTCACGAGACTCCCCTTTTTCAGCTGTCCAACGGGTTAATATCGGCGCTGATGCCCAATAATAGACTCGGCTTGATTCAAATTTTGGCGGTTCTTGCCGTTTTACGTTCTGTATCCGCATTCCATAAAATTCAAAGGGTTTTAGCAATAAGCCTGCTATGAGTCGTTCTGC
>Ga0100402_1002051_pt1 | contig 22858 bp, 37 predicted proteins | sample CryGeyme20150102_FD_80419 | JGI IMG/M metagenome (GOLD analysis project Ga0100402, IMG submission 80419) | Groundwater microbial communities from Crystal Geyser aquifers in Utah, USA - Crystal Geyser metaG 2015-0102 | ecosystem: Environmental > Aquatic > Deep subsurface > Groundwater | place...
CCAACCCCAACCCCAACCCCAACCCCAACCCCTTAATTATGTTGTGAATCAATATAATAAAAATTATCAATGAAAGCACAGTAAGAAGAGGCTCCTTCCGAATAACTATAAATCGACAGTATTTTGAAGGCCGAGCCTGAAAAGGAAGCAGAACCATCAAACGAGCAAAAGTAGCCTGTTATGATCAGATAATTAACTTGCATGGAGGTACACTATCCCATATTCAGAGAGCAACTTTGCTTGTAGATGGTACAGGAGATGCAATTTATCTCGATATCCTGAATGGTCGTCAGATCATGCACAAAAGGAAGCCAGTGCCAGGCCCAAACTAACATGAAGTAGACCACAAGAAGAAATCTATATTGGCCGAAAAGCCAGTCGATATCGACCAGCACAAAAAAATGATACGCAGGTTCATGCGAATGAACAAAAAGATGCAAAAAGTGAGACAATAAAGGTCACTGAGCACACTCGAGCATCAAAGAAGGGAAGATGAAGATGAGTAAAAACGGCGGACCGAAGAAAGGAACAAGACCTTAGAGGTTCGAAGAGAGAGTATCAGCGAGAGGCTCAAGCAGAAGGAGTAATTAATGAAATAAATCAAAAGGTCAGCAATTTAGACCAGTCGCGTCTTTAATACGGTCAAGAATACAAAGTTTTTATACCAATAAAAGTAAGAGTATTTCAATAAGAATGTTCTTCTGCCCAAGCTTGAGGAATAGAAGATGGTCCTCCAAAAAATAAAGGAATAAAGACAGCCTTTAGACATTTCGATGATACGATAGCATGAAAAGAGGTATTAATAAAAACTCAGGAGCGATAAGGTAAATAGAAGCTTAACTTCCAGAGTCCTCCAGATTGAAACTCACTATGACCCGCCTAAGTTCGTCTCAAAAGCATTTCAAATCATGGAGGCTTAAAACTCCATAAAGAAGGAGGAATAAAAAATGAAGCTCCAGGAAAAGGAAGTCAACGATTACAGGAAAAAGTAGTTTCTCAAGGTGATAGAATAGAGACAGAAGCATGAAAGTGAAAAGATGAAAGATAGGAACCTCTAAAAAAGCCTATAAAAAAGTCAGAGCGGACGCAGTCTTAGTGTGGTTGGAACCATTACAGGAAAGTAAAAGTACAAAGTTAAAAAAGTAACTAGATAAGAAAGAAAAAAGCAAGGAGATTCATACTTACAGGATATTATTGAGCTCAACAAAGCAAAACGGAAAAAATCTCCCAGACGCCTTCAGGTCAGAACTCAAATGGAAATCTCTTCGAACAAGGTCCTTCCTGAAAAGCCGAAACCCAAGACTCAGTATGAAATCGAGATTATGGAAGAGAAAAGGGTACAAAGGTTTCAGAGGCTAAGAGTAAAGGTAGTTGACGATATTGTGAAGGACCAGCACATAGACAAGCATTACAAGCTGGAGAAGCTGAACCACGAGAACAGCAAGATCGACCGACTTCTGTCAGACCATAACTAGCTCCAAAAAAATTCAAAAGACGAGGCTGCAGCTCTTTATCTAAGTAGCATCCACACTAAGTTGGCTATTTTGGAGGTCTCTTCTCCCCATTCTCAGGTTCAAATTTAGGACTAGGAGGAGGAAAACTTCTGAGTTGATATATATTTATGCTTGTTTTCGGTCTATAAATTAATGAGATTTTTTAAATACTATAATTTTTGGTGTTCTTATAATTCTCAACTATTAACATGTCGAGCGCGGAACAATTACTTCATGAATTCACTCAAATCTGTTCAGGACCCTCCACCTAAGCAATCCAAAACGCATAGAAGCAACTGCTTCAACTAGAGAAGGAGAACAACTTCCTCCCCAACTGTATGGCCATCTTGACGGAACAGCAAGTTCAATGTACCCTTGCTCCTACCCAGATAATATCAAAAAGTTAGTGGCCGTCTACTTCAACAAATACGTCAAGAGAGTTGCTAAGATGAGCAACCCTTCAAAGTCTGTCGAGACAGTCCAATTTTTGTTGAGTCTTCTTCAAAATAGTGGCATCATTCATGACCTCAAGCCTGAAATCAGACTAGCTCTGGAGGTTTTTGTCAACCTCTAGTCGAATCGGGCCCTCAAGCTCGAGCTAGGCACAAAAATAGTTTCAGAATTGCACGAAAGCATTCAACAGACTGACGAGAAAATAAACTTCGAGTACCTCATATTTGTGGGACAGGCCATCATCGGCTCCTTTAGTTACAGTGATGAGACAAGCAATTTTATCAAGTCCACCTTCAAGGAGTACATTATGCTAACTCAAAAACTTGTCAATAGATCTCAAATATACAACATTGAGTCACAAGCATCCAAATAAAACTTATTTTTTATGTACTTCTGTCTCTATGCAGCTGTAAGCTTCTCAAGGAGTACTCGCTGCTCTTGAAGAACTACTTCAAAAGAATCGGTGTTCTTGATATCGATGGAACTAAACTTCTTTACCTTGCAGAACTTGAGCAGTTGATAACATCGTCTATTGCTCTGAACCTCGGAGGAAATGCCTTTTCGAACTCTGTATTTATTCTTCTTCCGAATTAAATCGAAATATCGAGGGAAGTGAACGCCTTTAAATGCAACATTTTGTCAGTGATGAACACCTTTAATAATATGCTGAAACTATTTGTCAAACATGCCAACCTGCTGAACAGTAATCCTCTTTTTGTCAAAATACCCCAAATGTTAGAGTACTTCTTCAAGTCGGCTGCCTCCATTCTTTAGGTTTCTCCATACTACAACCTTCCCCTCAAGTCGGGACTTATTGAGTCAATAGACGGTCTATTTGTCTATCTCATCGGCTGTCTTCGGATGAACGACTTCTATCCAGTCTTCAATCAGTTCAAGAACTAACTCATCGATCAGGTCATTCTTCCTTGCTTGGCCCTCACTCCTAAATAAGCCTCCTGTTTCTACTAAGACCCTGAATAGTTCATTTTATTCTCTCTTCAGGTAGTTGAGAGAGACTTGAAGTCATCTGCGAAGCGCATGGCCCATGAAAATGAGAATGAAGATGAAGAGATAAAGCAATTCGAGACATTGAAGACCTACGCTGCTGATTTTTTGAGCTCCCTGTGCCAGTTTCAGGACGGGACTCTGACTCACATATTTGAGCATGCGATGGGGGTGATATAGAACACTGTCAAGAGCATATACTCCAAGAGCACGATGCTGATGATAGTTGCCTGTCTGAAGATTCATCTGAGGGAAAGGAAGGACCTGAAGATGAAGCTAGCAAAACTCTTCAAGATACTTATCGAGAAGCTTCCCTTGCCGGTCGTTGATGACAATAACAAGAAAGAAGAAGACATTGAGTATGCATATATTTTGCTTGTCATGTCAAAGCTGGTGCTTCTCCTGAAGTAAACCTCGGCCGACATTGTCGAAGTTGCCTTCAAGGTAGGATTCGCTGTCCTCCAGTCCAACACCACCAACGAAGTTCACAAAAGTTTTGCCCTCGATCTTTTCACTTAACTCATGAAGATTGACGAAGGAGAAAAACATGTTTTCCACATCGTTGAAATATATAACCACCTACTGGCCAACTCTCATCTTTCCTTTCACCTCCTCGACGCATACTTCGAACTGATCAAGTACAACGCTGACATTCTCAAAAAACAGCCAAACAGTCTTTTGGATGGACTGAAGCTGGTCTCACGCCATATCGAAGTTTAGGTCCAAAAATCTGATCCCGTCCAACTGTTCATAAACAAATGTTGGAACATAATCAGAGAAGTTGGCTAAGACAGGTAATTCCTGCCAGACTTGATTCCTCAGCTTGAGGAGATTGTCCTCCCCCTGGTACAATACATCGACGGAATAAGAAACCTTGATTTTGAAGAGGACATATTGCTTCTCATCACGTACTTCCCCCTTGATATAGGTCATTTGTCGATAAGGGAAAGAAAGTTACCCTGAATCAACAGAAAATGTTTGAAATAGTCCCCAAAATATTTTATGGACAGTATTACTGCCGATTCGGACAGGCCTTCCATACAATTCAGCTCTTCATCTACTACGGAAGTAATGTCCTCAGAGACTCATTCAATGCAGTGGATGCCATAGTACGGATGTGCCTGACCTCCATCTCTCACACTGAATACAAGAAAAAACCGATTGGAGAGTGTGAGAACTGCGAAGGAGCCCTTATTCTGCAAAGTTTGGTTGTCAAGTGTGGAGACATTTTTCCGAAGTAAATGTGGCAAGAGATATTCAAGGTTCTTCTCAACAGAAGCTAAAACATTCAGTATTCCTTCTTGTCAGCCAAGTAATCATCTTCCTATGAAGTATTTACGCTCTTATCGCTCTTTCGTTGGCCTACGCCCATCGATACATGCCTGACGAATAAAACTAAATCCTCATCACAAGAGTCCTCTCGAAAGTGAATGTCTTCGCATCGGTTGATTATGCTCCAAAAGTGCTCATCACTGCCTTGACCGAGATGCTGTTACAGTATGATGTTCCCTTCATCAACAGAAGGTTCACCCAACTGCTTGATCTGACTGTCAGCATACTGGAGCTGACTTCTAAAAGAAAGTCGGGTTACTTTGCAAAGGAAGAGGAGGACGACGAAGTTGAGTACGGCAATTCTATTATTTTACTAAAGAACGACATGAAGTCGATGGATGAGTTCAGCTTTTTCAAGCAAAAGATAGAGGTGCTCAAGCAGAGAAATCGGGATCTTCTGGTCAATAGTATTTCACAGTTTCCTGACCCCAAGAAAGAATTCTTCACTAATATTTTGACCATCGAGAAGGTGGCCAACGTTCCGAGAAAGATCTTCAAGATCAAGCGGTGATTGATGATTGTATAATGTTGAATATTCCAGCATAGTTCATAAAAAATAATCACTTTGCCCTTCCTCTGGGGTACTCCATGCCATAAGCTGCCATGTCCTACATAATGTCTGCGTCCAAATTCTGCAGGAAAGTTTTTCCGTTGATGCTACCATGACTGGTCGAGCAAATGTTCTCTTCTTCCCACTTTTCACTGATCGCTGAGTTTTTGTCATAAGAGGGATGGCTCTTCTTCTTGAATGCATTTGTAGTGGAAAGAGAGCTACCCTGGTTGCTCTGATTCATAACTTCAGATGTTTTTGGGTTTTGCTTGAAGAAGTTGAGACTGGATTATTTTTTTGTGGTCGACTTATACTTCTTATCAAAGTGGAACTTGTAGGAGGGATCTTATACTTCCTCCTTGACCGAGTCTGCCTTCCTCATACTATCATTAATTTTTTCCATTCTTTTTGAGTAGGTGCTCTCGCTACCGACTTCTTTTTTATATTTTGCGGTAGTCGACTTGATCATGTCCAAAAATGACGGATCGGTTTGCAAAAAATCATAGTTAAATTTAGTGAGATATTCATTGTCCTTATCTTTCTTGAACTTTGAAGATTTTTTAAGCTCAGAATGATCCTTTTTTTCAAATGTTTTTGGGCTCATGTCATTGATAATGTCGTTTCGGAAAGCAGAGGTCACGCTGTCCCGACCAGAGTTTGAGTTCTTTTCCCATTTTATATTCGACAGAGCATGAGATTGATTATTTAAAAACTCATTTGTCATGATTTTGTTTGAGGCAAAGGAGTCGAGCATAAATATTTTTGACTCTAGCTCTGGCAGCATATCAGCCTTGGAGTCATTAACCTTCTGAGTCTTGGATGGGGCCACATTGAAGGTCTTCTCCTGAGTCTTTGATGAAGTCGAATGTGTGCTTTCGGTGTAATGAACTTCCTTTCTATCAACAGATACCATCATCTCAGGACTTTTGTGCCTTCTATTTTCAGCATTGTAGTTCAGGCTCTCAATTTTTTGAAAAGGGGCATAGGGATCATGCCTTTGAGGCTGGCTGTAAGCTCTTACTTGAGTCGACTGAGGCTCAATGTGGTAGTTCTGCCTTGACTCACTTTAATTTACCTTGGCAGGCTCATATTTTGACTATGTTATCTTCTTATCGAGGTTAGGGTAAAAGGTCTAATTGCGAGTGATTTGTTGAGGTTGCTGATGAGGATGAGGTTGAGGTTGTTGAATAGGAAAATGTGAAGGGTAGTGAGGGGCTTAGAGGTTTTGAGGCTGAGCAAATTGAATGATCCTATAGTTTTTCTTAATATTAGAAGGTGTAGAAGTGGTGAATACAATTTTTGGAGTATGAGGCCCCCTGACCACATTTTGCTGATACCCTTGAGGAACATGATAGTACTGTGAGACAACTGTCGGGATGGGCTTAGGCTGGCTGTAAACCACTCTTTCTGGCTGCCTTTGCGGGAAGGTATTCTCTGATCTGGATCTAGCGAGATCTTTGTGAGGGTAATGCTGGACGGGACTGTTTTGTCTCCCTGAAGCAGGCCTTATGCTTATGGATGGCTGCTGAGGGATCGGCTCAGCTTTGTAATGCCCTGATTGGCTAAGCATGATGCCTGACTTCTGTGATCCTGATTTTTTCATGGGTCGCTCAGGAAAGCCTTCTATTCGATTGACCTAGCTTTCACAGAAATATTTGTCAGTATATCTGGGAACTTACTTTGGCCCTCTTTTCTTCAAAATGCTATCTCTTTAGCCGTGATTCTGGAAGGATGAAAGGTTGGGTGTTTCAACCTTGGGAAGAGCAGTATCGAAAGACACTTTTTTGCTGGGAGAGTTGCTAGCTCTACTCCTCCTGTTTGTGTCTATTGACCCTCTTCTGTTTCTAGTTGAAAACTCAGGAAATCCGTCTTCTTTTTATCTGCCTGCAAGCGTCAGGTTAACTCTGGGTCTGCTTCGTGAAGATGCTCTTGAATTGTCCATGCTGTGAGCTCTTTCTGGTGGGAATATACGGAACGTTTTTTTTACGGGTGTTGAGGTTCGCTTGTCGTTGGAAGGGCAGGTGCTGATGGGAGTATTAAGGCTTTTGTTGCTGTACTTATTGGGATTAAAGGTCAGCCCAGTGTCGTAGGCTGTTGCCATCTTTTTACCTTCCTGAGGAATGTAGATGTCGAGCAAGGATTATACCTGAGCTGCATTTTGAAGAGATTAAAGGTACTCTGAAACAACAAGCCTCCTTTATCGGCAAATATTTTTGAATGCAATGATGGCGTTGGCAAAAGTGAGTCTATTTTAACGCATAAGTGCCCCCTTGACGTCGAAGTACTGTGTCGACTTGTCTGTGTTGCTATCGATTATGTTGATGATTTTCATGACCATGTCCTCCTCTCTTCCCTCTCCAAGCACATACTGTTCTGGAACATTTTTGTATATGTTCTGATTGCACCATATTTTCAGCTTCCCCTTCTGACAAATGTGAAACATGCTTTCGAATATTTAAAAGTATCCATAGCTCTTGTACAGCAGCTCAAAGCCCTTGAGTGCCACCAGGTAACAGTTTAAGGAATCCTTGAAGGGGATATCGTTGACCTTAGACAGGTTAGTGACTGCTCTCTCATAGTACACTTTCAGGTAATACACTCCTTCCGAACAGTTCTTCTCTCCTTATACATGAATATACTGAGTGGCTACCAGGTAGGGGTGCTGGTATCGTGCATAGAATGTTTGGAGCTTCCTGTTGACATTGTTTTAGTTATACACCTTTTCCCTGAACTCCATCATCTCCTCCCCGGTTTTGTTGTGACGGTGGACGGAGAGAGGGGTGCCTGAATATATGAGGCTGTAGCTACTGAGAGGAGGCAGGTAGGCTGCCAGCTCTTCCTCCTTGTAGGTGGTGTTGCCCATTTTTAAATTTAACTATCTTATAATTATTTAAGTGCCTGTCTAGTGATGTATGTGTCCAGCAGCAAGAAGAGCAAGAAGAGCAAGAAGAGCAAAAGAAAGTACCTGCAGCCTTGCAAGTACAGCGATATGGCCAACATTGATGTGGAAAAAATAAGAATGGAGCGTTACTTCATGCCTGTGGCTCTAGATGTGGAGGGAGCAGCTGGCAAGGGGAAGCTGGATAAGAAGGTAGTTGATGTAGAGGAGGATCTAAGCTAGTTTTATCTTAACAGCCGAGCCAACTGGAAGTAGCCTCGGCCCTAGGACACCTCCAGCTACTCCGATATATACTTCAAGTACGATTACCACGCTGCTTACGAGGAGAGGGAAAAGTAGGATGAGGAATATGAGATTTGAATGAGGTTGATTAAAATGGCTTTATTTCTGATCATTATAAAGTTATAGTAGCAGCATGCAGAACAGAGTCAAGTCATAACTTCAGATCCAGGTCCTGAGGCTCTACAGATAGATCTGGAAGTTTGCCTCGACCTGCCCTGATCCCCTTAAAAGCAACCTGAGGACACACGTCAGAGATCGATTTGAGCAGAATCGCAACATTCCCAGGATAAAGTTCCACCAGATAGAATACCAGATGAGGCTGGGCAGAAACCAATTCCAGATGGCAAAAACGACAGGTGTTGACAACATCTCCTTCAAATGAGACAACCAACCTGTCCTACTCATCATCAAGACCCTTCATAATCTCAGCACTTTCCCAACACAGACCGCCCAAACATATCATATATTGATGGCGTATCAATCTCTGTCACTGCTGTCACTCCTGTCAGCTTATTTGTTACTTTAGTTTGATGATGGTGAGGAAGAGAAGTTCTTGATAGTAAGGAGGGTAGTGCCAATTAATATAAAAATCAGTTCATTTCAAAGGTCCAGATGCGATCCCTTGGTCTTTTTCTAATAGGCGTCCAACAGGGACTGATTAAGGGACTTATTTGATTTTCCATGGTAATTGGGAAGGATCTAAAGGTTGAGTTTAGGTATTTTGACCTTGGGAGCGACCTTGCTATTGAAGGCTGATGGGTTGATGCTGTTGCTCAAGGAGTAGGATCTAGCCTTCGGTTGCTCCTTGCCTACATCCTGAGTATTGCTGGTGTTGTTAAGCTTGTTGGAAATGTCTCTCAGGTAAGCATCCTTTTCGTGTCCTCTGGGCTCAGGAATGTGGTACTTCTCTAGCTTTGAGCTGGAGGAGGTATGTGTGAGGTCCTTGCCCTCCTTCTGCCTTAGTCTAGTTTTTAGATACTAGCTAACAATAAATGTACCTGGTTTTCCTCCTCTGCATTTGCCAGCTGCTCCTTAAGTTGCTTGATTTTGAGGTTGAGGGCCGAGAGTTACTAGTTTCTAGCCTGGTGGTGAAGAAGGGACTGTGAGCTGTTTTTGTGGAGTTGAGTCGAGTGGTTGAGGACTGGCTTAATCTGAATGTTATCGTCTGGGTTAAAATATGCTTACGGTTGAGGGACTAAAAGATCTCCTCTTTGAGCGTTTTCACTGACTTGATCATGCTGTCTTTCGGCCGGTGAATACAGTCCTGGGTCTTGAGGACACATCCTGCCTTCTTGTCTTGGGAGCTGCCTGGGAGGGTTTTTAATTTTTATGAAGGTGGCTGTTAAAGATTGGGAATATTGAATATTTGGCTGTACTTCTTCAGGCAGTCTTTTATGCCCGTGTGACTCTTTTAGTTCTCCAACAATTTATCTAGGAAGTTCTCGACTGCCGAGGCGAAAGCCTGATTGTAGTTTTTGCCATATCCATTGACGGTGGTCTGTCTGTACTGGAAGGTGGCCTCGTAGCAGTTAAAGGATATCTTCTTGACGTTCTTGCTGAGATCTGGAAGGTGGTAGTCGCTGTAAATCTAGAAAAATTGGATGAGCTCCTTCTCCTTGAGGGATGAGATGATGAGCTTGATCTTTTTTTATTGATTCATCTAACGAATATAATAGCTATCCTCCAAAGCAAAAGAAGGTCAACCCTTTTCGGAGGAGAGAGATAAGAGGGGTGGGGCAGAGTGCAGCTGGGAAGAAAGACTCGAAGAGGGTATTTGAAATAGGCCAAGTGTTTATCTATAATTGATATAAAGATGTCAAAAAGTATCAAGGAGGTGTCCCCCATCACTGAAGAAAGCAAATTCAAGGGAATCTACCACGTGAGCGTCGACAAGACAGTCGAGCTCATAAAGAAGGAGCTGGCCGATAATGAGCAAGTAGAGCTGGTATCCCGGCAGAGCGAGATTAGCAGAGTGGGCATGATCATGAAGCGGGTGGAGGAGGACTGCAAGGCCAAGATCGTCAGCATGAAGACAGACTACACCACCATCAGCGAAAAGGAGCGATAGTTCAACGTCCTCTACTTCAAAGTCATCTTCGCCAGAGCACAATGATCCATTTGAAATCTTTATCATAAGGACAACCCTTATCATTATCCTGTCCACCACTCCTATCCTATCATCGATCCTCATCCATACACTCCATATATCGCTCAACATCATGTACTCCAAAAATAGAGACAATCCTTTTCAAATTACATTTAGCTCCCGTTGATTTGTCAGCAGAATTAGTCTGTGCTCCTTAGTAAAAGAATGGGGATAATTTGATTTATATCAACAAGTGATGGCATAGGAATAAGAGGTGGCATTCGATAACTGGGAGGAAGAAGCTGAAGAGGTAGTAGTCTAGTAGGCTCCAACAACTACTGAAGAGAAAGGAACCTCTGAAAAAGAGAAGCTTGAGCAGCAGGAGACCGTTTCTGAGAAAAAGGAGGAACCAGTTGACCCCAGGAAGCTATTCCAGGATAGACTAGACCACTACAAAGGCTTGAACGAGAACAAGTTCGAGGAATACTTCGAGAGTACATCCTTATGTATGCAGACGCCCGGCTTGCCAGCAACAATCAACTGATGAAGGCAAATACCCAGGTCCTCAAAAACGATAAAGACTTTGCTCTCTTCGCTAAAAAGGTAGCAAAGGTCCTCAATGACAAATGCGAGGAGGAGGACCTCGACAATTTGGAGGATGAAGAGGTAGTCAACTTCTTCGAGGAAGCGGTGTTGCTCATATACAACCAACTCCCCTGGAAGCACATGGCTGGCGTTCACGACAAGCTGAAGATCGTCAAGAAGGAGAAGAAATAGTAATAGGCCAAGGCCAAAAAAAGGGTCAAGAAAGAAAAGATTAGGCAGCAACAGGGAACATAGATCAAGTAAACTACAAATTACGAGGACAAAAAGGTCGAGGACGATATTTTCGAAGGAGCTGGGCTGATCACTTCCAAGCAGGTCGAGGATTAGCTCAAGAACAAGCCTGTGGAAAAAGTTTAGGCTCCCAAGGTAGAAGATGAGGGCGACGACGACGATTTCATGTGATCCCACAACAAGTATAATCAATCCTTATCCAAGTATATTAGGATCTTAATGCAAATATATTGGGGCAATCATGGTCAGAGAAACTTATGGTGAATGCTGGACATCGCGATGGCGACTGCCTGCATGATTGAGAAGGGGGCCTTGACCCTCATAAGATAGTTCTCCTTATCCTTTCTACCAAATATCAGGGCATCTGGGCATGTGGGGTTCTAAAGGATGAAATTTTTAATGGAAGGAATTCCATTAATTCCTCTAAAGTCCAGCTTGTAATTTTGTTCCTATCGGTCGAAGGTTGGTTCCTTGCTGACCATTTTACAAATGTTCCTCTTGCTGTTGTTCTCGTACTTGCTCTGCAGAAGGTTGTCGTTTTTGTCCTTTATTGTGAACTATGTGGACTTGTTATCACAGGTTGTGAAAAGAGTCTCTATTGTGCGGAGAGGACCATCCTGCCTGTACTGGATGAACGCCAGCTGTTTTTTATAGTTTTCCATCATTTTAGTCTTTGTATGGTCCTACCCTGCATCGTACATTATAAACTCTGTTCCAAAAAAGTTGCTTTCCATTTTTCCCATGTAGCTGATATGGTCCTCCGTTATGTGAATATCGCTTGTGGAAAAGACGTACTTGGAAAAACCCTGTTTTTAGCAGGAAAGAATGAATTTTTTGTTTTCCTGAAAGTATATCTTGTATGTGTTGTTTATCAGTCCACTGTCCGTCTTCTTGATGAGCAGGTAAATACAGTAACTCGGGTTGAGCTGGGTGTATAGAAATTCTCTAAAATTTGATACTTTTATCGAACTTTTGTCTTTAATTTCCTCAATTTTCAACTCGTTTTTCCTTTCCACCAGGGCTCCATTGAAATTTTGCTTTAAGCCTTGAGTAGATAGATTTGGTTCGATCTCGTCACTAAGGGACTCTTCTATTCTCTAAATGTTCTCCTTTGCTGGGTGCTGAACTCTCATGAAGTTGTTTCTCATTTTGTCAGGGTTGAAATTGACCTTCACATTCACTGACTTCGGCTCAAACGTTATTTCTTCAATGTTTCTGGATTTTCTCCTCTGGTAGGCAAGCTCATTGCTAGCTCTCCGCTCCTTAGCCTCCTTGAAAAATGTCTTCTCTTCTTTGGCAGCTTTCATTCCTCCAAAGTTGGAGAGGTTGCTCAAAATGATTCGATCCTGAATCCTACTGCATCTTTTTTTGAACTATTAATTGGTCATACCATTCTCCTCTCTTTACACTTCACCCTTTGTATTTTCGACCTTTGACTCTTGCAGCTATTCACCATCTTCATCGTCAAACAAATAGATTTCCTGCTTCTCCGGCGAGCAGTTCTCCAGCTCTAATTCCTAAATATCTTAGGCATCATCATCAAAAATGACTAGGTGTGGCTCCTAATGTTACTCCTTGATCATTATTGTTCTCTCAATAGAAATTATATATTCCAATACATCATCATAAACTGGCAGCCTCCTCTAAAGTCACCAAATATGGCTTTAACCTTCTCACCCACTTCATGTCGCCCTCTTAAAACTTCTGAATATCCCCGGCGCTCCACTTTTTGACAAAGGCCAAGCCCTTTCCAGCTAGCAACTCCTGTCCTTTTAGTATTTTTTTGTACTCCTTTCGGAATATGATGGACACTCTTTCTTCGTACTTCATGTTTCCCTCTTCTAGCTCCTCATCTTCCTAGAGGCTGGTGCTGTACTCTTTCAGAAGGCATTTAATAATATCCTGGTACAGTTACAGTGTCTTTGTTTATATTTATCGGTCAAAAGGTATGGTCAGTTTACAGTTGTTCCACTCCTTCTTGGTCCATAGAATGACATAGCTCCTGCAGATGTTGATCAGCTCCCCATTGATCATATACTTTTTCAACTTCAGTTCCTGGCTGCGAACAGCATTCTCTTCTTTCTTGGAAAACAGTAACAGCTTCGATGAAGGTACCCTCGTAGTAATTTTTTCATCCAATTTGATAGACAGGGGATAGGAGTCGTAAATGTTGTCCTTGAGGACAAAGTTGTAGTTGGACAATAAAAATTTATTTGATCGTCTTCCATAAAAATTGTAAATTTGTTCATTCTATCTGACTATGTTCTTGGTGCTCATCACAAAATAAGTCTTCTTGTGGTTGGACTCACCTAACCAGCCCCATTCACAATCGTCCTCGTCCTCAGAATCATCATAGGACACCTCGCTCGATTCATTGTCTTTCATCAACTTTTGTTTGATTTACTACTTTAGTTTTTCCTTGTTCTCTGCTGTGGTTCCTTTGGCAGGAGGGACCGGCGACTATTATTATTCCTCCTCTTCCTCTGACTCTTCTGTCTGGTACAGCCTCCACATTTTTCTGATTTATTTCTTTTTGGTATTTTCAGTGACTGCCCTCTAGCGATCATACAGGCTGAACTTTTCTCTTGCGAGCTCCTTGTGGAATAGCTCATCTTAGTCAGTATCGTTATCCTCTTCACAGGAGGACTAATAGAAGTGCAAGTTAGCTATTTTATGAATTCCAGCTTTGTACTGCTGGTAAAGAATATGATTCTGCTTGTTTCTCACCTAAACCCTGCTTTTTGAATTGATTAAAGCCTCCCCTTTGCCCATCAGTTTTTGGCTTTGAATGAGAATATCTTGATGCTTCTAGACAAATTTTTAAGCCTTGCTTTTCTTCTCCTTCCTGAGCAATGCTAGTTCCTCCTCAGTCAAACTCAACTACTGGTCCTTTAAAATTGCTAGGTTGACTTCCCTCTTATACTGTCTGTACCCCTTTCCAGAGACAAGATCCTCTGAGGCCTTGGATTTTTCCTGGTCAGTGTTGACTACAAAGTGGTTGACGTAGCGAATGTTGCTGTGATTGAGAGAATCTGCCATCGGGATGAGTGATATCGATGGCAGTGACCATCCAAATGCTCGAGTCATGATGAATACGTAAGCTTTCTCAAAAATGTCTTTGTACTAACTGTTGCTAATCTTTTGAGGAAACACGTTATCATACCTTCGATAGATCCTCAAAAAATGCATGAATTAAAGCTCTATGCTTTATTTTTGCTAGCTGATGGCCTTCATCAGTCCCCTATTTTCAATCATTTGAAGGCATTTGCTGTCCCATCCCTTCAGGTAGTCTTCACTTGATATGCTGAAATAGGGGTGGTAGATTGACTTTTCTCCCTTTATGAGCTCCGAAGAAATGTAGAGAACCAACAGTCTCATGGCTGCATCGTCGTCTCCTTTGAAGTAGTTGACATTTTCCTTGACAATCTCGAACAGATCTAAATCTTCCTTGACCTTGTCAACAGTGATAAGTAGCTAGTAGGGAACGGCAATGATGGCTCTTCTCTTCTCGATGGCCTTACTGACGCTCACTCCCACCACTCCTTTTCCACTTTCACCAAAGTAACTGGGGTACCTCAGCCTGGGATCGATAAGGACACCATGCTCCTTCAGCCACTGTTTGTATCGCTTGTAGAGCAGGCTATTATCGACTTTGGCAGTTTACTCTGGGTTGAAGGGTAGTTATCTGCATTTGATGCTCTACTCATATTGATCTTCGTAGCAAGATTCTGCTTTCATTCAATTATTTAATGTTTAAACTGTAAGAAAAGTTAAAATTGATCATCAGAAGGTCGACCTCATGTTTTATATAAGAGAATGCTCCTCCAGCTCCTCCACAATGTGAGAAACAGCTTCTTCATTCCACATCCATCCGTGGGTCGAGTCTTTCGCCTCCTTTATGCTCGGTTGTTGCTCAACCGTCCATCTGAGATAGAGTTGCACACCCGTATTGACGATCAGTAGCAGTAAAGATATACCCACCGATACCCAAAATATCTAATCTTTCGTATTGACCCTGAAAATATAATCTCGACCGTTGTAAATATTTCGGGTTGCCTCGACCAGAAGCAGGAAGTTGATGACAATGATCCCGAATATAGTGATCTGAAAGAGGTTGAGAGTGGAGTTATCGTATTTGCTTCTCCTGAAGTTTGAAAGCAACTCGATCAAGGTAACTGACAGCATTATAACATTGCCATAGACGTCAGTATCGTGAAAGTAGTTTACAAGCGATAGGAAGCACAGGACCAGCTGAGGAACCAGGTTTCTCATCATGAAGGGAACGTTGAAGGAGTAAAGCTCAAAGTTGAACTAGAGACACTAGGTGACTTCCAAGAAGTCCTTGCTCGGATCATAGGTGTCTCTATGCTTGAGGTAGTCGTAGTGCACCAACTCCATTTTCTTGGTCCTAGGCTGGAAGGAGTAGGTGCTACTCCTGAGGTTGACACAGTAGATGCCGAACTTCATGAGCTTCTTTTCGAGGAACTTGAATCCAAACTGAGCATACTCGTGGGTGATTTAATCTTAGAACATGAGGGGGTTGTACTTGAGGATGATGTTGTCGTAGTACATTTTATGAACTTTCAATCGGAAGTGGGAACTGATAGTGTGATAGGGAAAAAACTTGTTGTCGAGGTCCAGATCGCACTAAAAGGTACCATTGATCTGGTAAGTTCTAGTTTCCTTGGATTGGGTGGTCACCTACCGGTAGTAAAAATCGTCTGACTCTTCAGCCTCCTCCTCCGACTCACTGTCATATATCTCTATACGTTAATCGTTGACAATGTCGATAGTGAGCTGTCCGCATTGAATCACCAGGTTGTTACTAATAAAAGCCAATAATTTTATATACTCTTCTTTCAGGCTCTCCTCATCCTCCACAAGCCCGTTTTCTCTGTGGCTCATTAGTTCCCTCACGTGTTCTTCCTCAAGGGTGTTGAAAATGGTTACAAACAGAGTGAACTTACATGCTATTGTTTATGTATCCAGGTTGACCTTCACCAGTTCAGTAATGTAGCCATACAGATAGACAGGAATGTTGAGAATCGATTAGAACTATCGTCTCTCTATGTGAATGCTCTTGAGTTTTCTCTGGCGCTAGGCATCAAGGGTCAATCTTTCCGACCGTATTTCAGGGTGAATTTAATTAAGCCATCTCTAGGTGGCAGGGTCCACCATTAAATTATCAAACCAGCTGAATAATTTTCAAATACAAACAAACCCTCCCTTCCAAGCTGAAGGTAGACAGCTAATAAAGGCTATTCTGATAGAGCTAAATGAATTCAAACGCACTCACAACATTTCCTCATTACTTTACTCTATTTCCTTCATTTCTTAGAGACTGGAAGTCTTGATAAAATCGTTGAGTATTCTGAGTTCCAACTCGTTCAGCTGGCAGTTGTGACCATTGTTGGTCGGAAGGAGGCTTCCGTGGAGTGAGAACCACTCTTCGCTGAAATGGTCAGTAACGAGCTGGTGTAAGCGGAAGTATATATAGTACATATTCTTCACCAGCTGGCCCAACTACTTTTCCTTCATGAACAGAGTTCCCGGCTCGCCCACTTCAAGCTTGAACTTGTCCCTTAGCTTGGCCATGGCTCTTTATAGCTTTTACTGGATAAGAAAGCAGGTACCAATGTCTGTTGTTTGATCTTTTTGTGGTCGTGAATGAAAGGGCCGAGGGGATAGTAAGATCCATAGCATACGATGCCCAGAATGTAGGACTCACACATATGATGATAGCGGTCAGGTCTTCGGGATATAATGGATCTCAGCTACTCTGGCTCTCTCAACAGCTCGATTCCGGCTCCATCAACATCATTGACAATGTTGATAAGATATTCAATGCTGTCGATAGAATTGGTGGTGGCAGTGGTAGTGCAGCTCTGCTCTGAGCGCTACTCATCTTTCTCTTCCATTTATTGAGTCCTGTTTTGGGGGTGTGCTTGTAATTTGGCGATAAGCAGGTGGTGGAGGGTGTATGCCAACTTGTGGGTGAGGGAGTCGAAATCGGGTTGCGGTGCGTGTTCCTATCGATATAAGAGTGTTTATACTTCTTCGTTGAGCTGGTTGACTTCCAGATCTTCATCAATACCATATATACTGCTGCTCGGTGCCTGTCCTCGCTTACGCTTCATTATTCGACTTTTCAGAGAAGCCCTGTCAGGAATCACCTCGTCAATGCTGTCCCAGATCAGCAATTTCTTGCACTTCACACCCTCGAACTGCCTCGATATGTCAATGTTATCCCCCAAAAATAGGCACTTCGTTATGTTGTGCAAGGCTGCCCCGAATTCCACAGACATCTTCATAAACAAGTCTCTACCTCTCCTATTGACGAAAAGGAACGATCTATGATTAGCACTTCGACTCCTGATAAGGCATCAGTCGAAATATGGTCGAACAAACCCATAGCTGCTGCTCCTCCGATGGAGTAGCCATGAATAATTTGAATCTAATAGCCAAGGTTGCGATAGTACTCGAAGACCTTGGATGCATCTAATTGTGATTTTTGAATGGTTGGAGATCCTGTTGATTGTCCGTAGCCTCTGTAGTTCCACAAGATGACGTGATAGCCCTGAGTAGATGAGGTAGTACCATGCGGACGTAGTTTCGAATGTACTAATTATCATAGCCAAAGAACTGGATGAAGACTCCGTTGGGATTGCAGAAAAGTACGGCTTTCCTGGAAGTGTTTTATCTGCTGACCAACTGCCCCGTGATGTAGTTTTTCCTGACAGCGTTGTGAATGACAGCACTGACTAGCATAAAATATACCTTTCGATGCGGTCCTCCTCACTGGTGGGAATTATCGCCAACTCGTAGTTGTATGCAGAGTTCCAAGTGTGGAAGGCAAACCTTAGCTCATAAAGGTTCTCTTCGAACATTCTGAACTTCATGTGCGAAAAGGTGCTATCAGGTGGGGAGTAAGATTTGATTATTCCATGAAGCTATTTCAGCCTCTGTTAGATTTTCTCAAATTTTTCCTTGTAGAACTGGCTTAGCTCTTCTGTGAGGCTGTCAATCACCCTCGGCTTTTGGATGAACTATAAAATGCTGTAGGGGTCTTCCTCCCCTTTTTCCTCGATCAGCTCCTCGATTTCTCGATAGTAGTTCAGCATTCTCAGCTTTCTTTATGAGAGGCTGTCCTCGAACATTCCCAGAACCTCTTTCATGGTGCTGATGTGATTTACGATGACCACCAAAAGGTCATGTTGATTCTGATGGGAAATGTACTTCTTTTGAGCCACGCACAAATGCAAAAAATGCAGACTATTAAAGAAAAGCACCATCCTCGCCGAGATTTCCCTGCTCATCCTCATTTCAATGTCCGAGCGAGTATAAAAAGAGCTTCCGGGGTACATGACGTAGGTCCCGACTGCTCTGAGGAGGAGGTACACTAGGGCCAGGAATAGGAAAGTGCTGACTATGAAGGAGCCGGTGATGAGGCGGAAGATGGCGATGAAGATGACCACAATAAGGGCCAGGACTGTTAACAAGACTATTTTTCCCCTGCGCTCGTTTCCCAAGATAAACTCCATAGTTTAAAATATTGATAAGAGTGATTAATCAATAGTGGCCCACCTAATCGTGCAGCTGCTCGGTCCTTTTAAAGGAGGCCACAATCATTTGGCTCAGCACCGACTTTTCCTTCTTCAAGTCTGTCAGCTGTTCCTGGAAATTGCTATTCTCCTCCTTCTGGTTTATCATTCCAAGCTCCAGGCTTCTGTACAGGGACTCCACCAGAGGAGTGGTCGTTTCCACTATTTACTCCCCAATGTTCTCTATCTTTGTCTTCATCGAGTTTAGCTCTTGGCGGTAAAGCTCGATTAACTTGTGGTACTACTGCAAATCTTTGTCGGCCTCACGTGCCAGATTCTGAATGAGCTCAATCATACATCGACAAGAGAGAGGTGCCCTATGGCATGGGTGGAGTTTTGTCCTTCTCTTTCCGGGGAGTTGCTCAGTTGACTCATAGCAATAAAATAAATATAACTTCGACTTTGTTGATGAGCTATAAACGGTCCCTGAATCTTCCTCCTGTTAACGTACTCTCATGACTATAAGACCTCTCCTGTGAGCATTTGTGGCATTTACAATATTTGATACCTGGTTGATATCTATTATAAATGAGGGAGGACGATCGCCACTAGCCAGAAAAATAAGTTTAGGTCACTCTCGGGCAGCTGGAGCAGTATCATGTCCAGCTCAATGACCTATATGAGCAGAACATCAACTTGAGGATGAAGTACCCCACCGAACCCATGAGGTTCTACCAGTCAGAGGAGTAAATCGACAACATCCTACAATCTCTCCAGGTCCTGGCCCAGGAACACATACCTCTCATTGTTTAATCCAAACTTCTTACTGCCATTCTCAAATTGCTCAATCATCCTAACGAAGACATCAACATCTCATGCATCGAGTTTCTCCACGAACTTATCTCTGAGGAGCCCTAAAAAGATCACATCTTTGAGGTATACTACCGAATGTGTGTTTGGCTTGTTGACAATGGCATATACGATAGCCTAGTTGAAACTCTGGGAAAAATGAATTAGGAAGAAAGTGTGGAGGAATATGAGGTTTCTCTCCAAATCTTAAAAATAATATAGACCTTGACTGAGCAAGTCGAAACTTCAATAGAAGGCCTGGTGGGGTAGACAAAGTTGCTTTAGTATTTGTCAAACAGAGTCATGCCCAACTATCTGGTCAATCATAAAGTCATCGATGACAACAAGTTTGTTGGAAGCGACCTATTGGCTCTTCTCCTATCGAACTCTCAGGAAGCTCAGCTCAAGTTTCATACACTATGTGGAATGTAGATCCTCCTTGAGTCGATTCGACCTTATCTTTCAAAAAATCCTGGCTCAAGCGATGAATAGGAGTTTTTAGGTAATCTTTTTGACTGTCTGAACATTTTGTTGATCAATCCTTCTGAAGAGCTGCTGAAGTCGAAGATCATTTATCACCAAATGAAAGGCAACTAAATAATGCTTCAATTTCTGAAAATAAAAACTGACTCCTCGCCTTCTGCCTTGAAAGCCATCTCCAATTCATTCACGAACATCAACAACATCAACCAGGATATGTAGATGCACATTATCGAGGAACTTATTGATTTCGGAGCCCTCAAATATTTTTTTCCAATAATCATGCGGCAAGGCATCAGAGGGAAGGATGTTGATGAGCAGATGGTGATCGACGAGAACTGCCTGAAGGTTGTTCTTATCATGATCAGCAGCACTTCATAAATCTACAGGATGAGGGTGGAAGCAAAACTCACAGAAAAGAGGTTTGTCAAGCTATAGAAGCTGTTCGAGATAAGGAATTAATACATGCAAAACATTGGTAAGGAGGCCTTGAAGATAGCAGGCGCAGAAGAGTACTATAGTAGGCTGAAGGATGGGCTTGGAGTCGTTGACATTGTTGATCGAATCCTGTGCACATTGGCTGTCAGCACATCCACCGTCAGGCAGAAGTTAGTCGTTTTGATGAAGCTCTATGGAGTGTCAGCAGACGACGTAGAGTATATCATCAAAACAAAGTACACCTACTTGGGCGAAGGCTCAGATAAGAATAGTCTGTAACGCCTTCTTTCCTAAAACCTACCCCTTCTGCGGTAGATGGCAATAGCTGAGCAGCCTCAGTCAAAGGATTGATATTTGATAAGATTTGATTAATACACACATCATAGATCCCTGTCCAAAAAAACTTGACGAAGCACATCGAACCTAACCTTTCCGTCGATAACCTCATTAGCTTCCATGCTGTATTCCAGCTCCTTCTGATAGGTCTCCTCAGTGAGGTTGAATTTGAATATTTTCATGAATTAAAGGAAGTCAGATACTTAGAGTCTAGCCTTGCCCTGGGACCAGATCTTCCAGAAAATGAAGCTCACCATCTATGAGCTATGCAAAATATATCCTTTTTCTCTGAACTAGCTAGCCACCACCAGCTCTTAAATCAGGTCGAAAAGTTGCTCATAGGTGTATTTGAAGTGAGAGTGGTTAGGTAGACGGTTGAGGTACCCGAAGTGAGGATGAACTATCTTCATGATGACCACAGGATTCAGGGGAATGTCCACCTTGAATGCCTGAGAATACTCGTAGCCGAACTTGACAAACCTGTTGAGTGCTAACCTTTCCTCATTACGCTCCTTGGCTGTCAGCATAGCTTAGTATACACGCTGCTTCTGCTCCTCAGAAAGCCTTACCTTAGTTATATAAGCTCTACCTTGGGATGGTCCATCTAATTACTCAGGTAGTTGCTCCACAAATCATACTGCTGGACTGCAAGTTACTCGCGTGGTCCTGGCACTTGAACTTATTTGTAAGCCTGCCTAAGTTGGGATGTCTTTTGGCAGAGGTCATAGTGGTGAGAAGACATATATTTTCCTTCTTTCATGTCAGCTGTCCCCTTGATTTGGCTGATTTGCAGATCATAAGGAAGATGAGGCTCGTTAAGGAGGTCTTTGGGGCTGCGGAAGCGTGGAAGAGCTGCCAGCTTGGCGAGAGTGGATGCCTTAGATTTGGTGAAGACAGACGCCATTATTATTATTTTAATTTATAAAGTGGATGGTGATTGAGCTAAATTGAGCTAACCCTGTTGTGAAAGAATATTGATTAACGATATTAGATACCTATCAATACTGATTCCTCGAAGCTATCTTCGTATTTCATTTATTCAGGGAGCTCTTCAGGTATATGCAGGCTTCCCATATACTTTTTTATGGCATTTTGGGAGGGATGGAACCCAGGTATATTCTTCCTTCTCTATTCTAAATAAAATAATTAGAGAATGAGATCTAATCCCTTCTCACAGAATTTTTTAAACACCATCTACTAAAGGCACGAGGAGGAAAAAATTCCAGTTGGTTGCTGCTTCTCCAACCTCAGCACTCAAAAGAACCAGCCTCACCAAGGAACCCCAACTAGATCTAGGTATTATTCTGAGGCCAAAGAGTCCGTTCACAAAAAAATAGACCTCGTGATAGCCAGGAGAAGTGTTTCAAAAGACTGTCAAACTACATAAGGAAAACAATGGAGTATTGACAGAAGTCCAAGGCAGAAAAAGACTCAGTCGAGAGATAAATAATCATTAAAACTGAGTGTCACAATGAGTTCGAAGATCAACACGCAGAGGACGAGTCTGAAGGTATCCAAGGTGAGCTTCAATAGGGGCCTTCGGATGGACAAACCTCCAGTGGAGGTAAAAAAGTCTTGGATGACCACTAGGAATACAACTAAGCCTCTTTATACGGAAAGCAGTCCTCATTCTAACGAGCAGGACTTATCGATGGCTCTCATTTCAGACATAGCTCTTGTCGAGTAGTAGTTCATCTCACACCCCTCTTAGACTCTTCAGGCAATGAACCTTCTTTCCCAACTGAAAAAAATGGAAAACAGGTCTACAGAAACCCAGATCAAGAGTAATCGAATCATGACCGAGAGATCAGAGAGGTTGCCTTCAGAAAGAGAGGTCGGCAACCCCTTTCGAAGGATGGAGCAGAAAAAATTCCAGCTGGGGTTGCAGAGAAGACTGGAGCTTTGATTAATAACTATTTATTTCGACTAAGATTCAGGGATCACTGAGGGACTTCGTTTGTTGGGGGCACGTAGGGTTTATAGTAAATTCTCCACATGGAGTGAAATGAGCAGACGCCACTGCAGGAGCATTTGACGGAGAATCCAGTGTCCTGGACAGCTGTCATGTACTGGCAGTTATAGCTGTCCAATCTTTCAAATCCGACGATAGTTCCGGGAACTCCTCCTTCAAAGTTGGTCTCACAGCCCAGGAATTTGGCGTTACAGTATACGCATGCGAATCTCCAGCATGTTCCGTTGGTGCAGTTATCATGATCTTTGTCGAGATGGCAGCTAGCTCTGCTGCTGGTACTGTTGGTGAGGGGGCACTTCTGATCG
>Ga0100402_1002055_pt1 | contig 22841 bp, 24 predicted proteins | sample CryGeyme20150102_FD_80419 | JGI IMG/M metagenome (GOLD analysis project Ga0100402, IMG submission 80419) | Groundwater microbial communities from Crystal Geyser aquifers in Utah, USA - Crystal Geyser metaG 2015-0102 | ecosystem: Environmental > Aquatic > Deep subsurface > Groundwater | place...
AACCCCAACCCCAACCCCAACCCCAACCCCAACCCCAACCCCAACCCCAACCCCAACCCCGGTAGGATATGATTTATTGATAGCTAAAAATATAACTATTTGCTAATAAACATAAGAAAGATGATGGAATCACTTGTAGACTATGTCCTCGAAAGAGGTCATAAGGACTACGGTTAGTTTGCACCCAGAGAAGATAATGATCCTTCCACTGCCATTTACAATCACAGAAAATTGCTTGCTTATCTTTTCCAGGAAGATTAGAATACTAACATGTACCCTTGATTTGATGCAGAACTTCTGAGCAAAAAATAGGAAAACGTATATCCGAGCTAAAGCTTGAATAAATTTCTGGCCAGTTAAACTATTTTTCAGAGAAAATTCATGCTGAACTTAGCAAGTAAAAGTTTCAATAACTTCAGGAAACATCTCACTCTTGACGGAGACCTATACAAACTATAAAATGAATGGCTGAGAAAGAAAATGCCTGACTTTTACTGTTATTACTTTCTCAAATTCGCATATGCCAATACCTACTCCCGGATGCATGAGCTCTTTCTCTCTGAACTTGAAAACATGAACAGAGAAAAAGATAGTTTGAGTGTGATAAGAAAGACAATTGAGGCCAGGTAATCATGTCTAAACAACCTAAGAAAACTTGTCAATGGAATAAAATAAATTGAAGTTGAGGAAAGTTTACATACTATCAGAGAAGAAAGACAAATCAAAAGAAAAATGAAGGTGGCTAAGGAAAGAAATTAATATAGGCAAAAATAAAAAGGGGAAGAGGAAGGAAAAAGTTGGAAGAATGAGCTGTAAATTATTTTTGAGAATATCGCGCATCTTAGAAAATTGACAGCTTATGTTGTAGAACTCATTAAAATGTGGCGTTCCTCAATCTATGGAATCAGTGACGATCCTCGTCGCTTCAGAGAAAGAGTTATATTTTATCATAACGAAGCCAACTACCTATTGAAAATGCTTTTTGACAGTAGCTTCATCAGGGATTCTTTCCTTAAAAAATACCTGACCTTCAGCAAGCACTTCGATCCTTTTAATCTCAAGCCAGCTATGATTCTCGAAAGAAACAAGAACAGAGATGAAATAGAAGAGATCTTTTTCGAGCTGATCAGGCCGACATAGTTAGATATGGATAAAATTACAAAGGCTCTCGTGGTTTTAGCTGAGGAGGAGTATGATGAAGATCAGCAGAGCAGATTTCTCAATGAGAGGAAAAATTATGGATAGCTTGAGCAAAGGAAGCAATTTATCGAGAGAAGAAGAGACACTCTTGGTCTAAGAAATCATCAATCCGAAAAAGTTTTGCCTCAAGCAGAAAAACCTCTTTCATCGAGAAATTAAAGACATGCAGCTGATAGCAAAGACAGCAAACCTAAAAAAGTCCAGAAGTTTTCGAATGACAAAAAGGCCGGAAATACTGAAAGATAGCTTTAATAAATCAGAGGTGAGAAAGAATAACATGCAAAAAAATCAAGAGTAGAGACATCTCTCAATCGACTAAAGCAAATGAGGGCAGTAGATTTAAAGAAAATTTCCCCCTATCTATCTAGAAATGAAAGGATAGAAAAAGCTCAGAAAGTTATTGAACTTTAACACAAATTCAGAGTTGCACAATCATAATATATTGATGATGTTCGTCGAAAAAAGGAAGAATAGCACAAAGAAAGGATTAGACACGCTGTTGCCACAAATAATGAGAGTATGAACAGCAAAATATTCAATAGATACATAGAATAAAATCTAAAATTAATGAATGAGGCAGAAAGAAAGTCCTACCTGTATAAAAATCAAACTCCGATAACTCAACAAAGAATCAGCTCAAGCCTGAACTACAACAAAGTCTCTTTTCATCAAAGAAAATAGGCTGAGTATGAAAGAAATATTGAAAGATATTATCCAAAATAACATGAACAAAAAGGTTCCCCCTCTCCTCAAAGAAAATCTCAAATAAAAACTCAAAGTAAGGGCACAAGAGCTGTGATATAAATATCAAACAAAGGAGTTCGGGCCAATGAAAAAATAATTTAATTTTAGTTAGGCAATAGAAAAGGGAAAAATGTGGGTGCCATTCTCAATACTAGATAAAAGTCTATAGAAAAAGATTTGACAAAAAGCAAATACGAGCCAAACTAAACAGGTAGACAACAGTAAGGAGAGACAAATCTCTTTGCAAGCGAAAAACAGCCATAAGTTGTGATCATCAGACAATAGCCTGAGAAACTAGAAGAAATTAAGCAATTTTTATACGCTAAAATTAAAGAGGAGTTGTTAGAGTAAATGAAGAAGAATTCATAGAATCAAGAGAATGATCTGAACAATATGATCGATGAATAAAAAAGGAAGAAATTACAGGATATCATTGAGGAAAGGAAGAAGTAAGAAGAAAAGAAAAAGGAAGAGGAGTAGCGTCAGAGGATAGCTAAACTCGAGAGGGAAAGAAAACAGCTCAGTTTTGACATCAGAGTGGAGCCCATTCAATATGCAGAGTAAAATATTGATGTTTTCTTCAAAAAAGCCTTCGGTATTGAACCTACCACATATCACAGAGTATTCACGACTCAAAAGATAGAAGATCTTCAAGAAGCCATCACAAAGAATTTTTATTACATTTTTTTGGTTGGATACTACGAGAATTAAGAGGTGGCCTATTGCATAGCCCACTACGAGTGGTAGTACGAGCTGCATCGAAAGATAGTCATCGATTATTTGTCTCTCACAAAATTCCAATTCTATATGAGCTCTATCTATCGAATGACCGAGTATATTTGGTCGAATGATCCTTGCCAAGAGATTTAAATTATTATGTTCAGGAATGCTGAGAACATTGAAGGATCCAAAATAATTGAAGATGTGGAAATATTCGCCTCGAAAACGGGGCAAATCTTTGAAAAGCAGATATATTCGAATATAACAGAGGTGAGGTATGTGTGGATGAGGCCTTCCCACCTCACAAATATTGAATTCGACTACAAAAATCATTATTTTGGAAAATTGCTCAACTTCAAGGCATAACTACTTTCGTCAAGTCTTTCACTAAGTTAAAGACACGCTCCCAAGATCGATATGACTCTTTAAATATACACAAGCTATGTATTCTTGCTTGAAGAACTATTCAGATGCTATTTAACACCCGAAGAGGTTGTAGAGCTCAGATAGAATTCGACTAATATAAGAAGATTGAAAGACATATTGAGAGTGGTACTCGAATTGTAGAAAAAAAATCCCGTAGTTGATGAGCTTCTTGTTGTAGAAGGCATTAATCTAGATGACCTGTACTCCAAGATAAAATAGAAGAAAATGGCACCTTACGACAAATACTATTGGCATCACTTTTATGACAAAGTCCCAGCTAACCGTCTACTCCTGTCTATGATATAAATGAAGCCTGAGTTAAAGTACAACCTCCAGTCATGCTCTCTAAACGATCGTCGCTATATCAGAATCAACTGCAAGCAAAAAATGTTGATTCTTCGATCATCTATCTACCCTGATCAAAATATTTTCGTTTTGGATACTCAGAACCCAAAAGTAAAGATGTTCGTGACAAATGGTGAGCATTATAAGCTTATGAGAATGGAATTATTTGTTTTTCTGAATATCTTATTCAACAATATCGTGGAAGATAATGAAAAGTATATCAACTGTATTTGGCTTCCTCAATTTTCCATTTGCGACGGATAGGAAGGAAAGGAAGTTAAAAGAATAACTGATTTCAGCATCAGCATGAAGAAGAGCTTCTTCCTGTCGGAATAGATATACTTCGCAAATCATGAATATATAAAAAGTGGAGTCAGTTTGCTACCGAAACAAGGAGATGCTGTTTTCCTCGAGTCTATAGTTTTCGGATTCCTGCATACGGCTGTGGAGGAAGCTTCTACTGGAATGCCCATATATGCCAAGCTGATTGACAAGAGCTAGATGTTTTGATGCCTTATATTTCTTTCATAGATAATTTTATTAGGTTTTCCTCAGAATGAGTTTGTCTAATTCTCAGCTCAGCGAGAAGAGTCGCATCGGGCAATAATAAATTGATGAAATTTCGGAAGCTCCTAAAGAGCTGTTCCAAAGCGGATACGGAGAGCGATATTGGTTGCGAAACCATGGAAAAGAAGAATATATCGCATTCACTGATAAGGCCCTTCTTGAGCTCAGAAAATACTTCTAGTCGCTTGATTAAATTGGAAATGGGTCCATCGGAGTGGAGCAACTTGAAGACCCTTTCATTGCCTTTGGGCTGACCTAAAATAGATAAGAAGTGGCAGAATTGATCTAAAGTAAAACGGTTTTAATTTAGCTGTGGATCTCGATGGTTCCGGAACTATTGAGTTTAACTAGTTTTTGGAAATCATGAGTAACATCAAACGAGGAAAGTCCAATGAAAATTCCAAAAGTTCGGCCATTGTCGACTTCTTCAAAAGTATCTTATGAAGCTATTCAGAGTTGAGCACAGGAAAGTTGGAATAATTTGACAGATCAATGAATTTCCGAATGAATGTCAGTCAATACCGCCGAAAAAGGCTTCTGGAATCTATAATGAGCGGAGATAAGGACAAAAAAGAAAGAGGCCAAAAAATAATGCAGAATTTCAAGAAGCAGGTGATTGCCAACAACAACCTAAAGGAGATTCTTACTGAATCCAAGAAGAGCAGCATTTTTATCAATGGATTCGAAGTCAAGAGTAGAAAATTCAAATGATTACTTTATTCACCCTATCATTAATCAAGCTTTGAAGCCAAACGATCCCTAGAAGCAGTTTGGACTAGCTCTATCCATCGATATATTTCTCTTAGGAAATCAAGTTTTCCGATGAAATTTATTTATTTTTCATGAACAACCTTCAGAAGTCTATCTTCTTTGATTTCATAACTTTTAATAGAAAGAGCTTTGATCACCTTTCTTTCAGTTTTTTCACCAGAGCTGCTCTCAAAATCCCAGTACTCTAGTTCTCTGTACTTGATAGCTTCGTATTACTCTTCAACATTGAGCTTTGTTCCAAGAATATCCTATTACTTGGGTTCATTAGGGTTACTCCCTTCTTTTAGAAATACTATTTTGGCTTTGTTAAAGAAGAATTTCTATTTTTCAAGAATTAAGCCCTTCACATGACGTCTTTCTAAATTATGAAGCTCTTTGATATCATCAGGTAGTTATTCTGACTTTGCTAGCTCTTATTCATTCTATTCCTACTGCTATTAGTTACTATCTTTGAATTATTCTTCTTTGATTCTGGCTGAACCAAAGATATGAGTTCTGGTGATAGCCCGATCTGTTATATCCATGTTAGAAGGACTATCGGGTGTTAATGATGGTTATTTTGGTCGTCTTTCTACATTGTCAGTTGTTTTGTGTCGCATCATCTAAATTTTGGATTTATCTATATCAAGCAGTCGATTAGTATCTGAACCAATTTAAGTTAATTTTTTGCTTCTGTTTTCAGGAATTATTTTCATTGATGAGTTATTTCTCTTGTCATTTGGAGTACCAGAACCGTCTTACATTTACTATTTGCTCAATGTGCTCATTTGTTGCCTGCCTATACCACTTCTGCTTCTGCTGATTGATGATTCAGCATCATGCCGCTCTTCCCTTGATTTTTCTGTTAATGAACGATCATTAGTAAATATTTTATCTAAAGGCTTGGCACTTTCAAGCTAATAGTGAAAGGCAGCTTGCTTTTTAGTTTATTATTTTTATTTTTTCTTTACATCCTACTCAGGATACTCGATGAGGAAAAATTTCTCTTTGGTTTTCATTTTTCGACCAATATAACAGCAGTACAAGGCTCTATCCCATTTTTCTTGATTTTTTTATGACTCAAACTGCATATAGACATTGAACCTTTCCTTATCTTTTTGGATAGCAAGGACAATAAATATATGAGGCTGAGTGTGATAGTCTACATTCTCTATTTCATGTAATTTTATGCTTTTAAAAGAGCTGCTTTGTTCTGGAGAGTTGTATATCCTCAGTTCACCCGGCTTCAAAACGACCAAATTCCGAGAAAGAGATTCAATCATGATTTATATGTTATTTTTTGAAATTTTGTCCTTGAGAATAGCAACAGGAAGAATTTATCTGAAATCCTCGACGACTGTATACTCATAAATGTTTTGAAGAACTTCCTAACGCATTTCAGCTTTTTCGGACTCCGATTTAATCTTGTTCTTCTAAAGGTTGTATATATTTTAGAGAACTCTGTTGAACTGTTTGAGGTAAATATTGAATTGTATCTCTGAAGACTTGTCGTTTGATTCCATTGCTTTGTCCTCTTCATAGTTGTCAAAATTTTGCAGGATCAAAAAAGCCGACTCGATGATTCTTTTGATTGCTCTGTTCTTGTTGATCTTCTTGTTTAGCTCCTAGTCTGATAAAGTCTCAACTTTCTTTTTTTGTTTTTCAGGCAAGGTTACAGCTTTAGTCTTCTGTTCAGAGGATCGCTCAATATCATGAGTTGGAATCACGATCTCTTCTCGATCGAAGGGTTGTTCTTTATTAAGGTAGCGAATGAATGATAGTGTTTCTTCTAGTGATATTTTTTATCTGTTTGGGTTTATACGCATTCAAATTATTAATAATGCTTGCCAAATCAAAGAAGATAACGCTTGCCTAACTCTCTCAAATTTTCAGCTTGGATCTCGAGATACATGTTACGAGGAGGTAATATTTCCAGGTATTTGTTGTTGGCATTATCAATGTGTATTCTTCCATGAATCTTCTCATCGGTAATCAACTCAAAAACTATCCTTTCGACGTCTTCTTCGCTCAGGCTGAGTCTTTTGGCAATGTAAGGAAATTTTATCGACTGATAAGACTTGAGAATCTCGAGAAGCTTTTCTTTTTTCATTCTGATCAGGAGTTTCTTCTCAATTTAGAGGTACTTTTTGCTCTCTGGCTTGAAATTCACCTTGAAATAAATTTTATTGAACTCTTGAATATCAAAGCGCTCATAAGCATCGAACAAAGTGATGAGTTGCTGGATGTCTGCTTCGTTTTTAAAAGGCATTGAACTTTCATGAAATAGAGCATTGATGCTTTCCTTTCTTCTTTGTTCTGGATCTTCGATCAACATGCAAATTAAAGCATTCACTTTGAGAATTTCCTTCAGTTGAGCGCTAGTTCCATATTTGGTCTTTTCCCTGAAGGCATCAAAAATATTGGCAGCACTGTTCTCGTAATTTCCAGATTCAAACATGTTTTAAGCAATGACAAGTTTCAGAACTGAGATATGACCTTCACTCATGTAGGCTTAAGCCTCAAGCTTTGGAATTCTCAGCTCGATTTGATGAATTTTGTCTGAGACGTCAATCCCCATGAGATTGCTATACTTGAAATCTAAACTGTAAAACTCCAGTTGAAGACTTGCGTTCAGATTGTCATACTCATCAACTAAGCTTTCAACCTTTCCATAGATATTTCGAGCCTCATTTTTGTCACTTTCTTCAATAGCCCGCTCAAGTAAAAATAAGTATGATTTGAGCTTGGTTTCTTGATCGAAATTTTCAATAAAGTTGATGAGATCTCCTTTTATTTTTGCATAGTTGGAGCCCCGGACAATAGTGATAATTGACTTGACAGCATTTTCGGTGTATTTCTCTTGTTTGTTGAGTTCAGCTATTCGGCTCAGAATGTTTGATATTTTTTCAACCCTTTCATTCTTACTGTAGATGGTGAGCAACTGATTTAGAATTTTGATCTTGTAGTTTTTGAGATTGTGTTCTTCACAGGTTTTGTACAATCGCTCGAGCTAGTCGATGGCCTTATCTGTTTTTCCAGCTCGAATTAGATCTTCGATTTCGTAGTACTCAAGATCGACTTTGGTGTTGATGTCTTCTTCCTAATTTTCGGGGTAGTCTTGGTACTATTCCTAATAGTCGTAGTCAGACATCACGTATCTTATCAAATAAAGTTTGTTAGTTAGATAAAGAGTTAATCGCTATAATTCAAAATGTCGAAATTCTAAAGTACTCTCATCGACGAGGACTACCAGGAGGTAATTGGGGGAAAGGAAATCCGACCTCCTCTCATCCCCTCCAACACAGAAAAAATATACACAAAGGCAGGTATATACAACCTCAAAGGCTTCTACGAGGATCTGTCCATGCGCCTGGACAAACAAAAAGAAATCATCGAGCGCATTCAATAGAACTCAGTGAGATGCCTGAATACCACTAACGTGTCATACGTTGGCTCAGTAGGAAAATGATCGATCTTCTTGATATTTTGAACCATAAACTACATTTGACTTTGATAGCGAAAAAAGAGTCAACTCCACCTCCCCCGCAAACAAAAAATATGTGGATGTTTTTCTTAAAAAACAGATAACTGGAATAGCATCAGAAAAAGTCGAGGTGCTGCCTGATAAATATGAGAATAGTTTTGAATCCTCAACAAGTAGCTCATTGTGTTAATTCAGTCCCATGCTACCAAAAATCAGGTGATAACTAAAATGAAGATGAGATGGAGATAGTAAAGGATCAGATTCTACCCATCCCTGCAGGCATTTTCTGGATGTTTCTCTTGGGAATCACGATCTTTATGCTGTTCTTCCTGTTCCTCTTGCTGCTGCTACGGCTCTAAGCCCCATCACTTTCGCTATCTTCTAGGTTAAAACAAGGTATACTCTCCTGGTGGACCAGCCTGATCAGGGTCGAGGATAGCGTTAGCTCAGTACCATTGTTGTTGTATTCCTGGTAGGCAGTCATCACATCTTCATTGTCAGCAAGGATCATGTCTGAGTGAGTTTTTCAATACCTTTTAGAGTGGCGAGTTGAGCAGGGGTGATTTGTTTTTTCTCGCACATACTTCTGGCAAAGAACAGGAGTTTGCCAACGACGGTAGTAATGTTGTCCATCAATGTTACCTTAATTTTTATATAGTTTAATCACTAGTTACTATTTAAAACCGACCAATCGCTCTCAGACTCTCAGTTACAGGCAGTTAATTTATCAATTTCTGAGGTAAGGTCTCCAAAATCATTGGTGACCTATTTCACATTGGATGAGCCGATACAGAGGTATGGGATGACAAATAGTTTAGATATATAAATATGAAGATTCATCATGGTAACAACTTCAAGAGTTGAGTTCTTGCTTTAGTCGACTGTTTTCCTATTTTATAGCTTTCATGTTCATCTTAAATTTCTAGAGTTCACTCAGAAACATAGATTTTTAGCGTTCGTTTTAATCCAATTTCTGGCGTAGAGCTTCAATATTTGACTCAGCTTTTCTTCTTAACATTTCCTCCACTTCTCTCAGTAATTATTCATTTTATTGCCTAAGCTATTCCACATAGTTCATTTCTTCTTCTGTCAACCGAAATGCTGGATCGTTGTCACGATTTACTAACTGATCATACTTCTCCTTTAGCTTCTCGATTTATTCGTGAGAATGCAGCAGTTATTGATGTTTTTTCTTGTCCTGAGGTTCAAAGGTGACGAATCTACTATCTTTCAGGTTTGATTTCTTCAACTTACTAGCCATCTATTTCTGCAAATTGTTATTTAATTATCTGATCTGCATTATTTCTTCCATAATCCTCTTGCTTTCTGGATCGTCAACCTCCAGCTCTCTATAACCAGATCCGAAAATTTCCTACCTAACTTCCAATTATTTCAGCTTTCTATGCAGCTCTTAGTTTCTTTTAAGAATGATAGCTGAAATGTGGGTGGGAACTATTTCCTATTCAGGACTTCTGGGTGTTTAAGGCACGATTCGACTGTCATACTAAGTTTGTCGATCATCTTCTTTCTATTTTTTGAGAAGATAATGCTCAAAAAGATTCTTAGTGTCGATTGATTGACTGAGTTCCTGCATGAGAGCGATCTTCTGTTCCCGAAGTTCCAGAATGTGCTTTGATATGTTATTTTAGAGATTGAACAGCCTCTCGGCATTATACTATGGCCGTTGGGCTACTGGCACTGAGACTTGACTCAACAATAGCGATACTTCTGAGTGTAAATCTTCAATAGATTAATCTTTCTCATTATCTCCGACATCTTTTATCCTAATTCAGGAAAGATATACACATCGGCGCTCGGAATTTTTTTGATTGTATCCCGGATAAAGTGTGCAGTTTTTTGATGTTATTGACCACGACTATCGGCTTCGGAGGTGAACATGAAAGTAGCTGAGGGCTGTTTAGGTGATTGGAACTGGCTATGAGTAGGACTGTTGGTCGTGAAAGTGTTCAATGCTCTTATCATTTTAATTATATAAAATAACAACAAAGCATATGGTTCCCTCTTAAAGAAAATTAGAGACGATGCTTGACGAAAAAGATGAACAAACACAACAGATGGCTTTGCCCATTTTTCAATACAAAGAAAATATAATTCAGACGATCAAAAAGAACGCAATTACTCTAGTATGCGGATAGACTGGCAGTGGAAAGACCACACAAGTACCTCAATATTTGTACCCTCACTTCAAAAGTATCATTGTATCACAACCGAGAAGGATAAGTGCTATCACATTAGCTGAAAGAGTGGCAGAATAAATGAAAGTCAATATCGGATAAGAAATAGGCTATAATGTGAGATTTTAGGAAAAAAGATCCAAAAATACCAAAGTAACCTTTGCAACTGATGGCATGGCTATTCGCTAACTTATGGTTGACTCACACTATGATATTTTTATCTTGGACTAGGCTCACGAAAGAAGCATCAATACTGATGTTTTGATGTCTGTCCTCAAGCGGAAGTTAGCTGCTCAGCAAAAGCACAAGACTTTCAAACTAATAATCATGTCTGCTACAATCGAAGCTAGTAAATTCATGAGATTTTTTAATACTGATGCATTGATAAAAATTGAAGGGCGTTCATATCCCACTGAAGTGTTCAATGTGCTTGAGCCTCTTGAAAGCTATTTTGACGGTTCATTCAACGCTATTCTCCAAATCCACTATAAATAAGCTGAAGGAGATATTTTGGCCTTTTTAACTGGATAAGACGAGATTGTATCTCTTCACAAAAAGCTTGAAAGAGTTAAAAGAGATCACAATATTGTCAACATATAGATTCTGATGCTCTACTCTGCTCTTCCTCATTAGTATCAGCACAAGGTGTTTTAAAGGGGTAATGATAAGAGTATCAGAAGAGTTATTCTTGCAACAAATATTGCAGAAACTAGTGTTACAATTCCTGGAGTTCGATTTGTGGTTGACTGTGGATACATGAAGGTCAGAACTTATGATCAGCAGAGATTGCTCGATATGCTTACTGTTATACCATAGAGCAAGGCCAATGCCTTACAAAGAGCAGGAAGAGCTGGTCGGTAGGCTCCTGGAAAATGTTTTCAGCTATATCCGAAAAATGCTTTCGATGATCTATAATCTTACTCAGTCCCATAAATTTTAAGAAGTTAATTAAGTGGTCCAATTCTTCAGCTTAAAGCAATTGGAATCCCATCTATTCTCGAATTAGAATTCATCGATCAACCTCCTCTTTAGACATTCAAATAATGCCTATCTATTCTTCGATAAATTGGAGCTCTGACATCTGAACCAAAGTAATAAATTACATAATACGGCAGAGAATTAAGTAAACTGCCTTTACCACCTCGACTTTCTCATTTACTCCTGCTATCACTGGAATTTAAGTGCGAAGCAATCATGTTGAGTTTGATGAGCATCATATCAATTGACAACCTATTCATTTCTTCTGCTGTCGCTTAAAAAGGAGCAAAAAAGAATACTTTGCAGGAAGTTCTCACTAAATTTGTGCCTGTGGTGACCAACAGTATGCAGTTTTCGGGCAAAGGAAACACATCCAATAGATTACTAACTTCTGATCATCTGGCAAAAGTCAACATTCTCCACGAATACACAAAAGCTCAGAATAAGCAACTATTTTGTAAACAAAATTTCATCAATAAGAACAACATCAAAAGAGCCGTGCTCATCAGAAATCAACTGGAAGAATATCTTCATCAAATTATGAGAGAGAGACAGAAAAAATAATTCTTCAAATTAGGCACAGAAACTGCCAATAAAAATACAAGCATACCTCTGACTACTTTGTAGGGGAATCAAATACAGGCTTGGATAAAGTGTATGGCCAAAGGATGCCTCTATGCGACTGCCAAGTTGGGAAAAGATGGGAAATATAAAATTTACAGATCTGGTCAGGAGGCCAATATTCACCCTGAATCACTTGTCTTCTATCTTCCTCAAAAACCAACTACAATAGTTTTTAGTCAAGTTGTCCGAACAACCAAGATATATCTAAAAGATGTGACCCCTCTGCCTGAATTAGATTTGATTAATAAGTGATTGCATATAGCTATATAGCTCCAAGTGTGGATTAGTAGATTAATAATGCTCAGATTAGTTAATATTAGTTATCGAATGAGTCAGACTGTTCCTTTCAACAAGTTTGAAGAAGTATTTGAAAATATTCAGAAGGAGGAAAAGAAGGTGGTCGTTCTCTTCACATCAGACAAAAATCAAGACGGCAATGATTGGTGTCCTGATTGTGTTGCTGTGAAACCCATCTATGAGACCTTGGAAAATGAGGCCAAACAAGCCGGACTTCCCTTCTACATCTTCATCGCAGGTGACCGACCCACCTGGAAAGATCCTGAGAACAAATTCAGAAAGAATAAACTCATCAAACTGTCCTCAGTTCCTACTTTTTGCTTGTTTAATGGTAAAAAATTCGTCAACAAGCTGACTGAAGGGGAAGTGTTGGACGCTGCCAATCGCAAGATGGTTTATGAAGGTTGACCTTGATTGCTGTGAGATTGAATGACATATAATGCAACTTGGCATTTAAATATATAACTTAATTTAAATGAGCGAACAAGACGCACAGTCTCGTCTCATCAGTGACTTCTTCGTTAGAAAAGCTGACCTCGATGATGTTTCGGCTCTCAGCCAACTGATAAACGAGTAAAACAAAGGCGATCTTAACTTGCTTTTCGATTATCCCAAACTGACCACTCTCTTCTAAAGGTATCAATGCCTCAACTCAGATCGTATATTTCTTTAGTCGTGCTCAATAGTGATCACAGAGTAATAGGAGCTGCTTGTTTTGATGACAGTCCTCCGGGTTTGAAAGGTAAGTACGATGACAAGCACTATAATCTATGGGAAGGATGGCTAGGCAAGGCCTTCAACTTAGAAGGACTACCAATAATGAGTAGTAATTGCTTGTGGATCAATTTCATCTTTGTTTCTGACGAGTACACCCAACAAATCGAAGCAGTTACACAAAGAATATTCCAAAATTTGTATATCTTGCAACCTCATCTTGATGGTTTGCTCTTTCTGAAAAGAGGAGAAGTTTAGTCTCTTCAATAAATGGAATCGATGTACCGTACTCTTTATGGTCATTTTCTTGAGCTAAAAGCTAGCAATAGATAGGTCCTCAAAGAACTTATTGGTATCAGTGCTAAATCTTCTCTTTATTACACTCCAAAGAATCATGTTGTTCAATAAATGGAAATAAGAATGGCCAAATAAGAAGATCACGATGATTTGGCATAAATTTTCAACAAACAATCAGATGTGCTAACAAGTCAATTCGGAGAGTTCTTCATCGCTGATCTGATTGCCACTCAGAATTTGACAAGGAGAATGACCAAAGGAATGACTTCTGAAGGAAAGGCCATTGTCGGTCAGATTGGAGATAAAGCTATTGGTCTGATGAGTATATCGACAGAGATCGATTATAAACTTCTCAATCAATATTTTGAACTTGGCACTTACGACAATCTTATCAAAACTGATTTAGCAGCAGCTATAAGCAGTCGATACGACAGAAATATATATGAGGAGAAACTCATGCAATTTGAAAGATAGTTCGAATTGAAAAAGCTCATTGAGCAAGAAAGGGTGAAGAGTCTAAAAATTGGTCAGAGAATTTTACTGCAACAATTTTGTCAGGAGAAATAAAGTTAGATTAAACTTGAACTCGAGAATATTGCAAATAATGAGGCTCAGATGAAGGCACTCGATATTCCTGGCTTTGAAAAATTGTTGAAAAACTGGACTCAAGGCTTCAATATATACTTCCCTTCATAAATATTCAGCAAATATCCAGAGCATGCCAAATATCTTGAGAGCATCATCATCAGTCCATGGGAATTTTTGATTGAGACCTTGGAGCTGTTCGGCTTGCCTCAGCATTACATGAAAAAGGAAGGCCATTGGAAAGATTGGGCCAAGAAAATTATTGAAGACAACATTGCTGCTCAACTCAGAAGGCCCAAGAAAAACACCAAGAAAACTTTGAAAAAAGGCAAAGATAAAAGAGATGAAGAAAATCTGAAGCCACCTGAATGGTTCGATACTGCTCCTTTCATTCAAGCTTTCACTCGCTTTGTGGGCTGCGGAGTTGAGATTAGAGCTGCCTTTAGAGAAGAGATAAAAGACAAAAGCAAACAAACAGTCATGCTATTTTGTGATCAGAACGGTCAGATGATAGAAGACAAAAGTATCGACCTCAATACTCTTGGCAAAAAGATGAATGAGAACGGCATCACTGTTGCTAGTAGTGTTGCTGACAATATGAGTAACATTCTGGAAGCTTTTGGTGGCATCAAGTACGAAGAGAGGGTTGTACGGATGCAAGAAAAACATGAATAAAAAAAAGCCATAGCAATTAAGAAAGATGTTGAGCCTAAATTCATTGACGTGACTCAATATTTAGTCTCATATAAAGATTTCTCCGATGCAATCAACAAAATAACCTATTTTGATGCTAACTTAAGCAGGATGGGCTACATCAAAAGTCAAAAGCTTGAAAATGAAGTCAGGTAGCTTGAGCAAGAGGAACTAAACCAAAGAAATAAAATGCAAACTGCTATTGCTCGTGACTTCGACTATGGAAAATACTAAGCTCTTGTTGATGGATTGAAAAACGGTGAACTTCCAGATATTCCATATGAAGAAACAAATGCAATAGTGATCAACCTCTACTGCATTGACTAAGTGTACGAATCCAGAAGTCTGGATTTTGTTGAGTTTGCATTCTCCCTCTTCCCTGAAAGAGATTACATTATCATCACTCAGCCATTTACAGTGCCTGAAAATTCACTGGTTAAGAACTTCATTCAAGTTCCTCGCAAGAAAAATTCAACCTTTGAGCATTGCCTATATATTTACCATAAGGATTCTTTGTTTTCAAAAGAATTGATTGTGCGCAAATCTGGTCTGGGAGATTTGAAGAAAGCAGGTTATCTGATGATGGAAGCATCAAACAAAAAACAAATTGAAAAGGACGTTATTGATTCCATCACGAATCCCTCATCAAAGTATTTAAGTTTTACAGTCAAGTGTGGCAATGAAGTCATTGGTATGTATACAATTTCTAAAACAGTCAACTTGGATTACTACATCTCTCATTTCTTTGTTCAGGATCACATTATCCTCGACGAGCATCCCAGAGACAAGCACGGAAAAGTTATTTACTCCTTTATTAATCCTCTCTTCATCAAAAATGTTCGATTCATTCTCAGAGAGATTCTTCGGCTTACCAATAAGACCTGTCTTTACTTCGAAGTCCATAACAGAACCCTGCTTCCTGATATTTTTCATTAATTTACTCCACTCAGGATGAGAATATTTCCTCACTTCCTCAAAAAAAAATGGAACTTCATCTTCTAAAAAGAAGACAAACAGCGCCAGCTTACCAACAAAGGAGGTATTGACCTTGATCGTGATGCTTGTGATCAATAGTAGGCTCCTTTCTCTTTGTCAATGATCACAAAGAAAAATCTCAACGCTTTGAAAATGGAAAACAACACAAGAATTGTGGTAGTGGGTGCCTCAGATACTGGTATTTCTTTTATTTAGTCTTTGTTGATGATCAAAGATGTCAACTTCACCAACATTACTCTTCTCAGCCCTGGAGGTATTATCACAATGCATGTTAATTCCCAAAGAGATTACCTCAGGGCAGCAAGTACAAGCTATACCTTGGAAGAGATTAAAAATTTGATGATTGATGCCAGAACAACAGTCCTTGATGCTAAAATGGTGAAGCTTGACAAAAAGGAAAAGAGAATTCTTATCGATAAGAATGCCTATATACCTTTTGATATGTTGGTGATGTGTGTTGGACTTATCGACACTCAGCTGCAAAACATGGGGCTTGTTTCATGGGGTTTGAACCAATCTCCTTACTACAAAGACAAAAACTTTATCTAAGGTCTTTATTCGATCGATGATCCGTATCTCTATCATCATTTTGGCATCGAATCAAACAATATTAAGTTGTTGAAAAGAAAGAAAAAACCTCAAAATATCACTATATATGGAAGAACACCTCATACAATCGCTTTTATTAGTGGGCTAATCAGCCGAGGAGTTGAGCCACAGAGAATCTATTATGTTTGTCCTGGATCCAATAGAAGGAGGACTTGCACTTTTGAGAAAAATCAAGACCGAATTTAATATGAAGCTCAACTGATCAATGACCCTGACACTTTTTAGGACATCAATGTTTAAAAAATTGTGGTGGACCATCTCAGAACATTGGGAGTGAATGTTGAGCTTGGATTTGAATATTATTAGCATTACGGAGATGAGAAAAATCCTTGCAGTGGAGTTAAGTTCCGAAAGAAAGCCGATGACTACGAAGAATTAGAAGAGCAAATCAAGAAAAAAAGGGCTGAAATTCAAAGCAAGCTGCAATAAATGGGCAACAAACTAGCCGAAGAAGAATAGCTCTAGGATTCTGAGATGGAGGAGAAAATTTCTCCTGAGAAAGAAATCGAGATTCTTCAATAGAAACAATGGGTTGAGCTTGTGACTCCATGTGCTTTCTTCGTCACATCAGGGCTCATCGATATTGACAGATAGATTTTCAACATCATACATGAGAATGGCCTTGTTTACAATGGAAGGTTAATTGTCAAGAGTAACTTCCAGACAACTGAAAATTAAATTTTTGCATGCGGAAGAATATGCTAGTTCAGTCAGCGTTACAAAAACTTCAGTGTGGGCAAGAGTTTAAGACTAGACAGATACAATGGAAGATAACTTGGCTCTATTCTTTGTAAGCAAGTCCTTGAGGTTCTAAACCTAGGTTATCTGACTACTGATAAATACACCGAGGAGGAGCTTCCTCAGTTGCACATGCCTGTTGGTATTGGTAGTGCTCTTTTTGAAAATATGGTATACTACCACATCAAAAGGACAGATAACTCTCTGCCTAAAGTTGTGCTTGAAAGAGGAGTCCGAAGCGAATAACTGATTTCCAAAACAATCAAAAACTTCAAAGGACACTACATCAAATTTTCAATCGATCCCAATGGTCTGATTGAGTATGTTTCCTATCTTGGAAGCGAGCAAGTAGTAGTCCCCTCTCTTATGTCATTTATCGGCCTGTCAATCTAATATCTGAACAAAGTATGCAAGCGTAATGACAATGGCTTGATCCCTGACATTGTTGAATTCCTCAGTGAGAACTGGGCCATTTGCCTTTATCACGAACTTTTTAGTGAGTTCAGACACTACATGAAGAAAATGGTATCTTCAAATCCAGTGGCCGAAAGATTGAACAATAGAGCAGCCGAGAGAGCCTCTGAAGGTGGCTACTGCTAGTCTAGTTTCATGAAGGCCATCAAAGAGCTGATTCCAACAGAGATAACCAAATAGATCAGGTAGGGAACTATTGACTTCATCAAGCTCAACCAAAATCATCTTCCGATGTATTACCAACCTCCCACCAAATGATTCAAATATCTATAATCTATCAATAATCAGCTATACAACATTTATGAACAGCTTGCCTTTCTAAAGTGGTAGATGTAAAACAATAATTTGGTTATAATTCTAACAGTATATACCAATGGATGATTCTAAATCATAACAGTCATAAAGTTCATCATCGGAAAAATCTTCTTCGCCATCTCCATCCCGAAAGGTCGTCAAAAAAGAATCCAGCAAGGGCAAATCAAAAATAGTCCTGAATGTTTCAGGTAGTCCCAATTTTAAATAGATTGCCAGTATTCAGTTGTTCGAAAAGTGGCCAAATAGCTCGGTTGGCGCAAGCAAATCCAAGCATAAACAACAGATTGGGATGTTTGCTGGACAGACAATGCTGTGCCTCCAGAGGTGCTTTCTAAAATGGAACTACATCAAAAAATTAACCATTTTCCAGGAATGTATAATCTTGCTAGGAAAAACCTTCTGGGAAGGGCTCTGATGCGGATGAGAAAGAAATTTCCCTAATAGTATGATTTTTTCCCCTTGACCTGGATGCTCCCTGTCTAGTATCATGAGCTCAAACAATACTTCGATGGCAAAACCAAAGGGAAGGCTAGAACTTTCATCGTTAAGCCCGAGTGCATGTCCCAAGGTAGAGGTATCTTCTTGACAAGAAAACTTTAGGATATCAATCCTTCAAATCACTGTGTTGTTCAGAGATATATGCATAGGCCATATCTGATCGACGGACTGAAATTCGATCTCAGAATTTATGTGTTAGTCACAAGCGTCGATCCTCTTACAATATATCTCTACGAAGAAGGTCTGGGTAGATTTGCAACAGAAACATACCAGCCTCCGACTAGAGACAATATGGAGGATGTTTGCATGCATCTGACAAATTATGCCATCAACAAAGATAATCCTAAATTTATCTTCAATCAATCCTAGAAAGACATGACAAAAGGTCACAAAAGGTCTCTTACTTCAGTCTATGAGCTTCTCAAATAAAGAGGCGTTGATACTGACAAGTTAAAAGCAAAAATCAAAGATTGTATAATCAAAACAATGATATCTGGTCTACCTCATCTTGCCAATACATATCGTTCATGCCAGCCCTAGAACTATGGAGCCAATATGTGTTTTGAGCTGCTAGGATTCGATGTGATGTTGAACGACAAAGCTGAACCGTCCATTTTATAGATCAATCATACTCCGAGTTTTGCAACTGATACACCTCTCGATCAGTATATCAAGTTCAACTACATCAAAGATGCACTCACCATCATGAATATCAATGAAAAAAATAGAACTTAGATCATCAGAGTGCAAAAAGAAGCATGCCAGCAAAGAGTCATCACTGGGAAAAAAATCAGATTGACACCCCAGTAGAGAGAAACAAAAAAAGCTGAAGCCGTTGCCAAGAAGCTGAGATTCGAGAAAAAAAATATTGGCAAATTTTAAAGGATTTATCCGACTGAAGACGAAGTGGATCCATATAAGGCATTCATTGCTCACTCTGATGATATTTATCAGTTGCAAGTGGGAGGCAAAAAAATCAAAAAAGAAACTAAAGTGGAATAAGTGAAGCCACCTATCAAGCCTAGACCAAGGAAGCCTGTGCTTTCAACCACTCCTGACCTCATGAATAGAAAGCCAATAGCTGAGCGTAAGTACAATTCCAAACAAAGTCTTAATTTCATTGAAGGTTAGAACAAAGAAGATAAAGAATGCTAAATTGTAAGTCGGGAAGTTCTAGTTCCAAAGAAATTTACTACTGAATTTGATAGTAGCAGTCAGGAATACTAATCCCAAAGAAACAAAACTGCTAAATCAGAAAAAAATTAAAAAACTGAGCTCCAGTATGTTCCCTTCACAAAAAATCCTAATCAACTGACCACCAACTATACCCATAATATTGTCAAAGGACGGACAGATAAAATTATTGAAAGAGATCCTTTCAATGATAGATAGTTTACAAGATAATATCGATCGATTCGGAAAAATGGTGGGACGAGTGTTAGGGAAGAGTTTTCATAAAAAATTTTAGGTCGTTAGAAATAACGGGTCTTCCACAAAGCAAACTCCTTGAAGGATAAGGTTCCAATAACGCTAAATACTTTGCTAATAAATGGCATAGAGCAACAGAACAATTTTCTGATAGGAAATTTGAAAAAATTCGTCATATTCAAAAATGGCAAATACGAATGATTATTTTATGCTATCACCTTCATGAGTACCCTTCAAATATAACGATGCCCTAATATAGCAACACGTTTATACTTTGTTCCTCATCGTTAGTATAGAATTATTATTATGCTATGCTCAATAAAGCATGAACTTTACTCATATAATGTAATCAACATGTCAGAGTGTCAGAAAATAAAAAACATAAATAACATTCAGAATTTCGAGAACTTTGTGAAGGTTGAATGACTTCATTTGGCTTTGAGCGCTTTCAGAGTTGATGTTTCAAGACTTCTCAAAGCCTGTATTTTTTAAATGCTTTGAATTTTCATCAATCTGTTCATCTCATGACTCTGCATACTATCCTTCATGAGACTCATCTCTCTCAAATGAGATCTTTCCAAGCTGTCTAATTATTGGATGCTGTTCATCAATTTGCTAAGTGCGACTTTGTTTTGCTTTCTTGGAAACTTCGAGCTGATTGAATTTTGCCAGCTCCTACTTTGCCGCTCCAGATTGTCTATAAAAGGAGTTGTATAAATATTTTTCTGAGAGTAGTTGGGAGCAAGATAGATCGAATTTAATTCATTGGAGGATTGACGAGGGTCGCTCTCATCGGAAGTCAACATTTTGTTGTATTTATTGATGGGTTCGGCTTCAACAAGAATATTTTTAGCAAAATTATTTTTAAAATAGACTTTACTTGCTTTATTTGTTGGTTGGCGATCTGTCTGTTTGATTTTCGGTTCCTTAATTTACTTCTCGAGACTAGTTAATTTTAATGCTCTTCTCTTTTCGGGGCTTGACAAGCTGGTTTTGCCTATTATGGAGTGATTTTTTGACATGTTTAGGGGAGTTTCTGATTTTTCCTGAATTATATTAATTATCAATCTAATGGAAAACAAATATTCAAACATTTGACGGGTAAAACAGATTCTGTCTCCACAAGATAAGAATAATTGATGCTGCCTAATTTATCGTTTCTTCCACTAACAATGGTAACATTAAATCCCTCTCTTGTATTTACTAGTCAGTTTCTTTAATCATCGTTTGCTTGATGCTTTGATGGGTTCTTGAGCGATGATAGTTGTAAAATAATTGAAATATGTTCGATCCAGTAAGAGTAGTTCAAGTGAGGAGTTTATGATTCTAATGACGCAATAAAGTGATATTATTCGATTCCCATATTATTTTCTTAAAGCTGTTGAAAGTTCTGATGGTCGATAATAAACACGAGAACTCTACACAATCCTCATAAGACGAGAGAATCTATCATTCCAACCTACGCATGATTCAATCAGAAAATCTCACTCCTGAAATCGCAGTCAACTATCTATTCAAATGGCGGACAGAGTCAAAGTACATTGATCCTTTGCTGAATCGACTCTTTGATCTCTGTCTGAAGGAATCAGTGCATTACATACCAACTATCATGTACGTGCGAGTTGACTTAGATACATAATGAGTTTAGAAAATAACAAGCTGTTTTAAAACTTCTGCCAGAAGATAGCACAACAGTCCTTGTCGCACTACCTCCTTGTACGATGGTCGTATTGGACTTATCTCGATTCCAATAAAAAGCTCACAGAAACTATAATCACTAAATTGGACTCATCTTTACTCCGAAAGTCACCATAAACTGACAACCTGGAAGAAATAAAAGAGCATACCAACGAAAAATAACAAATTTCTAATTATACCGAACACTGCAACAATTTTTTTGAGAAATTATTCAGCTTTCCTGAGCGATTGAAAAAATATGAGAAACCCAAGCGAAACGAAAAATTAAGGTAGTACTTATCAAGGCTGGAGAAGAAAATGATGGGGCACAAATGTGATTACTTGGATGGAATATCCTTTCCAATAACTCTAGACTCCAATATAGTAGTCAACATCCTCGATGAGCACTGTTTCACATTCTCCACCAAAGAGCGTGTTCCTTTCAAATTAGTACTGGAGACCATCTCATTTAGCGATGCTCACAAGATTAAAAACGGCCAACCTCCAGTCTACAAATCAGAGGAGAACGTATAATAGGAATAAGCAGAGCCTTATGTACTCCCAAGCAGCTACTTTGGGAGCATATGGCTCAAGACCAAAAAAGAAATCACACATAAATCAATATTCGGTAAGATTGCCAGCCATCGCATCAGATGTTACATGGTCAAGTCCGGCGACGACCTCAGGCAAGAGTACATGGCGATGCAGCTAATTTCACTCCTTAACTAAATTTTTACAAAATAGAATATAAAGATATGGATAAAACCCTACTCGATCATTCCTTATAGCTCTGACAGTGGTCTCATTGAATTCATTGACGATACCAAAACCATAAGCTATCTAAAATAAGTTTCAAACTAAAGAAGTCTTCGGAATATTTACCGGCAGATATTTGGAATGAATTGGTAATCAGCTATAACCAATTTTATTCAGTCTCTGGCAGGCTACAGCTTGATCCAGTATCTCTTTGATATCAAAGACAGGCACAATAATAACATCTTGGTCGATGTATATGGCCATATCATTCATATTGATTTTAGCTTCATGCTGTCAGCTTCTCCTGGAAACATGAATTTCTAAAGAGCCCCTTTCAAGCTCACCAGAGACTATATTGAGCTGATGGAAGGCGAGGATTCTGATATTTTCCATCACTTCAAACTCCTGTTCTTCTTAGGCCTTAAATTTCTAAGAAAGTACAAGAAGGACATAATGGAGCTGATCATGATGATGACAGAGTGCAAAGGAATGAAGTGTTTCATCAAGTTCGACAAGCGCAAGTTAGAGTAGAAATTTTACGAGAACACAACTGATTAGGAGCTATCAGCTATTGTGGACGAGATCATTAAGGACGCGTGCAACTCATACACAACATCGCAGTACGACGTATTCCAGTGGTTCACCAACAGGATCGAAATATGATCGGTGATAATATAAAAGATTAATTTTACTATTTGCCAATCAAGTAGGGGTTGGGGTTGGGGTTGGGG
>Ga0100402_1002059_pt1 | contig 22834 bp, 16 predicted proteins | sample CryGeyme20150102_FD_80419 | JGI IMG/M metagenome (GOLD analysis project Ga0100402, IMG submission 80419) | Groundwater microbial communities from Crystal Geyser aquifers in Utah, USA - Crystal Geyser metaG 2015-0102 | ecosystem: Environmental > Aquatic > Deep subsurface > Groundwater | place...
GCTCACGCCTAATCAACACATTCAATGAGCAGATGATAAAAGTTAGCGGAATCAAAGCGCGGATACCTGATTCTATGCCACAGGATGAGGTAATATTAATCGTTGCAATACTCTCTAACAAGCGCGCTAGCAAAGTGGGTAAAAGATTATAAATATTGGAAGCTGATTTAGCTTCAAAAGGGATAGTGCTATCAAAATGTGACAAAAGCTTCACTGAAAAGCGCTCAATGGCTTGATAGTTAGCAATGGTGTGCTTTTCTTCATCCTGCCCTAAACGTTGAATCAGAAACTTTAGAGCCAGAACCACTATTTGAGGCTCTTTACAACGCCCAAGTTCAGCAAATTCAAAATGGCTTAAACGAGTTTTATAAGTCTCTAGTGAACTATTTAAAATTTCTATGCAATCGCCGATTTCAACCTTGACCATGTCTTGAGGAAAATTTTCCTTTAAGCAATTAACGTAATCAATAAAATCTTTAAAACTTTCGTACGGTCGTCTATCTAAATCAACATAGCCTATTGAATCAGGTGTTTTTAAAGACTGTGCTTTCAAATGCTCAAAACTCTGGACCCGCAATGGATTATCTTTAAGTTGCTCATCATAAAATTGAGTAATTACCTGACTGTTAGTGTCTTGGTTCTCTTCTAGTTCAGGCATAATATCTCTTAATGGTAAAGCCGAAACCCTCTCTGGAATATTATCTAAAAAATCTAATTTGCCAGTGTAAATCAACATTAGCGAGTTATAGACAGCCCACCATCCACAGTCGGAAGACCCTGTTTGTTTCTTGGTTCCAGTAGCAACATACTCAGCATTCTTCAATCGACTAACAATTCTGTGAGTAGATTCATTATTAGTCTTATAAGAAAAATCCTTATTCAGTTTTTCTTTTAGAGGGTCTGGAAAACCACCATTAAATGGTAATGAGTCAATGTAATATACTAGAGGGTGCGTGTTTTCTAAAGGATCACCATTTGGGGGAGAATAATTTTTAGGAATAATGACCACTGCTAACCAGTGAGAACCAGCGCTGTCTTTTATCGATTTTCTAGAGGAAGTACTACATGAAACCAAATTAGTGAATGTAAGTATTGGTTTTTCAAGGTCATAATGGTTATTTCCTATTTGTTCTGTGTCGTTATCAACAGTGTAACCAAACAAAGATTCTGCAAATAATTTTGCACCCTCTTCTCCGATGAGCGAATCATTCTTAGGAGTATAGTATTGAAATTCCCCTTCACATTTACCAATAATTTTTTCAAAACCATCGATATCCGCCCAACTTTCAAGGAATTCATCACTAGCACTAAAAATCACATTAGATAGGCGTTGATAAGTAATAAGATCGTCCATGGATGTACCCTCATAAAAAATTCAAAATTACCGCTGATAGGCAAAAAATATAACAGCATAGAAATAATATCATTAGAGAGGCTTATATTGCAAATTTATTTAATTTAGAAAACGCTATATAAATTTCAATAAAAATACGGTGAGTTATAATTTTTAATTTTAAATATAGCACCTGAACTAATAAAAGATTTATAAAAAAAATTGGTATAGTTTCTAGCAGGTCTTCATCTTTTGGGATTTGTGAACAGCAATAATTTTTTTATCTATTCTACATTATTTCACTTACAAAGCGCTTGGCTTATATGTGACTAATTTAAGCTGTGCATTAAAAAATTTTACACTGTTCCCAATCATTATATAGTTTATTATGAGTTGTATTATAGAGAATTTTGTTGCGCTATTTAGTTAATTTAGGACTAATCGTTTAAGATTAAAAATAAATTTTTTCTTAGCACACACGTTCCGATCTCCAGCCTAGATTAATTTGAAATTTTAGAGTTTCTATAAATCGTTTACAAAAATAATTACTTGATATTATCTTAATATCGAATTTATGTAACTATAACACATTATATAAAAATTTTTCATAAATATTAGATTTAGCCGACATAAACTTCAGATTAAAACAGAGTGTATAGATATCAAATTTTTTTAATCAGTTATTATTTGCTTAAGCTGATATCTAAGTAAGTTTAAACTTATTTACAACAGCCTTAAAAAGAAAAAGAAGAAGGAGGAGAAGGAGAAGGAGAATCATCAGGATGGCATTCCTGATACCATCCTTTAAAATTGTCTATAAATCTATCATCTTTAGTTTCATGACGATCCATAACTGAATTTGATGTTTTTGATTTCGCTGTATTGTCCTTGATGTCATATAGCCACCCAGTAGAAAAAACTAAACATCGAATGCCTTCGCTAACTTTATTACTAAAGCTATCAATGAAAATATTAGAATGTCCACTTGTCAAGCTATCTTTGATTATTTTTTTCTCATCGTTTTTTAATTCAGAACCGTCCAAATAAACACCCTTTATTCGTGGGTTTCCATTATAATCTTTAGACCAATCACCCTCAGAAAAGTCATCATCTGTCTGTATATTATTTTGCTTTTCTTTTTCTGTTAACTCACGTTTATCCTTAAAAATAGAAGGCAAAGGCATAAGTGCGTCGGTTTTAAATATTTCACCTAGAAAATTTTCAGCTACATTTCTTAATATTATTTGTTCAAAAAAACGTGCAGCTGTAGGATAAAATCCAGAAGCTTCATTGTTTACTTCAGGACAAGAAAGAAAAAGATGCATTTGCTTTACGTAAGCTTTCAGAGCCTCGGAGTAAATTGCATCCTTCAATTCTGTATTATGATCATTAGGGTATGTAACCAACGCCAATTGATATCGTGGACACTCAAAAATATCCTCATCGCCGCCATAACCTTTATAGCAGATAAGCTTAGAGTTAAGTAAAGAATCCTTTAAATATTTAAGCACTTCATCTGCTTTTTGAAGTACCGTTTTTAATAAATCATAGGAATCTAAAAGGTTATCAAGTTTGTTCCGTGGTGACTCGAAAACGAAGGAAACATAATCTTGCAACTCGCTGTGAAATTTTGTAAAGTTTTCTTCACGTTCTTTTGCAGGGGCTTTTTCAGATAATTCAAGCTTTCTTTCTTTCAACCAGTTGTTGATGGTATTTAACATTTCACTAGTGCTCACTACGCTCTCCTTGTTAAGCTAATAGTACATAGAGTGCCAGGGATTTACCCACAAGTCAAACGCTCAACTTAAGTTGATGATTTTAGCTACTTTTATTCACTGCAATGCTCCTTATGAGCGAGAGTTAGCTAATAAAACTCATCTTTAGATGCGCACTGTTCAAATTTATATCTAACTGTACAAATGCATTGAATCAATAATAATGGTTTTTAATTTCCCAAATTTACTTGTTGTACCCGCAGAACATTACTGGCTTAAGAATAACCTATGGCGCACTTACGATATTGTCATGATAATGAAAGAATATAGTTAACGATCACATCACTTCAGTGGAAAGATGCACTAGATAAACTGACGAAAATTCTAAAGCTTTGATTCTCGACCATTAATAACTGATTGTAAAAGATCTTACCTCATACCTGGCTCTTTTATTTGTTAACATAGACTCTTTATGATCATTAACGCATTAAAAAATTGCTAATATGACTGGTTGAATTATTCACTGGCAAGCCTAAAAAATAAAACATTTTAGCTATAAATCGCCACTGATTTTTTGCCACTATACATCAAAGCATTCTTATAGTTGTACAAAAAACATTGTATATATCGCTTATCAATCTTTTTAATTGAGGACAGATATATTTGTACATGAAACATTTTAGTTTCACGGATTAATTGTCGTTCTCATACCAATCGCCTCACTGATCGCACAGGTTTGATACAAAATAGTTATTGCATCAAACCAAGGCACGAGCCACCGTGTAAATTAGTCTCTGGTAAGAGTAAAGGTATAATAAAGGATTTTTCTGAGGACTACCCTCTTGACTTGCCGCTTGCTGACTTTTTCTTAACCATGAAACTCAGGCTACATCTATTATAAAGCTCAATCATCTGTATCATCATCTGCAATTATATTGGGTTAGAATAATCGTATCCGTTTTTATAACATGAACCATAAGAAATCGGTGCACGGATTATTTTAGATAGTTTAGTAAGTATTATCATCCAACTGGTATGTAAACAAAGATAGTATGACCGCCAATAAATAAAAAACCTCCCTAATCAAATGCATCTTTAATTTATCGCTTACAACGATTCTTATGGATAACTTGTTAACTATTATTTAACAAAGAGCTCAACTGAATGAAAAATTTTTAGGCTGGACATGCTTGCCCTGATCTTTCTACCTACAGCTCTATAATTCTTCAATCATCAAAAAAGATTTTTAAAAATAATATTGTCCTTTAGATTAATTAAAGCAAATTCACTCACATGACTCCCCTTGCGAGCGATTTTTATTTCGGCGGCAGCGCTCACTGCAATATTTCACCTGAGACCAGCATTTTTGCCATTTTTTTCGCCAGTTAAATGGCCTTTGGCAAACGACACAAATTTTCTTCAAGAGATCTTTGGGCATTTTGAATGCTCGATTCCTTGGCGTACTAATTCAAATAAAGCGACACCTGTAGCAACAGAAACGTTTAAACTTTCGATGCTCCCAGTGATAGGAATAGCAGCCATAAAATCACAGTGCTCTTGAGTCAAACGACGTAATCCACGGTGCTCAGCACCCGCTACTATTGCAATTTTTCCCGTTAAATTGGTTTCATAAATTGTTTGCTCAGCAGTCCCAGCTAAACCAACGAGCCAAATCCCTAAATTTTGTAATTCTCTCATCGTACGTGCTAAGTTAGTCACTTGACAAATAGGGACAATTTCAGCCGCACCACAAGCGACTTTACGTACAGCAGGTGTTAATCCTGCAGCTTTATCTTTTGGAAGAATGACCGCATCAATGCCTGCAGCACATGCAGTGCGCAAGCACGCACCTAAATTTTGTGGATCTTGTATACAATCTAAAATCAATAGCTTCGGCTGTGATATTTCACCGACAAAATTTAATAAATCATTCTCTGAGTATAAAGGTAATGGGGTAATATCTAAATAAACACCTTGATGCACCGCGCTATCTAACACTTGTGAAAATTCTGTTTTAGTTAACCATCGATGAACAATTTGATGCTTTTCACATAAATCAATAATGGGCGTAAACTGCGGGGCAAAAGGTTGCTTTAGCAAGTAACACTGTTTAACCGCTTGAGGATGATTCGTTAGAAACGAAGTGGCTGCATGTATCCCATACACTTTATCCACGTGATTTTCTCCTGCGTTTTTTTGGTTTCTTTTTAGGTGCTCGTTTAACCACATCTTCGCCTAAATCAAAATCGATTTTGCGTTCGTCAAGATCAACCCGCGTTAAGCGTACCGATAAACTGTCTCCAATTTTATATTGATGATGGCTTCGCTCGCCAATCAACTTGTAATGAATCGCGTCAAAATGATAGTAATCATTTGGTAAACTTGTGACGTGAACTAATCCATCGACATAAAAGTTATCTAAAGTCACAAATAATCCAAACGCAGTCACTGTGGACACTTTGGCTGTGAATGTGTCTCCAATTTTATCTTGCATGAATTCACACTTTAACCACTCAATGACATCTCGCGTTGCTTCATCCGCTCGACGTTCAGTCATTGAGCACTGGGTACCTAGCTTATCCATCTGTAGTTTATTGTATAATGAATAATTGCTTTCTTTTTGATTGAGATGATGTTTTATGGCGCGGTGCACGACTAAATCAGGGTAGCGACGAATCGGTGAGGTATAATGAGTATATTTTTCATAAGCTAAACCGAAATGACCAATATTATCCGCTTGATAAACCGCTTGAGATAAAGAACGCAATAGTGCAGTTTGAATAATCGTTTTCTCTTCAGACTTACTAATTTGACGTAATAATTTTGCATAGTCTAATGAACTCGGCTGGTCGGCTCCACCTAGCTTAAAGCCATGAGAGGCAAGAAACTCGCGAAAACTACCTAAATTTTCTAGTTGTGGCCTCGGGTGCACCCGGAATAACCCTGGAATTTCATGATCAACTAAAAACTCAGCTGCACAGACATTAGCAGCTAACATAAATTCCTCAATCAGCCGATGAGCATGATTGCGTTCAACACGCTCAATTGCCTTGATTTTTTTATCGCGTGAAAAAATAATTTTAGTTTCAGGAATATCTAGCTCTAAAGCGCCCCTGCGTTGCCTATTTTTATATAATACTTGGAATAAATCATATAAGTTTCCCAAGTCCGTGACTAAATTACCATAGCGTTGGCATAAGTACGGATCATGCTCTAATAATATTTTTGCAACTTTATTATAGGTCAACCTTGCTTTAGAGCAAATGGTTGCTTCAAAGAATTCATAATGACAAACTTTGCCTTTTTTATTGATATTCATTTGGCAAACTAACGCCAACCGGTTCACTTCAGGCTTCAATGAGCATATACCTGCTGATAATTTAAAAGGCAGCATCGGAATGACTCTTCCAGGAAAATAGACTGAATTCCCACGTTTACTTGCTTCATTATCTAATGCGCTACCCGCTGCAACATAATGTGCAACATCAGCGATAGCAACATAGAGAACCCATCCCTCCTGCGTTAATTCACAATAGACTGCATCATCAAAATCCTTCGCATCCTCACCGTCAATTGTTACAAAAGGAATTTGGCGTAAATCACGGCGCTCGGCTATTTCACTAGGCATTACTCGCGATGGAACAGCATCCACTTGTTGAGTGACTTCCTCAGACCATTGATCAGGAATGTCATGCACACGTAAGGCAATATCAATCTCTAACCCAGGATCCATATGCTGACCAATGACTTCAATAATATTTCCTACCGGCGATTGATGCTTGTCGGGCTGAGCTATCAATTGCACCATGACCACGTCACCCTCAACCGCATCATTACAAGCTTTTGGAGGAATAATAATATGCTGCTGAATATTTTTACTTTCGGGAATTACAAAATGAGCACCATTTTGCGAGTGAAAGCGTCCCACAATTTCTTCGGTATTACGCTGCAATACTTCTATAAGGATTGCTTGGGTATACCCCCTTGCTAATTGGCCGCTATCGCGGACTAATACAACGTCACCATGAATCACTTCACGCATATAGCGTGCTGGAAAAAACCATTTCTCATGAGTTTCGGATAATTTTACAAACCCATAACCATCTGGATGCCCAATCACTGTGCCCTGCTGCAAACTCATTTTTTGTGGGAGGCCATAAGCCTGCTTGCGGGTATATATTAATTGCCCGTCACGCACCATCGCGCGCAACCGAAAGCCCAACGCTTCCAAGTCGGTTTCTAAATGCAGCTCTAATAACTGAGCTAACTGTCCAAAACTCAATAGCTGTCCAGACTCCGTCAACCTTTGTATGATAAATTCACGACTGGGAATCGGATTTTGATAGTTCTGTGCTTCTCTCGAAGCATACGGGTCTTTATTTTGGCGCTTTTTGACCACACTTTACCTTTATTAGTTAATGAATATTGAGAATTAGTATATCATGTTTACGACTTACTAGATATTTATCTCAAACTGTATAGGAAATAGACGATGTCACCATTTAGAGTAATACTGTTGCTATGTGTATATATCGGACTTAGTGCTTGTAAAGAGCCGTTAGCGGAGTATGAAGACCCAAATTTACCTTATGATAGGCAGCGGATATGTACTCAGCTCACTGATATTTTACATGATTATAATGGCCCAGGTGATTATAAAAATAAGCCAATCTCTCGCCGGGAACTTGCAAAATATTATAGAGACTATAAAATCTATGGTTGTGAAAAATAAACATGTGTTTACAGAATGCGTATTCTGTAAACACATTAAAAGCTTTGAACAATAATCGTTTCAAGCACATATTGACACATTTGCCGAGGTGGTGAAATTGGTAGACACGCGAGCTTCAGGTGCTCGTGGAGGAAACTCTGTGGAGGTTCGAGTCCTCTCCTCGGCACCAGCTACTAAAAAAAATTCACAAAAATTAGTGAGGGGCCATTAATCAGGTTCTGTGTCAGTAATGGGGTCAGGCTACTCGACAAATATGGCAACAAATAGGGCTGCTATGACCAGAGCAACCAAAAATGCGATTAAGTATTTTTTATCATTAAAATCAACAAGTTATATAGACAGCACACACTCTATTTTTTTGTTTAATTAAATTCCAGAATTTGTAAGGTATTGTGCAAGTTTGTCTCAGATTTTGCAAGATAATGTTGAGTATATTTTTTAGGCAAATAAACCAGGTCCGTTCCGTATTGATTTTTCACAGACCTTCTGCCAAACTGCTGTAGCTAGCTTGGCTAACTTAATTTGATTGTTATTCGGCCATACATCTTATGCTGAACTAAAGCATTACATTCCTAATCATGGCATCGATGTAAATATCTGACCCATCAACAAAACTCAAACTGTCTAAGAAGATTATTGTGAGTCCACGCAATAGGTGAAATACATTTTAGAAGTGCTAGAATTTTTTCATCATCGATACGTTGGTATTTTTTTAGTAATACTTGTTAGTAGGCAAGCATCAAGATTCCCAAGGTGCAAACCGTAGGGAAAGGACAATTGAGCTTTAACTCTTTGATTATACTGAATATTTTTTTAAAAAATTGCACTTATCAAAAATATTCAATTTTTTAGCAAGCAATTGAAAAAAACGGATTTTTCATGAGTGTTTTTTAGTTATACAAATTTATCCCAGCACCCGCGCTTGAAAAGTTAAAGCGGAAACAAAAAATTAAATAAGAGTCTAGTCATTAATCTGTTTGCATAGAACTCCCCAATAACCGTAAACACCCGGAGATGCACGTGTTATAATATTTTTGTGATGTTGCTATGGGGATTGTTGCTGCCAGTAATAAGGGAGGAGTTGTCTAATATTTTTATGGAAGGTATTTGGTATTTTTTCAAGCATGTCAGTCAGATAAAGGCTATCATGAGGAAGCACTAAAAAGTGAACTTAAGGATTTTTGATCATCTCGCCTTGATCGCAAATGGTGTGTTATTTACAAAACTGTTAAAAATGAGTCAAGTGTTTATGTTATTGGGGTGGGTCTGCATGAGTACAAATCAGTTCATGTCAAATAAAAGTGATTTTCTGCCTGCAAAAGTACATATCCATGTATCGTCTAGTGGGGCGCTAAAAATGCTAAGAGATTCACAAGGTTTGTCACAATATGAGCTCGCGAATTTGACTGGCATATCACAGCCTAATCTTTCAGCCTTAGAAATTAGAAAATAGCCACACAAGCATGGGCCGGGTGAACGCTCTATCATCAGCCACCAACGCCTAAGGTGCATCCTAGCGTATTGTTATTTCCTGATTTTGATATAAAAAATGTCGCACAAAGAAATATTTTCTTCTTTTCGGATTGCTTACTATCTTCATAACATATATTATTACAATTCTTATAGAGTATCTAAAAAAAGATCGCACTATTAAGATTAGACCAATCCTGCTAACTTGTAAAAAAACAAGCGAGCAAAGGTTAATACATCATTATGGAGCTAATGTAATTTATTATGTTAAAGTATAAAGATATAGCAAAAGAGCTGGATGATAAGAATATTTCAGAAGAAACCCCGCAAAAGTATTTTATAACTTATTTTAAAAAAAAGCTGGATAATAAAAACGACACTGAGGTTGTACTTAATTATGTAACTAACCGGCATTGGAGCAAGAATAAAAAACATGTTGTTAGTGAAGACACCATCAACCATCTTGGGTTTTTTGTTAGCAAGTTAAATGATGAAGAACAACAAAAATTTGCGCCAAAATTTTATAAGCTTGCAGCTGATCGTGACAGCTCATTGGGGTGCAGAAATTATGCAATATGCTTGCTTGAAGGCAAGTATGATTTAGAGAAATCAGCAAATCAAGCCCTAACATATATTAACAAAGCTGTTGAGCTTGATAAAAAATTACCCGAAAAACATCGTTTCAAGTTTCTGTTGGTAAAAATTATATTCGAAAATAAAGAAACAGATAACTTATTGCCGTTACTTTTTGATTATGTAAAGGGCCAGTTAGAATTAAAGAAAGGAAAAGAGGCAATTGAGGCTCTTAATTATTGTGGAGAAACACTTATCCCTTCAATCACGAAAAAAATAATTGATGAGCCCCGCGACGATAAACACCTTGAAACAACCATAAATGAGATCGATTCAATAATTAATTTATGCAAAATTTTCACCCTAGAAGAAATAAAAGAAAAGATAAATTCATTAAATAATAAATTTTATTATTTAATAGGGCGATGTTATGAGCTGCTTGAAAACCCCCAAAAAGCATGGCCGGCCTATGCGACAATAATAGACACAAATTCAGAGGTTTATTGCGATGCTGCTGAAGCAAAAAAAAGAGTGCTAAAGAATGAATTCGATAAAATGCAAAAAGAAATATTTGGTGAAACTCCTTTGCAAGAATTTTTTTTGCGAGAGCTAAATGACAAATCCAAGCCTCAAAAAAGAGAAAAATATAATCTAACGCTATGGGAGAATTTTGATTTGCCTGCTAATTTTGCTAAAGGTTGGTCTAAAAGGTCTGAGGATAACGAATCTTTTCATATAGCCGATCAATCTAAAATTGAGGAAAATTTTGAAAAACGAAAAACACAAATAGAATCATTAATTACTGCCAAAGAAACAGAAATAGAATTGTATCAAGAGCATGAAAAGAGTAAAAATAAACGTGGCGTAAACAGCTCACGCTCAGTTAAATCTACTGAATTAAAAAAAGATTTAAAGGCATTGAAAGCAGTTAAAGAACAGTTAGAAAAAAAATATCATGATTATCTGCCTGAAAACAGAAAAGTTTTCCGACGCCATAAAGCAGAACAAACCTTCTTTGACCCATTACGAAGTAAAAAATTAGCAGATATTGTGGAATTGGCTAAACAGATTGTTGATTATCGCTATAACGTTAATGGTTCAGATATGATTCCCATTAAGTTAGAGGGCTATAGCTCACGATTATTAATAAGTGCAGAAAAATTATACCAAAATGCAATTATTCATCTAAGCGGCAAAAAAAAAATACCAATTCTTAGTATACCAGTAATTGAAAAAATAGATGGTAGTAATTATGGTCCTCATGAAATATATGACGTAAGCGGAACGAAGGTTAACTTACAACATATAACAAACCCTTATCCTCAACGCCTCGGCCGCATTTATTTACCAAATGTTGGAACATATGACGATTATGTTTATTCAACATTAAAAAAATTATCGGAAGATAATCGAAACAAAGAGCAACAATTAGCGACATTCATGATTCGTTATGGTAACCATCATACGCCAGTAAAATTAAAGGAACTTGAAACTATCTATAACTCTGCAACGGAAAATGACGTGAACGATTTCCATGAAATTTGTTTTCTAGTTATGGAAAAAGAGCAAGCTCAATGGTTATCATCAACAGAGGAAGATATACAGCTTGGATTGTCTGTCGCACAAGCACGTTGTGCTATCATGATTAAAGAAGGGTTTCTTAGCTTTGAAGACGCATTCATAAATAAAGCTGAATTTGGTATTTATTCTCGTAAACGTCTATACCTAAACAGGAGATCGGTTAGAAAATATTGCAAGCATGTTGATGAATTATATTTAACATATTTGCAGAGCAAAAATCCCTTGATACACAATACTTTTTTCAAAGAAACAATTATAACTGGGAAGTCTTTGGATAGAGTTTTAACCCGCGAACAAGCTCACCAGGATTTAAAAGAAGTCTATGGCGGAGATTCTGATACAGAAAGCGACGGTTATGATTCAGATGTAGATTATGGTGTTGGTGTATGAACTGACATCTAACCCGGAATTAATTAATCAAGGTTTTCACGGCTTGAATTGACTTGAATAGGGCATTCATACACATTAAACATTTACATTCAATTGACTGTATCATAGTAAATTACTAGTTAATTTATAAACTACTTTTTGCTTGCATATAAGGTTACCCAAAAGATGAGTAGCTTACAATACTCTTATGCATAAAGTTCATAAACCCAGAGCTAATTTATACAGTCATGTTAGCCTTGCTTCAATCAAAACTTAGAACGTCAAATCAATAGGTTAATGCTGTAAAAAATATTGCTCACAGCATCAGACACTGTGAGTCTTCCCTAATTTAAAATCTTCACGACTTGCATTTGATCACATGCGCACGCTCAGGACCTGTTGAAATACTATCAATTGGAACACCCGTTGCAGTCACAATATAATCGATAAAGTGAGTAGCAGCCTGTGGAAGCTGTTGCCAATCAGTTAAACCCATTGTTTCTTGCTGCCAGCCTGGAAAGGTTTCATAAATAGGTTCGATTTGATCAAAACGACCTAAATCATCTGGCATGATTGAATATTCTTGACCATTCAGTCGATAAGCCACGCATACTTGAATTTCAGCAAGGGTATCTAATACGTCTAACTTAGTTAAGCTCCAAGCCGTAATCCCATTCAACATTGCAACGCGTTTAAGCGCTGGCAAGTCTAACCAACCACAGCGTCTAGGCCGACCGGTTGTACTCCCATATTCGTGCCCACGCTTTGCAATGAGTGCGCCAATATCATCATGCAGCTCAGTCACAAATGGACCAGCGCCGACGCGCGTGGTATAAGCCTTAGCAATGCCTATAATTTCAGTGACACTTTGCATGGCGACGCCCGCACTTGTCACCACACCCCCAGCTAAAGTATTAGATGAAGTCACATATGGATATGTCCCATGCTCTATATCTAATAAAGCACCTTGCGCTCCTTCATATAAAATAGAATGACCTTTACGGTTCAACTCAGCTAAGAATAAAGGAACATCACAGCATAGAGGCGCAATCTTCTCGCGTACCGCTAAGCACTCCTCTAATATAGTTGCAACTTCAATCGGTTGCTGCTTATAGTAATGTTCCAGTAGATAGTTGTGATAATCCACTAAGCGTTGTAAACGCTCATCTAAATCTGCTGCGAATAAGTCAGTAATCCTTAATCCACGACGCACAATCTTATCTTCATAAGTAGGACCGATTCCTCGGCCAGTGGTGCCTATCGCAGATTTTGCTAAATGTTGCTCTCTGGCTTTATCTAATGCGATATGGGAAGGTAATATCAGTTGACAGAGATAACTAATTTTTAAGCGTGACTCAATATCAGCAACGCCAGCATTGGCCAATTTATCAACTTCTTCAAATAAAGCTGCTAAATTCACAACCACCCCTCCAGCAATCACGCAAGTAGTCGATGGATGTAAAATACCTGAAGGAATTAAATGTAATATTGTTTTTTTACCATTAACGACTAGAGTATGACCCGCATTGTGGCCCCCTTGGAAACGCACCACACAATCGTATTGGGGTGTTAATAAATCAACAATTTTACCTTTGCCTTCGTCACCCCATTGGGCGCCGATAATGACTGAATTTTTCATGATTAACTCACTCACATCACACTGTTTCAGTTAAGCTGTTGACTATTAGTAATAGTCCAACACCTATCATCATAGAAGTTAATCCTAAAATTCTGATTTTTTTATTGTCAATTTGAGTTAGCATTAGTAGAAATTCGCGCCACCTTTTCGGTGATGAAAATGGCATGATGCCTTCAATCACTAAAACTAGAGCAACTGCTGAAAGCAGATCTCTTAACATTTAAATCGTTTTCCAGTTATTAAAAGGATTAAAAGCGTAGTATAACCAATTTTTTCAACTTGCAAAACTATTGTTTCGTTAAGTTTGAGTTGTTTAACTGACTTTTTCCGAAATAGTCAAAGAATTGACTATCAGGAGAGATCACTAAGATATTATCACCCTTAGAAAAAGTCTGTTGATAAGCTTCTAAACTACGGTAGAATGCATAAAACTCTGGATTTTTGTTATAGGCATTAGCGTAAATTTGTGCAGCTTGTGCTTCACCTTGGGCTCTTGTTTTATCCGCTTGTTCATTTGCTGTCGCAACAATCACAGTCGCATCAGCTTCGGAGCGTGCCCGAATAGCTTGTGCATCTGATAATCCTTGAGCTCGATGTGCTTTTGCAGCTTCTTCTCGCTCAGCTCGCATGTTTGCGTAAATTGCTTGACTGGTTTCTTTGGGCAAATCGATTGTTTTGATTCTCACATCAACCACTTCTATTCCCAACTGTTTAGTATCCGTTGAAGTGGTTTCACTGAGAATTTGCATGACAACAGTCCGATCATCTGAAATCACTTCTGGAATTGTGCGTTTCCCAAATAAGGCACGTAAATTATCATCCACTTGCTGATTTACTAAGCGCTGGACTTTCACTGGATTTCCGCTAGTCGCGCGGTAATATTGAGGCAAGTCCGCTATTCGCCATTTGACGTAATAGTCTACTAACACATCTTTCTTTTCTTTAGTCATGATTCTTGATGTGGTTTCATTATATGATTGCAGGCGCATATCAAAGCGCATCACGGTATCAACAAACGGCCGTTTAAAGTGTAACCCTGGCTGATACGTTTCATTGTTGGTCTTGCCGTTGATAACAAAAACCCCGAAGCGACTGACTAAAGCAGCAGCACCTTGGGTCACAGTAAAGACACAAGTTGACGCGAATAACAGTAGCGCTGCAAGTGTAGCGATGATTAAATAATTAGCTAGCTTCATTGTTCAAACCTTCCTAAGTAACTATCACGGTCAGCAATGGATAAATAGCTGGATGGATCGGCGCGGCTATCTTTGGCTTTATTAGCTTGGCTCACATTAGCTGCTTGTTCAACACGCTCGTCGGCAACTGCCTTAGGGAATGTTAACGGCCGATTATTGCTGTTGCCTTGGAAAATTTTATCCAATGGTAAGTAGATTAGATTATTTGATTGCTTCGTATCTACAAAAACCAATTGATTATTTTTCAAAACATATTGTATGGTGCTTAGATACATACGCTCTCGTGTTACTTTAGTAGCGCGCTGATACTCAGGTAACAATGCAAGAAATTTAGCTGTACTACCCTGCGCTTCCAGACGCACATTACGTTGATAGGCATCAGCCTCAGCAGCAATACTACGCGCTTTACCGTGAGCTGCAGGCAAGATTTGTTTTCGATATGCTTCTGCTTGGCGACGATAGCGACGTTCATCTTCTTGAGCACGAATTGCATCATCAAAGGCATCGCGCACTTGAGCTGGCGGAATCGCAGATTGTAAATTTACATCAGTGATTTGAATGCCAGTATGATAGTTAGACAACGTTGATACTAAAACTTGCTTCACTTGCTGCTTAATAATTTGTCTACCTTTGGTCAAAATATCATCCATATCATTGTGGCCAACCACTTGGCGTAACGCACTTGCGGTCGCCTGCTGCACACTCTGAACTGGATCAGCAACATTGAATAAAAATGCGTCAGGGTCGGCGTGGCGATACTGTACAGATATCTGAACATCAATAATACTTTCATCGCCTGTGAGCATTTCAGAGCGATAGGGATATTGGTGAATCATTTCAGTATTCACTTTGTAGGCTTTTTCGATAATAGAAGGCAACCAATGCAAGCCTGGACCTTGTTTTTCGACATAACGGCCAAAACGTAAAACTGCGGCTTGCTCAGCAGGTTTAACCACATAAAAACCACTCAAAAGCCATATGACAAACACACCAAACAGTATCAAGTATAAAATGAAGCTCAGTGGAAACTGACTTGAGCTGCCGCCGGCTCCAGAGCTTTTACCAGTCACAGCAGAACGCAAGCGTTTTTGAAATTGACTAAAAAGTTTATCTAAATCTGGAGGGCCTTGCTGCTTTTTGCGACTATTCCAGGGATTTTGGCCTGAGTCATTCCCAGACATAAATTGCACTCCACTTAATGATGGCTAATATTTTCATCTATAAATTAGAATTGTAGGCACTCAAACCAAATAAAGCAAGTGCAGCTGGATATTTAAGTCCACGGGATCAACTCATCCTCAAAATTACATGTCTACAAAGCTCAAATAATGTGCCAGGCAAAATGCCCAGTAATAAAATTCCTAGGCCATTCAAGCTAATTGCAAGCTTATTGTCAAAACCTGCAATAACTAATGGTGTGGTATCATCAGCGCTATCAAAATACATCACTTTAACCACTCGGATATAATAATATGCGCCAATAATTGCAAATAATAGCGCAACTACTGCAAGCCAGACTAAATCGACTTTAATCAGTGCCTCTAACACGCCAACTTTGGCAAAAAAACCAACGATTGGTGGAATCCCAGCCATAGAAAACATCATGAGTAACATCATCAAGGCTAACCAAGGGTTACGCTGATTTAAACCTTTAAAGTCTTCAATTGCTTGCGCTTCAACGCCAACACTACTCAACATAGTAATCAATCCAAACGCACCTAATGACATTAATGCATATGCAATCATATAAAACATTGCACTTGCATACCCTGCTTCAGTTCCTGCAATTAAACCCAGCAGCATATACCCCATATGAGCAATTGATGAATAAGCAAGCATCCGTTTAATATTGGTCTGGGCAATTGCAACTAGGTTACCTAAGCCCATTGATAGCAGCGATACCACAATTAAGATTTGCTGCCATTGCAGTTGAAAATCAGCAAATACTTGCGCGAACAAACGAAGTGCAAGAGCAAATGTCGCAACCTTAGGAATTGTGGAAATTAATAAAGTAACTGAAGCGGGTGCGCCATGATAAACATCAGGTACCCACATATGAAAGGGTACCCCGCCGAGTTTAAAAATAATACCCACGCATATAAACACTAAGCCAAAAGTCATTAACAAACTATCATATTGAGCAGAAGCAAGTATTTGCATGATTGTATTGATTTCTAAATGGCCAGTCACTCCAAATATCATGGTCATCCCATACAACAACATTCCGGAAGCAATGGACCCCATAATAAAATATTTCAAGCCAGCTTCAACAGCTTGAACATTTTCACGTTTGAGCGCAACTAACGCATAAAGCGGTAACGATAATAATTCTAAGCCTAAGTAGAGGGTCAATAGGCTATAAGCTGAAACTAATACTAACATTCCAAAAATGGACAACAAAGCAAGTACATAATATTCTAAAACAGCGCCAGTATACGTTTTAATATATTCTCGGCTATAAGCAAAAATGAACATCCCCATGATCAATATAACCAGCTGTAATATTGAAGTGATTCCATCATGCCTATAGTGACCACTCAGTATTGTACTTTCATCCACAGAAAATAATTGCCATACAAAAATTGCGCTGATGATTAAAGTTAATTGAGCGAAGGTGTAGACTAAACTAATGTTCTTTTGCCTGATAAAAAGGCCTATCAAGAGAGTGATAATGGTTGCCCCTAGAAAAACGATTTCTGGCAAAATGATTCCTAATTGCTGATTGATAATATTCATGGGGACCCTCAAACTAATTTAGTGTGCGTGCTTAATATCAATAAATGTTCGACTGATGTATGTAACAATTTTAACAATGGCTCAGGATACACGCCTAAAAAAAGCACAACTGCCGCTAATATTGCTAATACCGTTATCTCAGATGCGGAAATATCTTCGAGAGCCGCCACAGACTCTGACTTTATTTCACCATAAAAGACACGTTTAAACATCCATAACGTATAACTTGCGGATAAAATTAAAGTACTTGCTGCCGCAAAAGTTACCCAAAAACTAGCTTTGAAGGTGCTTAAAATAATCATGAATTCACCAACAAACCCAGAGGTTCCAGGAAGCCCAACATTAGCCATTGCAAACAACATGAAAAATGTTGTAAAAATCGGCATCCGATTAACTACTCCACCATAATCTTTAATCATTCGGCTATGAATTCGATCGTATAAGATACCAATACCAAAGAACATTCCACCCGTGCTAAATGCGTGCGAAATCATTTGTACCACTGCACCTTCAACACTCATATAAGCATCCGCATAATTGTGCGTTCGGCCAATGATGATATAAATCATAAATGCGCCTAAAGTTGCGAATCCCATGTGCGCAACGGAAGAATAAGCAATTAATCGCTTCATGTCGGTTTGTATAATTGCCACAAAACCGATATAAACAACTGCAATTAATGACAGTCCTATCATCAGCCATACCAGATGCTGACAAGCATCAGGAGTTATCGGCATACTAAATCTAAAAAATCCGTAGATCCCCATTTTCAACATAAGTGCTGCAAGGACGACCGACCCTCCTGCTGGCGCTTCAGTGTGTGCATCCGGTAACCACGTGTGGACCGGCCACATCGGAACTTTTACTGCAAATGCCATCAAAAAGGCAATAAAAATTAAAGTTTGCTCGGTCATACTTAGTGGTAAAGAATAAAAATCTAAAATTGCAAAACTGCCACCTTTCAAGCGCATATAAAGCAATGCAATCAGCATTAATACAGAGCCTAAAAACGTGTACAAAAAGAATTTGATAGACGCGTAAGTTCGATTACTACCGCCCCAAATTCCTATACATAGATACATTGGAATTAACATGCCTTCCCAAAACACATAAAATAACATAGAGTCTAAAGCTTCAAATACCCCAACCATCATGCCTTGCATGATTAAAAAAGTTGCCATATATTGAGCGACATTGCTACGAATTGGTTTCCAAGAGGCAATAATTACAACTAAAGTGGTGATCGTTGTCAGGATGACCATCGGCATAGAAATACCATCGACACCAAGATAGTAATCGATGCCATAAGCCTTTATCCAACTGAAGCGCTCAACGAATTGCATCGCATATGAAGAGCTGTCAAACTCAGTGTATAAAGGAATGCAAAGTGAAATTGTAATGAATGCGGTCAGTAAAGCTATCAATCTAGCTTTAGCCGCGCTACGCATCCCAAAGGTTAAACAGCTAACACCCCCAAGTATCGGGACCCATATCAATAAACTTAAAATCGGAAAATCTATCATCTACTAACCTTGCTGAGCTCTAGCCCATTACTAACCACACTAAAAAACCCACCAAACCAATAATCATAGCAAGCGTATAGTGGTATAAATACCCTGATTGCAAATGGCGAGTGGTATTTGAAATCCAAGCAACTAAGCGTCCGGAACCATTAACGAATGAATCATCAATAATTTTAACGTCACCTACTCGGTGAAGGAAACGCGCAAAACACTTACTCCCGCGAATAAACACCAAATCATTTAATTGATCAAAGCCGTATTGATGCTTCAAAATAGGATAGATTGGTCCTAGAATTTGAATAATTTTTTGCCGTGAGCCTGGTCTGTATAAGCACGTATACCAAGCGGTCATTATACCCGCGATTGCGAACCAAAACGGCAAGGTTTTCACCGCTCCTAGGGCTGCATTTAATGCCCCTTGAAAGTGGTGCGCAAGTATTCCTAGGACATCATACTGCGGCAAGACTTTAACAGCATTGCCAAGTAAGCTTGGCTTTTGATACAACATTGGCCCAACTAAAATTGCACCTAAAACAATCGATGGGACTGCTAAAATCATTAATGGCAAAGTCACCACTTTAGGGCTTTCTTTTAAATGTTCTTTGGTGTGTGCTTGCATTCTCTCTGAACCATGAAATGCTAAAAAGTATGCTCGGAAGATATAAAGCGCGGTGACAAATGCGCCCAGTAGTACACAAACATAGGCATAACCTGCCCCAGGAATTTGACTGATTTGTATAGCCTCAATAATTGCGTCTTTCGAGTAAAATCCAGCAAATGGCGGAATCGCCGCCAATGATAATGCGCCTATAAGGAAAGTGAAGCAAGTGATGGGCATGTATTTACGTAATCCGCCCATATGACGCAAATCTTGATCATGATGCATCGCAATAATCACCGATCCTGCACCTAAAAAGAGTAACGCTTTAAAGCACGCATGAGTGGCTAAATGAAAAATACCTGCTGAAAAAGCCGAAACCCCCAGTGCAGCGGTCATATAGCCCAGCTGTGATAAAGTGGAGTATGCGACAACCCGCTTGATATCGTGTTGAACCACCCCTACCAAGCCTAGAAATAATGCCCCAGAAGCACCAACAATCGTAATTAATGAAAGAGCTGTTGGTGATAATTCATAAATCGGTGACATTCGAGTCACCATAAAGATCCCCGCCGTAACCATGGTCGCCGCATGAATCAATGCAGAAATAGGGGTAGGACCTTCCATCGACTCAGGTAACCAAATATGTAAAGGAATTTGAGCCGATTTACCCATCGCCCCAATAAATAGTAGAATCGCAATAACAGACATTAAAGACCACTCGTGGCCTGGTAAAATTGATAATGTGGTGTGAGCAAATTCCGGGGCTCTGGCAAATACTGTAGCATAATCAATGCTGCCTATTGAATCTAGTACCGCAGCAATACCCAAAATAAAGCCAAAATCTCCCACCCGATTAACAATAAAGGCTTTTAAGCTGCCTTGAATAGCAGACTCTCGCTTAAACCAAAAGCCAATCAGTAAATAGGAAACTAACCCGACACTTTCCCAACCAAAGAATAATTGAAACATGTTGTTGGCGGTGACCAACATGAGCATTGCAAAAGTAAACAGTGAGATATAAGCAAAAAATCGTTGGTAGCCAGGATCACCTTGCATATAGCCAATACTATAAATGTGCACTAATAAAGAAACAAAGGTCACGATTAAAAGCATTAATGCCGTTAATTGATCGATGTAAAACCCAATATTAAATTGGAATGACCCACTGAGCACCCAAGTGTAGAGGTTGGTATCTGATGTCACGCCTTGCAACCAAACTGCTTTCGCCACTAAACAAGAAAGTACAAACGAAGCTAAAACCAAACCAATAGTAACCACATGTGAGCCACGCCGACCCAATGGCTTTCCGAAGAAACCAGCTAACACTGCACCGAGAAGGGGTGCGCTAACAATACAAATAGTTAAATCATGGATGCTCACTGCCTAGCCCTTAAGTGTATTCAATTCATCAACTCTAATGCTCTTTTTATTGCGGTAAAGCACTATCAAAATAGCGAGCCCGATAGCTGCTTCAGCTGCAGCTACAGTCAATATAAAAAATACGAAGATTTCACCTACAATATTGCCTTGAAAATGTGAAAAAGCAATAAAGTTAGTGTTGACTGCTAATAACATTAATTCTATACACATGAGCAATAAAATTAAATTATTACGATTTATGACGATACCAGTAACGCTTAAAGTGAATAACGCCGCACTTAAAATCAAATAATCAGAGAGTAATAACATCATTCATCCTTCACTTTAGGTTCAGTAGCTACTTTCATTACCCGTAATCTGTTGGCTTTCGTTGCCGCTAATTGTCGACTAACATCTTGCCCTTTGACGTGTTTAGAACGACGTTTATGTGCCAAACTGATGGCAGCAACAATTGCGACCAATAAAAGTACCGCAGCTAATTCAGTTGGGTAAACATACTCAGTATAAAGTACGCTGCCTAATGCTTTTATATTGCTATACTCAGCACTGTGCTCGATGACACTATTTTCACTGATATTTACTGGCAGAAACACATAAACCATCACCCCAATGAGTATCGCCAACACAATTAAGGCAAAAGGCAAATACTTTACAAAGCCGCCTTTTAACTGCGCAGGCTCTAAATGAAGCATCATCACTACAAATAAAAATAAAGTCATAACAGCGCCAACATACACGAATATGAGAATCAACGCCAAAAATTCTGCCTCTAACATCATCCAAACTGCAGCACTAGCAAAAAAAGCCAACACTAAAAATAGTGCACTTTTCACTGGATTCCGTGAGAAAATCATCAATGCTCCAGAACCAACCACGAGTGAAGCAAAAAGATAAAAAATAATTTGTTGTAGTGCCATTTAACTCTGTCCTCTCATTACAAGCTACCTAAATTTTGCATCTTCTTGGCGCGCTTCAGCGATGCGATTTTCATATTGATCACCAATCGCTAGCAACATCGGCTTAGTCATAATATTTTCACCACGATTTTCAAAGTGGTAATGACTCAGATCAGTTTCAACAATCGAATCTACTGGGCAAGACTCTTCACAAAATCCGCAAAAAATACATTTAAACATATCAATTTCGTATCGAGTGGTTCGCCTAGAACCATCATCGCGCTGTTCTGAATCGATGGTGATTGCTAGGGCAGGACAGACTGCCTCGCATAATTTACAAGCAATACAACGCTCTTCACCGTTAGAATACCGACGTAAGGCGTGCAACCCACGGAACCTAGGTGAGTACGGTGTCTGCTCCTCTGGAAATTGAATCGTCATTTTACGAGCAAATAAATATCTTCCAGTCAGCCTTAGACCTTGTAGTAACTCTAGTAATAAAAAACTTTTGGCATAGCGTTGTAAAATTTTAAACATATCTCATTAACTCTTAAGCAAACCATGGCGGTAACTTTAACATTACACAAACAGCAATGACAACCAACCAGATGATTGATACCGGAATTAGGATTTTCCAGCCTAGACGCATCACTTGATCATAACGATAACGCGGAAGCGTAGCCCTTAGCCAAATATATAAAAATAGAAAAAAGCAAACTTTAATAAAAAACCAAACCAACCCTGGCACCCAAGAAAACACGTGTTCCAAACCAGGCACCCCTTGGAATGGTGATAACCACCCCCCTAAAAACAAAGTTGCTGCGATTGCTGAAATCAAAATCATGTTGGCATATTCAGCCAAAAAGAAAATCGCAAAAGTTATACCTGAATATTCAACGTGAAACCCTGCCACGATCTCTGACTCACCTTCAGCAAGGTCAAATGGGTGACGGTTAGTTTCAGCAACGCCAGAAATCCAATAAACTAAAAACAGAGGCAATAATGGCAGCCAAAACCAATGAAGTATCCCACCTGACTGGCGCACGACGATTTGTTCTAAGTTAGCTGATCCTGAAGCAACTAGTACTCC
>Ga0100402_1002075_pt1 | contig 22729 bp, 11 predicted proteins | sample CryGeyme20150102_FD_80419 | JGI IMG/M metagenome (GOLD analysis project Ga0100402, IMG submission 80419) | Groundwater microbial communities from Crystal Geyser aquifers in Utah, USA - Crystal Geyser metaG 2015-0102 | ecosystem: Environmental > Aquatic > Deep subsurface > Groundwater | place...
AAAACGACTTGAACTTATTGGTAAATGATTTTTATGATCTATATGATGAATGAAGATAAATACAAAGAAAATTGAATGCGCATAAAAAATAATAATTAGTAATTGTAATTTTATTTATCTTGTCTTTTATCTTAAAAATCACTCGCTAATTAGTTATATGTATTATTAATTTTGTACGACTACTTATATATAAAACTGTAACTCCTCGTGAACCCCTTCCTTGTGAAAGAGAAATTTTGTACAAATTAGAAGAAACATTTAAAGAAGTATATAGAATCAATCGTATTATAATTGATCCTTGTTTTACTAGAAATTCAGAAAATAAAGATAATTGGGAAAAAGAAATAGTTGATATAAAAGTATATGACTTTATGGGGAACTTCATTACTCAAACAAAAGAAAACAATATAAACCTTTCCGAATTCAAAGCAGGATTATATATAATTAAAGTCTTAATTAAAGATAATTTTCATACCTTTAAACTTCAAAAATCATGAAATTAAATCATTTTGTTTGTCTATTATTTATCTTAATTTGCTTTTCAAGTTGCAAAGAGGAATCTATTAGTTCAATTACTTGTCCTAAATCGGTGCTTATTGATAATTCATTATTTGATGCTTCTTCTAGTGATGAATTTGAATATGTAGATGCTCAAATAGAAAATAATTGTTTGGTTCTTACTATTCGTTATGGTGTAGGCTGCTCTGAAGTTCAAACTCAATTAGTAGGTAAAAATACTATTTCTGTTGAATCTTCTTCTCTACAACTCAAATTTGTACTTACAGATCATGACGATTGTGAAAAACTCATCACAGAAAAATTTTATTTTGATTTAACTCCTATTCAATTAAAAGATAAAAATAGAGTTTCTATAAAATTAGAAAACTGGCAACAAGAGTTAATTTATCAATATTAGAATGTTCTCTTAAAACTGGATTTATTCTTTTAGTAAAATTAAACCACCTATTGAATCAAAAAAAGATTTTTTAGGTGGTTTTTTAGTTTCCTATTCCGAACAAAGTCTGAATAAAAAATGCTTATACGAAATAATGAATTAAAAAGTTTTGAAAGAAATTGAAGTTTTTTTAGAAAAAAAGATTATTTCGCTTAGTTTTTGTTATCTCAATGATTTAAGAGTTATCTTGCTCAAAAATACGGAAGTTATCATTAGTAGTAACTTTCTAAAACTACTTTAAATTATTTCGTTCTAGCTGCATTTTTAGCACAATGAATTCTGTAAATCACTTTTTTTACCTTTTTGCTCAATTTTTATTTTCCTTTCGTACTCTTTTTACGAGAGTTTTTCTTGCGTTTGTATTTCTTTTGTCTTTTGTTATTTCTACTCATGTTCAGGCACAAGCCATTCCTACAGCCGAACATTATACCATTTATGATTATCATGCTCATCCTCAAAACTGGTCGGTTGTTCAAGATGATATAGGCAGAATATATGTAGCCAATACAAAAGGAGTTTTGGAGTACGATGGAAATACGTGGAAATTGATAGAACTACCTAATTTAGCAAGCGCAACAGCACTCACAAAAGGCAAAGATGGTAAAATTTATGTAGGTGCAGTATCAGAAATAGGGTATTTAGATTCAGATTCAGTAGGAAATAAAATTTATGTTTCCTTATTGGACAAAATGACGAAACAAGACAAAAAATTCTCTACGATATGGAAAGCCTTTTCTACTTCGGAAGGAATTGTTTTTCAGTCTTTTGAAAAAGTTTTTTGGTATAAAAATGAAAAATTCAAAACAATTTCTCCTACTTCAGCCTTTCATTTGGCTTTTCAAATCAAAGATAAAGACAACAAAAATAGCAAATTATTTGTCAGAGAATGGGGAAGAGGAGTACATCATCTTACTTCAAAAGGTTTAGAGTTTATTGCAGGAAGTGAGTTATTTGCAGACGAAAAAATTTATGCTATTTTACCTCAAAAAACAGCTACTTATTTTGTAGTTACCGAACAAAAAGGAATTTATACCTACAATCAAAATACAGGTTTTTTACCCTTTTCTACTTCTTCGGATTCTCTCTTAAAAGCTAGTCAAGTCTATTGTGGGATTCAACTTGCAGATGGTAATTACGCTATCGGAACACGCCTTGCAGGAATTCTAATTTTTGATTCAAACTTTAATTATCTCTATAAAATATCTTCAAAAAATGGCTTGAAAGATGATAGAGTAGCTTATCTCTATGAAGATTCGAACAAACAACTTTGGGCTGCCCTTAGCAATGGAATTTCTTACATTGATGTCGCTTCTTCTTTTCGTTATTTTGACAAAAATACAGACATAAACAGGAATATTTTGAGTATTTCGCCTCCTTATAAAGAGAGTTTGTATATCGGAACAGTACAAGGAATTTTTAAATCAAACTCAGATAAAGCCAAAACAATAAAAGAATTTAATTTATTACCCTATTCAGAGCGAGAAACTTGGAAATTAGGTGTTTATAAAGATATTCTGTTGGGCGCACAAAACCCAGGTATTGCTTGGATAGAAGGGCGAGGAGTGGAAGAGCTTTTGGCTGCCAGTAATCCATTTATTCAAGATTTTGTTGTAGTCAAAAATGATACTTCTCATCTGATTGCAGCTTCTATTGAAGGACTTTTGCTTTTGAGATGGCAAAATAATCATTGGGTTTATATAGATAAAATAAAAGGCTTTTCAGGTGCAGCTACAAAGATTATTCAAGATGAAAACAATGATTTTTGGGTCAGTGATTATAATAGAGGTATTTTTAGATTCAATTTAAGTTCAGATTTTTTAAGTATTACACATTCTGAATTTTTTGGTCAGCTCAATGGACTTCCAAAAAATCAAGGAAATCATGTTTTTGAGCTTGATGGAAAAGCTATTTTCGGAACGCTGGAAGGAATTTATGGGTTCAAAGAAAATACATTTGCTCCTCATCCAATCTTTGAAAATCTAATGGAAAAAAAGGCTATTACTATTTTTGAAAAAGATAAAAAAGATAATTTATGGATAGTAACTCAAAATGAACAAAATAAATTTAGTAGTTCGCAAACGCTACTTATTCAACTCAAAAAAACAGATTCTACTTACAAGCGTTATGATGCACCTTTTTATAAGATAAAACAAATTGTTCAAGCTGTTCGTCCGATTGGTGAAAATTTGGTTTTGATTGGAACAAATGAAGGATTAATTTCTTACAACCCTCTCAATACGATTGCAGACAAACAACCCTTTTCTGTTTTTATTACACAGATAGAACATAGTAGCGCAAAGGATTCGTTACTTTTTGCAACAGATTTTATTCTCAATCAACAGAACAATGAGCAAAATGATAATTCATCAGATGACAAAAAAGTAAAACTTCCTTATGAGCTTAATTCGCTTCGTTTTAGTTTTGGAAGCTCCTTTTTTGAGCAGCGTAGTGAAGTGTATTATCAAACAAAATTAGAGCCTTTAGATAAAAACTGGTCTGCTTGGACAACCGAAACACAAGATAAGTTTACCAATCTTTCAGAAGGAGATTATGTATTTCATCTAAAAGCAAAAAATTTATACGGTGTAGAAAGTGAAGAAGTTATTTTCAAATTTACTATCAAAACGCCTTGGTTCAGACATCCTTTATTTTATCTTGCTTGTGTTCTTGTTCTTGGGTTTTTGGTTCAATATGGAGTCAAAGTTTATACAAAAAGACTAAAATCTGAAAAAAATCTTTTAGAAAACACGGTTAGAGAGCGTACTGAAGATATGCGTCAGGCTTATTTTAATACTCGTGTTTTGAGTAAACTAGGGCAAGAAATTACTTCTACTCGTTCTATACACGAAATTACAGATATGGTTTATCAGCATGTCAGTAAGCTCATGGACGCTTCTGTTTTTGCTATCGGTATTCATAATGAAGAAGACGAAACGTTGGAGTTTCCTGTGGCAATAGAAAATGGTGAAAAATTACCTTATCATGTTGAAAAGTTAGATGATACAGGTCGTTTTGCTGTTTGGTGTTTTATCAATGAACAAGACCTTTTTATTAATGATAGTGAAGTAGATTATGAATTGTACATGACTCATCGCCCCAAAACTACTGTTGGAAAAACTACGCCATCACTTATTTATTTACCATTAAAAATAAAGAAAAAAGTAATTGGAGTAATTACGGTACAGAGTTTTGAGAAAAATGCTTACAATGATTATCATCTCAATTTGCTTCGTAGTTTGGCTGTTTATACAGGAATTGCTATCGAAAATGCTAATTCGTATCATCAAATCAATGAGCAAAAAGATATTATTGAAGATAAAAACAAACAACTTATCTCAAGTATCAATTATGCAAAACGTATTCAGAGTGCCATTCTACCTCCTTTAGATGCTATTCAAGAAGAGTTTGAAGATACTTTTGTTTTGTTTTTACCTCGTGATATTGTAAGTGGAGATTTTTATTATTTCAATAAAATAAACGGAAAATCTATCATTAGTGCTATTGATTGTACAGGTCATGGCGTTCCGGGGGCATTTATGTCTATGATTGGATATGAACTTCTGAATGAAATTATTTTAGTCAAACACATCACCGAACCTGCCAAAATATTAGAAGCTCTGCATGAAGGAATTTCGAAAGGATTGCGCCAAGAACAAACCTTCACGCAGGACGGAATGGATATGACCCTTTGTACGTGGGAAGAGAAAACAAATATTTTAGAAGTCGCTGCTGCACGTAATCAAATGTATTTGTTTAATTCGGAAGATAAAGAAAGAGTACTTGAAATAGAAGCTGACAGACAGTCAATTGGTGGAAAAATGGAAGAGGGTTTTGAGTTTAAATCGCATCAAATTCAGATTCAAAAAAATGATACGGTTTATTTACTTTCAGACGGTTTCCAAGACCAATTTGGAGGATTACAAGACCGAAAATATTTGCGTCGTCGTTTGAGAGAGTTTTTACAAAATCATCAACATCTTTCCATGACACAACAGCGAAGAGCTTTACAGCGAGAACTTACCGAATGGAAAGGTGATAAAGAACAGGTAGATGATATTTTGATTATTGGAATACGGTTTTAGTCGAAAAAAGGTAATTAAAGTAACTGTTTTGTTGTATTATCTTGGGATTTTTATTATAAATGTGTAACTTTGATTGAATGGGTGTATAACAAATTGTCGTTTTTTGTAGGGAAAAGGCAAGCCTTTTCCCTACGTAATATAAATTGACTAAGCGACATCCGAAGAGCCGCGTAGCTAATTTGTTATGCGCCCATTAAACATATTAATACTAAATTTAATTGTATCAATTTTAGAAAAAAAATATTTTATAGTATTTCTAAATCTACTACCTGCTAATGCCCCACAAAAATAGTTTATTAAATTTATTAGAGTTAAAAAGACAAGTGTTTATAAAAGTAAACAGAGAATCTGTTATACAACAGGTTTTTTCTGACGAGGGAAAGGTATCTTCATTCTCAAAAGCAGAAATCAAACACTTTGAAGCAATAGTAGGTGAGAGTTTATTAAGTTATTTTCCAAATGATACAGAAGGTCATATAAATGAGTTAGTCTTCAAAACTGTTCATTCTCACAGCATTGCGTCTATTACATTCAATCAAATTCTGCATACTGACTTGCCTTTTTCTATAAAGATGCAGGCCATGCCTTTAGAAAATTCTCAAGTAGGAATTTGGCTTTCTATCTATAAAGAAGATTACATTTCTACAGATTTTTATGAGCTACTTCCTGTAATGTTGCTTTATTTGAATGAACAAGAAGAGGTTATTTGGGCAAACAAACAATTTTATAGAAAATCTAAATTTGATGAAAGTCAATTAGTTACCGAACATGTAAGAGAATTTTTGAAAATCAATCTCAAAATTTCTCAGCGAGATGCTCTAAAAATGAAAGACCATACCCTTCGAACAGAATATGAGCTTTTATGTGGTGATGGAAGTAAATTAATTGTCATTGTTTCGGCTGTCAATCAGTATGATAATGAAGGGAATTTTTTAGTTACTTCTGTGGTAGTCAGAGATGTTACTCAGATGAAGCATACACAAATAGAATTAGAATATCAAAAATTAGCTATTGATGAATCGGCTATTGTAGCTGCTGCTGATGTAAAAGGAGATATTATTTATGTCAATGATAAATTTTGTGAAATATCAAAATATTCAAGAGAAGAACTATTAGGACAAAACCACAGACTTTTAAAATCTGACCATCATTCCGATGAGTTTTTTGTGAATATGTGGAAAGTCATTTCTTCTGGCAAGGTCTGGCGTGGTGAAGTTTGTAATGTAAATAAAGAAGGAAATAAATATTGGGTTTATACCACGATTATTCCTTATATGAATGAAAAAAATAAGCCTTATCGTTATCAAGCCATACGTTTTGAGATTACAGAGCGTAAAAAATTAGAAGCTGAAATTGTACAATATACACAAGGATTAGAAAAGTTAGTAGAGGAAAGAACGCAAGAATTAAGTCAAAAAACAGAACTGTTAAAGGAAACGTTTGAAGAGGTAGTGCAACAAAACGAAAAGCTAGAAGCAAAAAATAGATACATTCAGCAAAGTATCAATTATGCCAAGCGTATTCAAGATTCTATCTTACCAAAAGAAGAATTATTACCTTCTGAATTAAAAGAGCATTTTGTGCTTTTTCAACCCAAAGATGTTGTAAGTGGAGATTTTTACTGGTGGTATTATAATCAAGATTTAGAATGTTGTGTCCTTACAGCTGTAGATTGCACAGGTCATGGCGTACCGGGGGCATTTATGTCTATGATTGGAAGCACATTATTAGATGAGATTGTAAAGACAAGACACATTACAAATCCTGCTGATATTCTCAAAGAAATGCAAGAACAAATTGCTGATGTTTTGAAACAAAATATTACTAATAATAGAGATGGAATGGATATGGCTATTGTAACACTCAATAGAGGAAAACAAAAAATTTATGTTGCTGGGGCAAAAAATCCTGTATTTTTAATTCAAGGTAAAAATGAATATTGGGTAAAAGGAGATAGAATGAGTATTGGTGGAAAGCAGCGTCAGTTGGGCGATTTTACTACTCATGAGTTTGATTGGATAGAAGGAACACAGATTTATCTTTTTTCAGATGGCTATCAAGACCAGTTTGGAGGAAAAGATGGATACAAACTAATGCGTGCGAAGCTAAGAAATCTTATTACTCAAAACAGACATTTGCCTATGCAAGAACAAAGACAAGTTTTATTAGATTTCTTCCAAGAATGGAGAAGTGGATACAGCCAAATAGATGACGTTTTGGTAATGGGATTTCAATTATAAAATCAAAAAAAATACTCAAAATAAACTTTGTAAGTAGTTTCATTCTTTCATTTAAGCGACAGTAAACTAATTTGTTTTTATAAGAAATAAATCAAAAGTCTATTCAGTTTTTAATTGGATAGGATTTTTTTGTATCTTCGTTAAAAGTAAAATCTAAAGAAAATAGAACTCAAAAATAGAATAAGAAAAAAATAAAATGAATATTTCCATCATAAAGCCTAAAAAAAAACGATTTAATGTAACTGGAAACTGCTATCCTCATTTGCATTACATGATGGATATTTCTGCCAAAATGAAAAAAGTAGATGAACTGATCGATTATGGAGATTATTTTACTATTAGTCGTCCTCGTCAGTATGGAAAAACTACGTTGCTTGTTTCCATAGTTGATTCTTTAAAAAATAGCAATGAATATTTACCTATTCTGTTGAGTTTTGAAAATATAGACGAAAAATTGAATGCTACAGAAGCAACTTTAGCACAATCATTTATTAAAAAACTTACTACTGATTTACTAGAAATCTATCCTCATTTAAAGGAAAAATTGGAGGAAATAAGCAATCAAACAAATTCTATGTTTGAACTATCTTATTCCATCACTAAAGTCATAAATCTAATAGATAAAAAAATAATTTTACTTTTAGATGAGGTAGATGCAAGTAGTAATTATGTTCCTTTTTTGAAGTTTTTAGGCATTTTGAGAGCAAAATTTTTAAATCGTTTTTCTCAAAATGATTATACATTTCATAGTGTAATTTTAGCAGGTGTTCACGATGTAAAATCGTTAAAATATAAAATAAAAAGTTCAGAGGATTTACAATATAATAGCCCTTGGAATATCGCAGTAGATTTTAAAGTGCCGATGGAATTTAATCCACAAGAAATTATTCCGATGCTTTCAGACTATAATGAAGCTGAAAATATTGGAATGAATGAAAACGAACTAGAACAACTAGCAGAAAAATTATATTATTATACTTCGGGTTATCCTTTTTTGGTCAGTCGTATGTGTCAGATTGTGGCAGAGGATATTTTGCCTACAAAAGAAACGAATCAAGATAAGAATACTCAAAAATGGACTTTAGAAGATATTGATAGCGCATTTTTCTTGATACAAAAAGAAGTAAACACCAATTTTGAGAGTTTGATAAAAAACTTACAAAACAATCAAGATTTATCTAATTTGGTTTCTGACATGCTTTTGGAAGGTAGAATTGTTCCTTATAATGCTCGTAACACAGTTATCGAAAAAGGAATATTATATGGCGTTTTCAAACAGAATGGAACAGTAAAAATTAATAATCGAATTTATGAACAAATTATCTATGATTATTTAGTCGTAAGTATAGATATTGATAAAGTAAAACCTGCTTATTTTACTGAAAATAAATTTGTTTTACCAAATAAGGAACTCAACTTTGAACTTATTTTACAGCGTTTTCAAGTTTATTTAAAGGAAAATGAGAGTAGAAAAGAAGAAACTTTTTTAGAAAACCAATGGCGATTACTTTTTATGACTTTTCTTTATCCGATTCTAAATGGAAATGGTTTTGCTTTAAAAGAAGCACAAATTTCAGAAGAAAGAAGACTTGATTTGGTGGTCATTTATCACAGTCATAAATATATTGTAGAATTAAAACTATGGCGAGGTGAGGCTTATCATGAAAAAGGAATTTCACAACTCTACGATTATTTGGAAAGGCAAAACAAAGATACAGGCTACCTAGTCGTTTTTGATGACCGAAAAGAAAAAACTACTCAACTAAAATCCGAATGGATAGAAATAGAAGAAAAACGGATTTTTATGGTTTGGATATGAGAGTTTTGAAAAAACTCTGACAATAGTTTGAAATTCAATCGTTTTTGAACTATTGACAGCCTTTTGAAAGGACTGTCAAAGTTACAAGAAAACTTTGTCAGTAGTTTTTCGGTAATCCGAAATAACTCTGACAATAGTTTAATAAACTAAAATCATTTTTTAAATTTAGATTTTTAGTTGTAATTTAACTGAACTTATATCATTTTAATAAAATAATGAAAATATCTATTTATCCTCCTTGTGGATTTTCAGAAATTGGACAACGAGAAAATAATGAAGATGCTTTATTTCCTTCTTTGGAGTTGGCAAGTGAAAATCATAATTTATTTATAGTTTGTGATGGCGTGGGAGGTTCTGATAAAGGAGAAGTTGCTAGTAAATTAGCTGTTGATTCTATTTCTGATTATTTATTGAATACTTCACAAGATTCTGTTGATGATAATAGTATTCAATCGGCTGTAAATACTGCATTAGATAAATTTGATGAAGCAATAAATAATGATGAAAGCCTAAAAAAAATGGCTACAACATTAGCTTTATTATTTTATAATGAAAACGGTGTTTTATTTTCACATATTGGAGATAGTCGTATTTATCATATACGAAATGAAACTATAATTTATAAAAGCAAAGACCATACTTTTGTAAATCAACTTTTAGAACAACAAATTATAACAGAAGAAGAAGCAAAAGCATCTAAAAAAAATCAACTTATAAGGTTTATTTCAACCACGAATAAGAAATATGCAAAAGCTGAAACATACCTACAAATAGATTTACAAGCTGAAGATTATTTATTATTGTGTACTGATGGATTATTAGAAACCATTTCAGAAGAAGATTTATTAAAAATACTGAATAATAAAGATAAAAGTAACTATGATAAAACAATAGATATTTGTAACTTATCACTTCAAAATAATACTAAAGATAATTATACAGGTTATTTAATTCAAATAAAATCCGTTGCTGCAAATTAATTCTATTTACTTTTATACTTTACTTATGTATCATTCTCACACTCTTAAAACAGGTTCATTACTTCAAAATAATAAGTATAAAATAGTAAAAGTTCTAGGCAATGGAGGTTTTGGAATTACCTATTTAGCACAACACAACTTTTTAGAAAAAGAAGTAGCCATCAAAGAATTTTATACTCCTAGTTTGTGTACACGTAATAGCGATGGACGTTTAATTGGTTTATCAGAAGAATTTGAAACAGGTAAAGAGAATTTCTTTTCCGAAGCACGAACCCTAGCAAAATTTTCAAATAAGAAAAATATTGTTCAAGTAAATGATATTTTCAAAGAAAACAACACTATCTATTTTGTAATGGATTATGTAGAGGGTTATTCTCTACAAGAACTTATCGATACCAAAGGAATATTATCTGTTTCACAAGCTATCAAATATACAATAGATATTCTTTCTGCATTGATAGAAGTACATCAGCATAATATTTTACATAGAGATATTAAACCTGCCAATTTATTAATACGAAAAATAGATAAGGAAATTATAGTAATAGATTTTGGAATAGCTAGAGAATTTACACAAGACGAAACATTAACACAAACGGCAATGGTTTCGGCAGGATATGCACCACCTGAACAAAGTATTTCACGCCATAAGCGAACGGCTTCAATGGATTTGTATAGTGTAGGAGCTGTTTTATATTTTTGTCTTACAGGAAAAAGACCTCAAACAATAAATGAGCTTTCAATAGAAAACTATATTTCTGCGAAAGATATTAATTCTGCAATACCTAAAAATCTTGATGATTTAATAACTAAAGCTATTGCAAAACGACCTAATGAGCGTTTTCAAAGTGCAGAGGAAATGATAGATGGTTTAAAGGGTTTATCAGAAGTGGATTTGATAAAGCGTAAGGAAGTGCAAAATATTGTAAAAAATGAGAACTTAGCAATAGAAAAAAAAGCTAAAGGTAATACAGAAGTAGTGATAATTCCTGCTCAATCTCCTAGCAAATTAACTCAAGTTAGATTACCTCTTTTTACAATAATCTGTCTAACTATATTAGATACTTTTATAGATTATCCTAATAAAGCTGAAACAACTATTACAATTTTATTTACTGTTCCATTTCTGATGTTGATAGCATTATTTATAAATCGACAAAATACTACACCTCTACATGTAATAATCTCTTTAGTAGTTTTAGGTTTCCAGTTTAATGATTCTCTAATTGATTGGAACGAAATACACAAATTTAATTCTAAAAATCAAGGTGTAGTCTTTAATATTGACTGGAATTCTTTTACTGCTTATACTGTATTCTATATTGTAATAAGTTTTTTATATACTTTCCTATTTGAAAAATATTTTTCAAATAGGAAAGTTATGGATTGGACTTTTCTAATAATAACAGTTGTTCTTATACATACTGTTGTATTTGTTAGCAACTATAATCAATATGCTTCTTATATTTTCGGGGGATTACTTGCAATTATTTTATTTATCATATTTGAAAAAGTCAAATAAATTAAGTTAAGTTTTTTGTGTGATAATATCAGACAGCCATACAAATATGACAATAATTCTGTAACAGGAATATCCCAAAAAGTGTGTAAGTTATAAATGTAGTTGCAATTTTATCATACTAAAAACTTTGTCAGTAGTTTTTTGGTAATCCAAAATAACTCTGACAATAGTTTGATATGACATAGCTTAAAATAAAAAACCGTATTTGATAGAAATAATCTATCAAATACGGTAACAACTTAAAATGATGAGAGTGCTTATACTATCTTAGTTACAATGAATATTATTCAATAAATACAAAATATTTTCTCTAGTACGATTACACATTTCTAAATATAAGTCTTGTGTGTAATTCTTATCACACTTATCTGGAATAGCTGTCCTTTTCATATCAAGTACTCTTATTTCTTTCTCTTCTACTAAAAACATAGCCTTTGATGTAGATGTACAGGATATACGTACTAAATTTGAAAGTGCCAATGCCTTTTTTTCTTCATAATTATCTGTTTCATAACAGTATAGTGTATTTGCAATTTGACAATCAGCATTAGCGTATATAAACTTATTGCATTCATAAAGCATTTCTCTGTGTATAGATGCACTAATATTTGCTTCCCTACTATCTATTCTACATATAACATCTTCTCTTCTAATTGTTCGTAAATCAGCTAAAGACAAGATTGAGTCATAAATGCACCCAGATTTTTTTGATAAAAACACTTCAAAATCATATCTTTCTCTCTTCTTCTTCTTAACTTTTTTCATTGGAATAATTAATAAACTATCATTCATTTCTCCTATCACTAACGCCCATCTACCTTCACTGTTGGGGTTATTTTGTATTTCTATACCTTGAACATCTCTAAGTCTAACAATAATAAAATAAGGTCTAAACTTATTCATATTTTTTTGGTTTTGATTTAAAAAAATTTTAAACCCTCATCATTTTAGGTTGTCAAAGAACATTTTTTGTCCGAATATATATTTATACTAATTATAAAAATACATTCGTACATATACAATACCACAATAATTTAAAAAAGGTTTCAAATTTTATTAAAAAATTCGATTTTTTTCTAAAATCTACTAGCCACCACCACTACACGCATCTTCAAATACTGCACATCGCCACAATTTTTCATTAAACTAGTCATAAGTAAATTTCAAACCAAATAAATAAAAACTCTGACAGTCCTTTTAAGGCTGTCAATAGTTTCGAAAAGACAACGTTTTTTATAAAAAATCGTCGTCCTCTTCAATTATCCAATCTTCAATCAAACTTTCATCTAGTTCTTCATTTTGAAATTTTATATATTCCTCTCTATTTCCAAACCACTCTAAAACTTCTTTTCTGTCTAAACGAGTAATTTTATCTGATAAATGGCTATGATAAGAAGAGTAAGGATAAGTTTTAAAATCTTCTACAAACCCATGTTTTTGTGGATTTCTATGGATATAAGAAACTAAATTTGAAAAATAACTATCACTTTCAACAACTAATCGTTTGAACGGACTTTGAAAAAGTGAACCTGTACGTATTGGACTGAAATATTTATTAAAACCTTGAGCATAAGCTGTAAAAAAATGAGCAAATTGTCTGCTTGGTTCTACTGTTTTGAGAACTTTTTTATTGGCTTTATCTTTTGAAAATTCTGGATATAAATCTCCATAAGTAGGCAAAATTTCTTTTACTCGTACCAATAAATGAAAATGATTTCCTAGCAAACAATACGCATACGTTTCCACTACACACGAACAATGATGATTATAAAGTTTCAAAAAGTGTTTGTAGTTTTCATCACTTCTAAAAAGATTTTCTCCATTAATTCCTTTGTTGTAGATATGATAAACTTTTCCTGCTTCTAAAGGTGGATAATAGTTTTTTGCCATAGTTGTAGTTTTAGAGTTATTTATTTGAACTATTGACAGCCTTGTGAAAGGACTGTCAAAGTCATAAATATACGTTGCAATTTTATGAAACTAAAACTTTGTCAGTAGTTTTCGGTAATCCGAAATAACTCTGGCAATAGTTTGAAATTCAATCGTTTTTTGAACTATTGACAGCCTTCTGAAAGGACTGTAAAAGTTATAAATGTATGTTGCAATTTTATTATACTAAAACTTTGTAAGTAGTTTTTTGGTAATCCAAAATAACTCTGACAATAGTTTGAAATTCAATCGTTTTTTGAACTATTGACAGCCTTTTGAAAGGACTGTCAAAGTTAAAAATGTACGTTGCCATTTTATCGTAAAAAAACTTTGTCAGTAGTTTTTGGTAATCCAAAATACTCTGACAATAGTTTAGTAGTTTCATTTAAAACCTACTAGCCACCACAACCCTCATCTTCAAATACTGCACATCGCCATTGAGATTGTATTTTTCTACTAACAAAATATAATGTCCGATACGTACTTTTCTACCGTCGTCGGCTGTTCCGTCCCAACGAATAAAGGTGCTTTCTAAGGCTACCGACTGGTTTTGAACCAAATCACGAACTTTCCTTCCTTGTGTATCATAAATTTTGATAGTGATAAGGTCGCCTATTTCGGCACAGTCTAAATAGATTTGTGTAAAATCTTCAAAACCGTCGTTGTCTGGCGAAAAAACTTGTGGTTCTGCTCTCAAACATTCCTCCGAACTTGGTGTAGAATTTCCTTTACTTTGTGAGTTTTGATAGGCAGGAGTTCCAAAACCTACACTTTGCGCTGCCGAATGCCAATTATTAGCGTCTTGTGTCGGTGCGTCTGCGCTGATTCTTTCCAAAGAAACGCCTTCAACATCTTTTAAAAGTCCTAAATGAAAATCTTCATTGTAATAAAAACGGTCTAGCTCTGTATTCTGATTATCAAACAAAATAACTGTTCCTTCTTTATCTGCATAAGTTGGCAAACGAGATTCAAAAAATCCTTCTTGATTTCCATTTGGATATTGATTTAAAAGAAGTTCATTCGAAGTAGAAATAGCAATATATTCATACGGTTTCAAAATCAAAACCTCTTCCGAAATGGCGTATTGTGTGCGTATCGTTCCGTCGGAATTTAGATTGGCTAAAGCGAAATTTTGTAGGTTGATGTACTTATCCGAATTATTGAAAAGTTCGACAAAATCTGTTCCTCCAACAGGTGGATTAAACAAAATTTCATTCAAAATAATATCTCCAATTTCTGCATTTTCAGGTAAAATAACGCTTGTAGTCGTATTTTGAGCAATCAAATTTCCTGCACAATCTGTAATCGCTTCTACTTCTAAAGTATAAACCGTTTTGAGTTCTAAAGGATTTGAAAGCGTAAGCGTTAAGATTTTACGAGTTGCATCTAGGTTTTTGTTTGTAATGGTAATATTGCTATTCTGAATCAAAATTCGTGATTGAACAGCTTGCAGACTATCCAATTTTTCATCAAAAACAATGCGTACACTTGTCGGAGTTACGGCTTCTGCTCTCACTATTTTTGGCGCAACATTATCGCCACTTATTCCATTTACAGAATTGATTTGCGCTGGCGTTCCTCCCAAATTAGAAACTGAAGAAGTCCAATTTTCACGCTCCAAACAAAAACTAGACATATCAATCATTTCTAAAGAATAACCTCCGTCTTTTTTGTCGTTATCCGAATGCCACGCATCATCATACGTTATTTCAAAAAGTAATTCTCCTAAATTATTTCTCAAAATAAGTCGCTCTCCACCATTATCAAGACTTCTAAAATTGCTCATTCCTATTGTTTTTCCAAATCTTGAAAAAGCTGTTACCGAACTTGTAGGACACAAAATAATTCTTTCATTAGGCAATAATTGAAAAATTGGAAGGGCAGAAGTTCCTGTCGCATCAGTCAAAGTAACTCCATTTATACTCAAAATTTGATTTGTGTTATTGGTAAGCTCCAAAAACTCACTTTCAGGAAGTCCAACAACTGGCGCAGGGTCAGCCATAATTTCAGTTATTAAAAGCTCTCCAAATTTTGGATTTGTTCCCTGTCCGAAAGGCAAACGTAGATTTGTAACTTCATTTCCAGAACAATCCGTAATTCCAGTTACCAAAATTTCATACAAAGTAGCCGTTTGAATAGCCGTTTGTAGATTGATTAAAATGGATTTTGAAGTGATAAATTCTATACTTTCAATCGGAATAGAAGGCGAAATAGAATAATTTGAAACCGTAACTGCCGAAAGAGAATCTACTTTTTCATCAAAAACCAAAACTAAAGTTTGATTATCAACAATTTGCAAATTCGTAACCTGTGGGCTTTGCTCAGGATTTACTCCAAAAACAGAATTTTGTACGCTTGGCGTTCCTCCTCGTGGGTCGTTCGAAGAAGTCCAATTATTTTGCTCTGCACACGGATTATTTGTATCAATCATTTCTAAGGAATAACCACCATTTTTCTTTTCTGTATTCTCGTGCCAGCTACTTTCATAATTTATTTCAAAAACGGTTTGTCCGTTTGTATTTTTTAAGATTAATGGCTCGCCTTCATTTCCCAAACTTGGAAAAGAAGTTACTCCCAAAACAGAAATCTCTTGATTTCTAAATTCTTGTGCTGCCGTTGTACTCGTCAAAGTCAAATATTCATTGGGTTGTAAGATTTTTGAAGGTAATGAAATTGTATTTGTGGCATCTGTCAAAGTCAGTTTTGATAAATCTAATCGCTTATCTGAATTATTAAAAACCTCAATATATTCTCGGTTTGGAAGTCCAACGACTGGGTCTGGGTCAGACATAATTTCCGTTATCAAAACTTCAAATTTGAGAGGCATTGCACCAATTCCAAGTTCAAAAGTTTGAGTTTCTGAAAGCGTATTTTGAGCGCAATCTTTTACATTACTTATCGTCAGAATTACAATTTGATTGGGCTGAAGATTTGGCGAAAATTCAATTTCAATTTTATTATTTTCTTGCCAAATAAAACTTTGAATAGTTGCATTTTGTAGCGTATAATTTGACGGGTTTACAATAGAAGAACTATCCATTTTTTCAGAAAAAGTAATGCTAATTCTATTATTTCCAGTATTATTAGTAATTAGTGAAACCGTCGTAACTGTAGGTCTTTCGTTATCAGGATTTGATGCACGAACCGAATTTTGTTCGCTTGGCGTTCCTCCTCTTGGGTCGTCTGAAACTTTCCAATTTTGTGCTTCTCCACATAGATTTTCTGTATCAATCATTTCTAGCGAATAACCTCCATTTGATTTATTCGAATCTCTATACCACGAAGTCGAATAATTTATCTCGTGCAAAAGCTGTCCGTTTGTATTTCTAAGTTGTAAAAGTTCGCCCCCATTATTCAAGCTAACCATTGAAGGAACGCCCAAAACATTTATATTTCTAACCAAAAAAGAATCTACTTTTGAAGTCGTCGTAAGTGTCAAATAACTATTTGGACTAATGGCAACTTGTGGCAAAATGACACTATTTGTTGCATCAAAAAGGCGAACCGTTCCCAAATTCAAAAGGTCGTTTGTTTTATTGAAAATTTCTAAATATTCAGCTTTTGGAAGTCCTATTGTTGGGTCTTCGTCTGCCATTATTTCTGTTATTAAAAGTTCTCCATAAACAGGCATTCTTCCAATTCCGATAGTTTTTGTTGTTGAAATAATTATATTTTCTGCACAATCTTTTACATTCTGCACGGTCAGAGTATAACTATTTGCAGGATTGAAGGCAGCAGAAGTAATAATTCTAACTTCTTTGTTTGTTGTTGTGCTATCAGAATGAGAAATAGAAGCAATTCCAATTCCTGAAATCGTATAGTTTGCAGCATTAACGGCAGAAAGTGAGTTTAATTTTTCAGAAAAAGTAAGTAAAAGTTCTGTCGAATTTGCTGTATTTGCAATTATTCTAACAGTTAATAAAACAGGTTTTGTAATGTCAGGGTTTGATGCAAAAACAGAATTTTGAGTAGCAGGTGTTCCTCCTTGTGGGTCGTTTGAAGCTCTCCAGTTGCTTTCTTCGCCACAAAAATTTGTTGGGTCAATCATTTCAAGAGAATATCCTCCGTTTGCTTTTGCAGCATCTCCGTACCAACTTATTTTGTAATCTGCACTATGAATTTCTCTGTTTGCACTATCTCTCAACACTAAATTTTCTCCTGTATTATTCAAAGATGGAAAAGAAGGAACTCCCAAAACATTCTGAATTCCACCAGAAAAAATAGCCAAACTATCCACTTTTGAAGTGGCAGTCAAGACTAAATAGTTGTTTGGTGCAAGTAAAAAAGAGGGTAAATTAATGGTAGCCGTCGCATCAGATAATTTGACAGTTCCAAGATTTAAAGGCGAATTTGTGGTGTTGAAAATCTCAATATATTCAGCCTTTGGAAGTCCTACTTGTGGGTCTTCGTCTGCCATTATTTCGGTTATCAAAAGTTCATATTGATTTGGCATTCTTCCCTGTCCAAAACTGGCTTGACTATTCATTCTATTTCCTGCACAATCTTCTAAGTTTTGAATTGTCAGAGTATAAATGGCTGTGGATTGAATGGCAGAAGAGAAAAACAAAACAACTCGTTTGTCATTTTTATAAACAATTCTTGAAATAGAAAGGCCATTATCAACTGAATAAAAAGACGTATTTACTAAATCTGTGCTATCCAAAGATTCTGAAAAATTGACTTCCAAACTATCTGTATTTGAAGCTAAATTTCTCTTTAAGAAAACGCTTGAAATGGAAGGTGGAATTGTATCGTTTACCGTTCCAAAAACAGAGTTTTGAGCTGCTGGAGTTCCTCCTTGTGGGTCGTTTGAGGCTATCCAATTTGCAGGACTTTGACAGTTTGAAGTTAAATCAATTCTTTCTAAAGTATAGCCTCCATTTGATTTTTGTGGGTTTTGATACCACACCGACGAATAGGTAAGTTTTGTAATTTCCACATCATCAGCACCCACCAAACGCAGCGTTTCGCCTGTATTGGAAAGCGAAGGAAAAGACGTAACGGCAAGTGTATTTCCAAACTGTGAAAGGCTATCAAAAGCCGAATTTCCACACAAAATCAAATATTGACCTGCTGCTAAATCATAACTTCCCAAAGTAGCAAAAGAAGAAAATCCTGTTCCGTCATACAATTTTGTCCCTTGTAATTGCTGTGTAGCGTTCGAAGAGTTATAAATTTCGATAAACTCATAGGCAGGAAGTCCAACTTGTGGGTCTTCATCAATCATCAATTCTGTAATGACTAATGAATTTGGAGGTGGAGGAGTTGGCAAAGAAAAAGTAACTGTTTGAGAAACAAGCGTATTTCCTAGCAAATCTTGAACAGAATTTACAGTCAAAGAATAGGTTGTAGAAGGCTGAAAATCTGAATTAAATTTTAGTTCGACAGTTGTGGGTGCTGTCAAATTTGCATCAATGGGCTGTCCAAAACCAGTCAGATTGTAATGATTTAAGGCTTCTGCTGTCAGTTCTGTAATTGCTTCTGAAAAAGTCAATTCAATTTCATTATTGTCTAAAACTATAACACTCAAAACACTCGGTGGCTGCGTATCTCTACGAAAAATATGTTCAGAAATAGGTGCAACTTCTTCATTTTGAAGATTAAAAAATCCTGCTGTAAGCGTATAATCTATGTTAGGAACGAAAACAGAACCAAAAGTCAAGCGCACTTTTGTAGGTTCTCCACTTATAAGCTGTGCCGAAACAGGACTTCCAATCGAATTATTGACAGAATATTTTGTTGTATTTTGGGCATCGGCAGTCGTTGGAGCATAATCAAAAGTAACTTCCAAAACGGTAGGAGAAAGAGCCAAAACCGTTGTAATTCTTGGACGATAAACAAAGTTTTTGGTTTGAGAAGTAATAGCATTTGTAGCCAAATCTTGAATATTTTGAACAGAAAGTGTATAATTTGCTGTCGTATTTAATTGATTTGTAAAAGTCAAAGTAACGATATTTCCACCACTCAAAACGGCAGTTGTAGGATTTCCTATTGCATTATTTACGGTATAATTTGCCGTAGTTTGTGCCGTTGTTGCTTCAAGATTTTCTGAAAAAATGACTTGAATTTCTGTTTTTGAAAGAACATTTATTTTAGAAATAGAAGGAGCTAATGTATTAAAATTGAATGTTTGAAGAGGCGACGGATTTCCTTGTGAATCTCTAACATTTTGAACAGACAAAGTAAGATTTGAAATATCATTTAAAGAATTTCCAAAAATCAATCTTACTCGTTTTGTATCAAAAGGCAATAAAACGGCTGTTGTAGGGTTTCCAATGGCGTTATTTAGAGAATAATTTGTAATATTTTGACTAGATGAAGTTTCTACCATTTCTGAAAAAGTAAGCTCAATTTCATTATTTGGAAGCAAAAACGCAGAAACCACCGAAGGCGAAAGAGGGTCAAAAGAAAAATCTCTAGTCCGTGTAGTCATGGTATTATTTTGTAAATCTTTTACATTTCGGATTCGTAATTGATAGGTTTGTTGAGCAATAAAGGAAGCCGAAAAATTAATCAAAACAGTAGTTGAAGTTTCTAAAACGGCACTTGTAGGATTTCCGACGCTTCCCAAAACTTCATAATTTCCTAAAATCTGTGCAGAAATTGGATCTATATCTTCATCAAAAATTACTCTGATTTGATTTGCAGAAAGAGCTTGTACACAACCCAAAGCACACACATCTGGACGGTCTGTGTCATACGTAAAAGTCAGAGTTTGAGGTGTTGGCATTACGTTTCCTGCTGCATCTGCAATATTTGAAATTTGTAAAGACAAAAGCGTATTTGCAGCAAAAGGATTTGAAAATGTCAAATAAACACGCTTAACATCGGTATTTCTAACGGCAGACAAAATTGGATTTCCTGCAAGACTATAATTTGCCAAATTTTGTGCTGTGGCTGTGGTTACTTCTTCTGTAAAATCTAGTTGTAAAGTTGTCGGACTCAAAACAGTCAAAGTTTGTCCTAAAGGTGCAGCAGCATCAGCAAAAACAAAAGGTGTAGTCGAAGGAACAATTACATTTCCAAAACGGTCTTCCACAGTCTGAACGTTCAAATTATAAGAAGTTCCGACTATAAAATCATTCGCAAAAGTAAGTCTAAAGTTTTGCGCTTGATTGGGTTCGGCAGTTATTTGAGTAGGATTTCCAAAACCTGTAACGGTAAAATCTGTATTTTGAAGAGTTGCTAAATTTAAAGACTCATCAAAAGTAACTCTAAGTTGATTCGGCGCAGCACCAAAAATACCTGTAACGGTTGGTGGCGTGTTGTCAATGTAGGGCGCAATGGTTACATTATCAAAAATGAAATTATCTCTTCTTGTATTGGCAGAATAATTATACAAAACTCCAAAATGCGAAGGCGTAAAAGTAATATTTTCAGTTGCTTCTCCCTGCAAAACACCATTTACAAATACTAACCACGAACCTCCAGCAATATAAATGACACGAACAGAAATATTTACAGGGCTTGTAAGTGGCGTAATTGTTCCATTTGAAAGGGGAATAACTGTTTCAGTATTTCCTACTGTTCGTTGCAGTGTAACTTGGTCTTGCACCTCTATAAAATAACCATTCAACGAATTGGCGAGATTATTTTGGTCAGAAAGCAGATAGATTTTAGCTTTATTGGTATTGTTTGGTGAGTTTGGACTTGTAAAAGTGAGTTGTACTTCAAAATTCCATTCGTAATTTGTGGTAGCCAAATCTAATGTAATTGGAGTAGATAAATAGGCAAAACGAGTTCCCGAACCTCCACTAGGCAAATCTGTTTGAAGGCGATTCGAACCATTTACTACAAATCCAGTAGCCGTATTGACAGAATTTGCGCCTGTCCAAGTGGGATTTACTGTAAAATTTCCGTCTGAAAAATCATCGGTAAGTTGACAAAAAGCAGAAATTAAAAAAGCAAAGTAAAGGCATAGGGAGAATAGAAAGTATTTCATTTTCTTATAAGATTTCAGAATAAACTCTAGTGTTTTTTGTTTTCCCTAAATTACAAGTTTTTTTTGAAAGTCTGTTTCTTTAAAATTAAATTGTTTGGAGGAGAATAATTTGGATAAAAAAACTCCATCAAAAAGTGAAATTTTGATAGAGTTTTTATGATTTTTACTAACTAATTGATACAGTTATTCTAAATTATGATAGACTTCTTGAACGTCGTCTTCTTCTTCTAGTCTGTCGATGAGTTTCATTACTTCTTCTTCTTGTTCGTCATCTAACTGTTGCGTTGTTTTTGGGATTCTCTGTATGTTCGATTTTTTTGGTTCAATTCCTTTTTCATCTAAGAATTTTTGCATTTGCCCAAAATCTTCAAATTTTGTATGAATAACAATAATTTCTTGTTCTACGCCTTCTTCTACTTCGATAGTTTCGGTGGTGATGTCTTCTGCACCTGCGTCGATAAAGTCAAGCTCTAGCTCATCCATATCTACTTTGTCTGCTTCAATTTCAAAAACGCCAGTTCTATCAAACATAAACTCTAATGAACCTGTTTTTCCTAAAGCTCCTCCACAACGATTGAAGTGCATTCTTACCATAGCTACAGTTCTGTTTGAATTATTTGTCGCACATTCTACCACGACAGGAATTCCGTGCATAGCATATCCTTCATATACAATTTCTTCAAAATCGCCATCTTCTTTTGAGGACGCTCTTTTGATAGCTGCCTCTACTCTATCCTTTGGCATGTTAAAGCCTTTTGCATTTTGCATTGCCGTTCTTAGGCGTGGATTGGTGTCTGGGTCTGGTCCTCCTTCTTTTACTGCAATGGCAATTTCTCTTCCTACTTTTGTAAAGTTACGAGCCATTGCACCCCAACGTGCAAATTTGGCTTTTTTACGATATTCAAATGCTCTTCCCATTTCTATATTGATTTATAAGTTGTTTGTGTTTGACTAAACAACGGAGTTTTATGTAAAAATTTGTTTTTTCTTATTGATAAGATAAAATTTATTCACAAAATTAAAAAAAATACTTGAAGGCAGCTTATTTCTTATAAATAAAATTTATTGGGTTGTTTCTGTATATCTTTTAACAAAGAATACAAAGTACCATCAATTTTTTTGACTAAAAAAAACGCATTAAGTAGTCGTACAAAATTAATAATACATATAACTGATTAGCGAGTGATTTTTAAGATAAAACACAAGATAAATAAAATTACAATTACTAATTATTATTTTTTATGCGCATTCAATTTTCTT
>Ga0100402_1002082_pt1 | contig 22711 bp, 14 predicted proteins | sample CryGeyme20150102_FD_80419 | JGI IMG/M metagenome (GOLD analysis project Ga0100402, IMG submission 80419) | Groundwater microbial communities from Crystal Geyser aquifers in Utah, USA - Crystal Geyser metaG 2015-0102 | ecosystem: Environmental > Aquatic > Deep subsurface > Groundwater | place...
AGTGAGAGGACTCTGATATCACTATTTGATATCAGTCAGTCCTACTAGATACTACTAGTAGTGCCTTGAAACGTAGGATTCATAGGACCCATAACCAGTGGTTTAGGTACTTTCGCCAACACCTGGTACCTGGCACAGTAATAATAATAAAGGGGACATTACCAGCATTTGGGTTAGCCACAAAGGTGTCCACCCGGACTACTGTTATTTTGAGATGATGCGAACTCGAAATCATTCTGTCTGCAGACTTCAGTTTTCTTTGAAGGCAATTGAAATTGTGCACTTGGAGCGCAACAACATTAAAGAATACTCTAAGAAACAAAGAACAAAGTAGCCATGCCGGCATCCTCCTCTCGAAGAGTATGTTCTATTTTACTCATAAGCGTGCTGGGTGGCAATTCCTTCCGAACCCCAACTACTCCTGGCAGAAGTTCCGTGATGCGTAAACCCCATCCCGGAACAAATAGAATACCTACCATTACTCTCAGTTACAACAAATACGATTTTGAAACCGAGACAGAATCTCCCGTGCGTCTCCCCTCCCTAATATCCAATCCTCGAGAAATCTCGGGAACCGACAGTTGCCTTGTATCTAGGGCTGAACAAATTCGTCGCTTGAAGCAGAACGAGCAACCATATGACGTTTTGGTCATTGGCGGAGGAGTGACTGGATGTGGCGTGGCCTTGGATGCGGCGTCGCGAGGATTAACCATCGCTTGCATTGAACGAGGAGACTTTGCTTCGGAAACATCGAGTCGCAGTACCAAATTAATCTGGGCGGGAATCAAGTACATGGCCACGGCCTTTGCCGCCTTACTGAGTTGGAACCTTGTTACCAAACCCATCAGCACAGTTGGGGAATTTGTGGACGAAATGACCATGGTGGTTCATTGTCACCAAGAACGTCGGTATATGATGGAAAAACAGTCGCATTTGGTCTATTGGCTGCCCATTGCTGTTCCGTTCAATGAATGGATCGTCACGCCACCACCCTTGGGCCATCCCTTTTATTCTTTGTTTCCTTTTCTCGCCCCAATTGTTTTCAAAATGTACGATGCTCTATCTTTGTTTTCGTGTCCTCCTTCCTACATCATGACCAAAGAAGAAACTCTGAAGCGATTTCCACAATTGGAAGATGAGGGGTTGAAATATGTGGCGGTCTTTCATGAAGGGCATCACAACGATGCCCGCACCAACTTTGCTATTGCACTGACGGCCGCCGAGAGAGGTGCACATATCGCCAATTATGTTGAAATGATAGACTTGATCAAAGCCGACAAGACAGGGAAAGTTATTGGTGCCAAAGTCATTGACCGAATGACGGGAGATCATTTTGACATATGTGCCAGCAAAGTCGTCCTTGCCGGGGGGCCCTTTACCGACAAGATGAGAAGAAAAGAACATACAAAGTCATCCACAACATCTACGGCTGTCCAAGCAGCTTGGGGCACACATATTGTGCTACCAGGTCATTTTGTTCCACAAGACATGGGACTGTTGGATTACAATACCAGTGACGGCCGGTTCCTCTTTATCGCCCCTTGGCAAGGTCATACTTTAGTGGGAACAACCGACAAAAAGGGCCCAGCCAGCTCCTTGCACTTGCCACCAGAGGACGATGTCGAATGGTTAGTGAAGGAATCCCGCAAATATTTGAAGATCAAGGCCAAGCGATCGGATGTCTTGTCGGCATGGCGAGGCTGGCGGCCACTAGCTGCAGATCCACACGCACCAGAGGGTGGTGCCATCAGCCGTGATCACATCATTTCGGAAAATCCAGAAACAGGCGTGATCTTTGTTGCTGGGGGTAAATGGACAACATGGAGAGAAATGGCACAAGATGTGACAGAAAAGATCAAGGGGGCAAATAGTTGCATGTGTACGACCACTGATATACCCTTATATGGCGCAGAAGGATACTCGATAGATCTCTCGCAACGACTCTTACAGAAGTACCGGATGAGTCCTGACGTCATCAATCATTTGGTGAATACCTACGGTGGGCATGCTTCTGCCGTTTGTGAAATTGCAAAAAGAAATAAAAGAGATGGACGATTGGTCGAAGGGTATCCGTACATTCAAGCCGAAATTGTCTATGCCTGTCACGAATATGCTTGTACCATTGAAGACATTCTCAGCCGAAGGACACGACTGGCGTTCTTGAACAAAGAAAAAGCCTTGGAGGCGATCCCGCTTGTAGCAAATATTATGGCAAAGGAGTTGGGATGGACCAGAACTGCAACAAAGAATCAAATCGAATTCGCCGAAATTTACCTTGAATCCTTTAGTGGAAGGGAACCTGCCAAGATCAAGGGAGAAGCTGAAATTACGAAAAAAACAGATACCAGTTGTGGATTTCTAGAATTATAATCTTGGAATGGGAGTGCAAGCTGCGATCCCTATTGACAACATACAAATAATGAAAATTTTGGGGCAACACTTTCGTGTGTTAGTCAATATAATATTAGCCTTTGTCGGAATCGTACTTGTCGACGAAGCCCCACGTAGGCACTATGAAGCTTTTTCTGCGAATCTCCAAGCCTTGAATTTTCGAGCACGCGAAAGGCAACACTCGTTTTACAATTTTTTGACCAAAAACACTTCGGAAATTCGAGGTTGTTCTCTTGCGCGGTACGGATTCGATTGTTGTTGTGTGTGGACCCTATTTGAGCGGAGAGGAAGATGTGTGCGCCGAAAACATCACTTTTTACACAATTTTTGGCATCGTTTGTCCCTGCACTACACTGTGGGGCCTGATGAGTACTACGCTACTAGTAGCTACTCGTAGTAGTAGTAGTAGTCGGGCTGTTAGAAGTTAGAACCAGAACTGTTTCCCACAAACAAGTCTCTGGAACATCCTTTGAAACTCAACAACTCAACTAACGTTATTCTTCATCCGCGCCCATCGAATCACATATTTTCATATTGAAGCTTCGGTCATGACGTCGCACCAAGATCCCCAGGTAGCCCAACTCATTGCAAAACTAGATCTTCAACCACACCCCGAGGGAGGTTGGTACAAGGAAACCTATCGTTCATCGGATACGATTGGTGCGGCAGGTTTACCGGATCGTTTTGGTGGCGAGAGCGCCAAATCTGCAGCAACAGGCATTTATTTCTTGCTGACATGCGAGAACTTTTCGGCCTTTCACAAGATCAAGTCGGACGAGGGTTGGCATTTCTATGCTGGGCCAGGAGGTTTGCGAGTTTACGATATTTCACCCACCACTGGGGAAATGACGGTGCACAGATTGGGACCAGGAGAAGACGAAGTCTTTCAATCCTGGGTACCCGCCAACCACTGGTTTGGATCACGAGTGGAAGGCAAAGGTAATTGGGCACTGGTTGGATGCACTGTCTCGCCGGGTTTCGAGTTTGCAGATTTTGAAATGGCAAAACGGAAGGATCTTCTTGCGGCGTTTCCGCAGCACCAGCAAATCATTCAAGAATTGACACGTGAATAAATAAAATGTCATGTAGCTGCATTTATCGCTATTATGAATACAGTAGTCTCGCCCCAGTAAGTTCCGAGATCATTACTACAGGATATGCTTTCATAATCATTTCTTGTAATCGCTTTCGTTTGCAAAGTGGCTCAAATTCGTGGTGGCTTGGTCGCGCAATCTTTATTTGCGTCGTCGATCTAGCTTTTCCAAAACGCCCGGATGAAGGGTCATAATTCGACCTCTTTGCTGTATTGGAGGAATCCAAATAATACCCTTCAAATCTTGTGTTTTTTGCTACTCCATTCCCGAAGAGAAAAACGTCGGTGCAGCAGAGAGGTTAGGTTGCCTTTGCAGGAAGCTGCTCTGTCTACAGGGAAACAGCGAAAAGAATACTGGTACCAATTAGCGGTTGCTCGGGAGAACTCCCGGCATGATTATTTTGTTCCTACCTTGATTACAAGGCCTCCTCGTGTGTAGCTAAATCTAAAAAATGTACAAGTGTTACATATATTGTTTGCTACATTTCTACAGCATAATGTATATCCAAGCTATGCTGCGGCCAAAACAATTCTACTTCGAGACAAAGATGTAGAGTACCGAAGAAAACAAGAAATCTAAAAGTGTGTTATCAGATTGTCTTAAAGTTTTTGATCTAAATGTCACAAGTAAAAGCTTAGTCTGCCGCCAACAAAACCGCAAGTCCTCACCAAGAGTAGAGAACAGAAGTCAAAGTATTCGGATGACATCGTTGAACTTTGAAACTATTACTTATCGACTTGTTCCATTCCTGTAAGCTGGTAAGGAAAAGAAAAACCTATTTCTCTTTTTCAGCCAAAAAAAAGACTGTTTATTCAGGATCCGTAGCACGAGCTTTCTTACTAGAGATTCCAAAAATGGGATTCATGTTGTGGTATCTCATGTAAGCGCGACGTGCGGCCAAATATTCAGGATCAAATGTAAAGGGAAGCTTTTGATTCACTGATTTGTATATTGGAATTCATTGTATTAACGGCATAATAAGTGAATTCGTTGATGTGTTTGCGGTTCAATTGACAAAGATATAACAAGGTATTACGACAATGAGATAACAAAGAAGGACGAGGAAAGCATCACACACAATTCAATAAAGATCGGGCTCTTTCGCCAATCCGTTCAAAACGGCAGGCTATCTCCAAGTAGACTCTGGTACAAATTCTACGTACTGAATGGAATGTAGCAAATCAAGCAGGAGAGCACGACGGGAACTCCAACTCCGATCATCTTGGGCATCTTAGAAAGACGAACAACCCAATTAGGGCTGACTCCCTCCTTACACCCGTAAGAAGTTGTGTGGAGATCAGTTCCAGGACCGAAAGGGGGTGGTTGATACCAAACTCGCACCATTGTTTCAATATATAATTATTATTAACAAGCAAGTTAATAAAAGTGTGTTGATGAAACTGTCCCTATTGCGAATTCCGGTCCAGGCTTGTTGTGACCACCCGAGCCAGTTTTGAAAGTCAGATGTGAGTTAGTGTAGCATCATCAATAAGGAAATTTTTTTCCTCCAATATTAATTATTTAACCAAAACCAAAACATTTTCGTAAAAATACCAGGAAGAAGAATAATATCGCAAAAAGAGCAGGAGCGGAACGCAAAAAGAAAAAAGAGCAGGAGCCGAACGCAAAAAGAGAAGGATTTTTTTCACTCCAAAATTAATTTAACCAAAACTAAGACATTTTCGTAAAAACGACGTGTTACTTTGGTCAAATTTTGTCTGCTCGTCAAAATCTTCGAGAATTTTTTTGACTAACTACATAATAATAGGAAGAATAATAATATCAGTAATAGTCCATTAATATTAAAATATCCTGCAGACTAGACTAGCTCAACCGAAGCACAGATCAGATATTAGTCGACGATGTACTTGGTTTTTGCATATCCATACCTCATCGTGATGATGATGGCTGCGTTATCTCTACGGCAACCATTTCTTGCATCCTCGTTTGTGGCTCCTTCGATTGTATCCCATCCACAGCTGCTGCAGCAACTGCAACGACAAGCCAAGAGCAACAAAAAATTCGAACATCTTGAGTCGGCTTCTTCCGTATTTGAATACGAATACATTCCTCCCAACACAGAAGGATCTTCTCATAACTTTTCAACGAATCTACCTTCAGTGTATCCTCCGGGCACTCCGGCTGGTATGCGTGGTGAAGCCGTTCGAGCTGCACTGCAGAGTGGACAGTGCTTGGCCTGGCAACTCAATCAACAAGAGGCATCACCCAATGTAGCGGCTGGGTTGTTGCAACTCCAAGGCAAGGGGACTTTGGAATTTCTCAACAACAAGCTTTCCAATTCGTTTGTAACGGATACGAACAAATATAGTTATAGTAATGATGGTGCTACAATATCCGAACTGACGTTTTCACAGGCTTGTCTCTTGACGCCGAAAGGTCGATTGGTGGATATTCTAGCGATAGCTCATTCCGACGAATTGGCGTTTCTGGTACCATCGCCAGGTCATGCAGGAAGTACCTTGTATCAACGATTGGATCCTTTTATTTTCCCCATGGACCAAGTGAAACTCATGGATCTTTCCTCCTCTACAACAATGTTTACCTTGGTTTCGACAGCATCGGAGGACGTGCACGCCACTCTGAAAAGTCAATTGTGGCCCAAACTTTACGAATTGGGAGGAAGTAACGTCAAACTTCCTTCTGTCGATGACTCGATACCGAATACAACCAATGACAGCCGACTTTTAAATCTCGACAGCAATGGTGACGGGAGCGGCCTTCAACTTTTGGTAGTTCCATCCACAGAACTGCCGGAGTGTGCTTGTGTGGGTTATACCTTTGCGTTTCTGAATGACTCGCATGGTATTGGAAGTGGCTTGTGGCAATACTTGATTGGTCAAGACAATCCGAAAGGCCCGGTCGAAATTCAAGGATTGGAATACGAAGCCCTACGAATTGAAGCAGGACAACCTGCCTTTGGACACGAAGTGACAGGGGCCTGGAAAGATCTTACCATTACTTCTCCTACGCCGCTAGAATTGCACAAAAATAGTGGTGTTATTGATGTAAATAAGGGTTGCTATCTGGGCCAAGAAGGCATTGCTTCTGTCATGAAAAATCCCCGAGGGCCTCCTCGTTTACTATACAGCGTGGTCTTTGAAGACGACGACAACATCTATCAGCACCAATCGGACGGTGATAAATCGAAAATCGACAATCTAACTCGAATGCCAAAATCGGGTGATACACTCTTTGTGTTAGGCAGCAACGAGGAGATTCAAGTTGGAACTCTGACGTCTGTTGCCGAACCGTACGGGACTGGTGATTCCACCATTGTTTCATTAGCTCTAGTGAGACGACCTGATTCCATATTGAAACAAATGAAAGCCAAAGACTTGCAAATACCGAGGAGCTTGGGCGCCACCTTGGTAGTGGGCGCAGATGCAGCAAGTCAAGGATCTGGTTTTATTCCACCGCCCCCGATAGATTCACTGGATGGGCTGGAGGTGATTGTAGGTGGATCCTTCACCGTCGGAATGCTACGGAGTGTACCAACCAGACGTTTGCCAAAGGGTAAGAACATGTTTGCGGACCAACAGGCAGTGTTGACACGCGAAGAAATTTTGCAACAGGGCTACGTTGACATTGAATTTTCGGATACTTCCGCCACTGAATTTATCGACGAAAATCTCCTGGAACTTGGGAGTGCAACTGCTGATAAGGAGGAAATAGAACCTTCAACGAAGAAAGACGACCTAGCTTTGACGAGCAACGACGAGGGCGAAGCCGAGGCAGAGGCCAAACGAAATGCAGCGAAAGTTGAAGCATTGAAAAAGCGTGCGGACGAAGCCATGGCTCGTCGAAAGCAAAAGAAGCTTCAAGCACAATCCAACGCAGTCGAGCCGGCCCCAAAAAGTGAGGACGAGGAAGCCGCAGAGGCAAAAAGAAAGGCGGAGAAGTTGAGGATATTACAACAGCGAGCCGAAGATGCTATTGCTCGCCGCAAGAAAAAGAAAGACCAACAGTAATATTTACCCAATTCCTCGCTTTCTAGAATGCCGGATTGCAGGAGTTACAGCTAGCTACAGTGTCGGTTTAAGAGGTCCGGAAAAGAAATTCCCCCATCATTTCTTTCTGGGCAAAGCAATGCCTGCTATCCTCTCAATTGCAAAACATTTTACCAAAACCTAGGCAGATATCTCCATTCGTAGACGCTCTACTCAACTTGCGTATTGGAGTGCCATCGTACACGAAGTCTATCACAAGTCCATTAAGGAATAAATGAATTCCTCTGTTTCCGCTAGTTTTCATGAAATTCGTGTTGTCACCGAGAATATTATTTGGTAGCAAATTTTCTTGCACATTTATCATGAAAGGCTTTCAAAGAAAAATGCCTACATATGATATCATTTGCAGTCTCTACGGAATTAAAAAAAAAACAGTAAGGTACTCCACTTTTATGAATGTTCTCGTCTTTTTATTTTGCAACATGGCTGGCGTAAAAACAAGTTATGAAACAAAACTGCTGATTCGGGCCATTTCTGTGTATTCGGTGCCGCTCCTTTTGATGCTGGGATTGCTGCAGTCCCACAAGGTGATTTAATGTACTGTATACTTGTACACCTGGATAGTTCCAACCTCATGCGTCGAAGTGAAATCTAATGGCACAGAGCATTCAATAGATCAGAATAAACTTTGGGTAGAGAGTATTCTCTTGCTGGATATCTCCTACCAGCCCTCAAAAAGGCCTTTTCCAACTTCGTCGGTCTTTACAGATTGTTTTTTGCTTCCTTCAATTCGTTCACCATCGCCATCTAGTGCTCCTGGTGGTGTATCGGCAGCAGCAGCAACCAAATTTTCCAATTGTGGTGGTAGTTCTAGACCACGTTCTTTTGCTAGCTCACGAGCATTCTGGGCACGTTCCAGTGCATCCGCTTCCTGCTGTGCCTTACGTTTTTCCCAATCATTCCACCCTGACGAAGCTTCTGTTCTCATCGTTCCCATACGAGGATCCGGGACCTGAGAAAAAGCCATCGCAGCATCAACGTCGTCGGCGCCATCAGCTGTTGGAGCTAATTGAAGGCAAACGTCTCCCATGCGACCCGCTCTAAAGTCTTGCAAAATCTTTCTCGCGGCATCCTCGGGACTGCTTTTGCACTTGTTGTCGGCTACCATGTACAGCATTTCTTCTCCAGTAATATACCGTTTCGTTGATGCATTCTCATTTTTTTCAACACCAGCAGCGGGGTGTTCAGTAGGCACTGGTTTCAAGGGATCAATTCCCCACCTATTACGACTGGCGTCTCTCCAACCTGGAGCGCACAGGCTATCCCTACCGGATATCATAAGATTTATCATCCATTGACACAAATAGGAGGCCACAACTTGGTTGTCGTATGATGCCTCTCCGATGCAATTACAGGCAGCCAGCAATAAAGCATCGGATTGATCTTCCAAACTCGCAGGAATAATACCGGGACTATCCAAAAGTTCGTATTCTTTTTTGTTGGTTTTCTTACTATCATCGGTTCTTACTCGAATCCATTGTAGGCTTCGAGTCACACCAGGAATATTGGCAGTACGAGCTCGTCGTGTTCCCAGCAACCGATTAATCAGGGCAGATTTACTGTGTACAGCAATGAAACAAAGACAAAAAAAATCATTTATCCGATGACAAGAGGTCAGATACATGTTCCGGGACTGTGAAAATTAAAATAAATCCAAAAGCCCAAAAAATGTACGTACCCGACATTAGGATATCCCATCAATCCAACCCGTAATGGACGATCCTTGAGACCCCGACGCTGTCGACGTTCTTGAACGTAAGATCCCGCCTTGAAGATGGCACGATGTAATGCAGGAATTCCCTGTCCCTGTTTCGCATTGACCCACAAATATTGGATGGTAGCCTTGCTATTGTTCGGATTGATATCATGTTCCGTGACAATAGTAGAAGGTTCCTCACCGGACGAAGAAATGTCGGTCCTATCGTTGCTGTCGTCGTTGTCCAAAAATAAACTTTCTGGATTGACCACCGCTGCCGCCGCTGCTGCTTCCACTGCCGCTGCTGCTGCCTGTTCTTCGTAGTATTGTTTCCACGCCCGTTGTGTGAACGTCGGTACCAGATCCACGTGTGTAAATACTACCAACCGGGGTCGTCCCGAACACCATTCCGCTACCCGAGGATGTGAGGTTGCCTTTGGAGCGCGTGCATCACGAACTTCTACGACAACATCGACAGCCTGGAACGTTTCTTTCAACAATCGTTCCGCCTTGGCAATATGACCCGGATACCACTGAATGACGGGTCTGGAATACCCCGAACTATCGTCATTACCATCAGGAACCCAAGTGGGAACTTGAATATTGTTGTTGTTATTATTTGTCGATTTGTCTCGTGATGCTTCGAGGAGGTGTTGGTGACGGTGACGCTGACGCTGACGCTGACGGTGTGGGGATTGGAACCTGACGATGCTTGAAAATGTGGATAATGACGGTGCAAAATGCTTTGAGGATAAACTAAAGTTGCATCTCTGAAGTGTCGTCCTTAAATTCCTCCCTGATGCTGATTGCGTCACCAAAGATGAAACTGGCGCAACCTTACTTCCACCTCCTAGCAAAAGCACTAATACCATGATCAAAGAATTCGAGAAATGTAAATGGTAGGACTTCATCAAGGGATAAACGAATATCAATTCGGTACAGCGCTTGAATACACAAGAGATTTCTCGGGTTGATGTGGAAGCAAAGTTACGTTTCGTCAATAAGTTGTCGATGTAGAATTTAAAAAATTAGCACTCTCCTGCCTTTGTCTGTCATGGTCGCTTTTTTCTTAATTGTGATATAGACCAAGAAGTCTAGTTTTTCTTCATAAATTTGACGCGGGGTTCATCATATTATTATTTTTTCGATGGCTCACGGCTTACAAGAAGTACTTCTTGAATAACTTTATTCTTGTTTGTGACGTCAAAGGCATTTTCCGGGTGAACGACAGGCACAAAATGCCTTTCCAGTCTTTGTTGGGGGTCGTTGGTTGCCTGTGTTTTTAAGTTGGTGAGGAGAAGAATTAGTACATTGCTGTACTGAGTAGTACTACTCTACTAGCTAGCAGGTACCGTACCCCGAGTAAACAATTCTTCTCCGCCGATTGCCATCGCCCCTTCGCTGCCTGCTACGGTTGCTACTGTTGCTGCTACTGTTGCTGCTGCCGCTGCCGCTGCCGCTGCTGCTGCTGCCGCTACTCGTGCTGTATCTCTTTATTGTTCCGTTGTATGTCCCAGAGAACCGGTTAAGCAAGCGGAAGGATAACATATTATAAACGAAAACGAGATTAACTGAGCAAGCATTAGAGACCTACTGATTCCAACAAACCGTTGGCCCTGGCAATATTTTGCAGGAAATCAATCTCAGATAAATAATTATCACTACCATGAAGAAGGCATCCAAAGGAGGAGGTGATCGCGATCGGGATCGAGATCGAGATAGAGATAAAGATCGAGATCGAGAAAGAAAAAAAAGCGACAAAAAGGTAGGTTAGATATCTTTCGCGGCAATCTATATCCCTCTGTGTACTTACTTGCAAAAAGAACAGTTAGTTGTGCTCTATCAAAGGTGCTGGTTGATTTCTACGCACAGATGGATTGTGTTTAATACATCAGGGCAGAGCGACGATTGCATGAACATGACAAGGACTGTCTCACCTTTGTCTCGCCTCTCGCCTCACATCTTACTATGATCCTTTCTCGCAACAATGATTTCCCCGTAAACGTGACAACTTATTTTCAATATTGCCAACAATAGAGCTCGAACAGTGGACATACTAGCAAGAGTCGTTCCAAAGCCAGTTCTTCCAATCGACACCAACAACAGCAACAGCCACAGCCACCACCACAACGACAACAGATTTTAGAAGAAGATGAGGATCCTAGTTACTCGAGTGATTCCAGTGAAGACCTGGGAGATGGATTCAGCTCGAGCAGTGAAGAATTAGATGATACATCTTCTAGCGAGGAAGATGAGTTTGATGAAATATCCGATCGAGATGGAAGTGGTGGTTTTGTCGTTGATGACGATGCCGCTCCATGTCTGGAACGACCAGTTCGTAGGATCAAAAATGTTCGCTTCAGAGACTATTACGATTTGAGTGGAAAGGTACGTTTTTGGTTTTGTTGTGTTGCTCTTGTTGGTATGCATCTTGTGATGTCGTCCACGCGAGACTCTGAAGTAGACTATTGATCTCAGCCAACTCACCTCGCGATCCCATCCGCCTCTTTTCCGTTTTGCAGCTGGGCGACGGTGACTTTTCTAAAGTCTTTTTGGGTATTCATCGTTCGTCAGGACAAGACTATGCCGTGAAACAAATACCACGACGCAAAATGTTACACGGAAAGAAGAACATTATGGAAGAAGAGATTGCCCAGCTCAAGCTCGTTCGGGGAGGACCTAGTATTGTGCAGCTATATGACATCTACGAAGAAGCAGATACCGTCAGTCTTCTTTTGGAATTCATGAGAGGAGGTGAACTCTTCGATCGGATCATGGACATGCCAGATTTTACTGAGAAAGACGCAAGAGATTGTGTCCGTTGCATGCTTGAAGCACTTAGCTACATGCACGAGCGGCGCGTGGCGCACCGTGACTTGAATCCAGAGAATATATTGCTTGTTTCTGATGAAGATGCTCGACTGATTATCAAGGTAGCTGACTTCGGTTTTTCCAAAAAGTGTACAGGAATCAACGCTCTCCGTACGCTTTGCGGGACGCCAGGATACATGGCACCAGAAGTCCTGGAACTCTATCCTGCCTACGACACACAGAGTGATCTTTGGAGTGTCGGGTGTATCCTGTTTTTGCTTCTTGGTAGCTACTTTCCCTTTGACGATGAAGATACTACGGAAAGCCAGATCTTTGAGCGAACGAGGAATGGTCAATACAATTTCTATCCTGAATTTTGGTCAAACGTTACCAAAGGTGCAAAAGATCTCGTCAGTATGCTCCTCACCGTCAACCCCAATAAGCGAATATCCGCAGATGCAGCATTAGGGCACGAGTGGATCAATATGAGAGACAGCGCCCTGGACAAGAAAGAGTTGAACATTGAAAAGCTACAAGAGAGTGTCATCTTTGCACGCGATAGGCAGGACGAACTCAGTCGAAGGGTAAGCAAAGGGTTTGACTCTGGAGATTCTATTGGCATAGGTATTGTTTTAGACGTACTATTTCAACTCACCAACATTTCGTAACAACTTACAGATGCAAGGGGTTGATAACAGGATCACCATGCTTCGGGAATCGTTTGAGAATTACATTGCCGGGGCGAAGAACAAATCAAGAGTCGCTAACATGGACCATCGTAAAGAGAAGCCCGTCGAAAAGTTTGTAGAGGACAGCGTTACCGGCCTTCCCTTTGATGACTTTTATGACGTCGGCGAAATGCTTGGTGAAGGTGGCTACGCTTGTGTTTTTCAAGCCACCCACAAGACTCGAGGTGTCACCTACGCTGTCAAGGATGTCGATTTAACAATGCTGGAAGAAGGTGGCGAAGCTACACTGAAGGACGAAATCTGGGCATTAAAACTTTTGCGCGGAGGTCCTCACATTGTGAGACTTTACGATGTCTTCGAGGAACCGGACCACGTCTACCTTGTCATGGAAGAAATGAAAGGCGGTGATCTTCTCACTCGAATTGGAGACAAGGAGGTTTATACCGAAAGGGAAGCCCGAAGAGTCTGTCGCATTATATTTCAAGCGATGGATTATATTCACAAAAAGAAGATTGCACACAGAGATATCAAACCTGAGAATGTCTTGTTGGTCGAACAGGGCGATGATACCAGTATAAAGATTGCTGATTTTGGATTCGCCAAGAAGGTACCGAGACCAAACTGCTTGCGTACACTTTGTGGTACAGCCCAATACGTTGCCCCGGAGGTTCTTGAGCTTAAAGATACTGGTTACGACACACGGGCTGATATGTGGAGCGTGGGTGTTGTAGTCTACATTCTTTTGGGTGGCTATGCTCCTTTTGAGGGGCCAGTTGACCTCTTGGCTCAGGCAATCATCAGTGGCGAGTACGAGTTTCATCCGAAATACTGGGATGAAATTTCTGCTGATGCAAAGGACATGATCAGCAACCTGCTACAAATCGACCCAGAGATTCGTTTGACCGCAGACGATGCTCTTCAATGCACGTACATGATGCTTGAGGACGAACAGCTTAACACCAAGGATCTGTCAAGCGCACAGCGAGCTCTGAAAGACAAGGCACAGGTACCTGCTGCGACTTCTCAGGCCCCGGAAATACCATCTGGTGGCAAGTTCAACTCTCTGAGCCGAGAATTTACAACGTCGATCATAAATATCGATATTGAAACGCGCAAGAAGCTCACGACAAATCAGGCAATGGATGCGATCGGAGAGGAAGCTGAAGTCATCGAAGATTCTACCAGCGGGAAGCCATTCGAGTCTCTGTACAAGTGGGGCAAAGAGATTGGATCTGGTCAGTACACGGTTGTCAACGAGTGCAAGCACAGACAGTCTCGCGAAATTTATGCTGTCAAGCGTGTAGCTCGTACTGATCTAGGCCCGAGCGAATCTGTGGCCTTGCAAGAAGAAATTACAGCTCTACAGATGTGCAGAGGGTGTCCACAGATCATCGAATTGCACGATGTTTTTGAAGAGCCGGACTATACCTTCCTTGTTATTGAATGCCAGCGTGGAGGAGATTTGATCGAAAGAATCACCCAAAAGCATGCATACACAGAACCGGAGGCACGAGAGGTAGCTAAGCAGCTGCTCCTTGGTATCGAGTTTCTTCACAGCAAGCGCATTGCAAACCGCAATTTGAAACCTGAAAATATTTTGCTGGTAAGTGGAAACTGCAGTTGGGGCTGTTCCGTTGTCTTTGTATGTTTGTCGAGGACTCAAATTTACCACGTTTATTGCTCGTTTCTGCAGACGCGAGCAAGCAGTGATGTTGAAGTGAAGATCAGTGATTTTGGTTTTGCGAAGAGAGTCGCGCATCCTTATTCCTTGAAAACACAGTGCGGCACCGAAGGGTATGTCGCTCCTGAAATTTTGGAGCATCGACCAGCATACGATGTGCAATGTGACATGTGGAGTATGGGAGTTGTGCTCTACCTGTTACTGGGAGGCTACCGACCTTTTCGTGGCGATTCAAAAAAAATGATTAAACAGATTCGATACGGAGAATACAAATTTCACAAGCGGTACTGGAAGGATGTTTCAGACGACGCAAAACACTTGATTACTAGAATGCTCACAGTCAATCCTGCCCTGAGAATCACAGCAACACTGGCTCTTCAGAGCGACTGGGTTCTTGACGAAGGCATCAGCGAAAGGTCCTATACTGATGAAGAAGACTAAGTTTCCGAATCACTATCATTATCTGCAGCTATCGGAGTAAATAGATTTTCAATCGATTTTAAAAGAAAACACGGTAAAAGTTTTGAATTGTGATGCTGAAAGGACAGCTAATGCGCTGATGGTGCTTTAGTCAAGTAGTAGTGTTGCTGCATCACATAACAAATACTCCTCTTCGAGTTAAGAAATTCTGTACTCTCGCACTGTTGTTGGCTTGTACAGAAGACTACCTGGTAGTCTACTCCGATGTAGAGAGTGGAGTAGACTAGTCTAGTAGACTACAGTAGCTACTACTAGAGTAGTCTACTACTAGTACTCTACTAATAGTCTACTACTAGCAGAGTAGTTAGTAGTCGTTTGTTCATCCGAATACTGGTACTACTACTACTAGTAGTAGTAGTAGTAGCTAGCTTAGTACTCCGGAGTAGTTAGTAGTAGTACCACACCCTCAAGATGTTTTACTGCCCGGGTGACCAAAACAATCTTTCTTCACTTGGCCTCTCGGCACCGAGAAAAAAGCACGATGCTGAAAGAAAAAAAAAACTGAACAAAAAGAATTCACCTGTATCGGCATTACTGCACTTCGAAAGACGGCTTCATGATGCTTCGACATTTACGCCTTTTGAGCACTTTGGTCCTGTTGGTGAAGCCAACTCACTCCTACACAATCCCATCAAAAATGCGATTGAACCATAAAGGGCAGCCTCGGCTTTGTTCTTTGGTCGGAGCAACTTTGTATGTCCTGACGCGTGCTGGCTTATGCTTTCCTTCCTCCATCGCTGCACTTTCCATTGAAGTAGAGGCTGATTCAAACAGGGCCGTTCTACAAGGAAAGTTTAATGTTATATCCATCGAGGTACAAGACTCTAACTCGAAACTTTTGCAAATACAGAAAGCGAATTTACAAGCATCTCAGCTAAATTTAAGATGGTCTCCCACTTTACTTGGTGCTGCACTGCCAGCGCTGTTGATGCAACCTCGTCTTTTTTTGAAGTTTGTTTTGTATTTTTCAATTTGGAAGATATATGGGGATTATTTGACCGATTATTTGAGAAACAAAACCCAAGTCCCAACTCTTTATCGCAAACATATCAGGCCATCATTGCAGCCGGTATTTGGCAAGTTTAAAAAGTATCTTATTCCAGAGCCTTGCATATTCAACTACAAGCTGAGTATCACAAACGATAATCTGCAACATTCTTTACTGTTACGAAAATTTAGTCAATCGGTGCTAGATTCTTTGATGAAAAACTCGGTGCTAAAAGCGGCAGCAGCTGTTGGGGATGTATTCAACACTCGCCGGTTGCAAGGCTCTCAAACTGCCTCGCAATATTCACAAGACTTCAGCAATGGTTCAACACTTAAAGATACAGAAGGAATAGTAAAGTTCAATGTACCAGTCGATAGTAGCGTGGAAGCGCAGAATGATTTTCAGTTGACGCAACTACTCTCAGCTACTTCCTTTGAAATACGAGAGCCTCCAATGTTTACAGATGATGGAAGATGGGTGCTTCCAGGTTTCGCTGTCTTACCACGAGATGGCGGTCGTTTGGACTTTGTCTTGCGCACAACGATTCTCGCCAAGAATCCTACCTGGATGAACGACAATTCCACGAAGGAGTTGGAAAGAAGGCACGGAATCGGCTTTGAATCCCCAGAGTGCAGATTCAATGTCAATGCCGCGGCATCCAAGATTCCAAATGCTCTGGGAAAATTTCTGCCGTCTGTGCTGTGGATACCAGTCGGACCTGGTGTTTTTCTCCCCTTAGGTCGGTCCAATCGAGTGCAAAAAGTCATTGTCACTGGCAACAAATGTCGGATAGAGGGAAGCTATGTTTTGTGGGACGAGGAAAAGGAGGCAAGCGCCGTCCAGAAAATTGGATAGGATTCCTTTCATTTCGAACTTCTTCCGGAACCCTACCAGAAGGATTCTTCCTCCGGTGAGCCCAAGAATGATTTTGCACTTAACACTCCTATCGTCATCTTGCCCAGCTTGTTCTGCTTTGTGCAATAGTGTGCACACTTGTCCGTTGGTCATCAGGCATCATTCCTGATGCTCGGTCGAACGAAGTATCAAAAGTACTCGTAGACTGAAACAACTCCTACTACCGTGCTACTACGTAGTAGACTGCTCTAGTAGTAGACCTACAGTGAAGAGGTTTTAGTGTTTACAGCATTATTGCTAATGAAAGCACAATGCACCAGTGCAGTATCAAAAATCAACAGGATCACCATCCTACATCATACCACTCCTGGTAATATTATTTGTCGCAGGGGTCTTGCCTTACTTAATTACTTCTAGTAGTCTCATGTCTAGTACTACTGTTAGCTAGTCGGAAAAGCAGAATCGTTTCTTTCGGGCAACAGGACCATAGTACTGATGTCATCGCTGACAGAGGCACCAATTCATGGGTGAATCTTTATTGATGGTACGCAACGAATACAGACTTCTCCGTAAACTTATTACAGCGCGTAACTCTCAGGCTAATGCCATCATTGAATGCTGTCATCAGTGCATCAGACACTTCACAATCTGGTATGAACTTACCAGCTACACACCAAAGTTAAGGACAAAGCTTACAACAAAATTGTTACCGGTATCCTCAACTCAGTACGTCGAGCAATGATCAACATACTGTACATACAACCTTGCAAGCTTTGCCTGTGCAATTGCTGGTCTTCGGACGCGACGCACCACTACGCTAAAAAACAGAGGGGGGTTTTAGAAGTGTTCAAGAAATATACGTTATGAGATTAGAATAAAGCAATCTGAGTTGTAATCTCAGAGGCGCAGATCTTGATGGCTGAGCACTAATGTACCTATCCAACATAGCCCTACGCGAAGGTGACCAAGCATGCGGACGAGTTCTTGGATCCAGATGCTTGAGAACGACCGTCTCCTTAGTGGAGACCAAGAGGAGCGAGTAATCTTGTTACCTTGGTCGACGATGACTGTTTGGGAGTCCATCCACTGGCTAGCGCTCAATAGAGGCTAGTCATTTTGATATCAATGAAACACACTTTCGTATGTTCTGAATCGAGGCTGGCGTCGTCGTGTTTTGGGGAGAAAACCCTTACGGGGGAAACCCTTGACAAGAGCTCCTGACGTGATGAGCTGTTGTAATAGTCAGCATTCTTGAGGATGCACAGTTGTTTGCTGTACGACTTTTAACCCGTGGTAAAAGTGGTGTATTGCAATGGTCTATTACTACTACGGCCTTGCTTTCGCCTAATTCGATTTCGAATACCCTATCCTACTTGGTAGAGTCATTAAATATTTACCATGTCTGAGAGGTTCTGAAATGAACCATAACTCTAAACTTTACCCAACCTACCCCTTTACTAAATCCTCAGGCTCAGCCGCAAGTTTGTTAAAAACAACCACCTTTTAAACTCAAGCATCCCCATGCCGAGATCACTTGTTAGCCGCTATACAGCTTAAACTGCCAACAAGACTCTAATCTCTATATATACAATAATAAACTACTAGTCGAAAATGAAGGAACTCGCCGGATACTTGCTTTTGAAGTTGGGAGGGAACGATGCCCCTGATAAGGCTGCCATAACATCGGCCCTGTCGTCTGTTGGTGTGGAAGTCGATGCTTCCAAGGTTGATGCTTTGTTGGCTGAACTGGACGGGAAAGATTTGGGAGAATTGATGGAGCAAGGAAAAGAACTTCTCGCCAGTTTTGGTGGTGGCGGCGGAGGAGGCGGCGGTGGTGGCGGCGGCGGCGGAGGAGGTGCTGCTGGTAGGTTTTCAACTGTTGGGTTGAGATCGTCCATTCTATTTTGGGTGTTTTGTAGTACCACTTTACTCAGACGAATTTTCGGGCAATGGTCGCAGTGTTCATGCCCTGTTCCTGAGGTCTTTCTGTTGGAGTGTTTGCGATTGATCTTGATTTCCCTATACGGACTTCTAATGCTTTCTTTTTTGTTGTCTCGATAATTACTCTACAGCTGAAGAAGAAAAGGTTGAAGAACAGGAAGAAGAAGAAGCTCCTATCGGTGGAGGAGATATGTTCGGAGGAGGCGACGGCGGTGGTGGCGGTGATTACTAAGTATTGGGCTCGAATCGATACGTACCTTTCCCGGTTGTGCTCGTTGGGTATAGGCATTATACCCTGCACCGAATTCATTACTCTTAAAAAGTAGATTGTAATCCTCCAAATGCAATTCTCTGCTTGCATTATCTTTTATTTCTTGCAATAATCTACTGTAGTGACTTGACTAACAAGTCGAAAACCGAATAGCGTAGTAGCCTCACTAAGATTCTTTGCTTAAAAAACTGGACTACGCAGTACTGTATGTGTTAGGCAACCTGTCTGGCAGCAGGTAATTGGCATTCAAAATCGTTCAACGTTACTCAGTTAAGCTCAGTACGTTAAAGCCAATCAGAGTGTTTCCTACTCACTCCTTATCCTGGAAACTTGCTAATGTATCCCTTTTCAAAACAGTATTCCATAGCAGACGCAGCGGCAAAAAACACGATCCAGCTCTCAGCGCCACTGATAGCTATTTGTCCCAGCAAATTCCAATCAAAATAATCAAGTGGAGCACCGCACGATAATGGTACAGGAGTGCAGTAAGATGGAGCTTGCAGACGCGACAGTGTTCGCGTTACGAAGAAAGCTCCAACGACGCCATCCTTGAGCTGCTGATTGGTGTCTTCTCGTATGCAATACCGATATACGATTGCAAAGAGGGCTGCATTTAGGGCACCCATATCAGTATCGAGTTCCCATTGCGAGATCGTTCCACCATTGATAAAAATATCTCGAATCAAAGATGCAGGTGCCAGAGCAATACCACCAGCCAGTGCTCCCACGACGACACATTTGATGGATTCAATCCTTGCCCAAATTCCAAATTTGGCAGCATCCATGTCATCATTTTCTCGTGATAAAGTTGCAGGAGGACTGTCATTGGATTCTTCATACATTCGTTCAATAACCTCAATGTCCGTTTCCTCCGAGACTGGCTTGGATTTTAGAAAACCAAAAAATCCTGACGAGCTGACTGCATCATTCGACGAAGAACCTTCCAGCACTGTCAGGGTTCTTGTGGCATGTGCATGCCTTTGGGTCTTGGTAGCATGTTGCTGAAACGCCGCAGTGGTGTCCAGAAAAACCGATAAGCTCAGGGAAAGACAAAGGGTAGAGATCTTCATTGTTTCATTCAATAATTATGTGTTATGATTGCTTTATTTGTGATTTCTTTGAAGATCGATTTTTTTTGGCACGCGTCATCGATCATTATTATTTTTACTTTGTCGTGTACTAACTACTAGACTAGTAGTAGTACAGTACTACTACTAGAGTAGACTACTCTACGGCTACGAGTTAAGTTTAAATATACGGGTTTTGAAGGGATGAGGTTTACTCATTGATAACGATGTAGAGTAGTAGCTTTGCAAAATACGTTAGTGACTCAGAGTTATTAGAAGAGAGGAAACTTTGGCAAGTGGGCATCTCGTCGGGCAGCTGCACGCTTAATTCCTTGGTAGGCCAACCAGCCCTGGAAATAATTGACGGCAAATACAAACGCTTTGGCCGCAACTTTTTCGTACCACTTCGCCGGTCCCTTTCGTCTGCCACCTTCCATGCCAGTAGAATCATCGTAGCCTTCATCGTCCTCTTCCTCGTCGTCTAACCCTAACAATTCTTCCTGTTGTTCGGTTGCCAGCATCATGTCCGACAAGAGCCCTTCCAGGCTGGGAACATAATCGAAATCGGCATCTCGCAAGGGCCGTCCTTCCCGACAAAGACTGGGCACAGCTGCTTGAGCCGCCTTTCGAAAGTCAGTTGTGATATCTGCAGCAGCTTCCTTCCAAGCGTCCTGATAATGCTGGGGGCTCATTTGCTGCTTCTTCTTACTGGCAATGTTTATTGTCGACGTCTCGAGAGCGTCTTCGTAGGCTTTGCCGTAGTGTTCTCGAAAATATTCAAGTTGTTGATCGTACAATTGTTTCAGCGGTGGAAGGATGTGTTGCCACAGATTACGATTTGACTGAGTTATTGCTGCTTCACTCCACGCACGTTCGTCGTTTTCTTCTTCTTGTTTTTGTTGTTGTTGAACTACGGCTGCTCGATAGGTTTCTAAAATCTGATTGGCCTTGGATCCAAAGTCTTGGGCCTGTGAGAGCGGAGATATACTTTCCCGGCCATTTTCTTCGTTGCTATCTTGAAAACTAAATCCCAACCAAAGTTGCTCCAAATGAGTTTCTAAACGTCGAATGTCACTTTGTGCCGATTGTAGAATGGCCAAAACAGCCTCTTCGTTTTCGAAACTGTCGCCACGATTGGCTGTGGCCAGTGTTGCTGTTGTCGCTGCTGAAATCTCCTTGAGATTGTCATTTTCTGTTACAATATTTGCTGGCTCTTTTCGCTGTTGATTGTCTTCTTGTTCTTCTTGTTCTTCTTGTTGTCGTTGTTGATAGTGATATTGTTCTTGAGCTTGTGAATATACACCTTGTAACAATTGTGCCATTTCTGGAACATTCACGAGTTCACTGGTGGTCTGTTGAAGAGAAGTTTTCATCAAAATTTCTTCCCACGCCGTTTCTAATCCCTTTGTGGCCTCGTTGGGATCGTCTAAACTGAGCATGTAAACGTTGGCCGTGACACCAGGCGTTTGGAATGGCAACAATCGATCCATTAACGCATCTTTTTGTGATTGATACAGATCGGGTGGTACAAAAGAATTGTCGCTGTTTGTAGTTAATAGGATCAGTACGGAACAAGCCATGCCAATGTTTTCACCGGCATGAGCGACACCATTATCACTCCCAGCCCCACCGAGTCGATGCTGAAGACCTCGACGTATTGCCCGGACGAAGGAAGGATCTAACTGTTCTACTACTGTCTTTTGTTGTTGCGGATCTATGACTACAACAAGTACCAACATATCGCACACTGTGGCCAATGTTTCGGGTACAGCCGCATTGCCGTTCCATCTCGCCGGTAGTGGTTGGCGATGGGAGGACGCTTGGGTTGCACACAGTTGTTCTTCTCCCCGCAATAGTAGTATAACACTCTCATCTTGCGAAACTAAGAATGGTATCGTTGTTTTCTTCTCGGCTGTTCTTGTTGGTGTTGCTGCTGGTGGTGCTGTTGCTGCTGCTGCTGTTGATTCTGCTGATGAAACCCCCACGAACTGGACCCCCACCGTCAGGAACGAATCGCTCTTGTTTGATGGGATACTTTTAGTAATTGTATTGTTTGATGTTGTTGATAATACCATTGATGTATTTGTATTGTCTTCTTCCCCTCCTCCTCGTGAACCATTAACGTCGGAAGAAGGAAGCAAAAATGTCGTCTTTAAAATATTTCGAGTGTTTCGAGTATTTTTTATCAAAGGTTGAGAAACAAAAGGGACTGCCACAACGGTTGGCAGGAGGCAACAGGCGACACCAAGCCACAGTAGTAGGAGGAGGCTTGTAACTGTTATTCTCATTTTTTTGCGGTGCAACTTTGAGGCTTTGTTTCCTTGTTGGTTCAGTCACGTACTCTACGAAGTTAATAACTAATGAATGGGCGGTGATGTTGGCAGTAGACTAGACTAGCTATGGTACTAGACTACCCGGTGCTACTAGTAGACTAGTCTATCCCCACCAGTAGGTTTTTTGTGTGTTGTTTGCATTTTTTTTTTAAATTTGAACAATGAGACGCTCATTAGATCATAATTATCCATACCCTTATCCTTACAAACCTAGGATAAGTTAGGAGAACTGTTACCACCAAATTCGAGATTTTCCCTGACTTGAGTTTGCTATCCTTTTTTTCGAGATTTTTGGAACTCGAGATTATTTGACGATTTAGTGTATCACCAATTTCGAGATTTTTTTCTCTCTCGAGTTTTTTGTTGCTTTTTTTGAGATTATTTTA
>Ga0100402_1002089_pt1 | contig 22692 bp, 16 predicted proteins | sample CryGeyme20150102_FD_80419 | JGI IMG/M metagenome (GOLD analysis project Ga0100402, IMG submission 80419) | Groundwater microbial communities from Crystal Geyser aquifers in Utah, USA - Crystal Geyser metaG 2015-0102 | ecosystem: Environmental > Aquatic > Deep subsurface > Groundwater | place...
CAGTCCAGGCAGTCCTTCTGGTGCTCCCACCCCAGGTCCCACGTTTGAATCCACTGGTGTTCCCTCTGGTGCTCCTGTGACTGCTGGTCCCACCACCAGTCCAGGCAGTCCTTCTGGTGCTCCTACCCCAGGTCCCATGTTTGAATCCACTGTTGTTCCCTCTGGTGCCCCTGTGACTGCTGGTCCCACCACCAGCCCAGGCAGTCCTTCTGGCGCTCCCACTCCAGGTAGCTTTTCAAGTGATAATCCCTCTTTGAGCAGCAAACCTATTTCGCCACCCTCAAGTGTACCAAGTACAGGCCCCAGCGCTATTCCAAGCATATTACTTAGTGAAATCCCATCAATTACCCCAAGCAAACCGCCAAGTCCCACACCTTCTTTTTATCCTTCTCTGAATCCATCATATGCACCAAGTGCTACCCCAAGTAATATGCCTTCCGAAAGTCCCTATCCGAGTGGTATGCCTACTGCTTGGCCCACTTTGAGTTCCAATCCAAGCAGCTTACCAAGTGAAGTGCCCTCGTTTAGCAACAATCCTAGTGCGTCACCATCAAGTTTCCCCAGTGTGGGCCCAAGTGGGGTGCCATCAACTAGCCCAAGCTCTACACCCTCTTTTGGCCCATCATCTGATCCTTCAAACAGACCTTCCTTTAACCCATCATTTTCCCCTTCCATCTCTCAGGAGCCTTCAAAATTGCCCTCGAAGGCCCCAAGTTTGAGTTCGACGCCTAGTTCAAGTCCCTCATTTCTGCCAAGTTTTCTTCCAAGTAGAGTCCCTAGTGATATCCCTTCAACAAACCCAAGCAATATTCCAAGCTTTAGTCCTTCTGGTGTTCCGTCCGTGTTGCCCTCGAACAGTCTAAGTGAAGTGCCGTCCCCTTTTCCAACATCCCCCCCCACGCCAAAGCCAACCAAGCTGTTTATGGGCCCACCTGGTGACATTGAATTGTCCATAATCGTTGTGTATGACAAATATGTAAGTCAAAATTTGAATATCAACTGCTGAGGTCTAATGACTTTCCACTTTCTCAACACTCACTGCTATCGCCCATGCTTTCTCCTAGCCATATGAAACCAAGTGGACACTGACGAATACTGACACAGGGGAAGTTTTGGATGCGAGAAACTACAATTCTGTCTGGATCAATGGAACCCATACATTTTCCTATGAAACACTAGCAGTCGGCACTTATAGGTTTGTGATTGAAGACAGACAAGATGATGGCATCTGCTGTGGCTATGGTGAAGGCTCTGTGGAAATCTGGAACGAGGGAGTACGCGTCTGCTATTCCGATGGAAAGTTTGGATCTAGCTTCCAATGTCCTGACTTCGCATTGAACACTCGCCATCCAAGTTCTTCGCCATCTGCTAGCCCTTCAGACACACCCTCCACTAGTCCAAGTAAATATCCTTCAAGTCAACCCTCTGCCTATCCAAGTGCTGAGCCCAGTGCTGCTCCAACCGGAACAATTTCCCCCTCAGTACAGCCTTCAAGTGCGCCAAGTTTCAGTCCCAGCTCAGTCCCCAGTGTGACCCCCACATCACCTCCTTCTGCGAATCCAAGCTCCATACCATCTGAAGTTCCATCTTTTTCACAAGCTCCAAGCTACTCTCCCTCAACAGTTCCCAGCATTGAACCCAGTGAAAAGCCAAGTGCTATTCCTTCTAACAATCCAAGGGGTCCCCCGTCAACAAACCCAAGCTTTGTACCCAGCTCTTTCCCCAGCTATCAGCCAAGCATCATGCCATCTGATATGCCTTCAGAAAGCCCTTACCCTAGTGGTATGCCAAGCCCAAGTCCTTCTGGTGGCCCAAGTGTAAGCCCTAGTCTTCAGCCATCCGGCGGCCCTTCAGGAGGCCCATCTTTGGAGCCTTCTGAAAGACCTTCGAACAGTCAAACGCCAAGTGGTAAACCGTCTGTGCAGCCATCATTTAGTCCTACTTTGTCCCAGGCTCCTAGCGCAACGGCGGATTGTCCGTACAGCTTTGATTCATTTTGGACTTCCGAGGCCGCGCTTACTTGCACTTGTCAGCAGGAGCAGATAACCTCCGGTTCTGTCTGGGGCAGTGATATCTACACTAGTGACAGCTCTATCTGCCGTGCTGCCCGCCATGCTGGAGTGGTTGGTGATATCGGTGGTTTGATAAACGTCCACGCCGCGCCTGGCCAGGTGTTGTACCAGAGTACATTACGCAATGGGATTACTAGCAGTAGTAGGGGCTCTTATCCCTCGAGCTTCACAGTCGCAGGCCCCCCTTCTGATGCCCCAAGTCTGGTACCTTCGTCGAGCCAGAGCCCCAGCGCCAACCCATCAGTTAGTCCTTCTGCGATCCCGACAACATTACCTAGCTCGGAACCTTCTGTGAGCCAGAATCCTAGCTCCCGTCCATCAGATCTTCCTTCCACAAGCCCCAGTCTTACACCTTCAAGTGCTCCTTCACGAGAACCCTCAGTAGAGCCATCGTCCTATCCCACCACCAGTCCATGCTCTAACGATACCGATTGTGACGATGGCAGCCACTGCACAACAAATACTTGTGTGAATGGGCTATGTTTTTACACTGACATTCCTCTCTTTCAGAACAAAATCTTTGTAGCAGTCGATGGCGATGACGCCAACTCCGGTTTGTGCGGCTTTCCAGTTCAAACTATCGCAAAGGGACTCGAACTTTCAAATTTTGGGCAAGACGTGTGGGTAGGAGCTGGAACACACAATATTACAGTATCCATCAATTTGATAAGTGGTGTCAATTTGCGGGGAGGTTACGATCCTGCAACGTGGATAAGGGATATTACCGCTTTTAAGACCATCATAAACGGCGGTTTCCTCAATAATCGCCCAGTTTCCGTTTACGGATGGAATATCTACATGACGACCTATTTCGAGGGCTTTACTGTTCAGGCTGCTGACGCAGTGGAGAGCACGAGTCCGTACGACTTGAGCAGTTATGGTCTTTATTGCGGATTTTGCAGGGGGCTAGTTATCCAAAACAACACCATCGTTGCGGGAAATGGCGCAAAAAATTTGAATGCCCCAAGTGATGGTTGGACTGGCTCAGATGGCTATCCCGGCAATCACGGACAATGCAGCACCTGGTATGTTTGCTGGTTAATTTATTTTGGATTGATGTGCTCTCAAATTACGTTTTAACCCATTTTACTCCACTCTCTCTCATTGCAGCGAACATGACAATCCTGCCGCTGGTTATGGAGGTACGACCAACACTCTAGGTCTAAGCTACTGCTTAGGTGCCCCCGGGGGTAGAGGCGGATGGAGAAAAACGGCTTCCGAAGAAGGAACTGACGCTACTTGCGAGGCCCATATTGGTTCAGCAGTAGGAGGACTCGGTGGTAGTGTTGGGGAGGTAGGTAAACCCGGAACAGCTGGGCAATCGGGAGCGAATGGCTCGCCTGGTGCAGGTGGGTTTGGGGGATCGATTTTCTTAGATTCTTCTTGGTACTTGCCTGGTACTGGTGCTTCTGGATCGCAAGCCGTAGAAGGCGGCGGGGGAGGAGGAGGTGGTGGAGGTGGAGCGGAAGTTAATAATGTTTGGTGGAGCTTATATCCGCGGGAACGTCGTGGAAATGGGGGCGGAGCGGGTGGCAATGGGGGAAGTAAAGGGTACGTTTTTCTTGGCTGCTTCCGAAAATTAACAATGAGCATACTGATAATTCTAACATGCCTTTCATCGCGTTTGCAACATAACTTCCAGTGGCTATGGCTACGGAGGCTACGGTGGCGGTGGATCCTTTGGGGTTTATATTCGAGATAGTTCTGATTCAGTGGGTGCTATAACCCTTCGTTATAACAGTATCACTGCTGCTAATGGTGGCGATGGAAGGAACGGAGCAAATGGGTCAGTCTCTCTTCATTATATTTTTTGTGTCGGGGCATGATGGCTGTCTGTGGAAGCTGACCAGCTGCGCAGGTAGCGGATAAACGGCTTGGTCTATCTTTATGTCTAGCATCAGCGTATTATCTGTTATTACATGGAGTCCGCGGATTGGTAGCTCACCTTTATCTTTTCTTTTCTCCTACCTTTTGCTCACCATCAGTGGCAATGGCGGTCTAGGGTACGTTCAGGCGGTCGACATCTGCCCTTGCGTGTTTCTGTCCGCCTGTCACAGTGGCTCACTTGTATTTCTTCTTCATCTCAAACTTAGCGGTAACGGCGGAAGTGGCGCAGACTGTTGCTTGGACAAGGTTGGACGTGGAGGCAATGGGGGAAGCGGGGGGTGCGCCTCGGGTAGTGGAGGTGGAGGAGGCGGTCCAGGTGGACCGAGTGTAGCTATTCTTCTCATTCGATCTGGCGATTCTGGAGTGTCTCTGGAAGATATCAACACACTCGCGATTGGCTCCCCTGGTACCCCTGGTCTCGGTGGCGCGGGCGGCGCAGGAGGAGGGGCTTGTGATGAGGGAGGCTCAGGGGGCGATGGGTCACAACTCGCTGAGCTAGTAGCCGGTGTCCAACTTCCGACAGCCCCCCCTACTTGGTATCCTACTCGAAAGCCATCAAGTAGTCCATCCGCTTCACCATCCGCTTCTCCAAGCTACTTGCCAAGCATTTCACCCTCCTCAATTCCATCCTCAGTGCCTTCTCTAAGTGTAAGACCATCTTCTAGCCCAAGTTTGGCTCCTTCGACTTCTTTTGAGCCTTCCACAGGACCATCGGATGCACCAAGTCTGAGTGCTTTACCAAGCTTTAGTCCTTCCGATCTGCCATCAACAAGCCCAAGCGACAGTCCCACTGCTATACCTTCAACGAGCCCAAGTACAAGTCCTAGCACGACTCCAAGCAAAAGTCCATACCCATCGGGTCTCCCGTCTCCAGCTCCTTCTAGTGGACCAAGTACCGAACCATCTAGTGCGCCCTCTACCAAACCGTCAGCAATTCCAAGTGACCGACCAAGTACATCTCCTTCCGGTGTGCCAAGTAGTGTGCCCTCAAATGAACCAAGTTCAGTACCCAGCAGTGCCCCAAGTCTCAGTTCTTCACCAAGTTCCACGCCAAGTGTACAACCCAGTTCATCTCCCAGTACGGTTCCTAGCTTCAGTCCCTCCAAGGAGCCGTCTATCTCGCCTTCGGCACGGCCATCATCAACTCCTTCGTTCAACCCAACTGGAACCCCCAGTACGCGTCCTTCTGACGTGCCTAGTCTACAACCGAGTGCTAGTCCCTCTCAATTGCCGTCAGCACAGCCTTCAAGTGCACCCTCTGACGTGCCCAGTCGCTCCCCTTCAGATGTGCCGTCAAATATGCCAAGCGACGCACCCACCAAATCAGATCCCAATTCTTTGTACATGTACGTTTTGAAAATTTAGTAGGTGCCTGTTGTTTTCACTGGCGCGTTTCTCACTTTGTCCTTGATCTGTCTCCACTTAATACGGCAGGGGGGATGAGTCTATTGAAGTGACGGTTAAGTATGACAGGGTAAGTCATTAAATTTAGTGCCTCACCCATTGCACTGTTTTGCACGCCTTTGAATACTTTTCTAAGCTGTATTGCGGTTCGAGCCTGTGATTTGATTGGAAACATTTCGTTTCTCACTGCATCACGTTCTTATCACTATTTTTATTGTAGTTCCCATATGAGATCGGTTGGACGCTGACGTACATGGGACCAGAAGGTCAATACCCAAGAGCCAACCAAGTGATTTGGCAATCCTTTCAAAACACTGTCTGGGAGGCGCACGTGTTGATAACAACGCCAATCAACAAGCTTGCACAGGGAGAATATATTTTCAGGATTGACGACAGTTCCGTCGAACAGGATGGATTGTGCTGTTATGACGGCGACAACCGAGGTTGGGTGCAGATCAATGAAGTCACCGATAGTTCCATCCAAAAATTAGACTTTGATGGTCAATTTTTGAATAACGATGGGAACAAAGTGTCCTTTATGGAATTCTCTCTTTACCTTGGACCGACGCCTGAACCGTCGTCCATGCCGTCGGCTGTTCCTAGCGTGTCCTTGTCGCCATCCGCTGAACCAAGCACTGTGCCATCAACAAACCCGACCGCTTATCCTACCCGTCAACCGACACCATTGCCAACACCATTGCCAACACCATTGCCAACACCATTGCCAACACCATTGCCAACACCATTGCCAACACCAATACCAAATTTTGGACAAATACAGGGTAAACACGATTATAAGTGCCTGCAATACCAATCTGATGGGAATATTATTGTGGAATCATGCATTAGTGGCAGTTGGAATCAACAATTCAAGTACGATCGTAATACACGACAGATACGAACCAAAACTGGTCCCAGTGACACTGGTTTTAATGGTGGATGCATGAATGCCGACATTGGCTCCGAATCCTCCACGCCAAATCCGAACGTCAACATACATGGTTGTAGCACTGCCTACTCGTGGCAACGGTGGTACATGGATAGCAGTGAGCGTTTGAAACACGAGGAAAACAGTGGTGAATGCATGGACGACGACCTGAGCACCGCAAGAAATGTTTACATGCATTCTTGCCACAGTGATCCAAACCAAAAATGGATTGTCCCTCCCCGTTTCTGGGACGGTTAAAAATCACCACCTACAGTCCAAAAAGAAAAGACAACTTGAAAATGCATACTCCGTATATATTACGTCTAATTACGTCTACACGTACACAGAAACAAAGAAAAGAGAAAAATCATGATATATATTTATATATATTGTTTCTTGCTCAAATATATACACATTAACATGCATAATAATATTATACAATACATTTAGTTGAGAAAATAGTATTGCATGTCAACCAAAGGAATTGTGCGCCAGTATTAATTACTCCGCTTTTGAGTTACGAGCAGCAGTGTTTGCCACTCCTACTACTAGTACTAGACTACTACGAATAGACTAATACAGTAGTACCTGTAGCCAGCAGGCCTAGTAGGTCAGTAGAGGAGCCTACTACTACTACTAGCTAGCTACTGTAGAAGTAAAATGCGATTTACTACTATTATGTAGGTACATCGGTCGACCTCATTCCTGGCACCTGGTAGACTACCTGGTACCTGGTAACACTTACTGGTTTTGCTACTTCGGCACTCGTGACTCGGTGCGACATCCAATTTTATTCTTTTTCGTCGCGATACAATGAAAGTTCTACTGCTACATGTAGCTACAGTAGTACCAGGTACTGTAGTACACTAGGTTAATACTGTAGTACGATTTACGATTACTATAGTACCATTGGATCTCAGCATGAATCGCAATATTCTCAAAGAGTCATTATTCAATAGTACTACCTGGTACAGCAGAGTAAGAATAAAAAAATAGATAAATAAATAAATAAATAAATAATAAAAGGAAGGACCACCGGGGACCACAACATGATGTGTCTACTAGCTACTAGTAGTAGGTAGTAGAGTTACTGGCAGTTTCTCATAGATTGCTTTCTCACAATCCTACTCGGAGTACGTACTAAAGCTATTATTATTAGAAGGAATACAAAAAATATTGTTCTTCTCTTTCTGCTGCTATTTTTCTTGTTCTTGATGTTGATGATGATAAATGGCAGCCCGCCTTTGATCAATGATAGTAAAAGTAATAGTCTTCGGTGGCAATTATTGTGTTGCGATCAACAACACACAGGAGAAAAGATGGAGAAGCAAGAAGCCGTTGTGTTTGTGGTGGCAGCAGTGGATGCGATCTCGAGCAAAAAAAGAAGAAAAAATAACAACACAATGATTACGAATGATCATCGTCGTGTTTGTGTTTGTAATCACCATCATCATCATCACTATCACCGTACCAGCAACGTACGGTGGATGCTGTTGCTGGCGGTGTTCTGCTTTTGGAATGATGGTGGTCGTTTTCCACTACTTGCGACTGCGACTGCGACTGCGACTGCGACTGCTTCTTCCGTGCAATCCCGCATCGTCAGTGGTTCTCCCGTTTCAAGTGCAACCGAATTCGCCTGGTTTGGAGATTGGTGGTGGGGTTGCGGTTGTTCCCTGGTAGCTCCCGATTTGTGCTTAACGGCGGCACACTGCCAAGATGATGAATTGCGCGATCCTGTTTCCTTTGGCAAGATTGACATGTCGTCATCATCTGCTGCTGACGATGGCATTCATTTGTCCTACGTGTCGGAATACCGCACGCATCCCAACTATACTTCCTCCGATGGTGATCTGAACGATTTTATGCTGTTGCGATTGGAGAAACCTCTCTTTGGCGTGAAACCCATTCAGCTCAATCGAGATATGTACATTCCCACGGTCCAACAAGCACTGACTGTTGTGGGATTTGGATGGACCAGTGAGTACGCCAATACGGCCAGTGCCACACTGCAACAAGCCACAGTGTCTTACATTCCAAATTGTCATCAAGATCCCTATGTGTATTCACAATATGATTACATCCATCCCGGACCTGCACAAGTACACTTGTGTGCAGCAGGCACAACTGGTGGTGGTCAAGATGCCTGTTACGGTGATTCGGGAGGACCGTTATTTTATACGGATGAGACCAACGGAGACCACGTCCAAGTGGGCGTGGTCAGCTGGGGAGATGGATGTGGTCGTCCGCTGGCACCGGGAGTATATGCACGCATAAGTACGGCCTATCCCTGGCTACGAGATACCATTTGCACAATGACCGATTTTGCTCCCGCTATTTGTCACCCTCAATATGCACCCTTGAACAGTCAAGAATATCAAGATTTTTTTACCAACAGTTTGGCGCAAAAAACGGATTACCCTACCAGCGCTCCCATTACATTGGCACCCGTAACTCTGGCATCAAGCACGAATCTTCCCACAACGATGAGTCCAACTACAAGTGTTCCCACAACCAGTGTTCCCACAACCAGTCTTCCCGTTACTGACACACCAACTATGGTACCGACCACCACCACTCCTGTTACAGATGCGCCAACCATGGCTCCAACCACCACTGCTCCTGTTACTGACACACCAACCATGGTACCAACCACTAATGCTCCAACACCATTGCCAATAACCGACACTCCAACAGCTGCAGCTATCGCATCATCAACAATAAAAATAACTGCAACTCTGGTGCCGACAACAACAACAATAACAACAACAATGGGCCAAACCAGTGAATCCAGTGATTCGACGAATGTATCAGGTCGATTGGAAGGACCTGTTGCAACCAGTGCACCATCCCTGGAAGGACTTACAGCCATCGTGACGCTTACTCCAATGGCGTCAGCAACACCAACAACGATATCGGTGACACCCGCCCTTTCACCCACGATTTTCCAACCGTCAATCAAAGTAACAGAGGAAGAAAGCCACAGTTCGTCTTCCAATGCAAAATTTACGTTTGATTTATGGTCTTGAGCTTATACTACTATTATTATGCTCTGATTGGATTTCTTCGAAGAGTACTATTCTCATTTATTTTCGTTATAAAATAACAGACAATGGAACAAATAGTGCTCTTACAATGAAAATGAATGCCTGGTCTATTTCACTACCACTTATTATGTGACAAGAGCATTCGATACGATCGAAACGACCATGGTCAGCTGGTCATGCTATTTTTATTTTTTAGAATATAACAACATGATGACATTGAATGTTTTCCTGCAGCAATGATATAGTCAATTCTTCGCAGTCATTATTCAAGTCTAGTATAAATGTTCTTACGTCTCAAATCTGTGTGCATATATGAAACCAGAGAGTATGAAAATTAGATAGAATTTTATAATCTAAACGATCTAGAGCACTTGTAGAGGTTGTGATGAGGTCGACATTCAGAGATGGTCGCTTTGCAGAAAGAATAAAAGCCAAGCAAAGCCAAGCACACAATTTCTTCTTCTCGTCTTTCTTTCTGTTTGGTTGCCGCATTTTTAATTTTTACGTCAGCTTTGGCAAAAACGAGTGACGAGAAGGACCACTTGCGGCAGGAGCGGAAATATGATCACGGTACTGAAGTGCCGGTTCTAGATCCAAATCGAGCTCGTTCTCATCTGGAAAAAATGCAAGATCACGATGACTGCCATTGGGACCAGTAGAAGCAGCAGCTCCACCACTCAAGCGAGTCATGGACAGTTCTTCCTGCTCCCGAACGTAGCGTTCAATGATAACTTTGGTTCGCCAAATTCGAACTGCCATGACAGTGAGCGCTAGAACTCCTGCTGTTAATATCATAGCCATAAAGGTTGCAGCAATACTGGTGGCCTTTGAAAGGGTGCTATCACCACCACCACCTCCTCCTCCTCCTCGAGAGCTAGCAGCAGCTTTAATAATTTCGGATTCCGTCGTATCCTTGGAAGCCAAAAAATCCCGAAATGTGCGTCCACTATTATTATTATTATCACCAGCACACTTTAGTTCCCAAAGACAGGTCTTGTATCCGTCATCGTAAAATTTATCGGAACCAACAGTGTTTGGACAGTACGATTGACAGAATTCACAAACAGCCGGACGGGGTACATTATCGGGAAAGTTCTTGCACACGTGATCCAAAGCAGTTTTTGTATCCATATCGTTCCATTCCATGTCTTGATTGTTGACGAAAAATGCGGGTGGTTGACGAGAATTCTTCTGCAAGGGCTGAATGGGTTGAGCATCCAATAGTTTATGATTGCCATGGACATCCGGACCCAGTCCGTGTTCTCCCTGAACGCACTTGGTAACCTTGGAAGAATCCATACCACAGGACTCTATGGCCTGTTCGACACAGTTGTCTACGAGGACAGCATCACAACCGGTCGCCTTCATGGCTTCGTGGTACTGAAAGTACTTGATGACGTCGTTTTTCCCGTACAAATCCCACACGCAAAGACGTCGAGCCGATTCTTCCACTAACTGGTATCCCTTGACTTGTCGAAAATACTGGAGACGATCATTGTCAAGATGAAGGTTGTTATCGTGCATGGCTTCTATCATGAGCGATTGATCACAGTAGCGACCGTTGTTCATGCAGTGTGCCTCGCACATTTCCTTGAGCTGTTCTGGCTCGGTACCATCGTGAGGTCGACATTCCATGGGCTCTTGAATGCCAGGAATTATATCAAAGGTCGGATCGAAATCAATCAAGTCTTGAAAGCGAACGATCACAGGTTTCAGGTTGAAGATCTCTTGCATGGTCCATCCTTCACCAGGAGACGAAATGTACCGCGCATGAATGGGTTTTTCCTTATTCATGTGATATGCAGTGGCAGCCTTGGATTTAACAAAACTATCACTGGACAAACTGCTACTGCTACTGCTACTGCCACTAGCAGAGGAGGCATGACACTGGTGAACAGTGTTACCTGCCAAGAGCAGGCACAAAACAGAGACGGTGGTGGTGGTGGTGGGTGTAGTCCTCATATCTTGCTGTGTGTAATGTATTAATTTGTTGTTTTGATTATTTTTTGCACATTCTAGTACAGTAGTACGTAACTCGATGTGTGTTCAAAAAAGTTCGCAAACAGCAGCCAGCGGGTTGACTTCTTTGATCTTGCGGGAAACACTCTATTCCATTTCAACAGGTGAGCTTTCAACGAATAGATCATATTGACCAAAGATTTAACGAATATGACGCCTTCAAATGTCATTTCAGATGCTTGTGAATGCATTTTGAACACTTGAAAAATGCCCATGATGAATAGTAGACTGCTAGGTAGCTACTACTGTACAATTTCTGTTACTACTGTAAGGAAAAGGTTCAATTCACTGGAAAGGATAAACCTAATAGCTAAGACACCGGAGTTTTAATTTACTAAGAAGTTGGTAGTCTAGTAACTACTCGAGTACGGTACGGTAGTCTAGTAGATTAGCTGCTTCATTTTTTTGTTTTAGCTGATATCCGATTGCCTATTCATACTAGTCTAGTAATATTATTTATTCGATGTGTGCGTGCTTTCGGAGGAAGACTGTCTAGTAGTTAGAAACATACAAAGCGTAGCAAGTTGCCAGGCTATTATTGCTAGACAGAAAAGAAAAGCTACATCAAGTCTATGTGAGTTGTGTTATGTGAAAATGTGAGGTGCATATGTAAATCCATGCAAACTTCCAGATGATAATAGAATTGCACAAGACAAAGAACGATCACTTCATCATTCGTTATCATCATTGTCCCGCCAGAGTAAATCTCTCGGGAGCCCACAGAGCGCCGAACTGACCATCCGTTTCCAGTACAGCTTCACGGAGCATGGTGGAATCTCCGTTGTGGATTTCGTGAACTTTGGCAAATCCTTCTCCGGAATCGCAGCAGATCCCGTTTCCACCGGCGTCGGTTATTCGAACTTCAAATTCTGCTCGCCAGTCCAAATCCTTGATAAAGTATGAGGTACCCCGACTTTGAATGGGAAAGTCCCCAACGACTGTTCGTTGTTCCGTACCATCCACTTCAGAGATGGTAATTTCGGTCACGATCAGGTGAACCTCAAGAAAGTTGTCGTCCGGTCGAATATCGATACGTAATGCACCGTATCGTTCTCCGTTGAGCGTGAAAAACGTTGGCAATGATGTCGGATTCAAGGACGGAAAAGCTGTCGGGACGGAAGTTGGAGCTATTGTAGGTTGATACGTAATAGGCTGCAAGGTAGGAACGGATGTTGCCGCAGATTCGGTGGGTGTCATGGTAGTGGGTGCAGTAGTCGTTGGCGGGGATGTGGGTACGTTTGTTGGATCAGCTGTAATAGGTGCCGTGGTTGGTTTACCTGTGGGCACACCAGTTGGAGGTACTGTCGGCGTGGCTGTCGGTGTCCCTGTAGTCTCTGCTGCTGTTGGAGGTGCTGTCGGTGTGGCTGTTGGTGAGATTGTTGGAGCTTTGCTGGGCAACGTTGTTGGCGGCTGTGTTTCTGCTGCTTCTACTGGTGCGGATGCGATAGTGGATGCACCTGTATACGCACTCATATCAAAAGAATTTTCAGTTGGCGAAGCAGTAGGCGTGTCCATTGGAGCTGGGGTGGGCCATTCCGTGGGTAGTGGTGTGGGCCAATCCGTAGGGACCAAAGTGATCGGCGCCAGAGTTGGCCATTCAGTGGGCATTGGTGTGGGCCAATCGGTGGGCATTGGTGTGGGCCAGTCTGTGGACAATGGTGTGGGCCAATCAGTAGGCATTGGTGTAGGCCAGTCTGTGGGCATTGGTGTAGGCCAATCGGTGGGTGAAACCGTTGGTGGTTTCCAATCTGCTTGTAACGTATGGACATTGACGCAATCACTGTGTCGGTAGTAGCTACTGTAGGTACAAATCATGTTCCAGGCCCAGCCATAAGCAGACGATACTCTGGAATAGACTCCCGGTGCGTTTGCTCGAGCGCATCCGAAACCTACGCGCAAACCAGATTGATAGAAAATAACAAAAAACGAATTAAAAAAAATCAATTCGTGTCGCAATAAATAATGAGACCACGAGAATTCGTATTATCGTATCACACAAATCACCAGCAAAACCAGGGTAAATATTTAGCAATCTGTGTCCACACACTACGCTACTTACCCCAAGATGTGACACCAACTAAAACTTTGTTGTTTGCAACCAATGGTCCACCTGCATATTAACAACAGCAACAGCACCAAATAGCGAAACCAAAAGACTATGGATGAGTATCAAAAACCAAAAACCAAAAACGTACCAAATAAAATATATTGTAGTCATAGTGTGTGTGTGTGTGTGTGCGTGCTACGTACCACTGTCACCTTTGCAAGAGTCTTTGCCTGTTTCACCGGCACATACGTGAACTGTTCGATTGTAGTTGAATCCTCCCATGGCGTAGAGAGTTCCAGGTCCATCACAGTGTTCAATGTAGGGAACATCGACTTGATTGAGAATAGTGGATGTTCCTGTCGTACCCTGTTCATCTCTCCATCCGTGTCCCAGTGCCGTCAGTGTGGTCGCATCGGGTGGAAAGGCGTTGTCCGAATTCATCAAAATTGGCACGTATCCCTCGTTGTACGGTGCCGGATCGGTGAGTTGAACCATCTTAAAGTCGTACCATTTGCCTCGTTCATCGGAGTATTGATCGTGATTGCGTACCCACTTGACAGTGGTAACAAAGTTGGCCTGCGTGTAATCGGGATGTCCCATAAAGACGCGATCGCCCACGGCAACCGAACAGTGCGCCGCCGTGAGGACCATGTCGTCGTACACGAGAGAACCACCGCATCCATTTTCTAGGTAGGCGAACCAATTGTACTGGTAAGTATTGGAACCAAAACCAAAACTGACTGGACTGCCACCCACAATGCGAGTTTGGATATTATTACTATTATTACTATTATTATTATGATTGCTGCTGCTGCTGCTGCTGCTGCCACTGAAGGATGAATCCTTGGTTTTTTTGGTTCGAAAGAAACTGGCAGAGCAAGGCAAAGGCAACAAAAGCAGTACTGTTACTAGGAACAAGAAAGGTGTGTGTATCAGCATTGTTTTGAAATTCCAGGTGGGAGCCTTCTCATTGCTATTGTTATTCTTGAAGATTGTCATTTTATGATTTACTTTTTTTCCGTTGTGATCAACAAGCAAACGAAAATAGAATTTTGATTTGTGACATTCCCAATTGGAACCTTTTGTTTGTGTTGCTGTGCGCTGGCTGGCTGGCTGTGCGGCAAATGCAAATGCAAACGCTTACTGTTGTTTGAGAGGGCTCTCTGCTACTCGAAACTAGAAACTAGTCTAGCTAGTAGACTAGTAGCAACAACAAGGCTAGCTAATAATATTATATAATAATATTATTCTGCTTTCTGTTTGATAGCAAACCAAGTCAAATTAATAGAGTAGCAAATAATATATTAACAAGAAGGACGTAAGACGCTGTGTACCAGTAGTGGCCAGCAGATCAAGAAGAAGAGCAAGTAGAGCTGATTTGGATGCAAAGTATTAGATCTTCTCTTCATATTAAATTAAGAAACTTGGTTAATGGCGAACCGCGTGAATTATACATCGGATCGAAAGATCATTCGTGACTGTTAAATAAACTAGACGAGCGTCTTACTTTGCTCAAGCAGGAAAATCGGAAAGGAAGCACTGCAAGTCGACAAATTAATTGTCTTTCTCAAATTAAGAATTCATGTTGTGTAGTAGGTACACTATACCTCTAGTAGTAGTACTCGAGCACATACCGTACTACCACTGGTAATAATTTCCATTCTTCTTTCTTGTCTCCACCTACCACCTGGTACCAGGTACCAGTACCGTAAAACTACCACGTACAGGACCTGGTACCTACACCACTTGTTACTACTGGTACTACTACTAGTAGTACTATCGTAGAATTACTAGCTACCAGGTACTAGTAGTAGTCTAGTAGTATCAGGGATCGGGTACTACTGTAGGCCTAAAATAAAAAATACAGTCCGAAGATATTTTCGAACGATTGAATTGGGCTCACATTGTCGCGCACATACTCTGTTCTGCCTTTTTGTTAGTACTGGTATCAACAGTGAGATTGATGATGACAGCGCAACATAAAATTCTCCAACCACTAGACTACTACTCCGACTAATAGATAGTAGCTAGTAGTCTACTCCCCCTCTTGCTAGAAATACTGGTAGACTAGTAGCTATACCAGGTACTAGCTAGGTATTCCATAGCTATTTGTAGCTACTCGAATATTGAATTCACTAGTAGTAGAGTAAATGCTACGTTCTCGAGAACAGAATCGAGTCAAGACCTTTAGCAGGCAGGTTGCCAAGTACTACTAGTAGTAGAAATAAAAATATTATTCAATTGCCCACAACAATGGCGGTCAAAGCAAGGGTGTCACATTCTACAAGAAACTGTTGACATCGTTCACAAGCAAAGATCTATCTTCATCTTCAGGCTCAGTATCACTTTACTCACGTTAACTTACATCACTGTTGTACCAGTAGTACCACTCGTTGTTGACTCTTTTCACTGGCTAGTAGTACTCATCGAATCTTGTTGAAAAACGCACTTCGATCAAGTTGATCTACTACTATTCTTGCCTTTCTTCAGTAGAAAAATTTACTTTGCCATCTCCGTTCGTTTCCGTCCAATCAATCAATCTTGATTGCGAAATAAAATTCCTAAGTATCTTCCACAAGAGTATCTGAACAGGCATTAATGCAATTTGAGACCTTTCTTGCAGTCATTAATAGAATCTTTTTGGTCGAATTAAGAAGAAGCGGTGGCAAATTTTTTAAAGAGGAAAAGTGAGATGCATAAGTGGATGCGCGGTGTACTTTTACATCTGTAAAAGCAACCATCGAATTTAACAACAAGAAGGACGATAAGAAGAAAAATCAAAAAATCCACACTGGTGCATTGAACAGGTTTAACAAGAAATCGCGCCTCTAGAATTTATGAGGGCATACCTGGTACCTGGTACCTGGTACCTGGTACCTGGTAGAATTTATGGGACCCTAGAAAAACAAAGGGCAATCGATTTTTAGATCTTCACATCTTGTTTTTCTTGGCATTTTCAATCTCATGAGACGATTCAGTCTTAAATCGCTGCTGCTGCTGCTGCCGCCGCTGCTGGCAGATGTTCATCGTGCAACAGCAGCAGCATTATCAGATCCTGCTAATGCTACTGAATCAGGGACCACAGATGAGAGTGCGATATCTGTCCATCGACAAAGAAATCTGCGAGGACAAGCGATAGAGCAACCAACTGAGGAGGATAACATATATCCTCCTCTTCCCCGCCAACTCGTATCCTCTATAGAAACTAGGGTCATTGGCGGTAGCAGTGTGGAATCCAATTCGAAGTATCCCTTTTATGCCATGATTGACAGCAATGGTATGATTTGTGGTGGGACGCTGATCTGGCCTGATCTGCTCATTACAGCAGCTCATTGCAACATCCAACTTGGGACGCCTATCTATATGGGCGGTGCCATCAACGTTCATCGACCTAGCTTTGCCACGACCGTAGTAGAGGTATCAGGACATCCAATGTACGAACCATATCAAGGACATCGTTACGATGCCACCATACTGAAATTAAAAGATGTGGTACCCTTTGACTATGTATTGATCAATGGGGATGCCTTTCAGCCCTACACTGAACAGGATTTGACTATTATTGGTCACGGATTCACGGACCCCGAAGGCAGAAATGGCGTTAGTGAACAGCTGCAAGAAGCATCGGTTAAATACATCCAAGACTGTGGGACACCCAATCACTTATACCATCATCCCATGTTTCATTTTGATCAAAGGGTTCATTTCTGTGCAGGAGGTGGAGGACGAGATACTTGTAATGGTGATTCTGGGTCTCCATTGTTTGCTCGTGGCAATGACAACGATGTAGTTTTGATGGGAATCACTTCTTGGGGTATGTTGTCTCGGTTGTTTTTGTTTCTTTGTGGTTTTTTTGAATATATGATGAGAAGGTATCGGTAGCTCACAAAACTTATTTTCATCGTCATGTTCTGTAACACCACAGGGGTCGGATGCGGTCGGGAAGAGTCACCCGGGGTGTACACAAGGGTTAGTTCCATCTATCCTTGGATCATGCGCCAAATTTGTGCTCTCAGTGATACATGGACTCCGGATTGTGATAACTTGCATTTGCTGGGCGACCAGCCGACCTTCAGTCCATCGTTGAATCCCACCGACTGGCCTACTCCACTGCCAACACCATATCCAACAGAATGGCCAACTCCTTATCCAACTGTATATCCAACACCCTACCCCACGGATTGGCCAACTCCTTATCCAACTGTATTTCCAACACCCTACCCCACGGATTGGCCAACGTCGATTCCGACAGACAATCCAACTGTGCATCCTTCGTCAGGTCCCTCCTTGGCCCCAAGCAAGCAATCCTTGCATCCGTCACAAATTCCCACTGTGGCCCCAAGTGAAACGCCCTCACAATTTTCTTTGAGTCCAACCTTGCCCCCAAGTGAGCAACCCTCTGTAGCCCCTTCACGGGCGCCAACAGGTATTCCAACTTCACGAGCACCAACATCAACTCCATCGCTATCTCCCACGACGGTTGCTCCCAGTCCTGTGCCCATTGAAGTCGCAACGTCAGTATTTGAAGCATACAGGTCTCTTACGACGGTTGCTCCCAGTCTTGTGCCCGCTGAAGCCGCAACGTCAGTATTTGAACCTTACAGGTCAACATAGGGGCGTTTGCGAGGGAACGAATTTTGATGACACGTTTCCACAACCTCCCGGCAAGCACGTGTGCCGCTACACATTACGATGGAAGGCATGTTGTTGCATGTGACCACTTCTGGGCCACACGCAATATAGAGTATTTCCTAGAAATTTTTAAAATATATATTAAGTACACAAGGTAACTAGCCAGCCAACCAGCCAGATGACAAAAAGTTTTTAAATAATAATAGCAGCCTACTGAGTACTCGTTGTAATGAAGACGTAACAGTATGCGATCTGCCACACTGAATTTATATTTCGCTGTTGGTTCTTTTCTTCGTGTCCGACAAAAAAGGCTGTCACTTGTGGAACGGCCAGTACAGTACAGCATTACAGCATTACAGTACTAGTATTACAACGCCGTCTTTCCAGTTGTCAAAAAGGTAATCTTTTCCGTCAGAATGAGACTGATGATGGTGTAGGGAGCCAGTTTGAGAAATGCCGGCGTAAAGCCTGACCAAAGTGCTGCGATACCTTCGTTCTTGACAATCTTGGCCGCACAGTCCATCATGCCGGAATACTGTGGCATCTCGTTCTTGTCAGCTTTTTTACTGGCATTTTGCAATCGGCTCTTGACCACATCAACCGGGTTGGACACAATGTTGGCACAAAAGGAAGAACACAACGTGGCCACGAACATGAGAGGCAACCCGTAAAACATTGCTCCATCGGGACCAAACGTTCCCGTTTCGGTCAAGCGCTGCTTAATTTCCGATCCAATTCCCAGAACGCATGCCGACAAGAGCATGGCCCGGATGACGGTTACTTTGGCTCCGGTCCACAATCCTGCAATGCCTTCTTCTTGCAAGATTCGGCTCAAACAATCAGAAATGCCTTTGTAGTTGCGCCTCTGCAAAGCTGGGAGTTTGGAATCTGCCGACATGCGTACCAATGCCACTTCCGAAGGTGTTCCGACAAAGGATCCGATACCACCACTCAACAATCCCATTGCCATTTTTGCTCCGAGAGAGATAGCAGTCGTTTCGTCCAACCCTCCAGTCGCTGCTGCCGAGTTGATTATTTGCTGCTGCTGCTGCTGCTGCTGTGCACCTTCCAATAAAAATGCGTAAATGCCAATCCGACAACTTCCGTACAGCCACTGACGTAAATAGGCCGCACCGATACCAGCGTACAATCCGTTGATAATTCCTTCTCGTTGAACAATATTCTTGGCACAATCGATGGGACCATCATAATCACCACCTTCCGTTTGCATCTGCACTCGAATAACATCCAATCTGTGCGTATCGTGTATATGAATAAGCGTGCGCGCGTTTGTGTGTGTGTGTAATATTAAAGGCAAGTTGAGATCAAAAAGTTTAAAAGAAGAGAGCTCAAGATTTTCTATTTTGTTGAATTCTACATTCTACTCTGTTCCAGGTACTCTGTACACTGTACACACTTACGGATGACAAACAGTTGCAGCACCCATACCGCTAAAGGCGGCAATGATCATTCGGACAGCCAAACTTCCTGCTGCAACCATTATTATGATAGTATTGTTATTTAATTTTCTGTTGGATGATACGTTTCTTTCCAAAAAGCTGTCTTAACAACTACTTGACCTTGTCAAAAGATAAAAAATAGTGGAGCATATCTCCACTCTAGACCCAACGTACTAGCTAGCAGTCCTTTTAATAGTCGTCTATCTACTACTCGTACGTAGTAGTCTACTCTAGCTAGGTCTAGTAGTCTAGCTAGCTGCTAGTCTAGTAGATAGTACAAGAGATTATTGGTTTCACCAGCCATCTGCTGCCGTATCTTTCGTGGTTTTGGTTTCAGAGGTGTTTGCACTAAAATAGGGCTGGGGATAATTCTAAATGTGTACTCTAAATACTGGTACCTGGCTTTAGTCTAGCACTTTAGCTAGTAGCTAGTAGTAGTAGGTCTAGCTAGCTAGCTAGTAGTAGCTACAGTAGCTTACCGTAGTAACTTTTGTTTCACATACTGTACATAATAATAATAATATTATCAATATTTCCAACCTTAACTCTATTTCCATTATTTACCCTTGTCACTAAAACGAGTTGACAGATTTCTCTACTACTCGAGTACCAGGTACAAGCAAATACAGTAGCTAGTAGTCTACTGGAACTAACCTACTAGTAGTAGACCAAACTACTACTGTAGCTAGCTAGTAGTAGTACGTTCTCTACAGTAGCTAGTAGTAGCTACGAGTAGTAGCTACTACGTCGTAGTAGTCTAGCTACAGTATTAAACCAACTCATCAGCAAAAAACCCGGACCAGACAGAAAAATTAAATAATAACATGATTCTCTATCTAGTATGAATTGCACTCGTACAGTTTAAAGTTGTGTGTCTCCTTCTCTCGTCTCTCTCTTGCCCAATTTCGCAGCCTTCAATCTTCACGCAGTCAGCGCATTAAAAGAAGCTTACAAAGGATGTCAAGACTCCAAATTCCAGTCACTCTCTTTTTGGTAGTGACGCGGAGTTGTGGTTTTTATGCCTGTTTTCAAATCCCGATCTCGGTGCTCCTTTCCAAACCAACTTTAACGTCGGCGTTTGCAAATAATAACCAAAAAATTCACCATTATAAGGGAACATCAGCATCATCATTATCATCACCGTCGTTTGTTTGTAATCGTCCTCCAGTGTCATGGCGTTGGTTAATTAAAGGATATCAAGCAGCATTGGTCAAACCAACGCACGTACCGGGTAATTTGCATCGATTGTACAGCAGCAGCGACGCAACAGCAGCAACAACAACAACAACAGCTACTACTACCACCACCACCAGCAGCAGCAGCAGCACCAGCGATGATGATGCAGGGATTGATATTGATAATGTAAAAGAGTTTCAGCAGAGTAGTAGACACAATAACAATAATGTTTGGGAAGAAGAAGAAGAAGAAGAAGAGCAAGAATTGTCTTTCACTGCAGAATACACAAATAACGACGATGTAGCAAGCGCGAAAGACGACGATGACAACGTCAATGACAACGACAACGACACGTCCGATTTTCCAGAAGATTCTCAAGACTTTAACATCCACGAGCAGGAGTCGATATACGAGCTTTGGCTGCAGGCCATCGATGAGGCTCAGAAAGCTTTGATCAAAAAGAAAACGTCTCTCGAAAAAGAAGCCACCAAGGCACGAACGATCGAGGATACAGTTGCACGAGCACAACTCATTGTTAACAATTTGTATCTTTTTAACGACGACAACAACAAACAGGAGAACGTGTACACTGTCATGGACTGGGAACAAAACAAAGAAGTAGAACTGATCTTGGACACTGAAAATTATGCATCGCCATCGGATGAAGCGGATGCCCTGTTTGCTCAAGCACGAAAAATCAAACGAGGATCTAAAGTGATTCAAAGCCTATTGGAAGACGTCGAAGAAGCTGCTTCGATAATAGAAGATTGTCGATCAGATTTGGTGGCATTGGCAGATATCAGCAGCAATGACACCACGATGGGTAGAATGTCACTGATACAGGATCGACTGATAAGAACCGCGGATAAAACCAAATTTAAAGAACCAGACAGTAGTAAACGAAGCAACTCTCAACGACAGCAACAACAACAGCAGCAGCAACGCCATCAGCTGACGAAAAAGAAAAAGAAGGAACCTCTGGGTACGCCTGCATCCAACGTTCGCAAATTGATCACACCCGCGGGAGCTACCGTTCTTGTGGGTCGAAATCGACGCGGCAATGAGTATTTGAGCTTGACACAAGCGCGGGGGGATGACGTTTGGATGCACGCCAGAGGTACCCCGGGTGCTCACGTTCTCGTGTTGGATCGTAGGGGCAGCGTCAAACCGACCGAGAATTGTTTGGCCTTTGCGGCCAATCTGGCAGCCTTTTACAGTGACGGACGAACGGAACAAAGAGTTCCGGTAACGCTCGCAGAGACCAAGCACATATTAAAGCCACGCAATGCACCACTGGGAGCTGTCAAATTGCGTCAAGAGGGACGAGTGTTGTACGGATTTCCAAATCGCGTGCCCATCGAGTTGCAAGAAGCACGAGCTAAATCTGGAGTCTACGCGAGCGAAGAATACCGGAATGCAGACAAGGCCAAGCACCGCAAGCGGACCCAGCAAGCACAGAGACAAAGCAAGCAAAAACAAAAAGAAGAGAAAAAGAAAAAGAAGTGACACAGCAGTGACGAGGAGGCATTTTAGTTTTCAAATTTCTGCAGTTTTCATGCATATGTTTCTCGATTGATTGATATAAGTTTTTTTTCTTAGCTTCACTTCTACTAATAATAGTACTTGTGCGTACGAGTAGAAACTACGAGAAATCTAGAAAGCTGACCCTGGTACCAGTACCTGTATGTAGTAATCCAGAATGTTCCAAGTAGTAGTAGTAGTAGTAGTGGTACAACTAATAAGCAAAGTATTTCGTGCTGAGTATTATTTAAGGGAGGTCACTGGATCACACAAATTACTACAAAATATTGCCAGACTAAAATAGCTCTTTAATTTTCTGCTTTCAAAGCATCTTTTTTCTCATTACCAGGTACTATTTCAATGTTGGCTATTTAAGCCCAATTAATTGACGCCAGCCAAGCAACTCTAAAAATATCTTAAGGGGGGGCGGTACGCACGCACGACTGCTGCCAGGGTACTACTTCAATTCAAGACTAGCCACGACTCGAAGGTTTGCATCACC
>Ga0100402_1002099_pt1 | contig 22653 bp, 22 predicted proteins | sample CryGeyme20150102_FD_80419 | JGI IMG/M metagenome (GOLD analysis project Ga0100402, IMG submission 80419) | Groundwater microbial communities from Crystal Geyser aquifers in Utah, USA - Crystal Geyser metaG 2015-0102 | ecosystem: Environmental > Aquatic > Deep subsurface > Groundwater | place...
TCCTAAATTGTTTTTATTTCATATTTGAGGATCTTCTGTTTGAGTTGTTGAGTGCAATTTTGATTTAACATTTTATTTTAACTTGAATATCAACAATGCAAATTAAGAATAAATGCTGACCATACAACTTGCAGAATCAAGCCTTGGAGATCAGGATTATTTTGGTTTTAGAGACTGCTTTCAGGGAACTATTTTTTATATGATCGAGAGAAATGCCATAAAATACAGAAAAATGTTGAGGGAAGATTTAATATTTTGGGACATCAGTTATGTTTAAGAAACTTCAATAAATTTAATTTTTCGAGATATGTTAATGAGGTCCTTTTTATAGCTTTCCCAATCAGCATCTTCAACTTATAATATGCTACCTGTGTATTAATTGAGTTTGTATTCAAAAGTCATTTTTACTAATTACACCTCAAAATTACTCATTGAATCATTCTAAAGGCCTTGCTTTCTTTGTAAATATCTATTGATGACATTCAATAGGCATACTTTGAATTATTAAATTTCTGAAAGTAGATGGAAACTGTCAAGGAACAATAGTTAGCTTAACTGCTTCGCATATAGCAAACAAACGAACTATCATCAGAAGAGGAACCCGAAAGATGTTACTCTTGACCTATTCAGAATAACCCATCAGCAGAAGTCAATATCGAAAACCTATCAAAAATGCATTTTCAGATAATGAATCATCCTCTGATTCAGACATCGAACCTTCCAAGATAGGAACGACTCCTCTACCTCCTAAACCTGCCAAATCAAAATCGATACTTCAGCAAGCACAAGAAGAGATCAAATGGACCCGATAGGATACAACTGAAATCGATCTGCTCAGTAAGTTAGAAGGGAACGGCATGAAAGACAAAAAGATCAAATAACTTGCTACCAAAATCAGGAACCTTAACATTGTTTATGAAAAGTAAAGAACTATGTACTTTTCACCTTATCAAGACGCAAAAATATTGAAAATCAATTGAATAGCGCCCTCAAAGCTAACCAGGAGGCCACAAAAACGCAAGAGAATAGACAGTCGTTGGAAAAAACTTTCAGTAGCAGTCGAGTTGAAAAGTAAAAATGTCATAATTGTTCTGAACAGGATAAAAAAATCATGGAAATGAGATTAAAAATGCAAAATATGAAAACTTAGGTCAACAAGGCACATCGACTCATTTCTCGTGAACTCGGCTAGAATTTTGACATCGATCAAGCACTTTCAGAATAGAATGGCTGGAAAGGCCGACAGCAAAAGATATAGAAGCTCAAGTATAGAGTAAAGTAGCTTGAGGAAAAATTGGCCTCAAATGGAGTAAACGTCTCCCACATGAGCGGATTTTCTCAAATGACCAATCTTCAAACAAAAAATAACTCTTTTTCAGCCACCCAAAGAAGTTCAACTTTAGCCGACAATAAAAGAAAGTAGCTTTAGAACCTAAAAGTTCAAGTTGAAGCTTTGAGATCATAAAATGATCTTTTGCAGGGCAAGGTCAAATCTTTGAATTCGAGAAAGATCATTCTTGAGAGTTAGATAAAAGATCTCAAGGCTGATTTTTAGAAGAAGAAGCAAATTTTTCTCTAAAAGTCTGATAATGATGATAGATTTATCGCCTTGCTGAAACAATAGAACGATAAGCTGAAGAAAGACGAAAAAGTGGTCACAAAAGTTGTCTACAAGGAAACAAAAGAAAATACCGAAGAAGTGAACATTCTCAAAAAATAAAATGATGTTCTCAAACGAAAAATCAAGGAACTCCAGAGACAAAAAGAGGAACTTCAAGTCCAGCAACAAACAAACAAGGAATAGAAGGCAGTCAAGGCAATTAATGAGATGAGACCTCGCTAGCTTTCAGCTGAAAGAAAGAAACAACTTGAGGAGGAATACATTAACGGGAATAAATATTTAAAAAAAATGTCAACGGAGGACTAGTAAGAAATATACAAGACATGGAAAGAGTCCAAAAAAAAGTTCTGATCCATCTCTTTAATACAAAGATATGCTCAATTTAGTACAGTTTATTATATAACTTAACTTTATTTTTATCCAATGTCATACCGAGTCACAATCCATACCTGCTCAAACTGCGCCAGTCATGCCTACTGCACCAGGCACGATGAAGCTACCTACCTCTCCCTTGCCAATGACCTCAAAAGCAAACTTTAGAGCAGCCATAACAATGTCAAGGTAGATATAATTAAAGTTGGAGCACAGGGAGGAGGAAAATTGGGATCCTTCGAAGTTTAGTGTGAAGGTTGTAAACTCTTCTCAAAATTGGAGCTTGGATACTTCCCTCATACTCAGTTACTGGCAACAAGAATTGGAAACTTTATCTCCGATTTGGCAGAAGGAAAAGATGTATCCAGATTCAGAGAAAACATTAGTCCATTGAAACAACACCCTCAGTTCAAAAAAGATAATTCAGGTAGATCTCCAGCGACAACAAAAATGAATAACTCAAGTGTTGTACTACCTTCCGAAAATGCTTCCAAAATATCCCAAACCTCTGCTAAAAAAGAAAACAAAAATACGCCAAAGAAAATCGAGGTCAAAAAAGATGAAAAACCTGCTTTGAAGTTAGAGCAGAAAAAATAAGATTATTAATCAACTCCAAAATAACCCAAACAGTAAATCAAAAAAGAGTAAGTTAAAGAGGATAAGAGAGAAGAGAAGAAGCCATCAGTAAGTGGGGGAGTCATTGATCCAAGGCCAGTCCCTAAAGAGGAACCAAAGCCATAAAATAAAATAGAAAAAACATCTCCATCAAAACCTCAATAAAATAAATAAAAACCTGAAAAATCTCTATAAAGAGATGTTGAATCTGCAATTAAAAATATTGAAGTTGAGTCAGTTCCAAACGAACAATCTCCATAGAAGTTAGTTTAAAATAAATAAGATAAAAAATAAGTGGAACCTGATCCGAAATCTTAATCAAAAGCTGATATTCATTCTGGATAACCTTAAAAGCCTGCTTAACCAACGCAACAAGCAGAACCTACAATTGAAATAAAGGCACCTGAGCAGAAAGCATAATCAGCATCAGCATATTCTTCTGTTCCAGTCGAGCCAAAAAATGAATCACTGCAAATCGGCCAGGTATTGGCAGAAAAAGCCGTTGAGCAGACTGAGGGTGTCAAAGAAAAAATCGAAGAGAAAGAGAGTCCCAAGAAAGAAGAACCTGTTCCGCTGTGAGTAAAAATGATGATGTTTATGGAATTTAAGAATTAAATTGAGTATTTCCAACAGCTAACCAATTATAAAAGCCAACTGGTTCTCGGGATAGAAATGCATGACTATCACGTACAGAGAGTAAGCTATTAACTTAAGATCATATTGAAACTCTTTGAAAATTGTTTTTAAGGTAGCCTAGGTGATGTTTCACATATCACCTTGAGACTTATGCAGATAGTCCTCGTGAAATTGCTCACTGCCCTTTTGTTTCGACTGTATAAAATAAGTTACGCCTAGTACTCCTTGTGGAAGGTCTTCATTTATTTTTCTAGCTCCGTAGCTTGGAGACCATGAATAACCTGGAATTACAAAATGTCTAAGGAGAAAAATAAGACTGAAGTGAGCTTCACATTCTGAAAGCTGCTGATTTATGCTGTGATAAGATAAGCCGATAAATGAAAAAGGATCTTGGGGCTCCAGCAAAGACGATCAGTTTTTCTTCAAGACTAATATTTCCATTTCAATGAAGATATATTAAGATGGCTCTCAAAGGGCAAATAATTGGGAGTGATAGCAACTAGAATATGGAAATTGAGACAGAAAAAAGAAGGTCTGAAAAGTTCGGATAATTTGAAGATGATTAAGCGGTGAAAAAAGCCACACAAGCAGACATAAATGAAAAAGGGAGATGAGAAGTGGAGTGAGAGGAACCGCTGGAGTTTCGAAAATGAAGGATAGGTTTTAAAAATGGACGTTTAAAGAGTTGATGAGTTGGAGCATGAATATAATTATTTGATATTTTGATTCAATATGAGAAAACAGCCCCAGAAATAAGATATGAGTTAGGCCATGATTCCCTAAAATGGTGATGCCAACTTTTAGAAACAGAGCAGCTAACATCATAAACCATTCATATTCCTGCCCATACATAAAACAGTCCCAATTGGCCTGTAGTATCACCAGGTCGAGGTTCCTGACTTCGTACCTTCTTCTCCCTCCTTCTGTACCTTTTCCTTTATAAAGCGCGCCAACCGATCCCTCCTCCACTCAGTCCCGCCGTCTTCAAAAGAAGTCAAGTTAACGAATAGGAACTCTAGCAGTACCTCGGCTTTGTCGAGAGCTTCTACTAGTAGAAAATTCCTGACTATTTCTCACATGGTAACATTTTTCTATAGATGGTCATATGCCATCTGAGAGAAGGCTCAGCATCCAAAGCTCAACCTTCCCTTTCTATTGATCTTGTCTCTTATTTCAGGTTCTAGTTCAAGAGATCGTGTCCGAACTAAGGCAATGCAATTTCTTCATGAGATGGGATACAATTATGTCCGAGCAAAATTTTTCATATTGTTTCCTTACTATCTCAACTACAACAAATATAGATGTCATAAACCTCTCAAACTTAGTGACGCTTAAATGGCTAGTAGAATAGCTTAGCATCTGGAAAGTCTCAAAAGTACAAAAGAGAAGTAACTTTAAAGATGGATTGGAACCGTCTAAACTTCCATTGAGTCTCGTATCCATCTCAATAAACTCAACACCTTGATTTAGGTGGCTAAGCAAAACAAATATGAAATTCCTGAGGCGATCAGATAGCATGTTGAGAGATCTATCAAAACAGGTCGGTAAATAAAAAAAACCCTCCATAGTACAAGACTTCCTCTGGATAAGCTGATTTCCAAGAGGGACTCTCTGCAGTAATGCAAAATCATCACCAATGAAATGATTCAATACTAGGAGACTGTTGGAAGGTGTGAAGAATGGCTGAAAAAACAAAAGAGTTTTGAAGAAACTTTCTTCATCTTCGATCCAGAACCACATCTAATTCCAATCAAAGACAAAATTTAGTTCAGAACTCTTCAACTACTTGTCAATGAGTTCAATAATCTTCCTCTCATTTATGATAATTTTGAAAAAACTACAGGTGCTTTGTACCAAACGACCATACAATTATTGGATAAATTGCCTCCTCTCAACAAAGCAGCCAAGACAAGAACCGCTCAGAACCATACTGGAAATCTAAGAATCGGAATCGATGTGGTACGATAGTTCTTGAATGAAATTAGGAAATGCCCAGTTGAACATGAAGATTTTGTCAGTTTTTAGAGCAGTGTTTGTGAGCATTTGTAATGGCTTGAACGTATCGGGATGTGGCTGGAGGATGAAAAATATGAAAAATCTCTCAAGATTCTCAACCAATACTCCAAAATAATTGCAGACATACCAATTGCGAATAAAGTTCAATACAAACTGCAGTCAAGGCTGGAGTACTATGAAATCATGGAAAAGGTGAAGAAGGATATAAGCAATCCAGCAAAATACGAGCAAATAAAAGATGCAATAAGAAAGCTGAAAGAAAAAGGATACGAGACTTGCTAATATGCCAAAATATAGACCAGAATCATCAGCTATATGGGGTGGTATGAGTCACAACAAATTCTCAATTAAGACAGAGTACCCAATCAGAACATTGACCTTTTCCTCAGGAAAAAAAACATCTTGCAGCGAATGATAGGACAAGAAGATTTTGAAGCTCAGCTCTAAACAGCCAGAGTTTAACTTAATATCCCAGAATAAGTTTGGGCCGAAAACGAAGGAAAGTTAAAAAATGTTGAAGGGTTGAAAGCCAAAGTAGAGAGTGTGATTACTCCTGAGGAGACTAATATATTTGAAATGGTCGATGCTCTAAAATAATGCATAAAAAATGGGATCATTTTTCCTTAATTTGAATCCTTCTATGAACAGATCATCAACATTTTTAACGTACTTGGTTAAATGTGTTTTTTGCTTCTAAGCAATTACGATTCTTTGCCTGACAGTAAGTAGTGCTTCCTTAATCGAAATGATGTCGAGGTTATTGTATCAGTTATCTATGAGCACCGATAGTCATGGGAGCTAAAATAATTGCAGACAAAAGAAGGTGGAGATGTTATCCTTGAAAAAACAAAAATGAATTGCTTTCCAAGGCATTTGCCTGAGTATTTCATGTATCTTGAGCTCATGGAAAAAAGCTAAGAATGGAACGTCAAGGCTCAAAATCTTATTAATGCTTTTAAAGAGGAAGCTGGCGATGTCAACATCAAGTAGTTAATGTAAGAGTCGAAAAGCTGCCTTCATTCCAAGGGAATTGAATAAGAACTCAATAAAATCGACATTGTGCTGAGGTGGAAATAAAAAATAAGTCGTAAGTTAACAGATCATCGTGAATCTCCTTTTGAAGCATCGGATACTTAATTCATAGCTAAACTTGAAAAAGATCTCTGTGAAATTGAATCGATTCAAGAATGTGGATAAAAGATGAAATTCCGAGCTCTGGATTACCTACTGGATAATAGCAAAAAAATCAGTGAAACTCTTGAAAAGATTTCAACTATCGAAATCGAATGCACATACAAACTGTCAGAGATGAATAAATTCTTGAAGTAAATAGACCGATAAATATAAAAATACAAGCTTGAAGATAAAAATATTCTCCGACTCAGAGAATAACTTCACGAACAACTGATGCTATCTGACGAATGGAAAGAAAGATACCTTGCAGTGAAGAGATTCGAAAAGAAGAAGCTCAGATAAAAAGATGAGGATATTAAGGAGGTGGAAATATAAATCGAATGTGATGAGAACAACAGAAATGGTCACTCTGTCACATCCGACGGAATAGTCCAGGTTGCTTATGTGCCTCAACTTCTGAACTCAGCTTCTCCTGGTAAGAGAAAATACTACATAAAGAATGGCTAATTTTGCTGGTACTTCAAACTTCCTTTGATGATATTGTAGTTCTACAACGGATATCATTTAAAGTTTGCCATTGAAGATCAAGTGAGGCTCAAAGGGATTTTATCAGATGTCTATCGATTTATTGCTCATTACACAACTTTGATGGATAAAGCCGATAAAAATGATCATTAATTGCTATCTTTGGAAGCAGAAGGAACAAAAATACCACTTTTTTTCAGATAAACCTTTGTTCTCTCCAAAAAAAAACAGTACCTGACCATTTGGAAAGAACTTGCAGACTCAGTCTTGAAATCAGTTCCTGTCCTCAACATGGAACTCAAAGCAAGAAAACCTGAGTAACTTCTTGAACTCCTAGAGCAGAAGAAAACTCAGATGGATGAAGGAAAAGAAGAAGGTCGAGGAGAGTAGACAGGAAGCAAAAGAAAAAGAAAGCAAAATACTTTCTACTCCAACGAAGATATGACTCTCATTACTGAAGAAACATTCGGTTTGAAGACCAAAAAAAAGAGAAAAGGTAACAACCCTGACCAAGAGTATCGCAATACAGCTGTAGCAAGCACAGCTAAAAAACTGGCTAGAAGCCAAAAAGAGGATGTTGAGAGGGCATAAGCTTTGCTAAATGGAGAAGTTCCAGCTTAGTTGATTCAGATAGACGACCCTAAGGAATACTGTATTTGCAGGTATGGTGTTCCTAATGAAAACTCGGTCATGATTCAATGTGAACACAAGTGTACTGAGTGGTTCCACATTGAATGTCTTGGAATCAAAAAACATCAGACCAAAAGTGATATCAGATGGAAGTGTGTTGGATGCAAAGCTCTCTACAAAGAAGAGTCGCTTGGCTACTTCTTCTGGGATTCTCATGCCAAAATCAGCTTCTATGCCTTGAAATAATTGGTCGAAGAAGGAAGATAATTGAATGTAGACACTCAAGAGCTCAAAAAATTGGAAGTTCTCTATTCCAAGGTTGAAAATTGGAGATAAAATACAAATGCAATGCTGAAAAGAGTATGCGAAACAACCCCTGAAGACCTTCATCTCCTCTAACCTGAAATCTATGAACTTTTCCTTCATTCGCTCTGGCTGCCAATTTATCATAGCGAGTCCAAGATATTGAGAAAATTGGTCTTGTTGGCAAGAGGAGAACAATGATTAATCTCATTCAATTCAATATATTATCAACCACATATATATTCATTTACTCAGACTGCTAATCAGCCGATATGTAATTTCATCAGCTAGCAGGTAACCTTTAGGTGCATTAAGGGAAATACTTTCATCTAAATATTTCAAATTGATGAGTTCTGGCTGATCTTCTTCTACTTTCTTGAGTTAATTTAAAAGATTCGACTTCACCTTTTTATAATTTTAAACAGTTATCTGTTCTATCGATTACCACTTTACCCCTTTCTTTCTTCTTAAGCCACTCATTAGAATTGTTTATAGCTCGTCTCTCCAGTGAGACTCATCATAAACAGCTAGCCTAAGTTGATTAGGATAAAGCTATTAATATTCTTGTATTGTGTTCACATATTTGTAATATCTGGAAACAGTCAATGGCTTGGTGATTCTGAGCCCTCGGACTAGATGTGCTGCTCCCATTCCATATGCGAGAAACTATCTGTTTCCATTCCAGTAACAGTGATTATGTTTACTCTAAAACTTCTTGTCCCTTGCAAAATTGGTTACCTCGTAATGATCATAGCCTAAAGCTTTCAATCTCTGACTTGCTTCGACGTATCTTTTAATAACTTGGTTGTCTGGGGGCAGCCATTCAAATTATTGAGGATTTTTCTTGAGATAACTGCCATCATTTCTTTCAAGGATATACAAAGTCACATGTTAAGGGTTAATTTTTCTTATTGCATCAATCATTTGATCGAAGTACTTTTTTAAAATACAGAAGTCAATGATAAAATCTAAGCTTAAATTTTCAGGTCGATTATCCTCAATCAATGTAAGCAGCTATTCTCTTGTTGATAAACAGGGCCTATTCATTTTTTCAAGCAGCTCTCTATCAAATGTTTGAATGCCTATTGAAAATCTATTGATCCTTGTTTGTTTGAATTAATCCAGTCTGATGAGTTATGTAGGGTTGACTTAGAGAGATATTTAAGTTCCTTCTGTCGAGAACATCGAACATATTTTATCGAGCTGAATCCTCGAGTATATACTAGGAGTACCTCCACCAAAATACAGTGATTACAAAGAATTACTCAACTTCCTGAAAGGTTCGCTTACCTTGATCTATTTCAGCAAATACTCAATATACTTGTCTTTGAAAGCTTCCATCTCTTGACTCTGGTTACTGCTGATGGCATGAATTGGAAAGGCACAAAAGTGACACTTCTTCTGACAAAACGGCAAATGCACGTACACGTTTCTGACTGTTTGATAAGTAGAATAAATATCCTTGACAAGCATTTTGGAAACCTTATTGCTGAGACTCATTAGCCTTATTTAAAATATGCATTGACCTTTAGTTAGTTTACTTATATTGCAGCAAATAATTTGAATGTAGGCATCAACCGAATAGTGTCAAACTGTCCAACAATACATTTGTATGCTCTTCGATGAGCTACCCCCAGTCCGGTTAGATCAAACTTCTAATAATCATCTTCTACATAAACAAATCGCGAGCTATGGCCGAAAAATAATTTAATTAAGCCAGCAATCAACCTTCAAGTATCGGCAGGAGCACTTCATCTCGAAAAGTTAAGTTGAGCAGGAAATAGCAGTTATTTATCGACTCATCACAGGAGATGAGCCATCAAGTGGGTATGATAAGATGCTGAAAGAAATTGTCTAAAAATTGCAGTGGGACAGAAAATCTATCTGGGCGCGACAATCTCTCCCCTAATCGAGATTAATAATGACCCCCATAGATGTTAAAACATAAGAGCGGAAACACGTACTTGAAGAAGAAAAAATGAATACCAAACCTCCTCGAGCAAAATCAAAACAAGCATCTAGTAAGGTCAGCACTGTCAAGGAAACACTTCAGATCAAAGGATATTTTGAAAATTAAGAAACTATTATCAGGGAATGCTATGACAAGGTCTCTAAATTGCTAGAAATCAATAAAGTACAAATCAGTTGTCTCGCTCCCTAAGCCCTAAAGTTCAGTAGAATGAAAAATGAAAACACCACAGAAAAGATCATAGATCTTGTCAAGAACACGACTGAAAATCATAGTGAAAATATCAACAATTTATACCACTTGGTTGAAGCTCTTCATGATAACTTGCAAAAAAGACTTAAAAATTAAGGAGCAGCCAACAACAAAATATCAGCCTATCTCTAATAAGTCAAAAGAATGGAGGAGGTGTATTCCTACTCGATCTCGAAGATTCTATAAAATGCAGCAAGCATTAAGACTATGCTGAAGAAGGATCCTTCTTTGTGCGCTAAGCATATTGAAAATGTGTAATAAATCAGCCACAAGTTATACAGCCTATTCCCTAATTCATAGTATTTCCAGAGCATATCTGTTACTCCAAATGGAATTCCTGAAAATAAATCCTATGGAGTTCAGGTCAACTTCAATAAAACCAATGTAGAGAGAAAGACGGGAACATAAACCTACAGACTTCAAATTAGGTTGTTTGAACTGCTTGATAAATTTGAGAAAAATATGAAATTCAAAAAGACAATATAGATAAAGGAAGTTGAGAGACTGTTTGATACTCTTAAGTAGGTCTTACCTTCTTGTAAGAATATGACAGCTCAAGATCTCAACTATCAGGAAGAGTTCAGAAAAATAGTTGAAGTTCAAGACCGAAAGGAGAAAGAAATGAATGAGGTATCATCCAAAAAATACAAGAAGTATGAGAAGAGAATTCAATAGTTGGAAAAATCTATCGAAGATTTACAAATCTAATTTAAAACTTCAGAAGAGCATTGGTAGCAGTAAAAAAGAAAGCTATCCAAAAAGCTAGAACACTAACGTTCTGAGCTGAATAAACTGATGAATGTAAAGAGCCACCTCGAATCAAACATATCATAGATGCTGAAGGAAATTGAAGACATGAGATAAACTGTCAGAAGGCAAGGTCATGATTAGGCCTATCAAAGAAAACTTTTATAAAGAGAAAAATAAGAATTGATAAAAAGTTCAGAGGAAACAACAGCAAAATTTAGCCAAAATTTGGAAGATTTGAAGACTTAGAAATAGAGAATATTCCAAGAGAGAACAGTGTACAGACAAAAAATATAGCTGACCTAAAAACAACTTGAGGAGGAACAATAGCTAAGTGCAGGTTTGAAACTGTAATTATAAACTGTAATCAATGAGCATCAAACGCTGAGAGCTCAGCTAGCTGAAATGGGGGTTCTTTACGAATAAAAAATACGAGAGGTAGAGTAAATGATATAAAACATCAGATAACTTCAATAAATCAAAGAAACACAGGAAAAAACCATCAGCGTGCTCACCATTAATCAAGAAAGTGCCAAGGAAAAACTCAATAAACAGGCAAATTATATATAAGCAAACCTAACCTCAATTAATCAGCTGACTCAACAAAATGAAGAGCTGAAAAAATAACTTCACCATTGGAAGTAAGAAAGTAAACTGACAGATGCTGACCTGAAAGCTTTAAAGGATTAAGTTGATAAGGTTAATTCAGCTTATGTCGAAACTGAAAATATTCTCGACTCTGTGAAACAATAGCTTAATGATGTTACAGAAGAGAGAGAAAAGATTTTCAAGGAGAAATTAAAACTAAGCCGAGCCGTCGAGGAACTTGAAGGCCAGGTCAACTCGTTAAGGACAAGATATCAAGCAGTTGAACTAGCAGAAAGAGATATGAAGGATGAATACTATCACAAGTGCCAAGAGATCGTTAGACTAACAAAATAAGTCGAGTAGCAGAAGGTAAAGGTTTCTTTATTCAGCGCTAACTTCTCAAGAGCAAAAAAGAGCTAAGCTAGGAAAGAGATTCTAGAGCCAACTCAGAAAAATAAATGAGATAGCTCAGACTAGATCTCCAGAGCAAAAGGTAGATCGATAGCGTTGAACACGGAAAGCGTAGGCTTTAGCTTGAAAACTTACGGGTTTAGCTTAGAAAAAAATCCTAACAACTTTAGAAGCAACGCGAATCGTATGAATAAAAAATAGGAATAATGACCCAACGAATGCAAGACTTGTAGCAAAGTATGGGCCAGAAGCAACTTTTGTCTAGGTTGCTACAGCACCACTCACAATGATAGATAGTTAAGTTATATTTTTTGAAAGATCATCCGAGGTGTTCCATCCAGTCTTTGCTTCCGTTGACCCATCTGTCGCGATCGCCTGTGGTGTTGAGACTAGCATTTTTGAACATACCGCAGTAAAGCAAATGCTAAATCAAAAATGAATTACGTCGGTGAATTTACCATTGATGCCTGTTTGTCCTTCCTTGGTGACTGAATTACAGATACTGTACATTTAGATTCGACTGCTCCATAGTTTTTATTGGAAGTTTTGTAGAATGCCTTGGAAAGCTTGGCTTCAAAATCTAGCTCTTCTTGAGTTTTCTGAGTTGACATTATCACTAAAATTATTGAATCAAATATTCCATTTGCCAGCTTAAATAGAAGAAGTCAGTCTAAGCTACAATTAATTGAGTATTGCATGCTTATTGAGATCATTCATAAAAACGGTTGTTTGACCACTGAGTTCGAGGAGTGCTCATTTTTGGATTTTTGCCAGCCTCGACCACGAAGTTCGACTTACCCATTCTGATTGACCTTTCCTTTTCCTCTTCTTTCAGTCTCTTGCTTTCAGCTTCCTCCTTCTTTCTCTTTGCTTCTTCGATCTGCTTGAAAATATAGCTTTGTCCCTATTTGTCCATTTCAGCCTTGCTTTTGTTAAGGTCAGTCTTGATGCTGAAGAACATCGGGCCCATCTCAGCCAGCCAGTGAGGATCAACAATCGTCACACAATTCATATACTCCCTTGAAGTCATCACCAACTCATGATAAACTACATACTCTGGTATGTATCCCAAGCAGAGCAGAGCACTGCTCATATGTAGTCGACAAGGCACACCTGTTCTCATGTTAACATATTCCCCGATACCTTTGACCTTGGCAGCATTGATGAAGTAACCTGAACAAACTGCTTTTCTGACCAAGTCGTAATTGTACTCACATGTGGTCATTTTAAAGCCAAGTTACTTCGCAATATCCATCAATTGTGAGCGAACTTCTCTAACTTTTCTTAGAGACTTGAATTGCAAGAAATGCTGGGTGCACCATTCTGAGCTAAAATTGTGCTTTTTCCATTGCTCATAGATGTTCAAATATGTCAGATGGTCGCTTTCAGGGATCAGAAGCTTCTATCGGGCTATTTCAGCTTATTGAGCTTGATCTTTAGGTCGATAGAAAATGGAAGGAACAGACAGCATCGATACGATTGTCACCACCTCGTCCAAGCATTAAAGTTCATTACTGACGATGATCATCTTTGAAAGAGGAGGATCGACTGGAAATTCAGCCATCTTCCTTCCCAAATGGGTTAGATGACCCAAGTTATCCAAAGCTCCCAACACCCACAATTGATACATTGAACTTAGTATAGTTTATTGAGGAGGTGGATCCATGAAGTCGAACTACAGCAAATTGTCAATATTCAAACTTTTTAGGAGAAGCACCACATTGCACAGATTGGTTCTTTGAATTTCAGGAATATTGTTCTCAAATAAATCCTCTCTGAAAATATGAGCACTATATAAGCGATAGCACTGACCTGGACCTGTTCTTCCAGCTCGCCCTGATCTCTGATTGGCATTGGCCTGCGAGATGGGAGTTATCTGCAAGGCATCCATACCGATCTTAGGATTGTAGACCTTTAGCTTGCAAAAACCAGTATCAATCACATATTTGACACCGTCAAGAGTGAGAGAAGTTTATGCAATATTAGTGGCGACAATACACTTTCTTAGATGTGAAGTAGCAAAGATCTTCGCCTGATCTTCTGATCGGAGTTGTGAGTAGATAGGCATTATATCGAGTTCAGGAGCATTTTAGAGTGACTATATTTTTTCTTTGATGAAAAGGCAAGTGCACTCAATATCTTCTTGGCCTGTCATGAAAATAAGAATGTCTCCTGGAGGCTGCTGAAGATGAATAGCTACTGCTTTCTTGACTGCAGCATCTACATAATCGTTAACTGCTGCCTTCTCAAAATATTTTTGAACTGGAAAAATTCTTCCAGGAATTTCAAAGATAGGAGCTCCACCAAAGAAAGCTGAAAATTTCTCAGCATTCATGGTAGCAGAAGTGATGATAATTTTAATATCTCTTCTTTTCTGAGCCACCTTCTTCAGAATGCCAAACAGCACATCAGTATTCAAACTTCTCTCATGAGCTTCGTCCATAATGATCGATGAATACATCTCCAGTTAGTCGTCATTTAAGCTTTCTCTGAGTAGGACACCATCAGTCATATACTTGATGATTGTCTCTTTGGAGGTACAGTCTTCAAATCGAATCGAATAACCAACTGTGCTTCCAAGTTCAATTCCCATCTCTTCTGACACCCTTTTGGCTACAGACACAGCCGCAACTCTTCTGGGTTGAGTGCAACCAATAGTCCCGTACTTTCCATAGCCATCTTCATACAAATACTGAGTCAACTGTGTGGTCTTTCCTGAACCGGTCTATCCGACGATAATGACCACTTTGTTTTCTCGGATCATTTTTCTCAACTCATCCCTGACCTCATAGACTGGCAACATCTATCTCTGCTGTTTGAGAGTTTTGTTCTTTGAGAATTAAGTTTGGGCATCTTTTTTGCCTCCCAGAAGATCTGAAAATTTAGCACCATCTCTGTAATCAACTTCACCATCGTCCTTCATTTTAGTGTTATCTTCTTCTTTCTATTTTTTCTTCTTGGAAAATAAATTCTTCAAACGTTCGTTATCAGCATCATCTTTTTCTTTGACCTTCTTCCTCTCGTTTCTCTATCGATACTCCTTGACGATCGTTGATCCTTTCTTTGCCAATATAGCCATGTCGGATAGTGGATCTTTGACAACTTGAATCTGACTGACTTGGGTTGTATAGACAGTGTTTCCATCCAAAAAGGGAGGCTTGAGATCGTGCACCATCAACATGACTCTCTGCTGGTCATGGTCTTAGTCTTATTGAACTCCGGTCATCCTGAAGACTCCAGAGTTAACCAATTGTGTGTCTTACCATTTGCGATTATCCGCCATTCTCTGCTCGTTATCCATTCTAGTCCGATGACTTGCACCTTTTAATCTTTGTTCAAGCTCCGCCTCCATGTTACGGGTTTTATCAGTCTCATAAAGCTTTTTCTTATCGGTGTCCTCGTCATATGCATTATCCTATTTTTCGTACCAGTCTTATTCCATTGCCTTGCCCGCCTGCTCCCACCCCCATGCAGCATACTAGTCATCTAAGTCAATATCACGAAGGTTTTTTATCTTGGCTAGAGGCTTGCGAAACTCTGCCTTTGAAAGGATTTAGCTGGTATTATCTTCGACCTTTTATGATTTTTTGATGACTGTGTTTCCTCCAAACACAACAGGACCAGATCGATTTGATCTTTGAGATGCTGCTGAGTTTTTTGATTTTGCATCATCTCTGGACCGAGACCGAGAGGATTCAGATCTTTATCGATTTCTGATTTCTGACTGAATCCTGAAATCCCGGTTGCGAGAGTATTTGTCTTTCCTGGCTTAAGAATGAGCTCGGAACGACATCTCTATTATAAAATAACTATGACTAAAGCAGATAAAATATGCTCTATCAAAATTTATTCATTTTAACTTCATTTTATCTCTGCTTTTTCTCAGCTATCAGATTCAAACATTTTATCTGCCGAACACTTACATTTTGATAATAAGTTAGTATTTTATCCTAACTCTAGCCACTTAAGAGCAGCTCGTTGTTGGCGCATTTGAACATTACTCGGCATTTGAAATCAAAAAATGGTAGCTCAGGCTTTATTTGATCGATCTTGTTGGTTGTTAGCCTGTGGATCAGCTAGTGGTGTTCTTTGAAACATCTTTGAATACATAAGTGAATTGGCCTTCCTTGAATAGCAGTACAACCTTCACAATTTGACATAGGGCTCTTTGTGAAGCATTATTAACAGCGATCTTTTTTTCCTTCACTCACTGGGTAGTGATTGTGCTTATGATTGTAGTATAGCTAACTAACTTTGTGCAAATAATATTCACCTTTTTGAATAGTTTAGAATATTTTCTGAAAAGAGCAGGGATCTGGGTCAGTTAAGAGTTTTCGAATAATGTTTTCCAACAAAAATTTCCACTATGGATGCTGGCTGATCAAATAGTTGGCTCCAATAAATGGAGTAACGATATCCTCTTATTATTCGCATTCATAATACTTTTAAAGAATGGACTTAAAATTAGGAAATTTGGAAAAATACTTGATGGGACAGAAGAGCATTTTATTTCCTATTTTTTTAGTCTGATATCCTTTCTCCTATTTTGAAAATGATCTCTAATCTACTCTAAAAATATATTCCATGTTTGTGCTTCTCTTAGTAATATTCTGAATAGATTGTTGCCTTTCTTGCATATTCATCAAGAATAGGTGTCCTTTAACCTGCCTCCCGAGTGAATATATGTTTTTTTACCAACTGTTTTAATCTGTCTTTTTTATATAGGTAACATAATTGCCACTGCTTTTCAGCTTTAGATACATTGTTCCCTCACCGATAGGATGGAGGCTTAAAAAATATGGTAGGTCTGTTTATGTTTTGTCAAATATTACTCTATTTAAAGAGGTGGTTCTTATATTTTCCTCTCTTAGCAGGGCCCTTTTGAGTTAATCAATCCATTGGAATGCATACTGGAAAGGAATCTAAATTAGCCTGAATTTACTCTGGTAAGCTTACAAATCTGGAAAAATATTTTTTCATTTTCAGAAACCATCTGATGGCTACCTTTTTCACAACCTTCCTCCTTCTTGACTTCAGGCATGCATTTCCCAGATGAAGAATCCAAATGACACTGACCGTAGCTGTTCAGATTGTTCATCCCCTCTTATTCTTCCTTGACCATGACTTCTCCCTGACTGTGTGCCTTTTTTGGATAATCCTATTTCTCTTATGCTTAAGAATTCATATTTTTATTTCGGCAAATCACAATATTCTCAGATCATTATCATTTTGATTTGACTTACAATATTTTCTGAATTTAGCTGCCATTGTTAATGTAAATCTCCCAAAACTAGCTTTGAATTTCCCCAAAGTCAATGTCTATCTAGTTTGTCGGTACTCTTGTGACGTATATACTATCGTATACGAATATTGATAGCACCACAGGCAAATACTTGAAGGCCACTGGCCTTATTCCTCTAGGAGCAGTCAGGACCCACTGTCTGCGTCGATGCAGCAAAAATGTACATCCGAGAATCAGCAAGCAGGAGCCTGCCATTTTAGTGAAACTATGCAAAGCACTCGATATCATCATCTGATTGCACTTGGTGATGTAGGGGGATATTTTGATATCCGATGACCCGTACTTGCTTATCATGATCAATGTTTCAGAAGGTGCCAGCTCGATCGCCTTTTGGAACTAGGCATAATGTTCATATTGTTTGTTCTGTTGAGATATGAGTCCGTATTTTTTCATGATTATTATTAATTGAGACAATAAGTTTGCAATATCATTCAATACAGCTCAGCATCATAATTGTCCATGTGTTTGATCATTGCATCGTTATAGCTGTCCATATAATCTATCTCGAATTCCTTCAGGCACATGTTGCTAGCCAGCCCTTAAAAAAATTAACCTTCCTAACCCAGAGCCACGTAACATCCCTTGAGAGTCAGTTTCTTCAGAGATGGGTTAGCATTGGTCAAAGTGAAGAGTTTGTTGCCACTGATGCTGATAAGTTTGGAGTTGTAGCTGAAATCAATACATTAGTGAGATAGTGTGCCTGCTGCATTGATGACGTATTCTAGCCCTAAGAGAGAAAGCTGATTTTTAGGAAGGCCGATCATGAACATGGGGTAACTGATCTGGTTCATCATGTAGTTGACATGGTTGTCCTGCAAATTTGACTAATAGACAATCAGTGATCTTTTGGCGAATTCCCTCCTAAATGGAAAAATATATTTGAGGTTTTCGTTCAAAAGTGCAATTTCACTATCATGAAGTTTTATCTTGAGGTTCATGAGAGGGTTTTTCTTGGGAATTACATTTGTGACGGCGTTTAGATCGCACGTCGGTAGCACACTGTATTGAGGCTTCAGCCATTTTGGGTATGTTATCTCAAGAGCTAAAGTTTTGCGCTTGAAGGCTGCCTTGTTCAGAAGATAGAAGAAACCACTAATCGCTTATCTGTAGTATCTTGAACTGACTATATCTTTATTTTTGTGCTCATGAACAAAGTCAACTCCTTTAATTGTGTCAATTTCCTTGATGACATAGTCACTGACATACTAAGATGGTACCTCATTTCTGATGCAATATGCTCCTCTGAAAGAACACAAAAACAACATGCGTTCAATGGCTCTAACCCCCTACTTTCCCTCCCCGTCTTTCTTTATCTTGACTATCCTTTCTCCAGTTTTTAGAGCAAAGTAGTCCTCGGTCTCTGACTGATAATTGAATGTGGTTTAGTTGAAGGGAATCATGATCTACTGTTTAGAATGTCGCTAGAGTTACAGCTAGGTTGTATGGTTGCTTTGTGCATGAGGGTAGAAGGTGATGCATCTTTTTCTCAAATTAAAGTGTTTGACGTTGTAGCCAGTCTCACTCAATTTGACTCCCATCCTTCCTTACATTTATACCTTCCCCCAAAAGTGATCAAACACCTCAGAACTGAGGCCATTCTGAGCCATGAAAGAAGCTGAAGGTATTTTATCAGGCACCTCATACTCCATTTATTCAAATCCCACCAATTTCCATCTCGACTCAGTTGAAAACATTGCCAAGTCATCAGGAAAAGCCTTCTGGTCAAATATAATTTGCTTCATATCTTCCCGAAAGCCAATTTTGTGTGACATGATGACATCCTGATATTTATATTTATTTCTGGAGGTGATCTACTTGACCTCTTTATCGTAGACCCATTCCGCCTGCTGCTAGGACTGCGTGTACCTACCATCTATTAGTTTCCCGATTTCATTGCCTCGAGCGAGGTACTCGTTGTAGGAATCTTTTGACGTATTATTTTTCATCGCTTAATCATTTCAAAATTCAAAAACAGTAATAATAACCTCTCTTAAGATGGATTGAATAAGTTAAAATAGTAGATAGAAAGCAATAAAAAGTTCGAAAATGCGATGCCTTCAAGTTAGCAAATAGGGCAGTAAATAAATTGGGGGTTCAGTATTTTTTAGCATACGTAATTGTTCGATTATTAGTGTTCGATGCTGACCAGGACCTATTCTTTGGCTTAATTAACCACCCTCCTCACCACTACTCGTCAATAAGTCACCGATATTCTTATGAACCCTTCTCTCCCCAACAACTAACGATACTTCTAAAACTTCACCACCATCTCTCTTAGAACCCTCAAGTACATCAACCACTACCTCAATCAAATTCACGCTGACCAGCAATTAGGCTCACTTATTGATAGCATCATCAACGCCCTCAATGATACACTGGCCGACTACAAAGGAAGAAACATCTTCAACGATAGCTGTAGGGTTTTTCCGCTGGGTGAGGATGATAAGGAGGAAGACTAGATCTATCATTTCATGAATACCAGAAATAAATTGATTCCTCTGGAATGCCTAGGAAGCCCAGAGATGGATCAACAGCGATTGGAGCTTGCTGAGTTTGTTTAGTCTATGGAAAAGAAAAGGTCAACTCATTACAAGTAACCCAAAAAAAGTGCCTAAATTCCCATAAAAGAAGCCAACAAGTTGAAAGTTTTTCGGAAAGCCACCTTTGATCCCAAACTGACAACCATCCTTGAATAGGAAAACAAGAATAAATTATTTCGAGCAGAAACGCCCCAAATTAATATCCGTGAAAGTTAAGAAATGGAGGTGCAAACAGATTTTGGAACTGAGGCAGAAAAACTGACAGATAAAGAAAACATAGAGCTAAGGTCGCAAGATTAGAGCATGCTTACTTCAGATGTTCCTGTTATTTAATTGAAAAAAAGTTAGATGTCTGAAATCATAGAAAATGGAAATGATAGTGATAAGAACAAATTGAGTACCAAAAGTCATAAACGTCTAGGAAATAAGAAAAGTGGTAAACCCAAAAAAAAAGGCAAAAATAATGAACCCTTTGCTTCAAAGTTGTACTCCCGATAAAATTCAAGAAATGTTATCCCCTCAGAATAGTCAACTCAGAAACTACAACTTTCACAATAGCCAAGCATCCGTTGCTTTAAAACCGAAAAAGAAAATCTAGCCATCAGCAGCCAATAGGTCAACTTTACATTTAACAATCTCAACAGGACCGACATCAGTTTGGCTCAGAGCAATCAATCAACTCCTTCTGAGGATATCAAATCAAAGAGAGAAATAATAGAATAATAGAGGCTAAATGGGTCTCCCAAAAGTATTGCAAGTCGGAAAAAGATAGGCTTTTGGCCTCAATAGACATAATCAATGCGAAAGATCAACTTATCAAATTTCAGCAGAAAAGACATATCAGATACAGAAAAGAAAATATCATAAAATGAAGACACAATCAATAAAAGTTTAAAATATATTAAAAATAAATAAATCCATTCTGAACCTTAAAATTTGTTTACTACCTTTTCCAAAGAATAAAGGCAGAAAATTGAACCTCAATAGCCATTGTAGACAATAGTCGAAGCGTAAGAGCTGGTGGTTCCTAGTCCTATGAGAGTGAAGAAAAAAGATCTTCGGGCCATGATGGCAAAAAGTCCGACAATTTATCCAACAACCAACTCTTTCCAATACAAAGGATAAGCTGTCTAAAAAGCATAAGGAACTTACAAAGAACAAAGCGGTAACAACAACCGACGCATCACTTCACTCAACATGAAGCCTGAATATCTTCAAGAAAATACAGAAAAGAAGAAGAATGCTCCTAACGGCTTTCAAACATAAAATTCATCAGACGTAAGAGATAAATCAAATGGGCGAAAAGAGAAGAAGGTCACGAATTCGACCTTTAAACGATAATAGAAGTAAAAGTAAGCTGTTGAGGATCTGATTTAACAAGGAGAAAGGCCATAATCTGTTGTCAGCAGAAAAAGTTAGGATGCCTTGCTCTAAAATCAATATTCTCGAGCAGCGAGTCCAAAAGATAATTAAATGTCTTTGTTCAAAGTAAAAAAGGCCAGCAGCGGCAATAATAACAAGTTTTATGCAACGATGGACAATTTTGGAAAATACATGTCGTCCTAACAAAAAAATGCTGCTTCAAGAGGTAATAGTCTTATAAAAGTTGTAAATAAAACCAGTTCTGTCCATCAGCAGTTTCTTTCCACTGCAGCTTCAACAAAACCTGGAAAGAATTCCAACTCTTTTCAGGAATTTTCCAGAATGTCCAACTTCAGAAAGAAAAATTAATAGGAGAGACTAAGTTCAATCAACTTCAAAAAAACAGCATAGCTACATGAATAAAAAGATGGAAGTGTCACTGACAAAAATGAACTGAAAACTATGTGTCATAAGTATGCTTCGGAGTCAAGCAATGGAAGTCTACACCCTATACAAGAACAGACTCGCAGGTTAGACTGCTTTCTATCTCGCAATCCTCATAAAATAAATTAATCGAATGTTATAAGTGGCGCCTTAAGTCAAGAATAATTGAAATCTGATAAGAAGAAAGGCTTTCCTAAAAAGGGTGGCCATAAAAGTGTGCATACAAGTCTGGATCAATATGACCTTAGAGAACTTAGCAAAGAACTGAGGCAAAAAGGAAGGAAGTAAACCTTAGAACAGTATCTCTAGTTGATTTAATTAACTCACCAAAGATTTTGCGGAAACAACTGCTCACATATGACAAAACTTTTCAAAAAATAAAACGGTGGAAAATCAACATAAGACGAGACTGTAATTCATCAATTAGTACGGATCTACAAAAAGGAAAACCTCAAGCCAAGAAAATTGTGATACTAACATCAACATTTATTTTTTACCTTTATTATTTGTTCAAAATCAAACGGTTAATTATGCTCAGTCGAAAATCTTCAAAAGATAGTGTTAGAATCAACAACGCCAAAGCAAAAAAATCGGTTCAAAAAAGGTCGACTTCCATTTCTGTCAGTAAAAAGACAACTGTCGAGAGTATTCCCAATCAACATAAGCTGAAGAAATTTAAAGTGAAGAATAATGCGACCAAGGAAGCATTAAAAAATTTAAAGCAAGAGGTTCTGTTGATGAAGGAAGAGGTATAAAAGCTCAAGAGTCAACGGTCCTTTTACAACAACAAAATTTAAAATGAAGACAGTCAATCATGCATTTTATCAGAGTCGAACAAAAACACTAAAAATAGCATGATAATTAGTCCCAGAAGCACATATATGACAGGTGGTCAGTCTTTTATCAGCCCTCCAAATGAATCAAAGATCCACATCATGGAAGACTACCTATTTTGCGAGAATAAAGATAGCAAAAACAAAGAAAACGAATTGGGTCAGGAAAATATGAGCAATTCGATGATCAGAAGCAAGATGGGAAAACAGGCTAAACACTACGTGGATTACTACCTTTAGAATTGATTTTTGTCTGAATATATGTATCATAAAATTAAATATCGATCAATCTGTATTAGAAAAAGAAAAAGGTCATGAGAATAATTCATGTTGAGGAAATCATATATCAGTCA
>Ga0100402_1002100_pt1 | contig 22647 bp, 25 predicted proteins | sample CryGeyme20150102_FD_80419 | JGI IMG/M metagenome (GOLD analysis project Ga0100402, IMG submission 80419) | Groundwater microbial communities from Crystal Geyser aquifers in Utah, USA - Crystal Geyser metaG 2015-0102 | ecosystem: Environmental > Aquatic > Deep subsurface > Groundwater | place...
ACCAACTTCGCGACACGACCTCCAAAGCATCGGCAAATTTCTTAAACTTCTCGGACATAGCGTGCCACTCTGTAAGGGAACGATCCTATATCTAGTTGTCGCGCTGCAGGGATGCAACACTTGGTTGATTCTCCGGTGTCGAAGTCATTCGTCACCCTTGGGCGATCCGCCTGCGGCCTCAAACCCGAGAGCCGCCAGCGTGGCGATGCGCTCCAGAAGGTGGAAGTTGAACTTGGAGTCCGTCGCGGCGGCGGTTCGGATCGCTTCCACGACTACATAGGTGGCCGTGTCGTGATCCTCCCGGCGATGCTCGGCGAAGTCGGCGATGATCCGAAGTCCGGCGTCCAAGCCTTGTTCTCGGGCCTCTTCCAAAGGTTCGTTTAAAGCTTCCTCCCAGGATTATAGAAACCGCCTGGAATCTCGTTCCTGAGCTTCTTGAGCGCGTGCCAATGCGCCACGCCGGGCTCCATCCTGTATTCCTTCAAGTGGTATTGGAAGACCTTCTTGAACTTCCGGCGCGTCTTGCGCGGCCAATGCGGCTCGGGTTCGCCCCATTCGACCTCATCGGCGGGGACAGGGACGAGTCCGTCTTTCGTTAGATCGAACGCGATGGCTCGGGGCATTTGCATGACTCCTGAATGTAGGGGTTTGGGGTGTCCGGGGGCGGGCAAGCCGCCCCCGGACCTGTCAGGAAAGGACAAGCATCCGTGACTAGCAGATGCCCGCCTTACATAGCCCGCCGACATTCAAACCGCAAGCATGTTGACGAAAGAAAGACGCTCTAAACGACTGATATACAATAGTAAACACAGAGTTGAGTGACCATCTTAGGCCCTTCCGTTATCTTGTGAGCGGTTCATTTGTCATATATGTTCCGGGCATACCGCAGCCTCGAGAACGACAACATGACCCACCAAATGAGCCTTCGCGAACAGGCGGATTTCACCGCCGATCTGGACGGAATCGCGGACGATGAAGGGCGCAAGGCCGTCTTCAATCGCTTCCGCACGATCCGGGACAATGGAGCTATCGCGCCCGATCTGCCGACCGACTCGGGGCGCGCTGGCGCATATTCGATGGTCGCGGTCTGCGGCGCACGGCTGGTCTACACGACCTATGAGACCGCTAGGCGCGCGGACGTTTCCGTCCTCCTGGGCCGTTGGCTGGCCGAACGCCCGCTGGACCCGTCCGCCGACGCCCCCGTCGGGGAGACCTACCAGCCGCCGAGCCGGATCGAGTCCGTTGTCCGTCGCGTGCAGGCGGGCGAGGCCGTCACGCTCACTGTGGAGCATCGCCGACTGATCGAGCCCGGCCTTTCCTGGGGCTTCATCCTGTCGGAGCCCCCGGCGGAGTCGGAGCTTGCCGAGGCCGCTCGAATGGTTCGGGATGAAAAGCGCCGCGCCTCGCATGAGGTCCGCGCCTCAATCGTCCTGCCCGTCTCCGATCTGATCCGTCCTGTCCTCGACATGCTCGGGGGCGAATGATGCGACTTCCCCGTCTCCTGTCCTCCTGGCGTGGGAACCGTCGCGCCGAACCGCCTGCCCAAACTCGGAGCTTCGACGCCCAGAGCGGGCGGCGGTTCGGCGCGCGGGCCAACTATGCCAGTCACGGGCCGGAGACGCTGGCGGCAGGCCCGACCATCCGAGCCCGAGCCCGGCACGCCTATGCGAACAATGGCTACATCCGCAACGGCGTGAACGCCAGTGTTGCCGAGGCCGTCGGGGCCGGTATCGAAGCAACCTCGGCGCACCCCGATCTTACGATCCGGGCCGAGATCGACTCGGCCTTTCTGGACGCGGCGGCGCGGATTGACGCCGAGGGCCGCACCGATCTGCGCGGCCTCATGGCGGCGGCGGTGCAGGCCGAGATTGTCGACGGCGAAGCGTTTTTCCTCCTGGAAGACCGCGACGGGCGTGCCGTGCTGCGCCAGCTTCCCGCCGAGTTTGTAGACGAGTCGATGACGACCGAGCTTTCAGGCGGCGGCTACATCGTGGCCGGTATCGAGTTTTCCGCCCTGGGCGAGCGCGTGGCCTACCATATCCGGCCCGCACGCCCGACCGATCTATTCCCGACCGCGCGCGAGGCGATCCGGGTTCCCGCCGAAGACGTGTTGCACATCTTCCGCCCGCTCGGACCTGGACAGGTCAGGGGCGTGTCGCAACTGGCGAGCATCCTCTTGACGGTCAATGAGTTTGACCAGCTTCAAGACGCGCTCCTGGTCGGTGCAAAAGTGGCCGCGATGCACACCGGGTTTGTCACCGACGTGAACAACCTGGGCGGCGCTGGCGAAGGATTCTCCGATGCCGACGCGCTTGGCGACATTAGCCTGGAGCCCGGCACCATGCGGGTTCTACCCGGCGGCCTGGACGTGAAATTCAACACCCCGGAGCAAGCCAAAGACGGAATCAGCTTCGCCAAGCTCACCCTCGGCCAGATTGCCGCTGGCCTGGGCGTGCCCCAGCACCTTGTCGATGGCGATCTGACGGGGGCGAACTATTCGAGCCTTCGCGCGGGCCTCCTGCCGTTCCGGGCCAAGATCGAACAATTCGTCTACCACACCCTGGTTCCCCAATTCCTCGACCCCGTGTTCCGGCGCGTCGTCACCGACGAATACCTGGCCGGACGCCTGGAGCTTCCTGACCTGGCACCCGCGTTGCGTGCCGAATGGCTGGCCCCGCGCCCGATGCAGGTCGACCCGGCCAAGGATGCCCAGGCCGTGAAGGAACTCATGTCCATGGGGCTCACCAGCCGCCGTCAGGCCGTGGCGTCCCTGGGCTGGAACGTCGACCGCCTCGACGCCGAGATCGCAGCGGATCGCGAGCGCGAGCGCGCCCTTGGCCTGACCTTCACAGACAAGGAATCCAGCGATGACGAATGACCTCCTGCACCGTGACGCCCGAACGCGCCCGAACAGCTATGACCCCGAGACTCGAACGGTTTCGGCGGTCATCGCGACCCCTACGCCTGTCCCGCGCCGAGACGCGCGGGGGCCGTTCTTCGAAGTCCTGACGGCTGACACCTTGGACCTTTCAGCGTCGGAAAGCCTTCCCGTCCTCGACTCACATCGCACCGCATCGGTTCGAGACCAGCTTGGGCGGGTTCGGTCCATCGCCCAGGAGGGCGGCAACGTCGTGGCCGTCCTGGAAATCACGTCCGCCGAAGATGCGGCACCCGTGGTGGAGCGGATCGCGGACGGGACCGTCACCGGAGTCAGCATTGGCTACCGCGTGGTGGGATGGACCGAAAAGACCACGCCAGAGGGTCGAGTGAAAACACCGACCCGCTGGCACATCACCGAGGTCACGCTGACCTCAAACCCGGCGGACCCGTCCGCCCGAATCCGGCAGAAAGGAAACGACATGCCCGACACGACCCCCGAAACGGTTTCGCCGGAAACGGCGGAACAAACCCGGCGCAGCGACATTCGCACGCTGGTGCGCGAAGCCCAGCTTGGCCCCGAGATCGCTGACGACCTGATCGACGCGGGCGCGGACATGATCCGCGCCAAGGCCGAGGTCTATGACGCGGTGCAGGAGCGCCGCCGCTCGGCCCCGATCATTCGCACCCATACGGCGCAAAACGATGACCCGGCGGTCATCACCCGTTGTCAATCGGATGCCCTGGCAACCCGCATGGCGGGCGGCGAGTGCCCCGAGGATGCAGCGCAATATCTGAATCTGTCCTTGCGGGACATGGCGACGGAAAGCCTCCAGCGCGCCGGTGTGTCGACCCGTGGGATGAGCGCCGATGAAGTGTTCACCCGCGCCGCAGCGCACACCACATCCGACTTCCCGCTCCTGGTATCGAACGCCATGGGCAAGGTTGCGCTGGACAGCTACCGGGCCGCCGAAAGCCCGCTCAAGACCCTTTGCCGTCAACGGACGTTGCCAAACTTCAAGGAGTCCACGGCGATCCGCCTGGGCGAGATGGGGCGGCTGGAAGAGATCGCCGAAAATGGCGAGATCACCCACACGTCGCGGGCCGAGAACGGCGAAACCATGCGCCTCAAGACCTTCGCGCGCGGCGTCACTGTTTCCCGGAATCTCTTGATTGACGATGACCTGGGGATGCTCGGCGACACGACCGCTGCCCTTGGCGAAGCCGCTGCCTAGACCGAGGCCGACATTCTGGTCGACCTGATCGTCGGCAACCCGAACCTCAGCGACGGCACAGCGGTTTTCGACGCCAGCCGGAGCAATGTCGGTTCCGCCGCTGCGCCGTCTGTGGCGGCACTCACGGCGGCACGGCAGGCCATGCGGACCCGGAACGGCTTGGACGGGAAGACCATCATCAGCGCGACCCCGCGCTATGTCCTGGTGCCCGCCGATCTGGAGACCGAGGCCGAACAGGTGCTCGCCACCATCCAGCCGAACGCCACCAGCGACGTAAACCCGTTCGGCGGCAAGCTCACGCTCCTGGTCGAGCCCCGGCTTCCGTCTGGCACCTGGTATGTGTTCGCGGACACCGCCAGTCTGGCGGCGATGCAATACGCCTACCTGTCCAGCGCCCAGGGCGTCCAGATTCAGCGCACGGAAGCCTGGGACACGCTCGGGATGAAATTCCGGGCCTTCCTCGACTTCGGCGCGGGCTGGCTCGACTGGCGGGCGGCTCACCAGGTGCCGGGGGCGTAACCCATGGCCTTGACCGTCGACCAGCTTGTCGCGGCGCGTGACGCGCTCCTGGACGCCCGAGCTTCGGGTGTCCGGGAGGTGCGGGACCAGAACGGCGAGTCCATCACCTACAAGGGCGACCGCGAGATGGCCGCCGCGTTGGCCGCCCTCGACCGCGAGATCGCCCAAGCGACGGGACGGGCGGCACCGACAACCCTCCGATTCAGAACCTCGAAAGGAACCTGACATGAAGAACTACATCCAACCCGGTGAGAATATCTCCGTGACCGCAGAAGCCGCCGCGACCTCGGGCGACGGCGTGAAGGTCGGCACCCTCTTCGGCATTGCCTCGGGTGACGCCGAGATCGGCGACCCGCTGGTCCTGGTGACCGAAGGCGTCTTCGAGATGCCGAAAGTCGCGACCGACGACATCACCGTCGGAGCCGCCGTCTACTGGCGTTCCAGCGACGGGCTGGTGACGACCACGGCGACCAGCAACACCAAAGTGGGCGTGGCGATCATGGCCGCTGGCAACCCGTCCAGCGCCGTCCGCGTCCGCCTGAACGGCACCTTCTGACCCGATGAACGCCCCGGCCACGATCACGTCCAACTTGCCGCGCCTTCACCGGGCGCGAGACAAGGTTGCGCGTCTGGTTGTGGCCGATGCGGTCTATGCGCCGATTTTCCAGCGCCTGGAAGCCGAGATCGCCGAGGCCGAGGCGGCGGAAGACGTTGTGGCGCGCGCTCGGGCCGTCGCTCAGAAGGCCAGCGGTGCAAGAATTTCCCGCTGATAATCAAGCGTGGCCCCGTCACCATACTCTTCACGGGTGAGCCGGTGGCCCATCAAGTCCCGCCGGACCCGTTCATCGACCTTGGCCGCAAGCAAGCGGTCTTCGAAAGCGTGTCGCAAAGAGTAGAGCGAATGTTTGTCTGTCTCCAAGAGCCCGTTTTCCCGAAGGAACTTGTTCACCGCCCCGGACAAGCCCGCCTTGTCGCGGTATCGCGGGAAACCGTTCGGAAAGCCCCGCATGGCCTCAAGGCTCACGCCAGTCAGGGCGATCCTGCGGCGCGCGCGGCGGCTCTTGAGTTGACGCCCCACCGGCTCAATGGAGATATGGGGCACGTTGTCTTTCAGATGGATCGTGTCGGGCGTGAGGGCGGCAATCTCCGACGGCCTGCACCCGGTGTTGACCATGACCAGCACGATTGCGCGGGCTTCATCGTTCAGCCCGTCCAACGCCCCCGGCTTCAACAGATGATTCCGAATCCACGTCGCCGAGAACGGCGGGCGTTTCTTAGCCTCGCCCTCTCTCAAGGACAGGTCCGACAGGGGCAAGACCAGGTTCAGCCGCTTCATGCGATTGACGGTCTTGAGCACGTCGCCCAGGTGAATCAGGTCCTTGTTCGCGCTGTTGGGCGTCAGGTCTTCATCGGCGATGCGGTCAATCCACCAGTCCCGGAAGGCCAGCATATCGTCGCCCGTGATCTGGGGCAGTGGCCTGTCACCCACCACGTCCACGAAATTCTTAACGGCTTTGATCCTCGGATTCTTCCATCGGCGAAGCTGGTCTTCGCTCTTGCCCAGGGTCTTGTCCTTGGTCAGCCCCCAATAGAGATCGAGTGCCCGAGTGACCGTGACCGGCGGCTCGGAGACACCGCCCAGGAGCGCCGCCGCTTCCACCGGGTTCGGTTCCCCCTTGTGCTCGGGCACGGCCTCGACACGCTCCAGAAGCTCGGCGACGGGCAGGGCACCAACCTTGGCGGCGGGCAGGAAACGGAAGCCCCGACGTTCGGCCAACTCACGCGCCGCCTCGAAACGGCGTTCCGCGTCTTCGGTATCCCCGGCGAGGCGCGCCTCCCAGGCTTCGATAAGCTCCGCCCAGGCGGCTTCCGCCTTGAGCTTGGCCAATTGCTCGGAGTCGGTGTGGAGGCTCTGGGAAACCAATTCACGCGGCTCAATGGGCGCGAACCTCTTCGGCACCCGGCGGCGCAGGTGGTAGGTCTTCCCGATCTTTTTGAGTGCCATGACTACACCTCGGCGGCGGACGATGTAGCAAAAATGTGGACAAAAATGTGGTCAATTGTCAACCACCAGTTTACAGCGCAGACACCTAAGTGTCTGTTAATGTTAGATATTATGCTGAAACAGGGGAAGACTTTTGGCGGAGAGACAGGGATTCGAACCCTGGGATCCCGTGAAGGATCAACGGTTTTCGAGACCGCCCCGATCGACCACTCCGGCACCTCTCCGTGCTTTGGCGAGCGTCGTGGGGCGGGAATTAGACGCTCCAAAGCGGCGGCGCAAGGGGGCGTGTGCCGGTTTCTCGCCGAACTGGTGGCTTTGATCGCCGTGTGTCTGGATTTTTTCCGCCCGCAGCCCCATTGTCTGGACAGGAACAAACTCCAACCGAGGTGACATTCATGTTGCGTGCCCTGTCCATCTGCCTTGCCGTCTCTCTTGCAACCGCTGGTCCGGGCCATGCCCAGGCGCCGGCGGCGCAGGGGACGCTGCGGGCCGACACGCTGGCGGTGTTCGACGCGGTGGGGATGGCGGAGAGCTTCGCCATCATGGTCGAGGCCGGCAAGCGCGATGCCGGGGCCTTGGCCGACACCCTCTTTCCCGGGCGCGACGCTCAGGGCTGGGCGCAGATGGTCGACCGGCTTTACACGGAGAGCGCGCTGCGCCGGGTGTTCGAAAGTGCCTTTCCCGAAGATCGGATCGCTGCGGCGCGGGCGCAGGAGATCCTCGATTTCTTCGGGTCCGAGACCGGGCGGCGCGTGGTCGCGGGCGAACTGGCCGCGTGGCGCGCAATCACCGACCCGGAGGTCGAGGCGGCGGCGAATGCGCTCTACCAGCAGCGGCTGGCCGAGGATGATCCGCGCATCGGTCAGTTATCCCGGCTGATCGCGTCGAACGATTTCGTCGATCTCAACGTCATGGGGGCGCTCAATTCCAACTATGCGTTCCTGTTGGCGATGTCGGATGGCGGCGCCTATGAGCGCCCGGTCGCGCAGGACATGATCCTGCGCCAGGTCTGGCAGCAGGAACCGCAGATCCGTGAAGATGCGACGCTGTGGCTCTATTCCTTTCAGGTGCTGGCATACGCCGATCTGAGCGATTCGGAGCTGGAGGCCTATATCGCCTTTTCCAATTCCGGGGCGGGGCAGGCCTATAACAGCGCGCTCTTTGCCGGGTTCGACGCGGTCTATACGCAGATGAGCACGCGCCTTGGCACCGCTGCCGCGCAGTTCATGACCGGCGAGCCGTTGTGATCGCGCCCGGCTGTATGCGCGGCTGTGAATGAGCCCGGCTGTATGCGCGGCTGTGAATGATCGGTCAGGTTCCTGCGGGGACGTCGAGGCCGCAAGAGCGGGTGCGACCTGCATTTGATCGGCAGCCCGATGGGTGGACCCGGTGAAAATTGCACCGGGTGGCTTGACTTGGCGCCACGGCTCGGGCACACGCAGGTCTCAATCGCCGCCCATGCAAATTCGGGCGGCGTCTGTTATTGACAACCAATGCCCCGAACGGGGCACGCTGCCCGAGGCGCAGGCCGACTGCACCAACACCCGGACACCGGGGGCCACAGGGCGCGGCAAATGAAGGAAGATGCCGATGTTCGCGGTCCTCAAGACCGGTGGCAAGCAATACAAGGTTCAGTCCGGCGACGTCCTGCGCGTCGAGAAACTGGCCGCAGATGCTGGCGAAACCGTTCAATTCAATGATGTTCTGATGGTGGGGGGCGAGTCTACCGTGCTCGGCACCCCGATCGTGGCCGGTGCCGCCGTTCAGGCCACCGTGATCGACCAGATCAAGGGCGAAAAGCTGATCCATTTCGTCAAGCGCCGCCGCAAGCACGGCTCGAAGCGCACCAAGGGTCACCGCCAGAAACTGACGCTGGTGCGGATCACCGATATCCTCGCCGAAGGTGGCGATGCGACCGGTGTGAAGGCTGCCGTCGGTGCAGGCTCGGTCGCTGCCGCCAAGCCCGAGAAGAAAGCCGCAAAACCGGCCGGGGCCGCTACAGCCGTTGGTGCGGATGACCTCAAGGCGCTGTCCGGCGTCGGCCCGGCGCTCGAGAAGAAGCTGCTCGAGGCCGGCGTGACCAGTTTTGCCCAGATCGCGGCCTGGACCGAAGCCGACATTGCGCAGATGGACGAAAAGCTGTCGTTCAAGGGCCGCATCGAACGCGAAGGCTGGGTCGACCAGGCCAAAGCCAAGCTCGCAGAATAAGGAGAGACACCCATGGCACACAAGAAAGCAGGCGGTAGCTCCCGGAACGGTCGCGACTCCGCAGGTCGCCGGCTCGGCATCAAGAAATTCGGTGGCGAGGCGGTGATCCCCGGCAACATCATCGCGCGTCAGCGCGGCACCAAGTGGTGGCCGGGGCAGGGCGTCGGCATGGGCAAGGATCACACGATCTTCGCCACGGTCGATGGCGCCGTGACCTTCAACAAGGGGTTCAAGGGCCGCACCTTCATTTCCGTCATGCCGCGCGCCGACGCCGCAGAGTAACGCCGGACCTTTTTGCAAAAATCGAGAGGGGGATCGGCGACACCGCCGGTCCCCCTTTCACTTTTCGGGGAGAAAGCCTTGAGGAGGCTCGTCTCAATGCCCAACTCGAATGGGCAGGCGAGGGGGCGTTCCCCGAAAGCTGTTCTGAGGAGGAGCAGGATGAAACAAGAGACCATCGTCAAGCAGGCCATCATCGAAACGCCACGCTTCTTGCTGCGCCCGCTGCGCAACTCTGATGTCGGTTTGATGGAGTTTTACGCCGCGGATCGTCGCGTCGCCGAGATGACGACGACGATTCCGCACCCGTTGCCGCCCGGCGCGGCAGAAGCTTTCGTGGCCAAGGCGCAACGCGACGACCGGCGCGAACACGTCTGGGCGATGGATGCCAGCAATCAGGGCGGTGCCGAACTGATGGGGCTGATCTCGCTTGAACAGATGGATCGCAACCAATCCGAGATCTCCTATTGGGTCGCGCCGACGATGTGGAACACCGGGCTTGCGTCGGAGGCGGCCAAGGCATTGGTTCACGCCAACCCGTTGGGCAACGAAACCATGTTCGCCAGCGTGTTTCAGGACAATCCCGGCTCTGCCCGGGTGTTGACCAACGCGAAGTTCAGCTATCTGGGCGACGCCGAAGCGTTCAGCGTCGCGCGCGGTGCAAAGGTGCCGACCTGGACCTATTTGCGCAATCTCGACTGAGGCAAACGGCGTCGGGGGCTTGAGCCCCGGCCCGGTTCCCTTTAATCCACACGCAACGCGGGGCACACAACCGCAGGGAACCGGACCATGAAATTTCTCGATCTCGCCAAGGTCCACATCCGCTCCGGTGCGGGCGGCAATGGCTGCGTGTCGTTCCGGCGCGAAAAATACATCGAATACGGTGGCCCCGATGGCGGCGATGGCGGGCGCGGCGGCGATGTCATCGTCGAGGCGGTGGACGGCCTCAACACGCTGATCGACTTTCGCTACCAGCAGCATTTCTTCGCCAGGAACGGCCAGGCTGGCATGGGCAACCAACGCACCGGCAAGGATGGCGCGGATATCGTGCTGCGGGTGCCCGTCGGCACCGAGGTGCTGGACGAGGAAGAGGAATCGGTCATCGCCGACTTCACCGAACTGGGCCAGCGGATCGTTCTGGCCCGGGGCGGCAATGGCGGCTTCGGCAACCTGCATTTCAAGACCTCCACCAACCAGGCGCCGCGCCGCGCCAATTCCGGTCAACCGGGGGTGGAGCGCACGATCTTGCTGCGGCTCAAGCTCATTGCCGATGTCGGTCTGCTGGGGCTGCCCAATGCCGGCAAGTCCACCTTCCTCGCGGCGACATCGAACGCGCGCCCCAAGATCGCAGACTACCCGTTCACCACGCTGCACCCCAACCTCGGCGTCGTCGGCGTCGACGGGGTGGAATTCGTGGTTGCCGACATTCCGGGCCTGATCGAGGGCGCGCATGAGGGTCGGGGGCTTGGCGACATGTTCCTCGGCCATGTCGAACGCTGCGCGGTGCTCTTGCACCTCGTTGACGGCACCAGCGACGATGTCGTGGCGGATTACCGGACCATCGTGCGCGAGGTGGAGGAATACGGCGCCGGGCTCGTCGACAAGCCGCGGATTACCGTTCTGAACAAGGCGGACGCGCTCAGCGCGGATGAACTGGCCGAGACGACAGCGGCGCTGAAGGCCGTCGCAGGCCCCGTGCTGACCATGTCGGGCGTCGCGGGGGCGGGTGTCACGGACGTGCTGCGCGCGCTGCGCGGCAGGATCGACGCGGGCCGCTTGCGCGACAGCAAAGGGCAGGAGGAGACGCCAGCATCATGGCAGCCGTAAGCATCGCCAATGCCCGCCGGCTGGTGGTCAAGATCGGCTCCGCGCTTCTGGTCGACAAGGATAGTGGTGCGCTGCGCTCCGACTGGTTGACCTCCCTTGCTGCCGATGTCGCCCGGATCAAGGCGCGCGGGGTGGATGTGGTGCTGGTTTCTTCCGGCTCGATCGCGCTTGGCCGCGCGGTTCTGGGGCTGGGGCAGGGGGCCTTGTCGCTGGAACAGGCGCAAGCCGCCGCCGCCGTCGGCCAGATCCGGCTGGCCCGCGCCTACGAGGCGGCGCTCGACCCGCATGGGCTGAAGACCGCGCAGATCCTGGTGACGCTGGAAGACAGCACCGACCGCCGCCGGTATCTCAACACCCGCAATACGCTGGGTACGCTTCTTGGCTTCGGCGTGGTGCCGATCGTCAATGAAAACGACACCATCGCCACCGATGAAATCCGCTACGGCGACAACGACCGGCTGGCCGCCAATGTTGCCGCCATGGCCGGGGCCGATCAGCTTGTGCTGCTGTCGGATGTGGACGGGTTTTATTCCGGCAATCCGAAGGACGACCCCGCCGCCACCCGTTTCGAGGTGATCGACGCAATCACCCCGGAAATCGAGGCCATGGCCGGTGATGCCGGATCGGGCCTCTCCAAGGGTGGCATGAAGACCAAGCTGATGGCCGCGCGCACCGCGACGGCGGCGGGCTGTGCCATGGCGATCACAGAAGGCTCGGGAATGGGTCCGCTGAAAATGCTGGAACAGGGCGCACCTGCCACCTGGTTTACCGCTGCACAGGACCCGCAGACCGCGCGCAAGCACTGGATCGCGGCGATGAAATCGAAGGGCACACTCAGGCTCGACGCGGGCGCGGTCGCGGCGCTCGCCACGGGCAAGTCGCTGCTGCCCGCCGGTGTCACCGGTGTCAGCGGCAGCTTCCGGCGCGGCGATCCCGTCGCTATCGAGAATACCGGCGGCACGCAGATCGGAATCGGCCTCACCCGCTACACCGCCGAGGAAGCCGCCGCCATCGCCGGCCATCGCTCGGGCGAGATCGAAACGCTGCTCGGCTATCCGGGCCGCGCCGCGCTCATCCACCGTGACGACATGGCGCTTTGACCTTTCTTCTTTGTAAAAATACTCGAATCGACCCCAGCGACGGAAGCCTGACATGACCGAGAGCGCCGACATCCCCACCCTGATGGCAACCATGGGCGCCCGCGCAAAGGCGGCGGCGACGCAGCTGGCCCATGCCCCGGCCGAAGAGAGGGCAAAAGCCCTCGATGAGGCCTCCGCTGCCGTTCATGCCCGCCGGGTGGAAATCATCGCCGCAAATCAGAAGGACCTCGCATTCGGCCGTGACAAGGGGCTGAGTGCGGCAATGATGGATCGCCTGATGCTCGACGAATCCCGCATCGCGGGTATCGTCGCGGGGTTGCGCGCGGTCGCGGCGCAGCCCGATCCGCTGGGTCAGGTGATCGCCGAATGGGACGTGCCCTCGGGGCTGCATATCCAACGGGTCCGGACCCCGCTCGGCGTCATCGGGGTGATCTACGAAAGCCGCCCCAATGTCACCGCGGACGCCGGCGCGCTGTGCCTCAAGTCGGGCAACGCGGTGATCCTGCGCGGCGGTTCGGAAAGCCTGCACAGCTCTTCCCTGCTGGCCGACTGCCTGCGGAGCGGCCTCAAGGCCGCCGGCCTGCCCGAGGACGCGATCCAGCTGGTGCCGACCCGTGACAGGGCGGCGGTCAGGCAGCTCCTGACCATGACCGACACGATCGACGTGATCGTGCCGCGCGGCGGCAAGGGGCTGGTGGGTCTTGTGCAGGCGGAGGCGCGGGTGCCGGTCTTTGCCCACCTGGAGGGTATCTGCCATGTCTATATCGACCGCGAGGCCGACCCGGTCAAAGCGCTCGACGTGGTGCTCAACGCCAAGACCCGGCGCACCGGCGTCTGCGGCGCCGCCGAATGCCTGCTGATCCACCGCGACGTGGTGGACACGATCGGGCAGGGCGTGGTGCGCGCGCTGCTGAAGGCCGGTGTCGAGGTGCGCGGTGACACCGCCCTGCAAGGCATCGACGGTGTCACCCCTGCACGAGAAGATGATTACGGGCACGAATTCCTCGACATGATCATCGCCGCGAAAGTGGTGGACGACATCGACGCCGCGATTGCCCATATCCGCAGCTATGGCTCCGGCCATACCGAGAGCATCCTGACCGAGGATGACGCCGCCGCCGCCCGCTTCTTCGAGCGGCTGGACAGCGCCATCCTGATGCGCAACGCCTCCACCCAGTTCGCGGATGGCGGCGAGTTCGGGATGGGCGCCGAGATTGGCATCGCCACCGGCAAGCTGCACGCGCGCGGCCCGGTCGGGGCCGAGCAACTGACCTCGTTCAAGTATCTCGTCACCGGCAACGGCACGGTGCGCCCCTGACCGGGCGCCTCCTCAAGCCCATGCGGGCTTTCCTCGGCAGGGCTTGACCGACGTCACAGCTTGCCATTAGGTCAGCCCTGTTTCCCTGCCCTGCCAAGAGGTGTCTTCATGACCGACGGTTCCAACCTGCCAAGGACGCTCGTGCGCCGCATGCCGCTGCAACCCGGCGTCAGCCGCCCGGTGGTCACGCCGATCCAGCCCTCGGTGGTTTATTCGTCTGAAAGCCCCGACCAGCTGGAAGGCCAGTACGAGGGCAAGGACCACGGCTATACCTACAGCCGCGAAGGCCATCCCAACGCCGATCTCCTGGCGGCCAAGATCGACATGCTCGAAGGCGGGCAGGGCGGTATCATCTGCGCCTCGGGGATGGCCGCCGTCGGCACGGCGCTGATGGGGCTGCTGGGGCAGGGCGATCACGTTATCGGGGGGGACCAGCTTTACGGCCGCTCGCTGCGGATGATGCGCCAGGACCTGCCGCGCTTCGGCATCGCCACCAGCCTCGTCGATACCGGCGACGCGAAGGCCGTGGCCGCCGCGATCCGGCCCGAAACGAAGATGATCCTTGTCGAGGTCATGGCGAACCCGACGCTGCGTATCGCAGATATGGAGGGCATCGCGGCGCTGTGCCGCGACCGGGGCATCCTTCTGGCCGTCGACAACACCTTTACGACGCCGACCGCCTACCGCCCGTTCGATCATGGTGCCGATATCGTCATCCACTCGGTCACCAAGCTGCTCGCCGGGCACGCCGACGTGACGTTGGGCTATGTCTCGGCGCGCGATCCTGACGTGACCGAGAAGATGAAGGTGTTCTGGATCACCATGGGCGCGACGCCCTCGCCACATGATTGCTGGCTGGCCGAACGCGGAATCTACACCTTCGACCTGCGCTATGAAAAATCGCAGGCAAACGCCGCGCTGCTGGCCGATTTCCTCGCCGCGCAGCCCGGTGTCACCCGCGTGGTCTATGCCGGCCGCGCCGATCACCCCGACCACGCCCGCGCCGCGCATCTGCTGAACGGCCAGTTCGGCAACATGGTGAGTTTCGAGGTTGCCGGCGGACGCGCGGCGGCCAATGCCCTTGTGCGCGCCATGCCCGATGTGGCCTTTGCCCCGACGCTCGGCGATGTCGGCACCACGCTCAGCCATTCGGCGACGTCTTCGCACCGGCTGGTGCCCGAGGCAGAACGTGCGGCCATTGGCATCACCGAGGGCTTTTTCCGCGTGTCGGTGGGGATCGAGGATATCGAGATCCTGAAGGCCGATTTCGCCGCCGGTTGCGCGGCTGTCGTGAACGCGGGCTGACCGCGCCGTTGTCGAATTGCACCGGTCGGGCGCGGGCGCGGGCGAGCCGGGTCCGCGCCGACAAGGAGAGACGCCCATGCCCCGCATCACCCTCACCGATTGGCTTCACGCGGTTCCTGACCCGATGCTGTATATCGCCCCGGCGGGCCAGATCGCCGGGTTGAACGCTGCGGCGGAGGCGCTTTTCGGACAGTGGATAGAGGGCCGCAGCTATGTCACCGCGCTGCGCCAGCCGGCGCTGATCGACGTGATCGAAGCCGCCTTTCGCAGCCCCGACACAGCCCCCGGCACGGCGCGCTACGTGCGGTCAGGCCAGGCCGGAGAGACAATCTTCCGGGTCCAGGTCACGCCGATGGACAGCGGCCCCGGCGGTGTGCTCTTGCATTTTACAGACACGTCGCACCTGTATGAAGCCGAGGAGATGCGCCGCGATTTCGTCGCCAATGTCAGCCATGAACTGCGCTCGCCGCTGACCGCGCTGATGGGGTTCATCGAAACCCTGCGCGGGCCGGCGCGGGAAGACGCCGCCGCGCGCGACCGGTTCCTGTCGATCATGGAGGATCAGGCGCTGCGCATGAACCGGCTGGTTGGCGACCTGCTGTCGCTCAGCCGGGTCGAGGCGGAGGAGCGGATGCGCCCGTCGCAGGACGTCGATCTGCGCGGTCTTCTTGACGGGGTCGTCGCGGCTCTGGACCAGACCGCGCGCGACCAGGACAGCCGCGTCACCATCGAGGCGGAGCCGGGCGACTACCGTCTGCGCGGCGATAACGACCAGCTGACGCAGGTCTTCATGAACCTGACCGAGAACGCGCTGAAATATGGCGGCGCAGGCAAGCCGGTGACGCTGCGCCTGTCGGTGGGTGAGGGCCGGGGCGCGATGCGCGGGCCGGTGATGCAGGTCGAGGTGATCGACCGCGGCGAAGGGATCGACCCGCTGCACCTGCCGCGCCTGACCGAACGGTTCTACCGGGTGGATTCGCATCGCAGCCGGGAAATGGGGGGCACCGGGCTGGGCCTTGCCATCGTCAAGCATATCGTGAACCGCCATCGCGGACGGCTGCGGATCGCAAGCGAGCTTGGCAAGGGCAGCACCTTCAGCGTGATCCTGCCGCGCGGTTGACCTCTCAGGCTGTCAGAGCGCGCGCACCGGGATGCCGCGGGCGGTCGTCTCGCGGATCAGGGGCAGGGTGTTTCGCAAGACATGGCGGGGTAGCGCCACCTCGTTGCCGGAGCGCAGCACAAGCGTGGCGGTGCGCGCGTCGAGGCGCAGGTGATCGACGTTTGACAGCGGCAGGCGCCGTTCGCGGAACCCATCGAAGATCGCCAGTTCGCATCGCGTGAAGCCAATGCCGTAGCCGGGTTTCAAAGCGATTTGCAGGATGCAGATGGCGATACAGGGCGCGATCAGCGCCCAGGTCCAGATCGGCGCACCCCGGTCGACGAGCAGCGCAAGCATCACCAGCCCTGCGGCCAGCGCGCCCCAGGCAGCGCTGCGGCGTTCCCGCACGAGATATCGGTAGCTTCCTGTCATGACCGGGAGCCTCTCGCACCAATCGGGAATTTTTATGGCGGGCTGGCGGCGGGGCGGTGGAACGCCCCGCTACCCGGCCATCATTCGCCCCACCATCTCCGTCAGGTCGCGGCTGAGTCCGTCCGCCCCGGCAATCCGGCGCAGTTGCTCCTCGATCAACGCTTGCCGGTCGACGTCGAAGAGGCGCCATGTCTCGAACGCCGTGGACATGCGCGCGGCGGTCTGCGGGTTGATCGCATCGAGCCGCAGCAGCCAATCGGCCAGAAAGGCGTAGCCCGCACCCGAGGGGTCGTGGAAGCCCGCCGGGTTGGTCGCCGTTAACCCACCGATGACGGACCGAAAGCGGTTCGGATTTTTCCAATCAAAATCAATATGTTCTGAAAGACTCTTCGCGTACTTTACGGCATCTTGCGGCTTGGCGTGGGCAACCTGCAACATGAACCATTTGTCCAACACCAGCCGGTCGTGCTGCCATTGGTCGTGGAACCGCACGGCAACCTCGGTATCGCCGGCATCAAGCAGGCAAGCGAAGGCTGCAAGCTGGTCGGTCATGTTCGTCGCGGTGTCGTAGTGGGCGCGTGCGCGCGCCGGGCCATCCAGCGGCGTCAGCAGTCGCAGCGCCGTGTTGCGCAGGGCACGCTTGCCGGAAGGGACAGAATCGGAACTGTAAGAACCGGCTGTAACCATCTGATTGTAAATCGCTTCCAGAGTGTCCCGCGCCGCGCCCGCGATGCGATCAGCAAGGGCTTTGCGGGTCTCGTGGATCTGCGTCGGGTCCGGCACCATCCCGGCATCGACACAGCATTGGGTGATCTCATGTTCGGACGGTAAGGCCAGCACCAGCGCCCGGAAGGCCGGATCGAGCGTGTCGTCGCGCACAACCGTGGTCAGCGCGTCGAGAAACGCCGCAGCGGGGGGCGTGCCGTCCCTCAGCATCGCCAGCAGGGTGTCGCGGCTGAGCGAGCGTCCCGCCTCCCACTTGTTGAACGGGTCGGTGTCGTGCGCCAGCAGCAGGGCGCGATCCTCGAAACCGGGCGTGTAATCAAGGATCACCGGGGCGGAAAATCCGCGCAGGATCGACGGCACCGGGCGCGCGCTGAGCCCCTCGAAGCGGAAACTCTGGCGCGTCTGCGTCAGCTCCAGAACCCGTGTCGGCACGACCTCTTCACCATCTGCACCGATCAGGCCGACCGCCACCGGGATGACCAGAGGGTGCTTGTCTGCCTGCCCAGATGTTGGGTTGGTTACTTGTGTGATATCAAGAATATACGTGCCGTTCTTGAAGTCATCCCTGACACTGATCCGGGGTGTGCCGGCCTGCAAATACCACAATTTGAACTGGCTGAGGTCGCGGCCAGTCGCATCCTCGAATACACGGAGCCAATCCTCGATCGTGGCGGCCTCGCCATCGTGGCGGGTGAAATAGAGGTCGAGCGCCTTGTCATAGCCGTCGTCCCCGACCAGCCGTTTCAGCATCCCGATCACCTCGGCACCCTTCTCATAGACCGTCGCGGAATAAAAATTGTTGATCTCGACAAAGCTTTCGGGCCTGACCGGGTGTGCCAGCGGGCCGGCATCCTCGCGGAACTGCCGGGCGCGCAGTTGCAGCACGTTGTCGATGCGCTGCACCGCTTCCCCCCGCATGTCACCGGAAAATTGCTGGTCGCGGAAGACCGTCAGCCCTTCCTTCAGACAAAGCTGGAACCAGTCGCGGCAGGTGATGCGGTTGCCGGTCCAGTTGTGGAAATACTCATGCGCGATGATGCCCTCGATCAGCTCGTAATCGCGGTCGGTCGCGGTTTCGGGGCTGGCCAGAACATATTTGGAATTGAAGACATTGAGGCCCTTGTTTTCCATTGCGCCCATGTTGAAATCGTCGACCGCGACGATGTTGAACACGTCGAGATCGTATTCGCGCGCGTAGACCTCCTCGTCCCATGTCATGGCCCGTTTCAAGGCGCCCATGGCGTAGTGCGTCTTGCCCTCATCGCCGCGCCGCACCCAGATGTTGAGCGCGACGGTGCGCCCGGACCGGGTGATGAAGTGATCCGAATAGGCCACCAGGTCGCCCGCAACGAGCGCGAAGAGATAGGCGGGCTTGGGCCATGGATCGTGCCACTCGGCGATATGGCCGTGCCGGTCCACCGGGTTGCCATTGGACAGCAGCACCGGCATGGGGGAGTCGATGCGCACGGTGAAGGGGGCCATCACGTCGGGGCGGTCGGGGTAATAGGTGATCTTGCGAAAGCCCTCGGCCTCGCATTGAGTGCAATACATTCCGCCGGACATGTAAAGCCCTTCCAGCGCGGTGTTTTCCGCTGGCGAAATCTGCACCTCCGCCTCCCATGTGAACGCGTCTTCAGGCAGGCGATCCGCCGGCACCGTCAGCGCGGTGTCGGTCCGCTGGTATTCGTTTTCCGACAGCGACGCACCGTCGATCGAGGCCGAGATCAGGGTCAGCGCCTCACCGTCCAGATGCAGATCGCCCCGCGCAACCTGCGTGTTGCGCACGAAGCGGATGCGCGATGTCACCCGCGTAACCTTGGGGTCGAGGGTGAAATCCAGCTCCACCGCCTCGACCCACCAGTTGGGGGGCGTGTAGTCTGACAGGTGGATGGTCTGCGGGGCGGCGTCGCGCATGGTCTGCGTCCTTCGATCTGGGGGCGACCGCGACAGTAGCCCTCAGAACAGCGGCTGCAATCCCCGATCTCAGATGATCGCCTGCCGCACCCGCGCCGAGACCCATTCGCTTATCACCACCGTGCCGAGGATCAGCAGCAGGATCACCGTCACCTGGTTCCACGCGAGCGTGTTGAGAGAGGCTTGCAGCTTCAACCCGATGCCGCCGGCTCCGACCAGCCCGAGGATGGTGCTTTCGCGGATGTTGATATCCCAACGGAACACCGAGATGCCCCAGAACGCCGGCATGATCTGCGGCACGATGCCATAGCTCAGAACTTGCGGGCCGCTGGCGCCGGTGGCTTCAACCGCCTCGATCTGGCGCGCGTCGGTTTCCTCGATCGCCTCGTAAAGCAGCTTGCCGACAAAGCCGATGGAGCGCAGTGCGATGGCGACGATCCCGGCCAGAAGGCCCGGCCCGATGATGGCGACCAGCAGAAGCGCCCAGATCAGCGAGTTGATCGACCGCGAGGTGACGATGATGAACAGCGCAACGGGCCGCAGGATGGTCTGCGACGGCGTGGTGTTGCGCGCCGCCAGTAACGCCACCGGAACCGCCAAGATCACGCCACCGACAGTGCCCAGCGTTGCGATGTTGATGGTGTCCCACAGGGGCTGCATCAGTTCGGGCAGATAGGACCAGCGCGGCGGTATCATGCGCCCGCCGATATCGGCGGCCTGGCGTGGCGCGTCGAGCACGAAATACCAGATCGTGTTCTCGGTCATCAGCTGCCAGCACCAGACGAACAGCGCCACCAGCACCAGCCAGCCCATCCACATGAACAGCCGCTTGCGCGGGGTGCGGTGGCGCCAGACCTCGGAATAATGCGCGATCTCGCTCATTGCAGAAACTTTCGCAGGTAGCTGGAGCTGTATTCGGCGACCATCACGATCAGGATGATGATCAGCAGCACGGCCCCGGCGCTGTCGTATTCGTAGCGGTCGATGGCGGTGTTGAGCGTCGCGCCGATACCGCCCGCGCCGACGATGCCGATGACGGCGCTTTCGCGGAAATTGATGTCGAGCCGGTAAAGCGACAGGCCAATGAGCCGCGGCATGACCTGCGGCTGGATCGCATAATTGACCAGTTGCACCCAAGAGGCGCCGGTGGCGCGGATCGCCTCGGCCTGCGCCTCGTCGATCTCCTCGATATCGTCGGCGAGCAGCTTGGCGATGAAACCGATGGTGGCGAAGCTGAGCGTCAGGAAGCCCGCGAACGGTCCAAAGCCGAACATCGCCACGAGGAAGATGGCGATGATCACCTCTTGCAGGGCGCGGCTGACGGCGATGATGCCGCGGCACGCGAAGTAGACCGCCCGCGGGGCGAGGTTGCGCGCCGCGCCGATGCCGATGGGCACTGAAACGATCACGCCGATGACCGTGGAGGTCAGCGTCATCGTCAGGCTTTCGATCAGCCCGCGGCTGATATCGGTCCAGCGGCTGGTGAAATCGGGTTGCAGGAACCCCATGGCGAAGCGCTGGCCGCGCTCCAGCCCCTGGTAGACGCGGGACCAGTTCACGTCGACGGTGTCGATGGCCAGCACGAGGTAGACGAAGATGCAGATCTGCAGCGCGATGCGCCAACGCCGGTCCTTGACGATCTGCGGCGGACGGCGCCAGGTGGCGGGGTAGGTGGCGACGGCGCGCATCAGGCGATGGCCTCCATCCGGGCGCGCGCGTCGGCCTCTGCCTCTGCCTGTTCGGCGTCGCCCGTGCGCATCGCGTTCCAGTCCTCCGCCCCGTAGATCGTGGTCAGCGCCGCCTCGGTCAGGTCCTCGGGCGCGCCGTCGAACACCACCCGGCCGGCGTTCAGTCCGACGATGCGCTGCATGAATTGCTGGGCCAGCGGCACGTCGTGGATGTTGACGATGGCCGGCAGGTCGCGCTCGGCGCAGATCTCGGTCAGCAGGCGCATGATCTGGCGGCTGGTCTTGGGATCGAGGCTGGCGGTCGGCTCATCAACCAGCAAGAGCTCCGGGTTCTGGGCGAGGGCGCGGGCGATGCCGACACGCTGGCGCTGCCCGCCCGACAGCGCATCGGCGCGATTGTCGGCCTTGTCCATCAGCCCCACCCGGTCGAGAAGCTGGTAGGCGCGCTGGATATCGGCGGCGGGATACTTGCGCAGGAAGCTGCGCCAGAAGGGCACGTAGCCAAGCCGCCCGGAAAGGACGTTTTCCATCACCGTCAGACGCTCGACCAGCGCGTATTCCTGGAAGATCATGCCGATCCGGCGCCGCTGACGGCGCAGGTCCGCCTTGCCGAGGCGGGCAAGGTCCACGTCGCCCAGCAGCACCTTGCCGGCGGTGGGTTCGACCAGCCGGTTGATGCAGCGGATCAGGGTGGACTTGCCGGCACCGGACGGGCCAATCAGCCCGATGATCTGGCCTTTCGGCACGCTCAGCGACACGTCGGAGAGCGCGGCATCGCCGGTCTTGTAGGTCTTTGACAGGCCTTCGAGGGTCAGCATGCGGGAATCCTCAGAAAATCACACGGGCGGCGCGGCGGCCGCCCGTGTTTCATGGCACTGAAATCAAGCGATCAGTTGCAGTTGTATTCGACGCCGTTGAACGCGTCGATGGTGCGGATCACGGCCCAGTCTTCCTGGAAGGCGATCGGGATGAACTGCGATTCTCCGTTGCGGCCGAATTCCTCTTCGAGCTGCGTGCCCTCCCAGTCGTAGCTGAAGAAAGCGTCCTGGATCGCTTCCTGAAGCTCGGGCGTCAGGTTGTAGACGGTGCCGTAACCGGTGGTCGGGAAGGTCTGCGACTGGTAGAGCGTCACGATCTGGTCTTCCGACACCACGTCGCGGTCGATCATCCGCCCCATCACCGAGTTGGCGATGGAAGCCGCCGGGTAGTCGCGGTTGGCGACGCCGAGGATGGAGTTGTCGTGCGCGCCCGAGAAGAGCGGCTCGAAATCTTCGCCAGCCGTCATGCCAAACTCGTCGAACAGGATCGCGGAGGGCGCCTTGAAGCCGGAGTTGGAGGTTTCGGCGGTGAAGGCCAACTGGCCGCCGCGGATATCCTCGACCGACTCGATGCCGGAACCGGGGTAGGTGATGATCTCCATCTCGTAGCCGAAAGAGCCGTCCTCGGCCGCCATCATGGCGAAGGGGCGGAAGCCGGCACAGGCCACGGCCAGCGGGTTCGACCCGGTGTTGAAGCCTGCAACGTGCAGGCGGCCGGCGCGCATCGCCTCGATCTGGGCGGCGTTGGACTGAACCGGGAAGAACTGGACGTCGCGCCCGGTCACTTCGGACATGTGGTCAAGGAAATCGGCCCAGACCTCGGCATAGACCGCCGGATCCTCGACCGGGGTGTAGGCGAAGATCAGGGTCGCCGGGTCGATCCATTCCGAAGAGTCTTCGGGAATGTCGGCGATCAGGTCACCGTCCGCGTCGGTGTAGCGGTCGCCAAGCGAAAATTCGGCATGGGCGGGCAGCGCAAAGGCCAGGGCGGCAATGGCGGTAAGGGTGGTCGTCGTTTTCATGGTATGTCCCGTAGGCTTGAGTTTCCGCAGCCGGGGTAACGCCGGTCTGTAACGGGTCCGTGAAGGCCTCATGACGGGTTTGTGAAGGCTGTGCGGCCCACGTCCGGGGGGCCGGTCCCAGCACCGCTCTGGCCCTGGTGTTTCGCGGCGCGCCCGGCGTGCAACCGGCCTGCGTTCGCAGACGGTGAATTTCGGCCTTGCCAAGGTCCGCGATACGTTCAGCGCCCGAAACCCCTTTCAGGGCACAGTACAGACACCCGAGGCAGACACCCGAG
>Ga0100402_1002106_pt1 | contig 22614 bp, 15 predicted proteins | sample CryGeyme20150102_FD_80419 | JGI IMG/M metagenome (GOLD analysis project Ga0100402, IMG submission 80419) | Groundwater microbial communities from Crystal Geyser aquifers in Utah, USA - Crystal Geyser metaG 2015-0102 | ecosystem: Environmental > Aquatic > Deep subsurface > Groundwater | place...
TAAGATATGACTATACAAATTTTCAGTACCCTACTTCTAAAATAGTAAGCTAAATATTTATCAGTAGCACACAAATAAAACTTTCATAGGCCACCCACTGGCTAGAGTGGTTGGCGATTATTTCCGATTAGCTACCAGGATAGGTACCTGGTACTAGACGACCAGTACTCGGAGAATACTCTAGCTCCTACAGAGTGGTACTCTACTAGACTACCAGGTACAGCTGTAGCTAGCTAGCTGTCTTACTACTACCAGGTACCAGGTAGTAGGAGATAATCCAACATTTGCTTCGTGTGCAAACAATGAAATGAATTATGTAAGCATTTTGGTTGTTAAAAAAATACTGCAAGTACTGCTACGATAATGGTAGTACCTGGTACTCGTGCCTAGTACTAGTAAATACTACCACTCACCGTACTCGTAGTACCTACCGTACTACAGTACAGTAGAGTCGCCAACTTTTCGGTTGCGAAACTTTTTTGAGGTTGTGGATGTAGTATCGTCGTGGGCCTCTCAGTCTGGCAAAAACTAGAGCACCAGGTACCAGGTACCAGGTACCTGGTACCGGTAGTAGACAACCAGGTACCAGGTACCTGGTAGTATGACATTCTCGCCATCCTTTCACAGACATCAGAGAGGGTATCTACTCTAGTGGTACCTCAACTCTGGAGTTTTGTATGGTATCCAAGTTGGATTGTAGCGGAAGAATTCGCATTTCATGCATTTCGGAGAAACGAGCGCGTAATCATATAGAGTATTATTATTTTCAACTAGACTTGACCCCTCTACTTGGATGCTGGCATTGCATTTTTCTCAATTGAGTACCAGGTATTCAGAGTAACAAGCCACGGTTGAACGAAGGACTTTCGAGCAAAGCTCGACAGTCAAGGACAAATGAAATGAATCCTTTGTCATTCTCATCATGGACCAGTGCAATCGTCGAAGAATACTACATCTAGACTACCACGTACTCTTATCAATCATTTATCATTATCAAAAAACGAACACTCTGTTCTTTTTTACGTAGATCTAGTAGTACCATACTCATTTGGCTGTACTCTAATTTTCGAACATGTGTGTGTGTGCAGTTTCTGATGAACTTTTTAATTTGAAATTTTTGCGTACCCAGAATAGTCATTTCCAAAACAAAACCTGAAGTTTTAGCGATGTACTGGTACCGTACTGAGTGGCTTTCAAGGCTCATTTTTGACTCATTTTTCGTGAAATTCGTCTCAGTCATTCATTCCTCCCACTTTTTCAACATGACTACGTCTTGTTCTCTTTGCAAGACTCCCTATAGTCTCGACCCGAGTGCTTGCGATCGGTCGCGTCTTCCCGTGCAAAGCTCCAAGTGCTACCATCAATTTTGCTTCCTCTGTGTACAGAAGCGATCGCCAGTAAATGCAGGCTGCGAAAAAACTTTTGTTTCGTGCCCACAGTGTGGTGTAACGGGTGCCTTTGATCCAAATGAACCTATTATCTCTCGCGTGACCTGTCTCCTGTTGGGAAACTTGTCGTCTCTCATGAGTAACGTTTCGATCGGCGATAATGACGACGAAATCGTTGACGAAAACAAGGCCGCAATGAAAAATGAAAACAAAACCATTATTGATGACAACACTGCTTCTGTCTCTCAGAAGAAGCGTCGTACTGTTCTCCGCAACACCATTCTACAGAAGCCACTTGGCGAGATCCAAAATACGAGCAATACTCCATCTTCTTTTGCTAGTGTTAGTCTTCACGAGCCTGTCAACATCTTTGTCGCGCGTAAGAAGCGTCGCATAATCCTCGCAGCGCCACTACTTGGTGAGAGCAAACGCGCCAACCGCACTGTATCACAAGGTCAATGCGGCGAGGCAACTCCCGTGCAAAGTCCAGACACCGCGTCTTCCACGCTTACAATACGAGAAAACGTCATCGTCGCTAACGATGAAGAACAAGAAGAGCAGCCAGTCGGTTGGGTCTCTCTTCCTCGTCCTCAAGCTCCTCGTTACCTTCATATTTGCCTAGGAGACGAACCTATTGCTATTCACATTTCAAGTGCAGGAAAGCCAGAAGTAAATGGTTTCTACAACAAGCGTAGCATCATCAGCACCAACACAAACAATCACAACGGGATCGGAGTATTCTATTCCAAGCTGAGCATTGATCCCTATAATGGTCGATACTACCAGATGGTTCTGTATCGCCAGCACTGGCACTGGTATATCGCCAACATGCCAGTGGCGGGTCGTGATCCTACCCAGGACATTGTCCCTACTGCCAATGATCCCAACTTGCACCAGGCGATTCATTACAAAGCCCCTATTCCTGTCCTCAAGCAAGCCAATACCGACCTGTTGCCTTGCCATGAGTGGACGGCAGCATCTCCTTGGACAAAGTACGATACTCCACCCGTTCTTTCCTTGGAGTAGATTTTTTATTTTAGGAATATACCATATTGGCAAAACAGTGAAGGCATGCCTCTCAGTATTCATTCATTTCACTACTCAGCATAATTTGATTGGGCGCACTCATTCACAGCTTTAGCCACTGCACATTTGATACAATCCTTAAATTACGACATGTTAATTATCTTATTTCCAAAACAAACGAGTGGTGGACCCCATAAAATCATATTAACAACAGATAAATCAGGAATATCCGCTGTCATGCTCGTGCACGAACGTCTTTGTATATGATTTAGAACCGTCGACGCTTCTTCTTACCAAACCATTCAGAATAGGAACTAGTGTCACGGGCAGTACTCTGGCCCTGCAATCGTCCCAAATTGGTGTACCCCTCGGGCGATGACACGGCAGCTCTAGCGGCGAATGACTCGTCGTTTTCTAACCACTCAGCTCGGCAATTGGGACAGGTTGATGACTGTGTTTTCCATGTGGACATGCAGACCTTGTGAAAATTGTAACCGCACATGGCTTTGCAAAAGACAATTTGCTCCTTTCTTTGGTTACTACCAGCTGGCAAAAGAGGATCAAAGCAAATGGGGCACTCGCCACCTTCTGTGGGTTGGCGTGCCGCACCAGTCAAGGTTTTCTCTTGTTCGTCATTGTCTTTGAAGTCCTCTTCTTGTTTTGGTTTGGCCGGTGATGTCAAATCCTGATAGGCTTTTCGTACTCGCGAATTGGCCATGACTCCTCCTCCGTTGGTGCGTCCCACTTGTGCCATGCGTTTATCCAGCAATTCAAAAATGTTCTTCAATTCGCCTGATACCAAGGCAGCTTGGTATAAAAGAGGCGAATTCTCTGGTAAACCAACTACCTTTAACATGACAAACAAAATATGTTTGCAAATATTTCCCTGCTGGTGATCAGGACAAGTGCACTGTACTAGAGGCCCAATAATAACCTTGTATATATTCCCGGTGGATCCCAAGACGGTACATTCTCGAATCATGTCGATCTCATTCCCTGCAGGCTTGGTGGGTGGTTCGACCAAGAACAGTCGTTGCGTACGTGCTCGTGCAATACGCTCTTGGACCTTGCGAGAACAGGTAGGACGATATTTCTTCAAGCGCTTCCCCTGCATTGAAGCTACTTTTTTGGCGGAAGGTTTCGTATCTGCTGAATTCTCTGCAACAGAAGCTGCCGCGGAAGCACAAGGCACGACAGCTACACTGCCAATGCTACGAGACTCCAAGTAGCACTGGCGGAGTGCGTCCGTGGTTCCTGTGGCAGGCTGCTTCTGGGACTTGAGATAGGCTTGCAGTTCTTTACGACTTTTACGAGCTGCTTCTATCTTTAGTCCATCATCAAACTGTTCCGCTCTACCTGACATGATCAATAGACGATGTCAGTTTAATCGATACTGTATTCAATACCAGATATTAGATTTTTTGTGGAAAATCGATGATGGATGTTAAACGAAGAGAGCCACAACGAAAATAAAGATGTCGTCGTTCCGCGAAGAAGTTAGCGTTAAAGTTGCACCATGCATGAATGCATGCTGGTACCACGGTATATTAATAGTAGACTAAACCATACTCGGAGTAGCTACTACTTCTAGTAGTTTCTAATACTACTACTACTACTAAGAATACTACTACCGCACAGTACTACTCCTAGCTACAACAAAGTACACATCGTAATATCATTGGTTCACTTCGAAAAGGATTTTTGTCATTGCTACGGTACTGGTAGCCCTATGGCTCTACTAGTAGGAGGACAGAGTACGGGGTACTAGAGTACCTTGTAATAATGAATAGTGGGCCTGGTTAAGAATTATGAGCCCAGGACGATGCTCTGCGCTGTCCCATACCCTCCCAATGCAAGTCTTGTTTCCGATAAATAATAAAAATTGCATGTTTTTCAACTAAGTGACTTGATTCAAGATGCTGGTACAGTACAATTTATGATACAGTAAAAAACCTCATTTAGATTTTACACATGTTTCTCGGACAATACACGAAGGCCCGTCTCAATGTCGCAACCATGTGACATGGCCGAAGGCCACACTTCCGTGTTGAAGCAAGAACTTGTGAGTATTGGTATGCAGCAGAGTGAAATAATCATGATAGAAGTATGCATCAGGTGGCTGCTCTCTAGCCGGCACTCTACGTACAGCAAAAACCAGACTGAGTTTCTTTCGCAGCTCTCGAGGTTTCTTTAATTCGCATTTAATATTTATTTTATTATTATCCTTCTGCTAAAAATCAGGTGTAGGACATGAACAAATTAAGTCCCCGGAGGATAAAACTTTCGCCTGCTGCCGAAGCAGCGGATAGTGTTGCCTCTTCCAGAAACAGGCAAGAAGATTTCGGCAGCAAAGGAAGTGTTGGCGGGACTGCGGGCGATGGCACGGTAGGTCTTCAAGAGTATATTGGATCCGGTTTCTCTCAATCTGGTTCCTCGTTAACAGGAGCCGGGGAACTGGCAACCGGAGAATTGCCCAGCGAAAACGACGAAGCTAATGATATTGCTACTAGTACCCCAACGCGACGTCATGATATTACCTACTACGAAGATGACTCTGTCCTGCTTTGGAGTGACGATCCCGAAAAGGAATATTTCGATTATATCCTGCAACAGGAACAAGAAAACCGAGCCCGCCAGGGTAAATCTGCAGAAGATAGTCTGTTGGGAGATAGTACCATTGCCGAAATTCAAATGCAGGGTGAGGAATGGAGGCAACAAAATGGTGGCCAAGTACCGTACGAAGAACGAGAAGATGTCTCCTCCTTTGGTGACTTTCCCATCTTATCATCGGCTCACAAAGGAGATGCACCTGCATCGGTCTTTGGTGGGTTCTCTTTGGCAACCACTGAGAAGTCTCCTTCGGTGCAGCCACCAATGGACCCCCGAAGACCTCGTCCGGGCGCAGCACCTGTCTTGGGAACTCCACAAAAAGGAGGGGGCTACTTTCCTAATGAGATTTTTGTCAAGGATGCCCCGTCAACTCCCACCACCATTAGTTCCCACCAAAAAATGGACGATGCTAGACGTTCAAGCAGAGGAATTTTCTTCTGGGTGATTGTTTTCTTACTGGGGGGTATTGCGCTAGCGGGATCGGCTGTTGCGATCTACTTGTCGATGGAAGAAAATTCCAACAATGTTCCAACATCCTCGTCTTCTTCTCAAGCAGATGCCTTTGATTCTGAACCACCACCGGCTTTCGATGCACCGACCGCATTTCCCTCGCTTCTGTTGCAGAAGCGAACTCCGGAACCTACAATCGAACGAGGCAGTGCTGCTGGCGACGAGGATGTCGATGATAGTGAAAGTGGTACCGATGACATTGTTGATATCACTTTTCTGACATCTTCGCCCACTGGGAAGCCAACTCTGGCTCCGACCGCTAACCCTACGGAAGCGTTGGTATTACCAGAGTCCAAGGAACCGACACAAAGCCCATCATCTGAACCAGGTGTTGAGATCCCCGGCAGCGAAGAAGTCCGTTGTGGATGCAGAGATTGTGCGTCTCAAATGGACAACTTGGCGGATGGTGTTCCATGTGGGGATCGCATTGACTATTTGATGGTTCAATTAAATTATGACGAGGACGCTGCATGCAGCCAAGTGGCTGGGGTTGAATTTCCAGAGGAATGCAATGCCACTTTCTGTCATCCAGATTTGTGCGTTCGTGTGGACGATGCTACCCTCTCAGCCAATACTAATCCAAAGGAGCCGGGCGTCACCCCAAAACCAGTGCCCGATGCCACGCAACCATCGCCTGGGCCAACACCAAATCCTACAATGCGTCCGACCGTTCGAGTGGTCACGCAGTGGCCCACCACTGTGCGACCTGCAACTCCTGAGCCTACGCGTCGACCTACACCAAGACCAACTTTACGTCCAACGACTTCTGAACCTACGCGTCGACCTACACCAAAGCCAACTTTACGTCCAACTACTCCTGAACCCACGCGACGACCAACGCCTAGACCCACCAGTCTGAACCTAGATATTGGCAATCAATTTCCACTGTCACGTTGTGAGGGTATGTCACTTTGTAGAGTTTTTCTTGCTGTTCTCTTGTTTGATTCAAGCTCACAACTTTCCATTATGAATACATTGTAGGAGATTGCGATAGAGACAGCGACTGCGATCCAGGTTTGGTTTGTTTTCAGCGCAGTGAAAGAGAGCGTATCCCTGGTTGTCTCGATGGCGGTTCGGAGACTAGCAACACTGATTTTTGTGTACCTGAAGGTAAGATTAGGTCTGGCGATTTTTTCCCGAACGAATTTATATATTGTGTCTTGACTCACCTACTTTTTCTTTTGATTATCTCACATTATAGGCTATACAGACTTTCCTACATGGAAACCAACTAGGGAACCTACATGGAAACCAACCAGGGAACCGACGTTTACCCCGGTTCAAGTCCCCAGCCCCACGGACGGTCCTACTAAAGAAGTTGCGTTTACCGATAATGACAGCGTCCAGAATTTTGACGACGATTGGGAAGATACACCGATACCAACATACCAACGGACGTTTCCACCTCAAGGGCTCCCAGACAATAACAATAATTGGGATAATGATAGAAATGATGATGAAGATGATGATGAAGGTGATGATAGTGACGGTGGTACGGGTATTTTTTGCAGCCTGATCGGAGTGTTTTGCTGAGATAATAAAACTAGAGTAGAGTACATCATTTTATCAAGTGATTACTCACTTTTCCCATTTTGTATTTTCTAATTGTAGGAACTCCACAGCCTACGCCTACTAGAACTAGTATTTCGCCACACACTCCTGTTCGAACGCGCAGACCCACTACTGATCCAACGAGTGAGCCTACGCTGATACCAACAAGGCGACCCACGACGCCAAATCCAACCTTTCGTCCTACCGGTGCACCACTGACACGGAGACCAACGTCTCTACCGACCAGGTCTCCAACAACGATCCAGCCAACCGATCGACTCACGACGCCAAATCCGACGTTTCGTCCCACCACGAAACCACTCACGCGGAGACCAACTTCTCGACCGACCAGGGCTCCAACAACGCTCGGGCCTACCGATCGAACGACAGAACCTACCGAGGATAACGACAAGGACAATAACGCCAGGGACAATAGCGACAAGGACGACAAAAACGATGACAAGGACGATGAAAAACGCATCGATGATGACGATGATGATGATGACGATGATGATGATGACGACGACGTTGGCATTGTGGACACCATAACAGGGTTTGCATGCGACGTCGTTGGTGTGTTCTGTAATTGAGGCGCAAATGAAGCAATGTCGCGCATTTGTTCGTCCGTGATGGATCTATTATTCTTATTATTTGGAAGAACAAGCATCACCACTCATCTCATCACTCATTTATCATTGACCACCACTCCATATTATTTTTTCACGTGTAATACTAATTATTTTATAGTTCATTTTATTGATCATGGTAATAAGGTCTTATTCCCCCACAAATACCACCAATCTTAGCAGAAAAGTAGCCATGGTCCTTATATGCACGCTGTCTGTGAATTTGCGAAGCACGGTACACTGTTTTCTGCTTCATCGTCCAGCCGGCCGTCCCATCTCCACAGCTGTTGTGCTGCATCACCAAACTGGTTGCAAGGCATTGCGAAGATTTGCTAGCACTACCACCGACACGGTATACCCTGCAAAACTAGAACAAAATGAACTTGTCAAAGATGCACCTGTGATAGTTCTCCAACGCTCCCGTCAATCGAAAGCCTTTCGCAATGGCAATCAATTAGTCTTCACCAAGGCAATTCAACGAGGCCAAGCACCAACCTGTGCTCTGGTTCAAGTGGCAGTGGATGATGACGTTCCAAAAAAGAATACAACAAACGACAAGAATAAATCAGCATCATCCGAAAAGTTCCAAAAAACTGAAGCGCAACCCATTGGATGGGGTGTGTGGAATCCCGACTCGCTCTACAAAGTTCGTATCCTCTGCCACCGATATTTGCAACCAACACTGTACCAAAAAATAACGCAACCTGAAATGAATACACAGGAGGCACTCAAAATGATTGTTCAATATCACGTGAAGGTGGCCGTTCGAAAACGTACAGCCCTCTGTTTGCCCAATCCAGGTCAAAATACTATGTTTCGATTGGTCAACGGTGAAGGAGACTCATTGTCGGGACTGCAAATCGATGTTATCGATAGTCATGTCGTGGTACAATCATCAGCAGCATGGACCGAAGTGCACAAGGAGCTTATTCTGGACGCCATTCAAGAAGTGACCAATTATGACACGATCGTTTGGAAGGTGGCCGGATCCAGGTTGAAACAAGATGGATATACGGGTATTGTTACGTCCGAAAAAAAAGACGACGAAGAAGAAAGCCAGACAGCAGAGGCTGTCATCGCCTTGGAAAACGGTGTGAAATTTCGTACATTTCCGACTCTCGATGGTCAAAAGACGGGAGTGTATTGCGATCAACGGGAGAATCGACACACATTGTCTAAATTTACACAGGGCAAGACTGTCTTGGATCTCTGTTGCTTTCACGGCGGTTTTAGTCTGACAGCACTGGTCCAAGGTGGGGCCATATCGGCAGTAGGCGTCGATTCCAGTGCGGCTGCCGTCGAAGCGGCCAAAGAAAATGCCAAGCTCAACAACTGTGACGACAAGGCCTCCTTCGTACAGGCTGACATTTCCAAGTACATGCAATCTACCGCTGCGGACGGTGGTACTTTTGATGTCGTTTGTCTCGATCCTCCCAAGCTGGCACCGACCGTCGCCAGCTTGGACAAGGCCCGTCGCAAATATCATGGACTGAACCGAGACGCTGTGAAACTGGTTAATCCGACCGAGGGTGGTCTTTTGATGACTTGTACGTGTTCGGCCGCCATGACACAAAAGGATGGTGGGCAGTACTTCTTGAACATGGTATCCGGAGCAGCACAAGCCGCGGGACGGCAACTAACACTTCTGAGCAAGGCAGGAGCTGCTTCGTGTCATACACAGTCACCAGTATCGTGGCCAGCCGGGGCCTACTTGACGGCAGCCTTGTTTTACGTACATCCTGCAGAGTGAGAGCGTTATAATATTATGCAAAAACTAAAGGCTTGTCGCACTGTCATCACCTCATTTTCAAATGGTCAGGAAGTAGGCAATTGATAATGACGTGTCTGACCTGCTATTCTGTTCTGTTTCGGGTTGTTTTTTTCTTTTCGAAGGAATAGCAAACCTCGAATCGCTGCTCTAGTAGAGTTTGCCCACGCTCCTATGAACGAATGCACGAAAGGAATACATGCAGTAAACTTACACAGAAATAAACTAAAGAAAAGATGCATTCACTAAAACTGGTGTTTGTTACAACATAATTCCTAATATCTATTTGTACATTTTTACACTTCATAGCACCACTGTCCCCGGACAATGCATGTGAATAGAGATTTCCCAGATCCTAAAATGAACGAGCTTACGCAGATCGTGCTGCCTGCTCATCCATTTCGTGTTCGCATGTGCAGTGAGCAAGTTCGTCAAAGAAGGATTCAACAGTGACAGCATCAAAGGTTTCTTGATGAACCTTGCATGCTTCCGTGGAGTCCGTTAACCCTCGTACAATGGCCTCTTCGATACACTTTCGATTCAAGGAACTGGCGAATGATTGAAGGCCAATAGGGTCTTCAACGTTCATATCCCATAAACTGTCTTGCAGTTGCAAGACAGGAATGACTAGGTGCTGATAACGGTTGGATCGATTGCTGTTTTCAAATACTTCAAGTCCTCGGTAGCAGTCCATAGATTCCTCCATGCAGCTCTCTCCCTTTAGAATCTTCTTGATTTGTTTACGGAAGCGCTTTAGTTCCACCTTGGAGTACCACATTTGAGCTGCTTGTTCATCGTCAAAGTGGTGATGTGGCAGGGCTTCGACTTCCTCGACGTAGCCGAAAGAGACACTTCGCCTTTGGAGATTCTGTCTCTTCATTTCAATCTCATCTTGGGACAGGACAGCAGCGGTAGAAATAGTTACAGTAGAGATGCACATTATGTACTGGAAATGGGCAAATGTTTAATGTCAAAAATGAAAATTATAAGAAGAGAGTAGTCTAGTTTGATGAATCAATTATTTTTTTACCGCACTCCTCCGTGGTCAAGTATTCGGAAGTGTGCTGAGAGAATGCCCCCCTCCCCTTCCTTTGCCGCCACCAGCTTAGAAGCTTTCTGAAGGCTTTTCTCCGAGTACTGGTAAATCTCCGAAAGTCATCGGTAACAGTACTGTAAAGTCACAAACTGCCTCTCAAAAAGTTTGTGGAAAAAAGATGTCTAAAGTATCACTTAACAAAACCTTTATTAATTTAGCTTGAGTACTTATTAGATTTGGAAAGTGCGGTACTTTTAATAACTCCGTACTACGGTAGTACCATACCCCCTAGTGCCACTACTACTGGTCCTCCGTAATACCGGCAGTCAGTACCAGGACCAGGTACTGGTACTGCCAGTAGGGAAGCCAGTTGCGATTTCCTTACCGATCGATCGTGTTCCTTTTTGATGGCAAGCCACGCCATTAAATAAAATCTGACTACGGAGTTGTAGTAACGGTACCATGGTACTAAGCAAATATGATTGAGACTTTAGTTTTTAACGCCGAGCTCAAGTACTACTAGCTAGTAGCGGTAGCGTTATTACGAGGACGAACGTGAGTTTTTGTCGCCGATTTTAGTGTCGATATTGTTCCATCATCTTTGATACGATCGCCTGTACCGGTAGGGAACCTGGTACCAGGTAAATGTGCTGAGGGGACATTTTGCAGGACAATGATGGCCATTGACGAATACCAGGTGACTAGTAGACCTACTAGTACCCTGGTATGTCTTTCGTTTAAAAAATTCTGACAGATGTTGACCAGCCGACAAACTTTGACAGTATTACTACTATGAAAACCTGGTAATACCTGGTAATTCACCACGGGTCTGCTCTTCTGGCCAATGTCCTGATGACTCTTTATAAATTTGGGGTCGTCACTCTCAAATAACTAGAGAGGTACTACTAGTACTAGTACTAGTACTAGTACTAGGTACCTGGTAACCCAGAGTTCAGTGTCCAAAAGTTGATTACCAGGTATTTCGAATCATTGCTTCTGTTTTATGGTACCAGGTACCGTACCACTACGATACTGGTAGTCTACTACTACTAGTATGGTACGGTACTGGTAACACTACCAGTAGCGGCGTAGCTATTATTACAGTAAGATGCACCGGGACATGAGACCCATTTGGAATTTCGAAACAAAAACCCAGTTTAATCCGAGTACTCTGATAATACCAGGTAATACGGTACCAGGTAATAATAATAGTGCTGGTCTACTACTGCCTAGTACTGCTAGGTACTACTACTATGGCAAAACGAATGTCGCAAGGCAGCAAATTTCGAAAACGATACGTTACTTTGCTCTGCCCATTTCTCGGTACCTGGTACTAAGGCAAAGGCTCCACCTTGAAGAAAGCAAGGCACACTCCCTGGTGACAGCCACTGTGATTGTCTGGCCTCCTAGCTGCAGAGTTGAAAGTTATTTTTATTTCAGTGAAGGGGGCTGATGCGGCGTGAATGGTTGCGCTGGACGACAACCAAGCCCAACAATAATATTTTAACAGTTTTTTTTCGATACTCTGTACCCTGGTACGAGAAATGAATAACTAGACCCCTATTCCACTATGCGTGTTACAGCAGCAATCATAGCTCGAAAGGTTTTGACGCCAACCTTAATGGACCGACTGTTTTAACAACCTTCAGAACTCTACGATTAAAGTCACTTGAATGCCATGACTCGGTTAACACTCTCTTTTAGCACGAGACTACTAGTCTAGTAGTAGCAGGCTCACAGTCTGCCTGCCTCCAAGCTGATATAACAATAATATAACCACCATATCTATTCTATCGTAATACAATTTCATCATAGCAACGCAGACACGATGGTTGACTTAAGCCACCGCCGGAGACCCGAACCCTCCAGGTCATTACCCATGTCAGCATTGAAGCAGCGTGAGAGAAGCGACTTGCCAACGCCTTCTGTTCGACAACGACAACAACGAATTTCTAGGGGCGCCAACGGAGCGTCGCCAAATCCTTATCAAGATCGGGAAACTTCACGTCGCATGCCAATGAGAACAAATTCTCATGGCACCGCTCAAGCAGCTCTTCAGCAAAACCAAAATCATGCCATGTCTCCCGTGATGGCCACGCCACCTCGAGTAAAAGCCATGATATCCCATGCCACCCAACCTGCTCGACAAAGCCTGAATCGATCCACAAGTCCAAGCAAATATCCTATTAATCCTAATTTTGTCAATATGTGTCCTTCAGCTCCCGTCGAATGTTTTATTCCAACGGAATGTTCTGCTTTCAACTCCGACAATGAAGGAACTGCGAAACGAGGTCGCTCTTACGGATTGATACGATCCTTGATCAAAATTGTGATACTTTTGTGTTTTGGATTCGGGGGTGGCATGGCCTACAATATGTATCAAGTCAAAACACTTAAGGCGCATATCGATTTGGAATCAATTCCCAGTGTCATGCTGACGGATGAATTAGTCAAAAAGCTAGCCCACGATAATCAAATGCAAGAACAAGAAATTCAACAATTAAAGCACGAAGTAGAATTGGCCAAACAAGCTGCCGGAACAAATAAGGATGATCAGAATGCAGCAGCTCTCGATTTATTGAATCGCAAGATTAATTCGCGCAAAGAGAAACACCACAAGTCTCGAAAAAGTTACAGCGGACTGCGAGCGGTCAAGCGCGTTGTTTGGGACAAGGAAGGACATGTTCAAATTGTTCCAATTCAAGAAAATGAGTCTGCTGCCAACAGTTTGGATGAGTCCAAGCATTCGAACGAAGAGGCAAAGGAGGATTCCGTAGAATCTGTTCAGCAAGACAAGCCTGACGATTTATATCCTCTTCCTGGTTCTACCGTTCAGGAAATAACACAACAAGTGGACCATTCACCAGAAGAAGAGAATACCGACAGCACCACCCGAATACATGACAGCGCAAATGATAATAACATCCCGGTCGAGACGCAAAATCATCAAGTATATGGAAATGCGCCTCGACCAGCTCCTATGGGACACGGTATGCCCAGACCTCCCAAAGATGGAAAGATTCCACTGCACATGGAACATCATTTTGATAACGATCAAGAAAAACAAGGGGAGCACGGAAATGGTGATCTTCAACAACGTCAAGAGCAGCAACAGCAACAGAAAGAGAACAAGATTGATCACTTCCATCATGGAGAACAACAACCACAGAATCGGCGACAAGAGGAACACAAGCATCCTCACGAGATCCAACATGGAAAGACATTCTTGAACCTCGACTAGCGAATTCATCTTTGTGCTACATGTTGTTTTATGATAGTAATTGATTATAAACAATTTTGTTTTAGAAGTAGTATTTTAAATGACTCTTCACGGCGACCAATGAAAGCAGTTTGAATGATCTTGTACTTGAGCGTGGTCGTCAGGTTGACACAAGTATCCAATATGCTGGACGAGAAGTGTCATATAAATTGGTTTTCAGCATCGGCGCGTTTCGGCATTAAGGCCGACCTACTCTTTTGAGAAACTAGAGTATATGATTTGTTTCTTTTTAACGCAAATCCAAAACAACAATAATCAAGTACAGTACTACCACTCCTACTCCTAGCTACAACGGGTACCTGGTAGAGTAGTAGTCTAGGACAGTTGGTTCTTAAATTTAAGGACTTTTGGAATCTAAGGTCGAATTAACTTACGTGGTCAAAACTATTAGTAGTAGTATCTTTCGCGCAAATGTCTTTCTCGTTTTTAATCAAACATACATTCGATTACTATCTAGCCTGCAATTACGATGCAACTCACTCAGTTCTACTACCTCCTAGGCACGCTGCAACTGCTAAATATCTTGCCTGAAGTTCATGGCAGCAGCTTGTCGACAAGTTTTCTGTATGGAGTCAGTCGTGAGTTGCAAGATTCAACATCCGAGACACTAGCCCAGGAGTGGCTGGATTCGTATCCGGGCAAAGAAAGTTTGACAAGTAATCAGCAAATGCAGCTGCTGGGGCTGGTCGCTTTCTATTATGCTACCAACGGAGCTACCGCATGGAGTAATACAATTGACTGGCTATCGTATAATGTGAACGAGTGTCAGTGGTACAATCAAGCAGGAGCGGATGCTTGTGATGACAATTTGCTTTTGAAAGAGTTACGACTCGAAGTTAATGGTCTAGGTGGCACTTTACCAGAATCTATAGGCAATCTTGTGAATTTGAGAAACCTATATCTGGAAGACAATGATATTGAGTCAACATTGCCCACGCAAATTGGAGAATTAACGGATCTGACCGAATTGAATTTGGGGTTCAATAAGCTCAGCGGTTCCTTACCGACGCAGCTCGAAATTTTGACCAATCTCGAAGGTCTTCGTCTCGATCGAAATGCCTTTCAGGGCGAGATACCTCCGAATATCAGCAACTTGGATCGTCTGCAAGTGCTTGATTTGTCGTTCAATGAAAAGCTGAATGGTACCGTTCCCGAAGGTCTCTACACATTACCAGCTTTGCAAGAACTCTATGTAGAGTCCAGCTTGTTCAGTGGCAGCATTCCCAGTGAAAGTGGTCTTTCTACAAGTTTGAAGTTCTTGACGCTTAGAAATTGTTCCTTCAATGCATCCATTCCAACACAGATTGGCAACGTGACAACCCTAGTCGAGTTGAGGCTTGCAGACAACGAGCTGACAGGGCAACTGCCAATTCAACTGGAGTCTCTGACTCAACTCCAAGTTTTCAATGTCGAGAACAATCAACTCTCCGATTCTATTCCAACCCAAGTGGGTAACCTAGCAAATATCCGTGTGTTCAATGTCAGGGACAACAATCTCATTGGAAATATTCCTTCGGAGATATCTCGAATGTCTCGTCTGGAAAACCTCATCCTAGGGAACAACTTGCTTCTCTCTGGTACAATCCCTGAGAGGCTAGGAAATCTTGCGAATTTGACAGAGTTGCGTATTCGTAATACAAACCTGAGTGGCACAATCCCGAGTGCTCTATGCGACATCGATGAATTGGTCTTTGATTGTGGAACAGGACCAGGACAAGTCTGTGGGTGTGGATGCAGCTGTACAAGGCCGGCAACGTTTACTCCGACAAGACGACCCACTAGAAGACCTACGAGAGAACCTACTGTTTCTCCTACAGAGGTGCCATCACGACATCCAACAGCATCACCTACGGAAACACCCTCAACATCGCCTACCGAGAACCCAACAAAGTCACCTACAGTTCCTCCGTCACCGGCTCCGACCGTTGTTTGCACAATGTGCCCATCTGCCATTGAGCCAGGTTCTGCCGGAAAAACATTGTATCGGGATCAAAGTGGGGAAGTAACAACGTGTGGAGATTACAATGATTTTATTGCTTCCCAGACGTTGCCATCATGCGGTGGATACGTTGGGACGTTGAGGGGTATTGATGTGCCCGCCTATTGCGACTGCACCGGTACCTCCTATCCCCAGGGATGTGGTGTCGGCCTATGTCCGGATGGTGGCATCATTCAAAATTCCAACGGTGAACTCTACGGTTTGACATGTGCTGAATGGGACGACTGGGCCCGCGCCGCGACGACACCAGATGTTTGCAGTCGCTTGACGAAACAGCAAGCGCTCTGCTGCGACGGTGAAAGTAACACTGATGTCGGCCGGGTGGTGGACAGCATTCAAATATTGCGTGGGTTCGGAATTTGAAAAGAGTCTTCCTGTTGTTAGCGCAGTGGTGGCTATCTTGGCGAGCTGCTTTCGTTGTAAAAGAATCTCTAAACTACTAGTAGATTTTGGTAGATGAAAGTATATTGCGCGAAACAGCTTCGCCCTAGATTACGATGATAATACACATGCTCGTGTTTTCTTTCTACCTTTTCTTTGACAGGTGCTGATTAGCTAGCACACAAGCCGATGGAAGTAGAAAATTACTAATTGACCACGTCGTCGCAGGTAATGTAGCTCATTCCTTCATAGAAAGTTTACTTGCGGGTGCTGAGTACAACTGGTCACAGTCCCCCAAATACGATCCCGACTCAGCTGCAGAAATTTCAAACGAAAAGGTTCCCTTCAAGACGTACTGCTGAATGTTACGATCGACGCAGACAATTATTTTGGCTTCGTTGCCGCTTTAGAATTCCAGTCCGAGTTCGCGCTTCTGTTACAGCTTGTAACGTCGATACAACTGCTAGTTGAGATTTGAGATACCATTAGAGAGATTGAGGTGATGTCCGTTGACAATCACCGTCTGAAATAAAGAACACAGGCGACCATTTCATCTTTGGTGGCATTTCATCAGCCGTCATGTCTTTGCTGTGGTGTTTCTGTGTTTCTGTCACTTCTGTTAACTAGCCCTTGCCGTTGTCCCTCTGATGAGGCATGAGTATGGAGACGTTCCACTGAACAAAATTTAGTCTCTTCAGTGGACAAATGGGTCTTGTGGGAACTCAATATTTGAGAAGTCCTGAACTTTTTTGAGTGAATAGCCCATGTCTGGTAGCCGGTGTCTGGTCCCATGACCTCATCTATGCCCCGCCACCCACACTTTACTCGGAAGTTTTGTTATCTGGAGATCAGACGACTCTCGAAACCAAAGAAGATAACAAGTTAAAATCAGCAACATATGTTTTCTCTGAGCTCGCAGTGCAGCCTCACGGTACGACTTGAGAAACGACTGGACATCCAATTCTAAATACCGAACCAGATTCAACGGCTGCAAGATTTAGCGAGCCCAACACAAGGTCGAGCACATAAAAAACCAAGACTCCATTTTTTATTTCGCAAGAAAACCATTTAGAACTGCTTCATCGCTATTCATATATACCGAAAAGAAAAATAAATGATATATATATTGCGATATGGAAGTCAAACAGCGCCGGAAGTCAATAGAGCCCAGCCCAATCGTGAATCCATTTTCTAATCGACCATGCGCAGCCAAAGGCAAGATATGCCCCAGTGAAATAAGCTTGAATGGTGGCATGGTTGATGTCTTGGAGTTGAGTGATTCAAGTTTGAGTTATAGTCATCATACGAACGAGAATGACAAAGAGGTATGTTTAAGTGCACCCGCAAGCGTGTACTACGCTGTCAAAGTACTTTCGCTGCTATTGGTGGCTTTGGCTATGGGCCTGCTATATCATTTGGCGTACTTTCAATCCACGACAAATAGACAAATGTCATCCTTCAATGAAGCAGTGGCAGATTCCTTTTTAACTGACGAATTGGTCAAAAAATTAGCACAAGACAACCAATTGCAAGAGCAAGAAATTCTGTTGTTAAGACAACAAGTGGAAGAGCAGCGCTTGCAGCAGCAACATCAGCAGCAACAAGAAGGAGGAACGCAAGAATCCCACGAAGTACATGTGATTGCACGCTACAGATGGAGTTCCGGTACATTTGAGCGTATTGGTCCACTACAGAATCTTCGTGGGGCAAAGGGTATGGTCGATGAGGAGCAAGAGCAACGGCAAGTGCAACATGAACAGGAACACGGGAAAACGTTTCTAAAAATAGAGACGAGCGCAGATATTAAGCATGTGCATCACGGCGAGCAAAATCCACAACCGCAGCGTGTCGAAGAACATCCATCACCCCGATCACGAAACCTTAAACAAGACAAAACTTTTTTGGATTTGAGTTTAAGCGAAAGTTATATGCCACCAGAGTACCCGGAAATCATGAATGCGATTGATGATATCGTGGAGGAGGAGGAGGAGGATGAAGAAGAGCAACTAGACGAACAAGCGAATGATGCTGTTGTAGGCATGCAATTGCAGCAGGACGAAATTCAATCGGCTCACGAACCGCAACCGCAACTAGAGGGGCACCAGCAAGAGCAGCGTAATCCTCGCGAACCCCACGAAATACGCCACGGAAAAACCTTTCTGGAGTTGGCTTTATGATAGGCCTCCACAGATATCATGGTGAGGTCTTGCTAGTTGCTCAACACCTTGGTCACGCGGAAGAAACGCAACAAGCACAAGGAGGTCATGCATCATATGCAGGAACACGCTGGTCCAGCTCGCACACTTCCACCGTCAAAGAAGGTAGTGCTGACTCAAGGGACTTATCTTACCGCATTACAATTTTCAAATTAATTATCTATCATAGCGATGACTTTGTAATACTAGCTACAGTAGTCTAGTAGGTTACCATAAAAGTGTGGGAGGGCACCAAATTAGTGGAACTCAGGTGTGGTATGAAGTTTTGGGAATGATTGCTTGTGAATGTGAAGTCAGTTGATTCACTTAAAGGGACCAAACTGAAAATTCTCACTTATTGTGCCCGGGAGATGATCTCAGAATTACATTCTCACAAAATTTCAAAGCGAAAAAAATCGCAATTGACTGACGTACTGAACGCAATCTACAAGGGTTCCTCACCTCAGTGCCTTGATATTATGGTATTATGATGATGATTGATGTGGTCCAAGGGATACCACATACAGGACAAAAATACTCGAGTACGCACTAAAAGATTTGCGTTGATTGGAAAATCTGTGCAAAACTTGCAGCTAGAGAAAGCTCACAATCTTTTTAGAAGTCACACTTAAGTTTCTAAAGTTTTCCTCAACTCAAGCCAAAATGGTATGTCTGCTCCAACTGCTACGCTCCCTTGTCCAAGGAAAAAAATCAGTGATTACCTTGCTTGGAACAACGCCTGATTTGCCTGCCTGTAGTCATGGACTTTTTTCTAATCGCTTTTCCTACCATTCTAATTTTCCAATTAATTTTACAGAAAATCATCTTTGCCCTTACCGCCCTTGTGGCCTCCGCTTCTGCTTTTTCTCCTCTTGCTAGCACCCCTGTCTCAACTGCCTTGTTCAATGGACCTACTATTGGAGCCGGAGGTATGGCTGACACCCGCGACCCTGATGCGCTTGTCCACGAGGATCCTCGTAAGTCCATTTCGGAGGCCCCCAGTTTCGAGGAATATTTGAAGATGCGTGATGGAGGTGGTGGTGCCGCCCCTGCTGCTGCCGCACCAGCTGCACCCGCCGCTCCTGCTGCCTATGCCGCACCAGCTGCGCCAGCTCCCGCTGCTGCTGCTCCTGCCGCAGGAGCTGGAGGTGCTGTTGCGGATACTCTTGCATCTCTTGAGGGACCCGGCCAGGTCTGGGGAGCTGATGGTATTGCTGTTGGAAAAGAAGAATCTGATCTTAAGGGATACGACAATTTTAACTTGTTCTATGATCGCCTTCAGTCCACTGGAGTTATCAACGAGATTTCCGGACCCGGACCTTTTACTATCTTTGCCCCCGTCAACTCTGCCGTTGAGACTTACGAGATGATGAAGGGACCTCTTGATGCTGCCGCTGTAAAGCGCCAAATTGTCCCCGGAAACATTGCTTCCAGTGCTGTTTCTTCCGCCGATCTCACCAGTCTTGGAGGAGAGAAGCTTAACTACAGATACGCTGTCCGAAAACATTTTATCAATGATGCCATTATCGGAGAAAAAACCTTCGGACCTTTCTCTGACTACCCAATGGATGTTGCCTGCAGCAACGGTGTCATCCATGCAGTTGGACTTTGCTTCTAGATTGTAAAACTAATAATTCAGTATTAACTTGATGCGCTTCAAAACCCTTTTTCATACAACAATCACGCATAGCTGTTGGGGACATGCGACAGTCGGCATTTGATGTTTCTTACAACAGATGAAGCATGTTTTGAATTCCAACGCACTGCTAAAATAGCCGATAATGAAAATTTTGTATACTCTTACAAGACCCTTTACGGTTTCTTCTCGGAAAGCATCGTCCACTCGGTGGTGAACCCCTGTCCCCGTTTGCGATACTTTTGATTGATGGTCTTGCCATTTCCCCAGACCATGGTATTTTTATCGTCACTGCTCGCCAGTTGCTGTGCCGTCGTTGTTGTGGTGCTCTTCGAAAAGAAAGACTTGGTCTGATTCCAATCGTTAGAAAATTTGACATCTGCCTCGTCCACATCGGGGAAATGAACCATGATTTTGTGGACTACTCGATGACTGGTAGCAATGGTGCCATTGCTGCCACCATTTTCATCATCATCGAGAGAGAAAGTCCATTCAGTTGAAGGCTTTCGAAACAACCATGCTTCGCGTTTTCCTAGACACGTCATGGATCGTCCCGATTCGGAAACCTCGCAAAATTTCTGTACTTTATCATCTTCATCACCGCCACCGCCACCGCCACCATCATTACGATGGTCATGATGGAAGACCATACTCAGTGGCATGATTTGTGTAAAGGATGATCGCATAGCAGCTATCAAGAGATTGGATCGTCCCAACAGTATGGTGTCAACCATCATGGCCTTCCAAGCATCCAAACATGCTTGTCCGACCTTGACTTGTGAATACGTGACGCCCCCCTGAGATGGCAATTGGTGTTGAGGATAGGTTACCAACAATGGTATTGGTATTGTTCGATTGTTCCAAGCCTGTTGCATTTGTTGTTGAAGGATCGGAATGATGGACGGAGTATCTGTGGCCAAGAAGATTAGGGATGGTTTATCACTGCGGGCAAGCTTCGTCCAACCACGGTGAAGCAACTGGACCAAATTCCAAAGAAAGACGTGTAGATCTACCGTCGTACCCCGTTGGGCCTGAACAAAATGATCTTGTTCTCCATTTCCTGCTCGTACATGAATTCCCACGACAAAACTTTGGTCGAATTGGTACTGCTGACGAAAGGCTTCCAGTTCGGTCGTAAACTGAAACTTGTCACGGAGCATTTCAAACATTTCATGGTCAGTATCCAGTTTGCGAAAGAAGGGCATATCTTGACGAGTATAAGAAACCGGTATTCCTTGTCTTGCATTTTTGTAATTTTGACCCGCGTAATATCCGTGACAATCGTTCTTGACAATGAGCTGTTTCGTGACATTTGTAGTTGTTGTACTGCTGTGGTGTGCTGTGATGATGTTGGAAGAAGTTGCTGACAGTGATCGTTGTTCGTCAATTTTGATTGGCAACACGTTAAGTCCAAACAAATATTCGAAAATAGGACCACCAATTCCATTTGAGTCCAGTTCACAGGTCCCCCAATCGACTTGCAGGTCGATAACTGAATGAGTTTCCTCTTCGAGACGATGTCCCAGATGATAAGCGGCTGCCATTTTACTCAGACGGTGTCCTAACCCAAATTTACCAATATAAACGATGCGATTATTGTGAGACAACGTTGGTGGTTGTAGTGGAGTGCTGGGACTGGATACAGTGACATCATTCGAAGTTAAAAGCATCCAAACATCATTGCCTGCGTTGCTCAGTCGAACTAGCACAAATAATAAGAGACATCCTGTCACGACGACCAGCAAACCCAGGGCTTGACGTCGACGACGTCTACCTGCGGCTTTCCATTTGCGTGACGGAACGGTCATGGCCACATCAGACTACTTGGAGCGTTGCATGGTCGTAGAGGATCGATTCGTTTCCATAGAAGTACATTAAATAGTTTGCTGGTAGATTGGGAGAATACCGAACTACAGTAGCTACTAGTAGTCTAGTAGTCTAGTAGCGGAATGTTTTGTGTTGTTGTACTCTAGCTAGTAGAACCACTACCTACTACTACTAGCTACAGTAGTAGTAGGAGAGATAAGAGTAGTTTGTATTCAGCCCCAACCCTATTGCACAGAAACCGTCGAACAAAACGAAGACTTTTTCAAAATCTCAACAAAAAAACCAATCACACAACACACACAAAAAAAAAACACGAAAACGACCAAGAGGAATGATTTTGTACACACTGCTTTCTTCGTGCGATTCGATTCCACTTGCTGTATTCTCATTTGCAGAACTATTACCGATTCTAATCTTGGCCCTGTTTATAGGAGAAAGTAGTATGGAATTCTTTGATTTGACGTGCCGTGGTGGGGCGGAAAATGATTGTGTTTTCGTGACGAAACTAAAGCCAAAGCAACTGTTTCGAGACACCATCAATGCAAATACGACAGACAAGACGATGTCAATGACATGCAAGGAGTCATCCGGGGATAGTCTGCGCAATGGTAGCAACGACAAGAAAGAAGAAAACGAAAACAATGACAACAAGGACGACAGTGAAACAACAACAACAACAACAACAACAACAACAACAACAACAACAACAACAACAACAACAACAACAACAACAACAACAACAACAACAACAACAACAACAACAACAACAACAACAACAACA